>Ga0075425_100002310_pt1 | contig 19087 bp, 12 predicted proteins | sample SoiMethybrSBSTD4_FD_75300 | JGI IMG/M metagenome (GOLD analysis project Ga0075425, IMG submission 75300) | Bulk soil microbial communities from a Populus tree surrounding site in Tennessee, USA - Soil MetaG P. TD hybrid SBSTD4 | ecosystem: Environmental > Terrestrial > Soil > Tree plantation... | reverse complement strand
GGACGCAAGCCGATCATGCTTGTCGGCATCGGGCTGTTTGTTCTCGGCTCCATCCTGTGCGGCATTGCCTGGAGCATGCCGGCGCTGATCGCGTTCCGCGCGCTGCAGGGACTCGGGGCAGGTGCGGTGATGCCGACATCGATGACCATCATCGGCGACATCTACACAGTCGCCGAGCGGGCTCGGGTTCAGGGCTACGTTGCTAGTGTCTGGGCGCTGTCATCCGTGGTCGGGCCAACACTGGGCGGCGTTTTCGTGGACTTCCTGAGCTGGCGGTGGATCTTCTTCGTCAATATCCCGTTGGGTGCATTTGCGGCCTGGTCGCTGTTTCGCAGATTCCACGAGAGCGTGATCCGTAAGCAACACCGCATCGACGTCGCTGGCGCGGCGCTGCTTGGCGTTGGTTCCTCGCTGATCATCCTCGGTCTGCTCGAGGGCGGCATTCTGTGGCAGTGGTCTTCGGTGCCGAGCATCACCATTCTCACCGTTGGACTAGCGCTCATGATCTTCTTTGCGCTGGTGGAGCGACGGGCAGCAGAGCCAATTCTTCCTGGCTGGGTGTTTCGAAGTCGGCTTCTCAACTCGACCAACCTCGCTGCCCTCGGAGTGGGGATGATGCTGATCGGCCTGACATCCTTCATTCCGCTGTATGCCCAGGGTGTACTGCATACGACCGCGCTGGTCGCCGGCTTCGCACTTGCGGCCCTGACGCTTGGCTGGCCGCTGGCCGCATCCATGGCCGGCCGGATTTACTTGAGGATCGGATTCCGGCGTACGGCGTTGATCGGCGCCGTCGTGATCACGATCGGGGCGGGGCTACTGGATCTACTGTCCTCGCATAGTTCTGTATGGCAAGTGGCCGGTACCTGTTTTGTAGTCGGCCTGGGCCTGGGACTGGTGGCCAGCCCAACGCTGATCTCTGCCCAATCCGCTGTTGAGTGGGATCGTCGTGGAGTCGTCACTGGTACCAACGTTTTCGCCCGGTCGATGGGGAGCGCGTTGGGTATCGCCGTTTTCGGCGCAATCGCGAACGCGTCGCTAAGCCAGCAGGTCGGCGGTCATGTCTCCTCAACTGCAAGCGCGATTCCGGCTGGCGCCCTCCAATTCGCGTTGCACGGAGTCTTCTTGGCATCCGGAGTCGTCGCGGTGCTGCTGTTGATCGCGGTGTTGATCATGCCCAGTCGCTCGATTCCCGCTGCAGAGACTGCAGCGTCGTAGCCTTGTGAGATGAGGCGCTGTCATTGGCTCCTCGCTACCTTCGTCACTGTCGCTTACCTGATCACTGGCTGGTTGACGCCGTGCGAGCTCGGGTCTACCGGCCGCTGACCCTCAGAGGCTTTCCCGGCAACCGTGGACACCATCGTCCGGTAGGCAGCGTCCGTGAGGCAGTGTCTTTTAGGCCGGGGCCTCCGCTGGTGCAAGCTTGCCGACCAGCTGGACGACGTCGGCGATCGAATCGCATACTCGCGTTGGACGGTACGGGAACCGCTCCACGTCCTCAGCCGTCGTGGAGCCGGTCAGCACCAAGATGGTGCGCATTCCGGCCTCCATGCCTGAAACCACATCGGTGTCCATTCGATCGCCGACCATCACCGCGGTCTCGGAGTGCGCATCAATGGCATTCAGCGCCGACCGCATATTGAGCGGGTTCGGCTTGCCCACAAAATACGGCCGGATGCCCGTCGCCTGAGTGATCAACGCGGCGAAGGACCCGCAGGCCGGTACTGACCCTTCCGATGAGGGGCCGGTCGGATCGGGATTTGTTGCGATGAACTTCGCTCCCCGATCGATGAGTCGGATTGCCCGAGTGATGTTCTCGAAGGAGTGAGTTTTTGTCTCCCCCAGCACGACGTAGTCCGGATCGCGTTCGGTGAGCACGAACCCGACGTCATGAAGAGCCGATGTCAGTCCCACGTCCCCGATAACGAACGCGCTGCCGCCAGCCATTTGATCGGCGAGAAACTGTGCAGTGGCCAAAGCCGATGTCCAGATGGACTCCTCGGGGACGTCGATGCCACTCAATCGAAGCCGCGCTCGCAGATCACGCGGGGTGTAGATCGAATTGTTGGTCAGTACGAGGAAGCGGCGTCCCTGTTCTTGCAGGGCGGCGATGAACTCGGTAGCGCCAGGCAGCGCCTGCTCCTCGTGCACCAGTACGCCATCCATGTCGGTGAGCCACGATTCGACAGGCTTGGGATCGGTCATGGAGGTCATTCTTCCCCTCGACATATTTCGGAGCGACGAGGCCGCCTCGTCAGTGCGCTCTGGCGGCTGCTGCAACCTACGTGAACGTAGCTTGCGGTCGCTCTGCACAGGTTGCAACGTATGCATACCGTAGGAAACCTGTGCAGAGCACCGGCCGAACCCACGGCGCGTAGACATGCCAACTGGTCGTATTCGTGCCCCAACACCCTGCGAGACTTCGCCGTATGACGGATGCTCGCCTGCCAGACCCGGCCTTGGTGGTCCTCGCGGGTGCCGCCGGATCGGGAAAGTCGACCTGGGCTGTGGAGCGATTCGGCACAAGCGAGGTGGTGAGCTCCGATGCCCTGCGGGCCGCGGTTGGCAGCGGTCCGTCCGATCTCGATGCGTCTATTGAAGCGTTTTCGCTACTCGATCAGATTGTTGCGGCGCGGACGAAGCGCTCGCTGATGACGGTGATCGACACGCTGGGACTTGATCCGGTACGACGCACCGATTACCTGCGAGTTGCCCGCGCTGCCGGGCTACCAGCCGTCCTGGTGATCATGAATACTGCAGCGACACTCTGCCGGGAGCGCAACCGGCTGCGCGACAGACCGGTCCCGGCAGCAGTCCTCACTGAGCAGCTGCGCAGGATCAGCAAACTTGTTGAGGACGCCGGCGAGGAGGGCTGGGACCGGGTCCTGATCATTGATCAACACAGTCTCGCGAGCACTGCCCCCGAGGAGATTCAAGCTGATCGTGATCATGGTGCCATCGCGGGTCCCCGAGTCGTGCTTCAGGTATCACGATTTCCTTGGGGCGAGGGGGATCCTGGCAGTTGGCTCCGTGATCTTGCGCTGAGAGCTGATGAGATCGGCTTCGACGGCCTAGCACTTATGGACCATCTGATCCAGATCCCGCAGGTCGACCGCGCCTGGGAGCCGATCCCCGAGCCATGGGTCACTCTTGGCATGATCGCGGGCCTGGACACCGATCTGCGGCTGGGCACATTGGTGTCCCCGGTCACATTTCGAGAACCGGGCATTATCGCCAAGACGGTCGCAACACTCGACGTGCTCAGCAATGGTCGCGCCTTCTGTGGGATCGGTGCCGGCTGGTGGCTGCGAGAGCACCAGGCGTACGGCCTGGATTTTCCCAACAACGGTCAACGACTTGATCAACTTCGGGTCTGCATCGAGACACTCCGGGCGCTCTGGGCACCAGGCACCAAGGCCTACCACGGGCGCTTTGTGCACCTGCCCGAAACCACGTGCTATCCCCGCCCACTGAGTGAGGTGCCAATCATTGTCGGAGGCTCTGGAGAACGGCGGACGCTGCGGATCGTCGCCGAGCAGGCCGACGGCTGCAACCTGTCATCCGACCAGACAGTGCTGCGGAACAAGATCGACATTATGCGCCGGCATTGCGCTGCCGTAGGTCGCGACCCGGCAACCGTGGAGATCACCGTCCTCGACCTGCCGGTCATCGGTACCAACCGAGACGATGTAGCCGTACGAGTAGAGCGACTTCGCGGACGCCTACCGGCCGCCGTTTACGCCGCCCGTCACCACGCGTCACCTGCCGCCGATCATGCGCAGCGGTATCTGGAGCTCGCCGATCTTGGTGTCGGCACGATCTTCGTCGCGCTGCCCGATCTCGCCGGCGCAGATGATCTTGCACGATGCGTCCCACTGCTCGCGGCGCTGCGCTGATCAGACAGGACGATCGGCTAGCCCTGCGCCTGGCCGATGAGGCCTTCCACCTCGGCGGCGTACGCGGGCATGCCGAAGGTGCGGTAGGCAGCCAGCGCCTCTTGGAGCAGCTGCGCGGCGAGCTGCTTGTCACCGGCGCCACCACGGTCCAGCAACATCCGGGCCTCCAGGCGGCGTAGGTCAGCCAACTCCAGCCGGTTGGACATCTGCTCGGCCGCCTCCCGGGCAACGGCGAAGTGACGTTGGGCCTCGTCCCACCGATGATCGGCTGCGGCGACGAGTCCGGCCCGGGTCTCAACGAGGCGGCCGTCGAAGGTGATCCATCTCCTGCCAAGCTGGAGCGCCCGCTCCACTAGCGGAGACAACGAAACGGCCTGCTCGTGGAGTCCGCACAGGTAGAGCGCCTCGACGAAGCCGAGCATGCCGTTCCATGAGCCAATGCCGTTAACGCGATCGAGGGCAGGGAGCCTGTCGAGCGAGCGAGCAGACTCGAAAAGCTCCATAACCTCCTCGGTACGCCCCAGGTAAGCCAGATGCCGTGCCAGCAGCGAGGCGCTCTGGCCCGCGAACGCGGCCGGCGGCTCAAGTTCCATGGCTTTGCGGAGCTCAGCCTCGGCGCGTTCGGTGTTACCCCGCCAGTGCGCGGCCAGGCCCAGATAGATGTTGCCCACGTAACGCCATGGCAGCCCACCTCGTTCGCCGGTATCCAAGATCTGTGGGCCGAGCGCTTCCACCTGCGGTAAGTCACCGAGCATCGCCGCCTCACGGATCCGGTCAGAGAGCACCATGAAGATCGCGCCCAGGTGGCCTAGCCGCTCAGCGGTGGCCAAGGTCTTGTCACCGAGGCTGGTCGCCCCCTCACGGCTGCCTAGGGTGCCGTCCTCATAGATCACGAACGCCTGCACGCTGCAGAGATCCCATAGCGCGCTGTCCCGCTCGAAGGTTGCGGCGGCTTTGAGGCCGACCTGGACTCCCTCCGCGAACTCGCCGAAGCTGAGATGATGAATGGTCTGCATGTGCAAAACGTCGGCGAGCGCGCGTTCGTCGCCCACCTGCCCGGCAAGCGCACGTGCCTGGTCGAAGGTCGCGGTTGCCGCGGCATAGTCGCCACCGATGCTGATCGCCCAGCCCAGGGCGGACAGCACGCGAGCTTTATCCGCACTAACGGCGTCGCCGAGCGCAGCCAGCGTGCGCTGGCCAACCTGCACCCCCTCGACAAGCCGAGCGCTCCAGGTCAGCTGATAGACCATGGCCCAGCCCAACCGGCCGATGGCCACGACCTCGTTAAGCGCCTGATAGCCGTCGAGTGCCTCGTTCATCCTTTGCAGGGCATCGTCCCAGCGACCGACGCTGCGCAATGCCATCGCCAGCCGCTCGAATAGCTGGGCTCGACCGCGTTGATCACCTGCAGATATTGCCGACAGTGCACGCTCGAAATGACCGACGGAGTCGTAAAACGCGGCCGCCTCGAAGGCACGCTCGCCAGCGATCGTCAGATAGCGCACCAGGCTTGCCTTGTCACCGAAGCCTCCCGCATGGGACAAGTGATGGGCAAGATCAGCGGCGTGCGCCTCAAGATCGTCAGAGTAGCGCTGGGAGATTGCGTCGGCTGCCTTGAGATGCAGCCGCTCGCGCTTGACCGACGAGAGCCCCGACAACAGTGCCTGAGGAATCAGTTCGTGCACGAACATCAGCTCGCCGGGGACCCTGCCGGGCATCAGAAGGTGGGCTCCTTCGGCTTCGTCAATGGCATCGACCAACGCATCTTGATCAACACCGGCCACTGCACCGACGACATCGGAGTCGAACATCCGACCCGACACGGCGGCCGCAACGAGCACATTGCGAGTTGAAGCGGTCAATCGGTCCAACCGTTGCCCCAGCACCAGCCGGATGCTCTCCGGCACCGACACCTCGTCCAACCGCAGGTCAGTACGTACGCGGCCGTGCTCGTCCAACAGGACTCCGGACTCGACAAGGTGCAGATAGACCTCCTCCACGAAAAACGGATTGCCCTCGGTCTCGCGGTCAATCACTCGCGTCAACTGCTCTGGCGCCGGTTGACCGGCCAGCGCCCGCAGCATGGCACGGACGCCGTCGTACGAGAGCCGACCAAGGCTCACCCGCTCCACCAGCCGCCGGCGAGCAAGCTGGCCGATGACACGAGCCAGTGGATGGTGAAGATCTACTTCGACATCTCGGTAAGTGCCAAGCACTAGCACCGGCATGTCAGGCAACAGCGGCGTCAGGTAGTCGGTGAGCAGCAGAGTCGACTCATCTGCCCAGTGCAGGTCCTCCAGCACAAGCATGAGTGGCTCGTCTCGCGCGGCGCGGCCGATGAACTCGCTGAAGCTGTTCCACACGTATCGGCGCGCCAACTCAGGCGGCAGCTCGACCGGCGGCGGAATATCAGGAAACGCGCGCCTCAACGCCGGCGCAATACGAGCAATCTCCGCCGCTACGTCGCCGAGTGCCTCCCGGAGCACGAGCGGGCTCCGCGGACTGCTGATCACCTGCTCGATGATCTCGACATAGGGCAGGTACGCCGGTGCGCCGTTCATGTTCACGCAGTGCCCGGTAAGCACCCGCGTTCCGCGCGCCTGAGCCTCATCGCCGATTTCGGCCACGAGCCGAGACTTGCCGACGCCTGGCTCTCCGGCGATCAGCGCGAGCTTGCCATGACCCCCAACCGCGTCGTCGACCAGTCCCCGAAGACTGGCCCGCTCCGCGTCCCGCTCGAGAAACGGTGTTAGTCGCGCCGGCGCAGCGCTGGGTCGCGTACCAGCTGACGTGTCGCTCCACGACACCTCGTAGAGGCGCCATCGCTCCGGGAATCCTCGCAACCAGAACAGCCCCGAGTCCAGAAACGACCAGTCCACCTGCGGCTCAGCGTGCTTGCGCACTTCATCGGTAGCGAGAATTTGGCCTCCCACCGCCTCGTCTACTACCCGGGCCGCCGCGTGTACGGCTTGCCCCCGCAAGTCGCCATCCCGCTCGGTGACCTGGCCGGAGTGGATCCCAATACGGACATCGATGGCACGCTGTGGGTCGGCGGCGTTGTGTTCCTGCATGGCGCGCTGAATGCCAGTAGCAGCACGGACCGCCGCCACACTGGACGGAAAGGTGATGAGAAATCCATCGCCTAAGGACTTATGCACTCGGCCACCGAATGCCGCGACCTGGTCATGCACGAGCCCGGCCTGGAGGCCCAGAATGTCATCGGCATCCCGGTCGCCCCGCGATCGGCGGAGTGCGGTCGAGCCGACAACATCGGTCATCATGATCGCGAGCGCATTGGCTGCTCGGCTGCGATCCGACAACGCCTGCCTCCCAATTCAGCTGCTCGTCCGCCGCCATAACGGCCAAGCCCTGCCCAAACAGAGTACGGCGGCCTCCGGAGGCAGCTGCACGGCGCGTGGAAGAGATGCTCGGTACCGGGATCGCACCATTTGAAGATGACCCGCGGCCGAGTCAACCGCCAGGGTGCAGGCCTTAGACCCGCGCCTCACGCTGCAGGCGTTCGGCCTCGGCGGCGTACGTGGGCATTCCAAAGGCGCGATACGCCGTCAGTGCCTCGTTGAGCAACTCGGCGGCCAGCTCTTGGTCTCCGTTGGCGCCACGTTCGAGCAGCATCCGGGCCCGAAGGCGTCGGAGGTCAATGAGTTCGAGCTGGTTAGACATCTGCTCAGCGATATCGCCGGCAATGGCGAAGTCGCGTTCGGCTTCCTCCCAGCGACGGGCCGCTGCGGCAACGAGACCGGCACGGGTCTCCACAAGCCGGCCGTCGTAGCTGATCCACCTTGAATGGAGTTGACGCAGCCCTTCCACAAGCGGTCCCAGTGATGCGGTCTGCTCGTGCATGCCACACATGTAGAACGCCTCAACGAAGCCGAGCAGGCAGCTCCACGAGCCGATCCCGTTGACGCGGTCGAGCCTTGGCAGCTTCGACTCCGACTGAACGGACTCGAAGAGTTCCATCACCTCGTCAGCGCGGCCAAGGTAAGCCAGGTGGCGCGCCAGCGTCGCACTGCTCTGCCCTGAAAAGGCTCCCGGTGGCTCCAACTCCACAGCTTTGCGCAGTTGGGCCTCGGCGCGCTCGGCGTCACCTCGCCAGTGCGCGGCCAAGCCCAGGTAGACGTGCGCCAAGTAGCGATACGGAAGCCCGGCCCGTTCACCAATATCTAAGATCTGCGGACCGAGTACCTCAACCTGGGGCAGGTCGCAAAGCATTGCTGCCTGTCGGATCCGGTCCAGGAGCACCAGGAACGTTGCGCCGTGGTGGCCAACTCGCTCGGCGATGCCCAGCGTCTTATCGGCCAGCCTGACCGCTTGCTCGTGACTCCCCAGCGAACCGTCCTGGTAGATCACGAACGCCTGCACGCTGCAGAGATCCCACAGCGCACTCTCCGCCTCGAATGTCTCAGCGGCCTGCAAACCGACGCGGACGCCCTTGGCGAGCTCGGCGTAGCCGAGATGGTGGACGGTCTGCATGTGTAACACATCGGCCAGCGCCCGCTCATTGCCTACCTGCTCAGCCAGCGCTCGCGCCTGGTCGAACAGGGCGACCGCCGCCGCGTAGTCGCCGCTGGCGCTGAGGGCCCGCCCCAGCGCAGAGAGTAGGCGAGCCCTGTCCGCGCTGGCCGTGTCGCCAAGTGGTGCCATCGTTCGTCGGCACACCGCAACGGCCTCCACCAACTGGCCATTCCAGGTGAGCTGGTAGACCATGGCCCAACCCAACCTGCCAATATCCTCGGCCCGGCCGAGCGCCTCGTAGCGGTCCAGCGCCTGGTTCATCGTGTGCAACGCGTCTTCCCAGCGGCCGACGCTGCGCTGCGCCATGGCCAGCCGCTCCAGCAGCTGAGCACGCACGAGTTGATCATCAGCCGGCATCATCGACAACGCGTACTCATAGTGGTCGACCGCGTCGTTGAACGCCGCGGCGTCGAACGCGCGCTCGCCGGCGACCGTCAGGTAGTGCACCAGGCTTGTCTTGTCACCCGAGCGTCCGGCATGGGACAAGTGGTAGGCGAGATCGCCCGCATGCGCCTCCAGGTCATCGGAGTAGAGCGCGGAGATCGCGCTGGCCGCTTTTGAGTGCAGCCGCTCACGCTTGACCGCAGAGACACCGGACAGCAATGTCTGGCGGATCAGCTCATGGCTGAACATCAGTTCGCCGGCGGTCTTGCCTGGAGCAACAAGCCTGGCTCGCTCCGCTTCGTCGAAGGCCTCGATCAGCACATCGGAGTCAGCGTCAGACATCTCGCCCACCAGCTCAGTGGCGAACACCCGGCCCGACACCGCGGCGGCGGCCAGCACCTCTTGGGTCGGCGCGGCCAGGCGGTCTAGCCGTTGCCCCAGCACCAGCCGGATGCTGTCGGGCACCAACACCTCCTCCAGCCGCAGGTCACTACGCATCCGACCTTGTTGATCAAGCAGAACACCGGATTCGACTAGGTTGAGATAGACCTCCTCGACGAAGAACGGGTTGCCCTCGGTCTCCCGATCGATCACGCGCACCAATTGCTCTGGCGCCGGTTGTCCGGCTAATGCCTGCAGCATTGCGCGTACCCCGTCGAACGACAGTCGGCGCAGGCTCACCTGTTCCACCAGGCGCCGACGCCCCAGCTGTCCGATGACCCGAGTCAGCAAATGATGGAGGTCCACTTCGTCATCCCGGTAGGTGCCAAGTACCAAGACCGGCATCTCAGGCAATAGCGGCGCCAAGTATTCGGTGAGCAACAGTGTGGACTCGCCTGCCCAGTGCAAATCCTCCAGTATGAGCAGCAGCGGCTGGCGCTGCGCGGCACGACCCACGAACTCGCTGAAGCTGTTCCACACATACCGGCGTCCCAACTCCGGCGGCAACTCGACAGGTGCTGGAATGTTCGAAAAAGCGCGCCGCAGCGCCGGTGCGATACGGGCGATCTCCGGGGCCACGTCGCCAAGCGCCTCACGAAGCGCGACAGAGCTGCGCGGGCTGCTAATCACCTGCTCGATGATCTCGACATAAGGAAGATAAGGCGGGGTGCCGCTCATCTCCAGGCAGTGGCCGGTGAGCACCCGCATGCCACGAGCCTGGGCCTCGTCGCCAATTTCGGCAGCAAGCCGTGACTTGCCGACGCCTGCCTCGCCAGCGACGAGCGCTAACCTGCCGCGACCGGACAGCGCCTCTTCCACCAGCCGACGCAAGCGTGCCCTCTCAGCGTCTCGTTCCACGAATACAGTGAGCGGTGCCGGCACACCGCCGGCTCGCGGTCCCAGCGTGGTGTCATTCCAGGACACCTCATACAACCGCCAGAGCTCCGGGAATCCCCGCAGCCAGAACAGCCCGGAGTCGAGAAATGAGTAGTCCAGCTGCGGCTCCGCGTCCCTGCGTATCTCGTCGGTGATCAAGATCTCGCCGCCGACCGCCTCTGTCATGACGCGGGCAGTGGCATGCACTGCCTGCCCGAGGACGTCGCCGTCCCGCTCGGTGACTTGACCGGAGTGGATGCCGATACGAACCTCGACAGCGCGTTGCGGGTCAGCGGCGTTGTGCTCCTCCAACGCCCGCTGAATGGCTGCGGCGGCGCGGACTGCTGCCACATTGGAGACGAAGGAAACGAGGAACCCATCGCCCAGGGATTTGCGTACCCGACCACCGAACGCTGCGACCTGGTGCTGCACGATCGCTGCCTGTAACCCAAGAATCTCGTCGGCGTCCCGGTCGCCATGCACCCGCCGGAGCTCGGTTGAGCCGACGACGTCGGTCATCATGATCGTGAGCACGTGGGCCGCACGGCTCGGATCCGGCAAGGCCTGCCCTCCCTGTTAGCTACTCAGCTGCGGATCTGCCGTTCAGAGACGGCGCCGAGGTGTAGCTACATTGCACACGCTGACTAGTGCTGGCATCAAGCGCTTCCAGGAATCGTTACAGGCGACGCTCGGTCTCCGGATCCGGGCCGGCGAAATACTTGTCGATGACCTGTCGGAAGATCGGATGCTCGGGATCGGCGCGCGCGAACAAGGTCATCGAGGAACGCAACTTGATCGAATCAATGCCGCCAAAAATTTGCTCGGCGGTAAGTCCGTTATGGGAGGCAACGATCTCAGCGCATTCCACCAAGCGCTGCCCGAGCACGGGATGTCGGAGATAGGCCTGGGCCTCGGCCAAGTCGCTGATCGCGTACGCCTGAGCCATCGCGCTCCGCCCTAGGCCGGCGATCTGCGGAAAGATGAACCACATCCAATGACTGGTCTTGCGTCCCTTACGCAGCTCGGTAACAGCCTGCTGATACGTACCACCGCTGTCTTGGGCGGTGACGAAACGCTCGAGATCCATACCTGAAGACGCTAGTCGCCTCGCGACCTGAGCCTGTCAAAGGGCGCGCTTCGACAAGCTCGACGCTTATATCCTGCCGCCCGCAACAGCCGGAATGATCGAGATCTTGGTGCCGTCAGTGACCTTGGCATCCAGCCCCCCGATGAAACGCACATCATCATCACCGACGTAGACATTCACGAAGCGACGCAGCGCGCCGGCATCATCGAGAATTCGGGCTCGGATGCCGGGGTGGTTTCCCTCCAGGGAGTTCAAGACCTCGGCCAAAGTGTCGCCGTCGGCACTTACCTCGCCCGCGCCACCGGTGTAGGTGCGCAGGATGGTGGGAATGCGGACGGTGGCACTCATGAATTCCTATCCTTCCAAAAGTCGCTGAACGCCTCGTAACGCGGCGGAATTGTGATCTTGGGGCCAACACGGTCGGCCACCGCATCAAGAGTTTTCAGCCCGTCGCCGGAATTAATGATGACGGTTTCGGCCTCCGGGTTCAGCACCCCGTCGGAGAGCAGCTTGGCGGTAACACCGACCACGACACCGCCTGCGGTCTCGGCGAAGATGCCCTCGGTACGCGCCAGCCGCTGAATGCTGCCGGCCAGAGTGTCATCGTCGACATCGCCGACGACTCCGCCGGTACGCCGCACCACATCCAGCACGTACGGCCCATCGGCTGGATTGCCAATAGCCAGCGATTTGGCGATGGTGTCGGGCTTGACGGGCGCCACGAAGTCCTGGCCGGCACGAAACGCCTGCGCCACGGGCGAGCAGCCGGTCGCTTGTGCGCCGAAGATCACGTACGGCTTGTCATCCACCAGCCCAAGCTTGATCAATTCGCGGAAGCCCTTATCGATCTTGGTCAACTGCGATCCGGAGGCAACAGGAATGACGATTTGATCGGGAAGGCGCCAGCCCAGCTGCTCGGCGATCTCATACCCTAGGGTCTTCGAGCCTTCGGCGTAGTAGGGCCGCACGTTGACGTTGACGAAGGCCCAGCCCTCTTCCTCTGCCGCGATCTCGGTGGCCAACTTGTTGACATCGTCGTAAGTGCCTTCAATGGCAATCAGTGTGGTGTCGTAGATGGCTGAGGCCAAGATCTTTTGCCGCTCGAGATTCTGCGGGATAAGGACGACCGACTTGATCCCTGCTCGCGCCGCTGCCGCAGCTACCGCGTTAGCCAGGTTTCCGGTCGACGGGCAGGCGAGCACCTGCAGCTGAAGTTCGCGGGCCGCCGACAACGCCACCGCGACTACGCGGTCCTTGAAGGAATGCGTGGGATTGCCCGAGTCATCTTTAACCCAGAGCTGTTTCAGGCCAAGATCATCCGCGAGATTGCGGGCATCGACCAGCCGGGTGAAACCGGGGTCGGTAGAGCGAAAGGTGGCGATGTCGGCTGGGACCGGCAATAGCGGGGCATATCGCCAAATGCTCCGCGGGCCCGCCTCGATCCGGTCTCGGGTGATAGTCGGGAACTCATAGCCGACCTCGAGCGGACCGAAGCACTCGGTACAGGCGTAGTACGGGCCGAGCGGAGCCGTTGCACCGCATTCCCGACAGATCAGATGGTTGGCGTTTCCGAAAGCGCCTGCCCGGACGCCCGAGGCCGAAACTGGATCGGTGTCAAGCACCGCTGTCATGATCGAGTCCTTACTTCATCTTTCTCAGCCGACTTTCGGCTGAGCCGGAGTTGGCACCGTGTCTGATCGATCAGCCGGTTGCCGGGGAGTCATTGGGCCGGTCCCTCGTCCCCTCTGGATGAACACGGCTCAGCCTAGGTTGGCTCTGGATTTGGCGCAGCCAAATTCCGCATCCTGGGAACGGCGTCCGAATGGAGAGATGGGCATGCGATGAGTTCGGGCCCAACGGGTTCGCCGACGTTGGCTCGACCCTTCCGGTAGTAGCGTGCCCTCAGGAAACTGGTCACATACAACATGCAAAATCGAAATCTTCCGTGTTGTTGGTGACCGGTTACCGCCAGTAGGGGCCCACGGTGACAGGCCACAGGGATCTAAGTGTGGCGCGCCGCATCTGTAGCGCATGCGGCGCGCACGTCCACACTGCCAGGATTGGGATTGTGGAAGCTGTTTGGCCGGAGACGCCGTGGCAGTGGATCCGCTTTGGCGGCAACCTGATCAACCTCAGCACCGTCGTTGGGCTCGCAGTGGCCAAGATCGGCGGCGCCGAGATCAAGCGCGGCCCGCGCGGCCTGTTTCTCGGAGAGCACTACCGGCTCAAATTCCCCATAGCGGGCGCATTCACCATCGGCGATGTGATCACGACTACGAGTACCTGGGACCAGATGCTGCGCAGCTACCCGTTCTTGATCAAGCATGAGGAGGCTCACACCTGGCAGTACTTCTACTGCCTCGGACTGCCCTACTACATCCCGTATGTGATCTGCATGGGCTGGTCGGTGCTGCGTACTGGCGACCGCGCTGCACGCAACTTCTTCGAGCGCCAGGCAGGGTTGGCGATAGGCGGTTACAAGGACTATCCAGTGAGGCCCATCAGCGAGGGCATTCGTGCCGTACTCGGAAAAGTCAAACTCACTCAATCGTAAGATCGATGCCCAATCGCTTGGCTGAGCGGTTGCGTTGCCGAGTCGCGCGCAGCCGGCGCAACCGCTTGACAAGGAGTGGATCGTGGGCAAGCGCCTCGGGCTTATCAATCAAGGCGTTCAGGATCTGGTAGTAGCGCGTCGCTGACATTTGGAATTTGTCGCGAATCGCCTGCTCCTTGGCGCCTGCAAACTTCCACCACTGTCGCTCGAACGTGAGGATGTCGGCATCCCGGGCGCTCAATTGGCCAACGGGATCACCACCGTCATGCTGACTCGAGGCGACGATCATAGATTCATCGTAAATCGAAATCACATCGATGTCATTCGCGCCATCACGGGTTTCCAGATCCGCAGCGCTCGATTTTTCGACGATTCGCCACACCGGAGCAAGATAGCTGCTGGCGAGTGACTCTGCTACTCATCACGTGTTACCGCGCGATGTTGTTGGATGGGACCCGTGACGGATCTCGTGGGCTGGGGCATCCTCGCCACCGGACACATTGCATCGGTGTTCGCTCGTGATCTTGCTCTGCTGTCCAATGAGGCCCGTTTGGTCGCGGTGGGCTCGCGAAGCCTCGAAAGGGCGATGGCGTTTGCGGCTGATCACGGCATTCCTCGGGCGTACGACTCCTATCCCGAACTGGCCGGAGATCCTGATGTCGATGTGGTCTATGTAGCCTCCCCGCACCATGATCATTTCGCCTCCGCGAAGCTGTGTTTGGAGGCGGGAAAGTCGGTACTGGTTGAGAAGCCGCTGACCACCAGTCCTGATGACACCGAGCAATTGATCAATTTGGCAGGTGATCGCGGACTGTTCTTGATGGAGGGGCTGTGGACCCGGACGAATCCACTGCTTCGCAAGGCGGCGGAGTTGGTAGCGTCAGGTGCCCTCGGTGATATCCGACACGTCTCGGCAGACTTCGGCTTCGCCTTCCGAGGTTCTGAGACGCATCGGCTGATGGATCCGGCTTTAGCCGGTGGTGCGATCTTGGATGCCGGGGTTTATCCACTCCACGCGGTGAATCTTTTCCTCGGTGAACCGACCGACCTGTGCGGTTTTGGAAGCCATGCGACCACTGGAGTGGACAGTCACGCTGCAGCGGTGCTCAACTACCCGGCGACCGAAGATCGCCCGGCCGCGACTGCGACGGTCATCTGCTCCTTGGAGACGGACCTCCCGACCGCCCTCCATGTGTACGGCAGCTTCGGCCGGATCATGATCAACGACTTTTTCATCCTTCCGAGGGAGATGCTGGTCTATCGCGGTCGTCATCGTGATGTTGCGCCGGAGGTCATGGTGACGCAGTGGCCAGGCGGCGGCTATACCTTCCAAGCCCAAGAGGTCATGCGCTGCCTGCGGGCCGGCGAGGTTGAGTCGCCGATGGTGCCTTGGCGGGATTCGCTTGCGGTTTCGCGTACGCTCGCGGTCTGGCAAGCCGCCGTCGGTGAGGTCACGCCACAGCAGGAAGTTGCGCCAGAGCAGGAGGAATCATGATGGAGCGGCTGACGGGGGTGATCCAGCCGTACGCGTGGGGCTCGCAAACGGCGATCCCAAAGTTTCTCGGCCGGGCGCCGACCGGAAAGCCCCAAGCCGAGCTCTGGTTTGGCGCGCATCCGCTTGCGCCGTCGACAGTCGAGGGTGAGCCGCTGGACAAAGTCGTCGCTAACGACCCGGTTGGCGTGGTGGGCCCGGTCGCGGTTGAGGCGTTCGGCCCGCGGCTTTCCTATCTGCTCAAGGTGATCGCTGCCGCGCAGCCATTGTCGCTGCAGGCTCATCCATCACGCCAGCAAGCCCAGGCTGGGTTTGAGCGGGAGCAGGCGGCCGGGATACCCCGCGACGCACCGAACCGTACTTATCGCGACGGTTGGCCGAAGCCTGAGCTGTTATGCGCCATGGTGAAGACCGAGGCGCTCTGCGGCTTCCGGCAACCGGATGAGACTTATCGATCGTTCGAGCGGCTAGGGGTTGCCAGCGCTCTGGAGATTGTCCGGCCGCTGGCCGATGACGATCTTCCGGCCCAGGAACGCTTGGCCACGGTGTTCGGACGACTGCTGCGGCTCGCACCCGATCAGCGTTCGGTGATCACTGATGTAGCACTGGCAGCCGACACGATGGATCGACCTGGTGATGTGGGATCTTTCACGCGTACCGCTCGCGAACTCGGTCACTTCTATCCAGGCGATCCGGGCGTACTGGCCGCTCTACTGATGAATCGAGTGACTCTGCAACCCGGCGACGCGCTCTACATGCCCGCTGGAAATCTCCACGCCTACCTCAGCGGCGGTGGTGTGGAGATCATGGCCAACTCCGACAACGTCATGCGGGGCGGTCTCACACCGAAGTACGTCAACGTCGACGAGCTGTTGGCGATCTTGGACTTCACACCCGGTTTTGCCGGCTTGATCACTCCGGTTGAAGAATCTTCCGGCGTGTGGCGCTATCCGACGTCAGCGCCTGAGTTCGCACTTTGGCGCATCGAGACTCAGGCAGAGCCGGCTAGCGTTCCCGCGGGAACGTCTGGCCGCATACTGCTGGTAACCGATGGTGAACTCGCCCTCCGATCGGCCACAGAAGAACTTGATCTCGTACGCGGCGAAGCTTGTCTGCTGACTGCTGGTGAGCGAGTCGTGGTGACAGGGCAAGGAACGGCATTCGTGGGCGGCCCGGGGGTCTTCTGATCTTCGGAAGGCTGTTCCAACCCGCCAAGGTGCATCCCTGATCAGTCGGTGATGGCGAAGTCGGTGAAGTTGAACCGCTCCGGGTTGCCGTTCGTGTCCACAATCTCGACGCCGTAATCAACCTGCCAGGTAGTGGTGGCTTTCCAGCCGCGGCTCTGCACGTCCTTGAAGAACTCAGGTAGTGGCAACTCACCGGATGTCTGTGGGGTGGTCGACAGGTAGGTGATTACGCCCCCATCGCCGGAGCCGGACCGCCACACCTGATACTCATGGCCGCCGATTGTGACGGTAGCGACTACGTTTCCGAGTGGCCGCTGGCCCCAGTTGTCGGTCCAGATCATCAGCTCATGGCTGAACCCAGACCCCACCCAGATGTCGAAAGCGATGTTGTAGACACATCCGCTACAACGCGGTCCAGTGGCCGCGAAGCGGGCCGATTTGATCGTGGTCAGCGGCACATTGTTGTAGTCGCGGTGGACGTTGGGATAGGTCTGCACCGACATATCCGAATGGTTCGGCGTGTCAGAGACCAGATACCAGTTGTTGTAATCACAGGCGGTGATGACTGTGCTGCCGCCAGCATTGTCGTTCCAGTTGTTGTTGTGAATGAAGTATTCGCCGCCACCGGCTTCGGAATATGTCGCCCCTCCACCCTCTTTGATGGTGTCCCCGTTGGTGCAGGTCTTAGGCGGCCCAGCGGTAGCTGTGGGAGCCGATGTGGTTGGAGGCGCAGTGGTCGTCGTTGGCGGCACCGGCGCAGTGGTCGTGGCGGCCGGGGCCGGCTTTGTGGTCGTTGCCGTCGGCACCGGCGCAGTAGTCGTGGCGGCGGGGGCCGGCTTAGTGGTCGTTGCCGTCGGTGCCGGCGCAGTAGTAGCCGTCGGTGCGGTGGTGGGCGTCGGTTTTACGCCCCCGTTGTGGACGTTGAAGTGCCCACGCCGGGTGGAAGTCGTGCCATCCGACCACTTCAGGACGGCGCGGATTGTGTGCGAGCCATCGGCGAGCTTCGAGGTGTCAAGTGCACGTGCTGTGCCGTCCGTAGCGGTACCTGCGAAATCAAAAGGTGCCTGCTTATCCGTTGTCACCGGTGGCCGCTTCGTTCGCCGTCCGCTGTCCAAGTAGAACTTGACCTTGGATAGCTTCTTGGAGTTCTTGACGAAGACATAGATCTTCCCCGTGACCGTCGACCCATCCAGCCGAGTCGCGCTCGACCGATCAGCATTCGGGCTCACTGCGAGCCTTGATCGGGTTGACGCCGAGGCGGACTCTATGCCGAGGCCGCTGAGCGCTAGGGCCATGGCAACCGCGAGGACGACAGCTATCTTGCGATGCCGGCGCACGGCCAACCGAGTCTCACGTGAAAACATTTCAATCCCCCGTGTCAGAAATCTGTTGAGCAAAGGCTGTTCGCAATACCCGACTCGTCGGCACTGGTATTGCCGTCGACGCAAGTGAACGTGGCCCATGCGTTCGGCGGTCGATCAACGATGCTCAACATGGGGCGTGAGCGCGAGGCCGCCGAGCTCCGATGCGCAGTGCTGCGCAAAAGCGCCCTTCGTGATTTCGGCGCCGCAACGAGCGGCGTCGCCGGACGCGAAAAGAGTCGAGCCACGTGTGATCCCCCGAGCATTTGTGACCAAAGCGTTATCTAACGCAGCAGTCTAGGCAGCATTGATAACGAATTGTCAACTGGCATCACAACGGCGGCCTAATGACGATTAATTCGTTTCATGCACGAACAATTTCCGGAGGATCGTCACCGGTCTACGTCGGGCCGAGATAGCGATCTCAGCTCCAGCGGCCTGGAGTTTCGTCAGCCCAAGCTTGTAGGTGCACCTTGTCGGTACGGTTGCATCAAAGGCGGCCAACGCCGCTAACCTGATCACTCTCACATCGCTCGCACAGGAGGATGTGAGCGCCTGATGCGGATCGTCCTCAGCTAATTAGAGGGCCTCCGACTAGGGCAATAGCCGTCTGGCTGGCGTGGCGCAATCGGTAGCGCAGCTGTCTTGTAAACAGCAGGTTAGGGGTTCGAGTCCCCTCGCCAGCTCCAAGTCAGAGTCATGTTCTGACCATCCAAAGGCGCTCCTTTCGGTCGAAATTTCACAATTTCACACACGGCTCTGAGGTGCGGATAGCGGTGGAATACAGCGCCCCAGCATCCGCCAACGCATCATCCTGATAGTGCACCTAGATGGCCATGGTGGAGGCGGCTGTGGCATGCTCAAGGCACCTCGAAATCACAGCCGTAGGCACTCCTCTGAGATGCATCAAGGTGCCCAGGTGTGCCGAGCATCATGCAGCTCCGCCAACCGTTGGGGTCCGGGCTGGACCTGACGGTTAGCTGGGCCTGTTAACGTCCGCTAGCCCGGTGCTGCGGTCACGGTTGACTTGGCTGGCAGAGGTCGGGCATACGTTCACAGACCCCAGGCCATTAGTTCCGCGATCAGCACCTCAGCGATCAGAACAATGCTTAGAACGGCACCTAGCGCCAGGATGCCCACGACCCGTACGACCGGACCAGTTCTGTTTGGGCCTGCGACAGGCCTCGGACCACGGGCACCCACGCGGCGAAGGCCAGGACGTCAAGTATCGCCGCGACGATCTCTAGGGCGGGGACCACGCCCTGGTTGACCGGAA
>Ga0075425_100002309_pt1 | contig 19088 bp, 19 predicted proteins | sample SoiMethybrSBSTD4_FD_75300 | JGI IMG/M metagenome (GOLD analysis project Ga0075425, IMG submission 75300) | Bulk soil microbial communities from a Populus tree surrounding site in Tennessee, USA - Soil MetaG P. TD hybrid SBSTD4 | ecosystem: Environmental > Terrestrial > Soil > Tree plantation... | reverse complement strand
GATCGTGACTTTCTTCAGCCTGCCGACCTCGCCCTGGGGATATTTGTTCTTGCCTTTTCCCCTCCACAACCACGCGGGCGGCCAGTTGCGCTGACCGTGGTACGACATGAGCGGATGATCGCGCACTCTGTCCGCATAATATTAATCGAATTCGCTGTCAACGAAAAAATTGTGCCGCGTTTCGGGCGAAGTCGCCCTATAGGCCCGGCCGCTTCTAGATACCTCTAAAAGCTATAGACAACGACCTGGATTGCTTCGCCTCCCGATTTAGCGTAAATGTTTTCCGTTTAGCAGTTGCCCCGAAGGAGTTTTTCGATGCAACAACTTGCGCTGCTTGCCAGCGATTCATCCCATCTGCCGCTGCTCACGATTTTCAAGGAATCGGGAGTGACGAAGAAGTACGGCTTCGACATCGACCTCGAGATCGTCGGGGGCAGGAAGGCGCCGACGATGGCGCACCGCACAAAGCTCGTCCTGGCGGGCGAGATCGATTTCGTTTCCGGCTTGCATCACGAGACGTATCGCGAACGGTCGAAGGGAAACCGCCAGCTCGTGTATCTCGCGCAGACGCAGAACCGCTGGGACGACCGGCTGGTCGGACGGGCCGCGCTGAAGAGCGTGAACGAACTCCGCGGCAAAAAGATCGTCTGCCACTCGAAGGCGCCGTGCGTTACGGGGAATTTAAAGGCGATACTGCGGCAGATCGGATTCAAGGAGGACGAGATCCGCGTCCACGCGGTCGAAAGCATGACCGGCAATCTCACGTCGTACGTCGACGAGGTGGTCGCGGGCAAAGCGGCGGCGGCGCTGGTCGACATGCCGTTCGATCTCTACGGCGAGAAAAGGGGACTCAAGATCATCCCGCTGCCGGAGCGGCCGGTGATCCACAACACGACGATTTTGACCACGACCGCCTATATTCGCGAGAACCGCGAGACGGTGATTTTATTCCTGAAGGCGCTGATCGACGCAATCCATTTCTTCAAGACCAAGCCCGACGAGGTGGCCGACATCCTGCAAAAAAATCTCTCCAAGCGCTATTCGCTCGCCGACCGCGCCTACTACGTCCATCTCCAGCGCGAATGGGCGCAGCTCCTGCTCGCCAAGCCCTATCCGATGCCCGCCGCGATTCAGAACGTCTTCGACCTCGACGTGGCGCACGATCCCAAAATGGGGAAGATCTCGCCGATGGAGCCGTGGGATCTCCACTATCTGCGCGAGATCGACGACAGCGGATTCATCGATCAGCTCTACGCGTCGTAGGTTTGTTTCGGCAAAACGACAGGAGAGATTCTTCGCAACGCTCAGAATGACAAAAAGGCGTGGTTCTTAGGACGAAACTGTACCTGTCATCCTGAACGAAGTGAAGGATCTCTCCGAATCCGACATCTACGATCGATCGCGAAGAAAATTACTTCACAAAGCCCGAGTCTTTCAGCTCCTTTAAAAAACGCGTGTCGATCAGCTCCTCGGGCTTGAGCTCGCGGATCTTGGGATTTCTGGCGCCGAGGTCGTCGAGTACCGTCTTTATCCCGGCGACCGTCGGCAGGGGATAGCTCAGAAGAAAATTCTTCGTCAGCACGCTGTGATATTCTTCGATCTCCGCCCTATCCTTGAGGCCGGTGTTCTTCTCAATCACCGCGTAGGCCGCGGGCCGGTTGGTCTTGAACATCGCGATCGCCTCGATGTAAGCGCGCATGAAGCTGCGGATGAGATCGGGGCGCTTGTCGATCAACGCCGTGGTGACGTAGAGCACGCCCTGCGGATAGTCGGCGTCGATCTCGGAGAGATCGGCGAGGACGCGGAGCCCCAGCTTCTTCGCGCGCGGCGTCTGCGAGAGCGAGAGGATCGAACCGTGCACCCGGCCGCCGGCGATGGCCGCGAGGCGGTCGGGCGAGTTACCCACCTGGAGGATTGTCACGTCCTTTCCCGGGTCCAGGCCCCAGGACTTGAGCGCCATGCGCGTGATGAAGTCCGAGCCGGAGCCGAAGCGCGAGATCGCGACGTTCTTGCCTTTCAAATCCGCGGGCTTCGTGATCGACGGCGGCGTGACGAACGTGTAGACGAATTTATTGATCAGCGCGGAGATGATCTTGAGCGGGAAACCGGCCAGGTTCGCGCTCACGACCTCGCTCGGCGAGCCGCGGCCGAACTGGATTTCGCCCGAGACCATGCTCTGGACGACGGTCGAGCCGCCCGGGATGTAGACGATCTCGACGTCGAGGCCGTGCTTCTTGAACAGGCCGAACTGCTTACCCAAATGGTGGACCTCTTCGCCCGAGCCGACGCCGCTATAGCCGAGGATCACGCGCTCAAGCGCGTGCGCGGGGGCGGCGAGCAAAACCAGCGCGGCGAACAGGAGTGAAGAATAACTTTTACGCATGAGGTCTCCTAGCGCCGGTATTGGACCGGCGGCATGTTGAACGCGACGCCTTCTTTCTCGAGCTCCTCCTCGAACATGCGCCGCACCTTCGGGTCCTCGTCTTCGAGCTCGATCAGATGGCCGCCGCCCTTGGTGCTCTCGAACAGCCGGTCGTAGTCCATCACCTGAAATTTCTGGCCGAACGGCTTGAAGGCGAGCATCTTGAGCGGCTGCGTCGCCGTGTTGAAGTGCTGATGGAACCACATGTGCGGCGGTGAGAACATGCTGAACGGCCCCCAGTCGTAGCGCTCCAGCGCACTGCCTTCGAGCCACATCAGCGAATAGCCCTTGCCTTCCAGAACGAGGATGTCGGCGCCGGGACCGTGGCGGTGCGCCTTCTTGTAGGCGCCGACCGGTGAGCGCGTGATGTGCGCCGAGATGATGTTGTCGCAGAATTCCAGCTCGACGTTGGTTGCGCCGGGCCCTTTCTTCGTCCAGTCGTGGAAATTGAGCTTCTCGATGTCGGCGATGAAGCTCGTATCCCACACGCGGCGCTCGGCGACCGCCGCGCCCTTGCCGCTGAAATAATCCTCCTCGCCGTGGTAGCGGTCGAGGAATTGATGCGAATTGTTAAAGACGAAGTCGTAGTTGTGATAAAGGTTGAAGACCATCGGCATATTGGTGTAGCCGATATAGCGCACCGTCTCGCCGCCCTGGCCGTTGAAGTGCTGGTGCCAGGCGTTCAGCGGAATCGAGAACATCGAGCGCTCCTGCCACTCGAACGTCTGTTTCTTGCCGCCGTCGAGCCAGACGTTCGTCGCGCCGCGGCCCTTGAGCACGTAGATCATCTCCTCGAACATCTGCTTCTGCGGCTTGAGGCTCTCGCCCGGCGGGATCTCGCAGACGTAGGCCGCCGAGTTGGGCGGCTCCTTCGGATGGCCGAGGATGATATAGTGCGCAAGCCCGCCGCGGCGGCGCCACGGCGCGACTTCCAATTTTCGGATGTCGCCGACGACGAAGTTCTTCGTCACCGGCAGCTCTTCCCAATCGAGAAACTGATCGAAAGAAGTTCTGCCCTCGTAGGGTTTGGGGTCGTACGGTTCTGCCACCGTCATTTCTCCTCCTGATTAATCGAGAATACCGTCGTGAAATAAATGGCGCGCTCGGAAGCCCAAGACCTGTTCCGCCTTCGCGGTGGCGTAGCCGGAGCGGGTGCCTTCGAGGCTCGCGTCGATATTTTTCGCCTCCGGCCACCAGCGCCGTACAAGCTCGGCGGTCGGCTCCGCCATGATCGTCTCCGGCGCGCAAATATTGAACGGTTCATAGCCGGTGTAATCGGCCGCGAGGGCCAGGCGGCACGCCGCAGCAGCGTCGCGCACATCGACATAGCTCCACAGCGCGCCGGCGCCGCGGATCACGGGATTTTTCCGCCGCTCGGCGAGCACGCGCGCGTTCTCGCTCGTATAGATGCCCGAGAAACGCAGGCTCGCGATGCGCGTTCCCGTCTTGCGGGCGAACGAGTCGCACATCTTCTCGCCGACGAGTTTGGATAAGCCGTAAGGGTCCTGCGGCCGCCGCGGGTGCTCCTCGTCGATCGGCAGATAGTCCGGCGCGATCGGTGCCGCGGGATAATAGAAGCCGTAGACCGCGAGGCTCGAGCCGCAGACGATCGTCTTTGCGCCGACGGCCGCCGCCGTCGCCAGCACGTTGTATGTCATCGCCGTATTGTGGTTGAAGCGCTCGGCGTCGCCGGCGAGGTCCGGCGTCTGCCACATCCCGCTCGCAGCCTCGTAGCCGTTCTCGGTGTAAAGGAAGCGGCGGCGCGCCAGGTGGACGACCGCAGCGGCACCGGCGAAGAGCTCGCGCAGCCGTTCGGTCTTGGTCAGATCCGCCGCGACGAACGGGCAGAGCGGCTCCGCCGGCTCCTCGGCGTCGACAGCGGCGACTTCATAGCCGTGCGCCAGCAATTCCTTTATCGCGTGGCGGCCGAGCCGTCCGGCGCCGCCGGTGACGATCGTTTTCATGCAATTAACGCTTGCGAAAAAAGCCGCTCTGCTCGATCTCCTTGAGCAGCGTGTTGTCGATGAAGTCGCCCGCCTTCGCGTCGCGCGCCTCGCGCGCGTCGATCGTCTTCAAAATCCGCTCGACCCCCTCGGGCCGCACGTAGGAGATCGGATCGCCGGTGTGGCGCACGCCGTAGACTTGATAGAGCTCGCCCAGAATCTCCGGATCGGTCACGCGGGTGTAGCGCGACAGCACCTTCATGCTGAAATCGCGGTCGCTGCGGAGCCGCTGCACGCCGAGACTGAAGCCGCGGAGAAACTTGACTACGGTGTCGCGGTTCGCGCGGATAGTGCTGCGGCGCGCGGAGAGCGGCGTGTTGGGAAAGACGATGCCCATCTGTCCCACGTCGGCGAGCTCGTGGAGCCCGGTCTTTTTCGCGCGGAAGTTGCTCGGCGGCGAGAGCACCGAGGCATCGAGCGCGCCGCTGCCGAGACCGGCCAGACTTTCGGGCATGCCGCCGGTCTGCACGACAGTCAACTCGCGCCGCTGAAGTCCCCAGCGGTCGAGCGCGAAGTCCAACGCCAAATCGGTCGAGCCGCCGAGGCGCGTTACGCCGATCTTCTTTCCTTTCAGGTCGGCCGGACTCTTGATCTCCGGCCGCGACATGATGGAAAAGACCATCGCGTTCCCGGTATTAGCGATAAGCACGAGGTCGGCGCCGCGGAGCGAGGCGTTGACGACGGGAACCGACGGGCCGTAGGCGAACGGCACGTCGCCGCCGAGCATCGACTGGATGAGCAGCGAGCCGCCGCCGATATAAAGGAGCTGGGTCTCCAGCCCTTCGCGGCGGAAATAATCGCCGTCCTGCGCGACCCAGAGCGGCGCCATCGCGCCGCTGATCGCGCTGTAGGCGACGTGGATCGGTGCCGCGGACGCGTGCGCCGCGAAAAACATCGCGAGCAAAACGAACAGCAACAGGCGCCGCGTTGTCATCCGCGACCCTTCGCGCGGAGACCGGTGAAAGAATCGATCTCGATGACTTCCCCGTTGGGCTCACGACCCTTCGGCGTCCGTCCTTCCGCGACCGCGCGCACGCCTGCGAGGATCATCTTACGCAGCATGATGACGCCCTTGTCGGAGGTCGCGAGCTGCTCCCTGCGCGCGCCGATGATCCCCTGCGTCGTCTGGCAGGCGATGTCTTCCAAGCGAACGCTGCCGCGAAACGGCGCGAACGGCCGGCGGTCGTAGACCTTCTTCTCTTCGCGCGCGGTCAGCTCCCGCGACGGCGCGAGCTTCTGAAAGAATTCTCGATCGGGTCCGGTGTAATAATTGACGGTGAACAGCGTGAAATGCTCGTCGTCGTTCGGCGTCAAAAACATGAAGTGCCGGTTGTGCGAGCCGTCCTTGAGCGCTTCGCGCGGTCTTTTGAAATGGGTGAATTCCGTGTCGCCGATCTGCAGGATGCTCGGCAGCGCGAAGCTCTTCTCGTCGACGTACTCCGTGTCCGCCGTCGGACCGGGCTTGTGCGACACGACCTTCATGCCGTAGCTCGTCTCGATCGCGTCGAAGTCCGGGATGTTCTTGAAATCGAAGAACCAGCTGCGCCAAGTACCGTCGTTCGGATCGCTCCGGTGCAGGATCGAGAAGTGGACGGGATCGGCGCCGTTCTCGATGAAGTTGAACCAGTTGTAGTCGTAACGGCGGGTTGCTTCGAGCGAGCGCTGTCCCGCGTTGTCGACGAGCGCGAAATATTGCGGCAGCGGCGGGGGGTCCTCGCGCTCCGGACCGAGGTAGGCGAAAAACAGACCGCCCTGCTCGCGCACGGGATAGGCGAGGTGCTTGACCTTGCGCGCAAAGCGGCCGTCGGGCTCCGCTGGCTGCTCTACACATTGGCCGGAGATATCGAAGAGCCAGCCATGATAGGGACAGCGAATGCCGTTCGTCTCGACATCGCCGTATTCCAGCGCCGTGCCGCGGTGCGGGCAGTGGAGACCGATTAAACCGGGGTGGCCGCGGCCGTCACGAAACAGCACCAGCTCCTCGCCGAGGACTTTGAGCGCGAGCGGAATGTCTTTGAGATCGGCGGCGCTGGCGACGGCCAGCCAGTAGCGGCGGAACCATTCGCCGGCGGGCGTGTCCGACCCGACGCGGGCGAGATCGGCGAGCGTGATTTTTTTCTTCCGGCTTGCCATCCGACTCTCACACGAGAATAGGCGGCCGCAAAGATCGTGTCAATTTCAAACTATTTAGCGTTGGATTGAGTTTTACTTGACGAGCGGATTAGCGCAGATATTTTTCCCAGACGTGCTGCGCTTGAAACCCCAGCACTTCGCGCGCACGCGCGGAGTCGACGCCGCTCCAGTTGCCGCGGAGTTCCGCGCGAGCTTTTTTCACGCCGGGAAAATAGCGGCGCAAAAGCTCGTCGGTCGGCTCCGCCACAGTGCTGGTCGGCGCGGCGACGATCAACGTTTCGTGCCCGCGCCCCGGCTTCTCGAGCGCGAGGCGGCACGCCGCCGCGGCGTCGCGCACGTCGATGTAGCTCCAAAAACGGCCGAGCTTCACGCCGGGGTCTTGAAAGCGCTCGGCGAAGCCGCGGAAGTCCGGCTCGAAGTTGACGCCGGGAAAGCGCAGGCTGTAAATCGCCATGTCGGAGAGTCGCGCGAACGCGTCCGCCGTCGTCTCGGCGACGACTTTGGAAAGGGCATAAGGGTCTTGCGGCCGGCAGGGGTGTAGCTCGTCGAGCGGCAGGTAATCCGGCGCGATCGGCTTGCGCGCGTAGAGAAAGCCGAACGCCGCGGTGCTGGACGCGAGCACGACGCGGCCGACGCCGTTTGCCGCAGCCGCGTCAAGCACGTTGTAGCTCGCCGTCACGTTGTTGCCGAACGTCTCCGGGTCGGAGACGATGCCCGGCGCCTGATAGGCGCCGAGGTGAATGACTCCGTCGGTGCTGCTCAAGGCGCGCGCGACCTCCTCGGGGTGCGTCAAGTCGACGATCCGCGAGGGGCAGATGTCGTTCTTTGGCGCGGCGCGGTCGAGGCTCAAGACCTCGCGGCCATGCGCGAGCAACTCGCGGATGACTTCGCGGCCCAGCATGCCGCTCCCGCCGGTGACGACGATTTTCGCCATAAAAATCGTTGCTGCGCGAAGCAAATCCTTGCTTCAAGGCAATGCGACGAACTCTAGCATTTGCGCTTTGCGGAGCAAAGCCGAGGTTACTCCACCAGGCGGCTCATCTCGCGCCTGTGGTCGCGGAGAAATTGGAGAAAGGTCTTCGCCGCGTGCGAGAGCGGCCGGGCCGCCCGCTGAACCAGGCGGTGGTGGATCTCGAGCTTGAACTCGGGAACCTTCAGAATCGTGATCTGGCCCAGCGCCACCTCGTTATCAATCCAGCGTCGCCCGATGGCGGTGATGCCGAAGCCTTCGGCGACGGCGACCTTGATCGATTCGTGGCTCGAAACTTCCATCGCGACTTTGATGTCGATCCCACGGTCCTTAAAGAAATCGCGCACCAGCTCGGTCCCGGAGGATTCGGGCTCGCGGAGAACGAAGAGCTCGCCGACAAGATCGGCGAGGCTTACGCGCCGCTTGCGCGCGAGCGGATGACGCGGCGGCGCCGCGATGATCATCTCGGACGATCCGTACGGCTCGGCCACCAGACCGCGCAGCCTGGGGTTGCGGCTGAACATGCCGAGCTCGATCGCGTCTTCCTGCAGCAACTGCTCGACACTCGCCGAGACGCCATAGTTCATATAGATGTCGAGCTTGGGGTAGAGCACCTTGAACTCGCTGAGCGCCTTGGGCAGCAGGTAGGTCCCGACGAGGCCGGCGCCGCCGACTGCGAGCCGCCCCCGCCCGAGCTCTACCACTTCGCGGACGTCGTGGCGCGCCGAGTCGAGGCTCGCCAGGATGCGCTGCGCGTGTTCCTTCAGCCGCGCGCCGGCCTCGGTCAGTTCGACGCGTCGCCCGCAGCGCTCGAAGAGCCGCGTGCCGCACCAGTCTTCCAGGCCCTGCACGTGGAGCGAGATCGAAGGCTGGCTCAAGTGAAGGGATTCGGCGGCGCGGGAAAAGTTCTTCAGCCGGGCGCACGCGAGAAAGACCTGCAGGCGGTAAGTGTCCATAGACGAACTATAGAATATTCGCGCGATCTATTAAAGTTCTTAATATCCAGATACGAAAAGTATATTGGACATCGCCTTGTGTTCGGGGTAGAAAAATTTTTTGGTTCAACAAAGCACCCCCCGAAGGAGGGATAAGGCATCATGTTAGTCATCGATTTGGACTCCCATTCCCGCCCGCGGCGCGAGGATTACGTCATTGCTCCCGAGTACGAGCACCTGCGGCCGCGCGAGTACACCGATTCCCGCGGCAACGTACGGCGCATTTTCAATAACAAGACCATCAGCGTGCTTACCGCCGGCGAGCGCAAAGTCGCGATCCGCGAGGGCAGAGCCGCCTGGCGGGCGGCCGAGTACGACGCCGATCTCCGCTACGAGCAGGTGAAGGAGGCGGGCATCGATTACCAGTTCGTCTCGGCCGGCACCGTCGGCATGTTCAGCTATATCGACCCCGATCCCGGTGCGGCGTTTGTTCGCGCTTCGAACAATTTCATCTACGAAAACTTCATGAAGCGCTATCCCAAGACGTTTACCGGTGCGCCGCAGCTGCCGCTGCAGGATGCGCGCGAGGCGATGAAGGAACTGGAGCGCTGCGTCAAGGATCTCGGCATGCTCACCTTTTTGATGCCGACCAACTGGAACGGCATCGACATCGCCGATCCGCACTGGTGGAATCTCTACGATTACGCCCGCGACCTCGGCGTGCGCGGCATTATAGTTCACATCGGGAGCTTCGCGGGTCCCTTCGTCGGAAAGGAGCGCCTGTCGGTTCTCGGCTCCGACGGCACCGCCGGCCGCCGCATTCTCTCGCAGCCCTTCGAATACTGCGCCAACGTCATCAATATGATCTTCGGCGGCCTGCTCGATTCCTTCCCCGAGCTCAACTTCGCGTTCCTCGAGGCCGGCGCCGAGTTCGCGGTCAATTTAAAGCACCGGATCGAGAAAAACGTCGAGCAGATCGGCTACCTGGAGGATATGCTCGCCACGCCGGTCGATAAATATTTCGACCGCTTTTACTTCGTCGTGGACGATCTGCTCCTGAAAGAGAACGGCAAGCGGCTCACCCGCGTCATTGAAGAGCTGGGTGTCGACAACCTTTTCTTCGGCTCGGATTATCCCCACGACGACGGGGATCTCGACACGGCGGCGCGCGTCAAAGCGCTGGAGAACATCCCCACGGAGTCGAAGCAGAAAATCCTCGGCGGCAATGTGCTCAAGTACATGGGCGGCAAGCTCGCGCTCTAATTTCCCGATCACTCGGAGGCTCCATGGAAACGCAGGTGTTCGACGATCTGCGCCAGTATATCACCGCGGCGAAACAGATGAGCCCCTGGAAGGAGATCAAAGGCGCCGACTGGAACCTGGAGATCGGCGCGCTCGTCGAGGCCACGGCGGAATTGATCCCGCAGCCGCCCATGCTTATCTTCGACGAGATCAAGGGTTATCCGAGCGGCTACCGCATCGTGAGCCTGCCCTACGCCGATTTCCGCCGTGTCGCGCTCGCGCTCGGCTTGCCGTACGACAAAAGCAAGCTCGAGCTTGTGCGTATGGCGTCGCGGAAGATCCGATCCGCCAGGCCGATCGCTCCAAAGGAGATCGCCCGCGGCCCGATCCTGGAAAACGTCATGACCGGTTCCGACGTCAACCTGCTGAAATTTCCCGTTCTCAGGAGCCACGAGACCGACGGGGGGCGCTACATCGGCACCGGCGACGTCATCATCAACGCCGATCCCGACAGCGGCTATGTCAACATGGGCACCTATCGCATGCAGGTGCACTCCCCGGACGTGCTGGGACTTTGGATCAGCCCGGGCCAGCAGGGGAGACAAATCTGCGCGAAATATTGGGAGAAGGGGCAGAGCTGTCCGATCGTCGCGACTTTCGGCCAGGACCCGCTCACGTTCATGGCATCGATGACGAAATTCCCGTGGCAGACCTCCGAGCTCGACGTCTTAGGCGGGCTCAGGGGCAAGCCGCTCGAGGTCTTCAAGGGGCCGGTGACCGGTCTGCCGATTCCCGCGCACGCCGAGATCGCCATCGAGGGCTACGTGCCGCCGCCGGGCGAAGAGGCACGCGACGAAGGGCCGTTCGGCGAGTGGACCGGCTATTACTCCGGCGGAACCATCGGCACCGGCGAGCCGCAGCCGGTCGTGAAGGTGAAGGCGATCTATCACCGCGACGATCCGATCCTTGACGACGAAGCGCCGCTCTGGCCGGGGGCGGTGCGCTTCGACTTGAACCTCCGCGCCGGTCTCTTGTGGGATCAACTGGAGAGTGCGGGTATTCAAGACGTTGTCGGCGTCTACGCCCACTCGAATTACCTCTACGTTGTCGCGATCCGCCAGCGCTACGCCGGTCACGCCCGGCAGGCGGCGCATGCGGTAATCGCGTGCTCTGCGGCGGCGCGCCACGGCCGCTATGTGGTCGTGGTCGACGAGGACATCGACCCGACGAATTTGAACGAAGTCCTGTGGGCGATGGAGACCCGCGTCGATCCCGCCACGGACATCGAGACGGTCGACGGCTGCTGGAGCACGCCGCTCGATCCGCGCATGCCGCCTGAAAAGCGCGCGGCGCGCGACCACAGCAACAGCCGCGCGATCTTCTACGCCGTGCGGCCGTTCGCCTGGCGCGACAAGTTTCCCAAAGTCTCGCGGACGAGCCGCAAGCTCTTCGAAGAAGTGGTCAAGAAATACAGCGGCATTTTGCCGTTCCCGCCGCGTTGATCATCGAATAGAATTCATGCTAAAGGTGGCGATCATATAAAAAAGAACATGGCTTCAAAAGGCGCCATAATTTTTTCGGCGCTGGCTCTCGCTCTCCTCCGCGCGTGCTCCGCGTCCCCGGAGCGCATCCGGATCGCCTACAGTGCGATAAGCGGCGTCCAGCTGCCGCTGTGGATGGCCCAGGAAAAGGGACTCTTCAAGCGCAACGGCTTCGAGGTCGACTTCCTCTACATCGGCTGCGGGGCGGTCGTGGTGCAGGCGATGCTCGGCGGCGAGGTGCAGTTCGCCCGCGCCCCGGCGCCCGGAATCGTGCAGGCGTCCACGGCGCCGACCTCGTCATGATCGCCAATACCGTCACCACGCTGGTCTATTCGGCCATCGACAATAGCCTCGTGCGCGAGCTCGAGCAGGAGGGTTTCTTCCGCAGCCTGGAATTAAAGCGCGGCGCTTGAGGTGTTTATGGCCTACTATCGAAATCTCGAAGAATACATCCGCGCGCTCGAAGGCGCCGGGCTCCTCTATCGCGTTATGCGTCCGATCAACAAAGATACGGAGATGCATCCGCTCGTGCGTTGGCAGTTCCGCGGCCTGGGCGAAGACGAGCGGCGGGCGTTTCTATTCGAGAACATCCACGACTCTAAGGGGAAAAAATACGACATCCCGGTCTTGATTGGCGGCCTCGCCGGCTCGCAGAAGATCTACGCGCTCGGCCTCAATTGCAAAGAGGAAGAGGTCGAGGGCATCTGGTCGCGGGCGCTGGATAAGCCGCTGCCGCCGGTGCTCGTCGGGCGCGGCGCGGTCCAGGAAGTCGTTTATCAGGGCGAGGAGCTGAAGCGCGTCGGCGGTCTTTATAAACTGCCGATCCCGATCTCAACGCCGGGCTTCGACAACGCGCCTTATTTCACCGCCGGATGCTGGATCACCAAGGATCCCGAGAACGGCGTGCGCAACATGGGCGTCTATCGGGGGCAGTTGAAGGGCGCGCTCAAGACCAGTATCTCGTGGGGCAGCCTCAAACACAGCGCGGTCCATTGGGAGAAATGCAATAAAAAAGGCGTGCCGCTCGATGCCGCGATCGTGCTCGGCGGCCCTCCGTCGATAACCTATGCCGCCGTGCAGCCGGTGCCGTTGGGCATCGACGAGGTCGCGCTCGCGGGTGCGCTCGGCGGCGAGGCGCTCGAAGTCGTTCACTGCAAAACCATCGACCTCGACGTGCCTGCGGAGGCCGACATAGTGATCGAAGGAAGGATTCCGTCGGATTACCTGGAGCCGGACGCACCGTTCGGCGAGGCGCACGGCTACGTCGATCCCGGCGATTTGACCGGCGTCTTCGAGGTCACCGCGATCACGCATAGAAAAAATCCCGTCTATGTCTCGATGCTGAGCCAGCTGACGCCGAGCGAATCGAGCAAGATCAAGCAGTCGGCCTACGAGACGCTGGCTCTTAAGCATCTCCAGAAGACCGTCGGCCCGGCGGTGCTCCGCGTCGCGCTTTACGAAGATCTGCTCAACCGCCAGGTCGCCGTGGTGCAGTTGGACAAGGCGAAGCCGGAGGACAAGTGGCGCGCGCTGGAGGCGCTGCTGCCGTCGCGGATCATCCATAAGATCATCGTCGCGGTCGATCCCGACATCGATCCGCACGACCCGATGTCGCTCTTCTGGGCGATCGCCAATCGCTCGCAGCCGCACCGCGATATGCGCATCGTCACGAACCGGCCGCTGCCGTGGAACCCCATTCGGTACGTCGCCGACGGCGAGCATTACGACGTAAACGATTCGACCCTGCTCGTCGACGCGACGCTCAAGGCGGAGTTTCCACCGGTCGCGCTGCCCGCGCGCGAATATATGGAAGGCGCGCGAAAAATATGGGAGGAACTCGGGCTCCCCAAGCTCACGCCGCGGCCGCCCTGGCACGGCTATTCGCTCGGCCTCTGGTCGGAGGAGCTCAAGCAGCAGGCGAAAAACGCGACCGCCGGCGAGCACGAGCGCAACGCGGAATACAGCCGCTCCAAGGGAATGAAGGTGCCGAAAGGAGCGAAGTTCGTCGAGCTGAAAGAAAAATATCTCGCCGACGAGCTGGCGGAGTTCAGGAAACAATCGGGGAGGAAGACGGACAAGACGTGATGAGGACTGTGTTGTTTCATGAGATATCCTAAAATCTGGCTGCTCGCGCTTTTTCTCCTCGCCTTCGCTTCCGCCGCGCGCGCCGAGACTTTCAAGCTCAGCTACTCCTCGGACAGCCCGGGGGCGCTGCCGGTCTGGATCGGCAAGGAGAGCGGTCTCTACGCGAAAAACGGCCTCGACGTGCAGCTGATCCGCGTCACCGGCAACGTGGCGGTGATGGCGGTCGTTTCGAATGAAGTAAATATCGCCTTCATGGGCGGCACGGCCGCGATTACGAGCAATCTCGCCGGCTCCGATGCGGTGATGGTCGCGGCCGGGGAGATCGCGACCGACTATTCTCTGGTTACGAATAACAAGATCAAATCTCCCGAGCAGCTCAAAGGCAGCATCATCGGCATCGCGAGTGTCGTCGGCTCGGCGACGACGGCGACGCTTTACGGACTTCAGAAATTCGGGCTCAGCCGCAACGACGTCACGCTGCTCGTGGTCGGCGGCACGCCCGAGCGTCTCGCCGCGCTGCGTACCGGGCGGATTCACGCAACGCTCTTGAGCCCGCCCACGAGCTTCGCCGCGGAGCGTGACGGCTTCAACATTATGACCGACGTGAACATGCCTCTGCCGTACAACAGCGTCGTATCGACGCGGAAATTCGCCAAGCAAAACCCCGACGTCATGCGCCGGTTCATCAAGGCGCATCTCGAAGCCGTGCATCTCTTGAAGACCGACCGCGAAGCGGGGATCAGGACGCTGGCCAAATACCTCAGGCAGACCAGAGAGCGGCAGCTGCTCGAAAAAAGCTACGACATCTCGACCGCCGAAAACATCCTCCCGCGCAAGCAATATCCGACGAATGCCGGCATCAACACGGTGCTCGAGTCGCTAGTGAAGGTCTATCCGCGCGCCGCGACTGCCAAGCCGGAGGAGTTCACGGAGCTGCAATATCTCAGGGAATTCGACGAGAGCGGCTTTATAGACGCGCTCTATAAAAAATAGCAACGACGATGGTTGCAGGAATATCCTTCGGCGGCTTACTTGTCGCCGCGTTGCTCATTGGAAGCTCCATCGAAGCGGCGCACAGCATCAAGCTGTCCATTTTCAACGTCGAGGGCTCTTTTCTGTTCGGCGCCGTCGCCGCGCGCAAGGGATGCTTTCAGCAGGAAGGCTTGCAGCCCGAGTTCAACCTCAAGAGCCGATGATCGACGATTTTTTCTTACACCAGCCGGATTCTCTGCCCGGCGCGCTCGCGCTTCTGGCCGAGCACCCCGACGAGGCGCGCGTGCTTGCGGGCGGGAGCGAGCTGATCCTGCTGCTCAAGATGCGCCTCGTCGCTTCCAGGCACCTCGTCAATATCAAAAAGATCCCCGGGCTCGGCGACCTCCGCTACGATGCCGAGTCGCGCGCGCTCAGCGTCGGCGCGCTCGTTACGCACCGGACGCTGGAGCAATCGCCGATCGTCCATGACCATTTTCCGCTCATCACCGCGATGGAGCGGCAGCTCGCCAACGTGCGCATCCGGAACGTGGGCACGCTCGCGGGCAACGTCGCGTTCGCCGAGCCGCACGCCGATCCCGGCACGCTGCTGCTCGCCTACGACGCGCGCGTGAAGCTCAAAAGCGCCCGCGGCGAGCGCACCGTTAAGATCGGCGATTTCTTCGTCGATTATTATCAGACCGCGCTCGGGCCGGACGAGCTTGTGACGGAGATCGAGATTCCGGCGCCGCCGGTTAACAGCACCGGCGCTTACCTTCGCTTCTGTCCCGGCGAGCGCCCGATGGCCGGCGCCGCGGTGATTTTACAATGGCGCAACGGCGCCTGCGCGGACGCGCGGCTGGTTCTCGGCTGCGTCGCCCCGACGCCGCTGAGACCGATCGATGTCGAAGGCGCGCTCGCGGGCAAATCGCGCGACGATATCCGCGCCGCTGCCGAAAATCTCGGCGCCGGGGCCGCGTCGATGACTCAGCCGCTCGAGGATATCTGGGGCACGGTCGAGTACAAGCGCCAGATCGTCAAGACGCTGGTCGCCCGCGCGCTGGTCCAGGCATCGCAAGAGAGCGCCGCCCATGGATGAGACGACCGTCTCGCTGAAGTTTCGTCTGAACGGCAGGGAGTGCCGCGCGGAAGTCGCGGCGAGCGAGCTTCTGATCGACTTCCTCCGCGACCGGATGAACCTCACCGGCACCAAGCGCTCGTGCGACATGGAAATCTGCGGCGCCTGCACCGTGCTGCTCGACGGCAAGGCGGTGAGCTCGTGCTCGCTCTTCGCGTTCGAGCTCGACGGCAAAGAGGTCCTCACGATCGAGGGGCTGGCGGGTCCGAACGGCCTGCATCCATTGCAGCGCGCGTTCATCGAGTGCGGCGGTTTTCAGTGCGGCTTTTGCACGCCGGGAATGATCCTGCTCGCGAAATCGCTCTTGGACGAAAAACCCGATCCGACCGTCGACGAGATCCGCGACTATATGGATGCGAACCTCTGCCGCTGCACGGGCTATCAGATGATTATCGAATCGATCCAGCGCGCGGCCGAGCTGGCGCGGGAAGCAAAGCCGTGACGATCGCCGTCGGTCAGAGCATCCCGCGCATCGATGGCCAGGAGAAGGTCACTGGCCGCGCGCTGTACGCGAGCGATTTGAAGCTCCCGAACATGGCGCACGGCAAGATTCTCCGCAGCCCGCACGCGCATGCGAAGATCGTGCGCATCGACGCGCGCCGCGCCGAGGCGATGTCGGGAGTCGTCGCGGTGCTGACGCGCGAGAATCTCACGGCGAACGCGCCTTACTTCGGCACCTACATCAAAGACCAGCCGATCGTGGCGCTGGAAAAGGTCCGCTATGTCGGCGACATCGTCGCCGCCGTGGCCGCGACGGACGAGAAGATCGCCGAGAAGGCGCTCGGCGAGATCGAGGTCGAGTACGAGGAATTGCCGGCGCTGTTCGACGTCGATGCCGCGCTCGCGGAAAATGCGCCCGCGATTCACGACGAAAACCCCGCGCGTAAAGACCCCAAGTATGGCTACGGCGCGAGCCTTTTGCGCCACGACGACACCAACATTTTTTATCATTTCCATTACGAGCGCGGCGACGTCGAGCGCGCGTTGAAGGAATCCGAACGGGTTTTTACCGAGACCTATTATCTATCGGGCGCGCAACACTATCCGATGGAGTCGCACGTCTGCGTCGCCGACGACCGCGGCGAGGAGATCACCGTTTGGAGCGCGACGCAGACGCCGTTTCCGCTGCGCCAGGAGATCGCGCGCATGTTCGGCCTGCCGCTCAGCCGCGTGCGCGTGATCGTTCCCTATGTCGGCGGAGGCTACGGCGCCAAGAGCGGCGTCAAGAACGAGGCGCTCGCGGTCGCGCTCTCGCGTCTCGCGAAGCGGCCCGTGCGGATTTATTTGAGCGCGGACGAGACATTCAAGACATTGTCGGACCCCGGCGCGAAAGTCACGATCACGACCGGCGTCAAAAACGACGGTACGTTCGTTGCGCGCCGCTGCGAGATCTATTTCGACGGCGGCGCCTACGCGAACTCCGGTCCGACGGTGACCGAGCGCGCCGGCTACCGCGCGCACGGCCCGTACAGGATCCCCAACGTCAAGACCGACGCTTACTGCGTCTACACCAACAAAGTCCCCGGCGGAGCGTTCCGCGGCTTCGGCGGCCCGCAGGTCTCGTTCGCTTACGAATCGCAGGCCGACACGATCGCGCGCCAGTTGAACATCGACGCCGTCGAGCTGCGGCTCAAAAACCTGCTCGGTAAGGGCGAATCGTATACTGCGGGAAATATCGTGATCGACTGCGATCTCAAGAACGAGCTTAAGACCATCGCCGAAGCGATCGGCTGGAAGGAAAAACCCGAGCCGTCGAAAACCCCGGGCGTGCGCCGCGGCAAAGGGATCGCCTGCGCGGTCAAGGACGGCGGCGGCGTCAACAAAGAAGCGAACGCGATGGTGCAGATCCTGATCGACGGCAGCGCGCTCTTGTTCCTGGGCTCGGTCGAGATCGGCCAGGGCGTGCGCACGGCCCTCATGCAGGTCGTCGCCGAAGAGCTGTCGCTGCCGCCGGGAAAAATCCAGGTGGCGCCGCTCGATTCCGCCTTCACCCCGTTCGATCGCGGCACGCACGCGAGCAGCGCGATCACCGTGATGGGCCAAGCGGTCCAGGCGGCGGCGCGCGACGCGCGCGAGAAATTGCTCGCGCTCGCGGCGGAGGTCTTCGAGGCGCCGGCTTCGGAGATCGCGCTCGAGGACGGCCAGCTTCTCTTCGGCGGTAAAAAAGCCGCGGTCAGCGAAGTGATGCGACGCCATTTCGGCGACCTGGAGGGCGAGATCACGGGCCGCGGCCGCTTCAAGGTCGAGCGCCGCGAGGACGCGCCGCTCGGCTATCCGGCGACGTTCTGGGAGAACGGCCTCGCCGCGGCGGAAGTCGAAGTGGACGAGAAAACCGGCGAGATAAGATTGCTGAACTACGTCTCGCTCACCGACGCCGGCACGATGATCAACCCGCTCCACTGCCGCGGGCAGGAAGAGGGGTCGGTGCTCTTCGGCATCGGCCACGCGCTCTACGAAGAGCTCGTCTATCGCGACAGCCAGCTCGCCAATCCGAACTTGATGGACTACCGCCTGCCGCGCTTCCGCGATCTGCCGCGCAAATTCCATTCGATCATCGTCGAAGAGGGCGGCGGCACGGGGCCGTTCGGCGCCAAAGGCATCGGCGAAGGCGGCACGCTCGCGGCAGCGGCGGCGATCTGCAACGCGGTCTACGACGCGACCGGCGTTCGTCTCTACAAAGTGCCGCTCACCGGCCAACGCGTCTGGACGGCGCTCGCGGAAAAGCCTGGAGCGAAACGAGGAGAGTAAGTCATGGCTGGAATGACGCTCGACCTTGCCGAGGAATGCGTCCGCCGCATCAAAGAGAAGGCGCGTGAGATGAAGCTCGAAATGTTCATCGCCGTCGTCGACGATATGGGAAAGCTCGTGGCCTACGCGCGCATGGGCGAGGCGAGCGGCGGCTTCGGCGAGAAGGTCGCCATCGCCAAGGCGAAAACGGCGGTGGCGTACAAACGCGACACCAAGCAGACGATGGAGCGCTATGCGAATTATCCCGGAAACTATTTCATCGTCGGCATGTCGGGGCTTTATCCCGACGAGTTCTGGGGCGGTCCCGGCGGCGCGCCGATCATGATCGACGGCAAGCTGGTCGGCGGCGCCGGCGTCTCCGGCTCGACGCCGGAAAACGACCACACGTGCGTCACCGAGGCGCTCGCGGGCGTTCAAGCGAAGTAAATTTGCCGGTTGCGGAGTTCACATGGAAACGGAGCTGGCGCAGAAAATCGTCGGCAGCCTGAAGGCAGCAGGGATCAACTTCATCACGTTCGTCCCTGAGACGCGCCTCAGCGAAATCCTGCCGATCATTCAAAAAGACGGATTCTTCCAGCTCGTGCCGGTGGCGAGCGAGGCGGAGGCGGTCTCGATCGCCGCCGGAGCCAGCCTCGGCGGCAAGCAGTGCGGCGTCTATATGGAAGGCACCGGTGTCTGGGTCTCGTCCTACAACATCCTCACGGTCGGCGTCCGCTACGGCGTGCCGATGCTGCTCCTCGTCGGGTACGTCGGCAGCATGGCGGATAAGCGGAACACTTTTCTCTACGCCGAGTACGGCGTCAAGATGATCGCACAACTCGAATCGATGGGCGTCGAATACCAGATTCTCCGCGACGGCGACGGCCTGGAGGGTAAAATCGCCGACGCCGTGCGCATGATGC
>Ga0075425_100002308_pt1 | contig 19089 bp, 18 predicted proteins | sample SoiMethybrSBSTD4_FD_75300 | JGI IMG/M metagenome (GOLD analysis project Ga0075425, IMG submission 75300) | Bulk soil microbial communities from a Populus tree surrounding site in Tennessee, USA - Soil MetaG P. TD hybrid SBSTD4 | ecosystem: Environmental > Terrestrial > Soil > Tree plantation... | reverse complement strand
GACCAACATCGACCTGATCGACGGCTGCTGGTCGACACCGCTCGACCCGCGCATGCCTCCCTCCAAGCGCGAATCGAAAGACCACACCAACAGCCGTGCGGTTTTTTATGCGGTGCGGCCGTTCGAATGGCGCGACAAGTTTCCCAAAGTCTCGCGCACGAGCCGCGAGCTGCGCGAGGCGGTGGTGAAAAAGTTTTCGAACATTGTGCCGTTTCCGAAGGGATAAGAGGAGATGATGAAGGCGCGCCCATTCTTTGAGCGCGCGCAATAGAGCGGCGCCAATTTCCACGGCCTCTTATCGGATGCGCGCGCTCTTCGAACGGGCAACGCCTTCATCGGGAAAAAAAAAGACAGAAGAATGAATGCGCGGTTCAAATTTATTCTGCCGGTCCTTTTACTGCTAAGTTCGGTCTGGTACGGACAGGCCCGCGCCCAGTCCGAATGGGAAAAGACCCTCGCCGCCGCGCGCAAAGAAGGCACGCTGGTCGTCGGCATCCCCGCGAGCGTCGAATTGCGTAAATCGCTCGAAGCGACGTTCCCGGCGAAATTCAAAATTCCGCTGGAGCTTTCGCCGAGCCGCGGTCCAGAGAACGCCAACCGGATTGTCAGCGAGCACACGGCCGGCGTGCGCTATTTCGATCTCTTCATCTCCGGCGGCGCGACGCCGCTCTCAGTGATTGCCGCCGGCGCGGCCGACGAGATGCTTCCTTATATGATCCTGCCGGAGGCGCGCGAGCCGAAAAATTGGTGGGGCGGACATATCTGGGAGGACAATGTCAGCACGAAGAAATATGCCTACGCGTTCCAGTGCTACACGAGCGAGACCTTCTGGTACAACACGTCGCTCGTGGGACAAAACGAGCTGCGCTCGTACGACGATCTGCTCAATCCCAAGTGGAAGGGGCGCATCGGCTTCCTCGATCCGCGGAATCCCGGCTCCGGTCAAAACACTTGGACGTTTCTCTGGAAGATCAAAGGCGAAGAATATTTGAAGAAGCTTGCGCAGCATGATCTGCTGGTCACGCAGAACCAGCGTCAGCTCGCCGAAGGACTCGCGAAAGGGAAGCTTGCCTTTACAATCGGCCTAAGCCATTACACCTACGAGGGGTTTTTGAAAGCCGGGCTGCCGGTGAACCCGATCGGCAAGCTCAAGGAAGGCGGCCAGGCGAACAACGGCAGCGGCGTCTTGACCGTGGTCAAGAATCCGCCGCACCCGAACGCGACGAAGATTTTCGTCACTTGGTTCCTGGGCAAGGAGGGACAGGAGCTTTACGGCAAGGCGATGATCCAGGGAAGCCGGCGCTTCGATGTCGAAACCAAGTGGCTGACCGAGTACGGCATCGAGGGCTGCAAGGACATCATGACGGTGGACGATTACTATCGGTTGGAGACGCACCTCGAATCGTCGGTGCAAAAGCTGCGCAATCCGGCGATCGCGCTCGCGTCGAAGATCTTGAAATAACTCGAGAGGTTGTTGTCATGATCACGCAACAAGAAAACGACTTATTGACGCGCACCGGCAAGGGCACGCCGGCCGGAGAGATGATCCGCCGTTACTGGCAGCCGGTCGCGCTCGCCGAAGAATTGCCCCAGGGCGGCCCGCCGCTGCCGGTGAAAATTCTCGGCGAGGAGCTGGCGCTCTTTCGCGACGATCAGGGTCGACCGGGTCTGCTGGGTCTCCACTGCTCGCACCGCGGCACCGACTTGAGCTACGGCCGTGTCGAGAACGGCGGGCTCCGCTGCATCTATCACGGCTGGCTCTACGACATTAAAGGCCGCTGCCTCGAGCAGCCCGGCGAGCCCAACTGCGGCGAGCACCGCGACAGCATCCGTCATTTGGCCTATCCGTGCGAAGAGGCCGGCGGAGCGATCTTCGCCTATATGGGTCCCGGCGAGCCGCCGGAGCTGCCGAAATACGAATTCCTCGTAGCCCCCGCCGCGCGGTGCTACGTCAATAAAATTTACCACGAGTGCAACTATCTCCAGGCGAACGAAGGCAACATCGACCCGGTGCATCTGTCTTACTTGCACCGCTTCTTCGAAGTCCCCGGGGGCCGCTACACCGGCGTGCGCAACACGGAGGATTCTCACTACAGCCTTGTCGGCCGCAACCTCGCGCCCACCATCGACGTCGAGCTCACTGACTTCGGCGTGCGTATCTACACCACGCGAACGCAGCCCGATGGAAAGGTCTATCTCCGCGTCTCCTACTTCGTGCTGCCGAATTTGAGCGCCTTTCCCGGCCAAACCGGCGGCGAAGGATATTCGGTCAACTGGCACGTGCCGATCGACGACGAGACCCACTGGAAATATACCTTCGTCTTCAGCCGCGACGCGACGCTCGACAAGGACATGATTCATCGCGCCCGCTCCGAGGTGGGCCGGGACTACAAATTGGTGCGCAACCGCGCGAACCGCTTCCAGCAAGACCGCGAGGAGATGAAGACCAAGACCTTCTCCGGCATGGGCTACGGCTTTCAGGCGCACGATCTCTTCGCCACGTCGAGCCAGGGTCCGGTCCAGGACCGGACGAACGAGCACGTGGTCTCCTCCGATAAACCGATCGTCGCGGCGCGGAAGCTGATGGAGAAAGCGATCAGAGACGTTCAGGAGGGGCGCGAGCCGCCGCACGTCGTGCGCGACCCGCGCGCGAACCGCTTTCCGCAACTGCAGGTCATCTCCGACCTACTCCCCGGCTCGACCGACATCAAACAGCACACGAAGAAGGTCGAGGAAGAGGCCAAGGCGCGCCTGTGACCCCGCTCAGGATGGGCATGGCGGGGCTCGGCGTCGCGAGCACGCAGATTCTGCCTCCGGTCTCGAAGCTCCCCTACGTGAAGATCGCCGCTGCGGCGGACACGCGCCGCGACGCGCTGGAGAAATTCCGCGCCGAATACGGCGCGGAGGTCTTCACGAGCTTCGAGGCGATGTGCGAGAGCCCGAACGTCGACTTCGTCTACATCGCGACTCCCAACGATTTACACGCCAAACATGCCATCGCCGCGGCGCAGCACGGCAAGCACGTGATCGTCGAAAAGCCGATGGCGATGACGCTGGAGGAATGCGAAGCGATGAACGCGGCGGCGGAGAAGCACGGCGTCAACCTCCTTTGCGGTCACACCCACAGCTTCGACCCGCCGATCCGGAAGATCCGCGAGATCATCGCGAGCGGCGAGCTCGGCAAGCTGCGCATGATCCACAGCTGGAACTACAACGAGTTTATGTACCGCCCGCGCATGAAGCACGAGCTCGCGATGAGCCACGGCGTCGTGCTGAACCAGGGACCGCACCACGTCGACGTCGTGCGGCTCATCGGCGGCGGCATGGTGAAGAGCGTGCGCGCGACGACCGGCGTCTGGGACCCCGCGCGCGGCCACGAGGGTAGCTACGTCTGCTATCTGGAATTCGAGGACGGCGTGCCGGCGACGCTCGTGTATAGCGGTTACGGCTTCTTCGACACCGCGGAGCTTTTCGGCTGGGTCGGCGAGGGCGGGCAGGCGCGCGAGCCGGAAACAAACGCCAAAGTGAGAAGACGGCTCAAAGGTATTTCGAGCGCGCAGGAAGAGGAGATGCTGAAGGAGCAGATGCGCTACGGCGGGCGGCGCGAAGGCGAGTTCAGCCACGATTATCATGGCGAGCGCCACCAGCCTTTTTTCGGCTTTACGCTCGTGAGCTGCGACAAGGGCGATATCCGCCAATCTCAGGACGGCTTGATTATCTACGGCGAAGAAGGCCGAAGAGAAGTCGCGTTGCCGGGCGGCAAGCGCGGCCGCGAAGCGGAAGTCGACGAACTCTATCAGGCGATTGCGGAGAACCGCCCGGTCTTTCACGACGGCCGCTGGGGCGAGGCGACGCTCGAAGTGTGTCTCGCGATGTTGGAGTCGGCGAAAGAAAAGCGGGAAATTTACCTGAAGCAGCAAAGGCCGGTTGAAAATCATTAACGGATAATTGCCATTCGCCGAGCATCGAACGAAATTCCGTCACCCCCGCGCAAGCGGGGGTGACTCGTACCCAGACCCTCGCGTTTCGTGAAAAACCGACAGCAAAAAATTTATTGTTGCCTCGCGCTGCTTGTACTGTCTTTGTTCTGCGGAGCACTCGCGCACGGCGCCGACGCGAAGCCCGCCGTCTGGGACTCCGTCGTCGCCGATGCGCGCAAGGAAGGCAAGCTCGTGCTCGGCCTGCCGCCCAGCGCGGAGCTGAGAAAACAGATCGAGCCGCTTTTCAAATCGCGCTTCGGGATCGACGTCGAGACGTTCTCCGCAGCGGGGCCGGACATCGCCAACCGCATCGTCAGTGAATCAAAGGCCGGCGTGCGCTACTTCGACGCGCTGATCTTCGGCTCGTGCACCGGTGTGCCGCTCATCCATTCCGGCGCGTTCGAACCGATGGACTCGTACATGATCCTGCCCGAAGTGAAGGACGCGAAGTACTGGTGGGGCGGCCATCTCTGGATGGACAACGTCAGCACGAACCGCTTTTTTTATTCCTTCATCGCTATCAAGGGCACAGAGGGACTTTGGCACAACACCAATCTCGTCAAGGCCGAGGACGTCCGCTCGTTGGACGATCTCCTCGATTCGCGATGGAAAGGCAGAATCGGCTTCAGCGACCCGCGCGTGCCGGGCTCGGGCCTCTCGCTTTGGTCGTTTCTCTGGGACATCAAAGGCGAGGAGTATCTTAAAAAGCTCGCGCGCCAGGATCTCTTCGTAAGCCGGAATCTCCGGCAGATCGCCGACGCGCTGGCGAAGGGCAAGCTCGCGCTCACGCTCGGCATCGGTTACGCGCAGCTCGAGCCCTTCATCAAGGAAGGCCTGCCGGTGAAAGAGCTGCCGGAGCCGCGCGAAGGGCTGCCCGCGAGCAATGCCTACGGCACGCTCGGCGTGGTGAAGAATCCGCCGCATCCCGCCGCAACGAGAGTATTCGTCAACTGGCTCTTGTCTAAGGAAGGCCAGGAGTTCTATACCAGGGTGATGCTGCAGGCGACGCGCCGCGTCGATGTCGATACGAAGTGGCTCGCCAAGCACAGCGCCGAGGCGGCGAAAGACACGATGAGCTTCAAAGATTACGACCGCGTGAGAAATCATCTCGAAGACAAATGCGTCAGCATCCGCGAGCCGTCGAAGAAGTTCGCGGAAACGATTCTCAAATAAAGGAGCGAAGCGGAGCATGGCCGCAAACGATCGTGTCAAAGACTTAATGTCGGCGTTCGAAAAGACCGCCTATTTTCAATGGATGAGGCGCCAGGGCATTCCCATCGTCGACGGCTACGGCGTCGAGGACGTGCGCAATCTGGCGATAAAGCCGTGGGAGAAGATCGGCGGCAACGCGTCGTTCATCAATCTCTACGGGATGGAGGGCGTCACCGGCATGTACGTCGGTGAAATCCCCGCCGCCGGCGCTCTCAAGCCGGAGAAGCATTTCTTCGAGAAGGTGATCGTGATTCTCAGCGGCCACGGCGCGACGGAGGTCTGGCAGGACGGCGGACGGAAGCAATCGTTCGAGTGGGGGCCGTGGAGCCTGTTCGCGCCGCCGATGAACACTTCGCACCGGATGATCAACGGCGGGCGCGAGCCGGTGAAATTTTTGGCCGTGACGAACGCGCCGCTGCTGTTCGATATCGTCCACAACGAGGAGTTCCTCTTCAGCTGCCCGTACAATTTCGGCGACCGCTACACGGGCGCGGAGGGGTTCTTCAACGTCGGCACGAAGCGCTACGAGACCGGGATGCAGCACATCTGGGAAACGAACTTCATCATGGACATACAGTCGGCGTCGCTCGACAACCGCGAAGTAAAAGGCGCGGGCGTGCGCATCACGCAGTTCGAGCTTTCGGGCAACAGCCTCATCGGCCATCTGGCGCAGTGGCCCGCCGGCCGCTATCACAAGGCTCACTATCACGGCCCCGGCGCGATCCTCTTGGGCCTCCAGTCCTCGGGCTATGTGCTCCTTTGGTCGAAAGAGCTGGGCACGCGGCCGTTCGAATCCGGCCGCGGCGGCGACGTCGTCGAGGTGAAATGGAAAGAGGGCAGCGTCTATTGCCCGCCCGGCGGCTGGTTCCACCAGCACTTCAACACCGGCCCCGACTCCGCGCGCCATCTCGCCGTGCGCTACGGCAGCCGGCTGCATCCGATCGGCTTCAAGATCGCCGACAAGCGCAGCGAGGACGGCGTCTATATTTCGGTCAAGGACGGCGGCACGCTGATCAACTACGAGGACGAAGACCCGTACATCCGCAAGCACTACGAGGACGAGATGAAAAAAACCGGCGTCCCGTGCGAGATGCCGCCGGTCCGGGCGAGCGCCTGATTGCCGAGTGAAGTTCCTTGTGAGATGATGCGCTTGATCCAACGATGAACGGCGCTCAATCGGCAAATCAGGCCGGCGTTTTTCCGCGCGCCGCGGCGCTTCGCCTCGACCTGCAGGTTTTGCTGTTGAGCCTGCTGCTCGGCGTCATTGCGTTTCTCGTCCTCACGCCGCTTTTTCTCCTGCTGCTGAACAGCTTTCAGATCGGCAAGCCCGGCGGCGCCGTCATCTACAGCCTCGACGGCTGGCGCCAGGCTTTTTCCAGCGCCGGCATCGTTGACTCGATCTACAACAGCTTTTCGCTCGCGATCACGCGCCAGGCGATCGGGGTCGTCGCCGGCGTCTTCCTCGCCTGGCTCCTCGCCCGCACCGACATCCCGATGAAGGGCGCGCTGGAGTTCATGTTCTGGCTGTCTTTCTTTCTCCCGGCACTGCCCGTCACGCTCGGCTGGATTCTGCTGCTCGACCCGAAGTATGGCATTTTGAACCAGTTGCTCATGAAGCTGCCGTTCGTCACCGGCCCGCCGTTCGACATCTACTCCTACTGGGGGATCGTCTGGGTGCATCTCGCGACGACGGGGATCTCGCTCAAGGTGATGCTGTTAACGCCGGCGTTTCGGAATCTCGACGCCTCGCTGGAGGAATCTTCGCGCGTCGCCGGCGCGGGAACCTTCGGCACGCTGTTGCGCATCATCGTGCCGGTGATGATGCCGGTGCTGCTGGTCACGACGATTCTCGGGCTCATACGCTCGCTCGAGGCGTTCGAGATCGAGCTCGTCCTCGGCGTGCCGATCGGGCTGCATGTCTTTTCGACCAAGATCCACAGCTTCGTCACGCACGAGCCGCCGCAGTTCCCGTCCGCGACCGCGCTCGGGGCGTTTTTTCTTTTGATCCTGCTCTCGCTCGTCGCGCTTCAGCGCCTCTACATCGGCCGGCGGTCGTACGTGACGGTCACGGGAAAAAGCTTCAGCACGCGTCCGATCGCTCTCGGCCCGTTGAAATATCCGGCGCTGGCGCTCGTGCTCCTCATCACGCTGAGCCTCACGGTGCTGCCGACAGCGTTCCTGCTGCTCGGGACCTTCATGAAGCTCTTCGGCTTCTTTACCATCAAAGACCCGTTCACGCTCGACAACTGGCGCGGCGTTCTCTCCGACCCGATTCTTCTCCGCTCGTTTAAAAATACGCTCGTGCTGGGATTTTCGAGCGCCGGCATCGGCGTCGGCCTGAGCTCGCTGGTCGCCTATGTGATCGTCAAATCGCGCTTCAAAGCGCGCGCGCTGCTCGATTTTCTCTGCTGGCTTCCCTGGGCGATCCCCGGCATCCTGCTCGGCATGGCGCTGTTGTGGACGTTCCTGCTTATCCACAAAATCGTGCCGATCTACGGCACGATGGGGGCGCTCGTGCTGGCGATGGCGATCAGCGGTCTTCCGGTGTGCGTCCAGGTGATGAAGAGCTTTCTGATGCAGCTCAGCAACGAGCTGGAAGAAGCTTCCATGGTCGCCGGGGCATCGTGGTTCACGACTTATCGCCGCATTGTCCTGCCGCTGATTCTTCCCTGCCTGATCGTCGTCGGCCTGATCGAATTCATCTCCGCCGCGCGCAACATCAGCACCGTTGTGCTGCTCGCGACCGGCCAGACGCGGCCGCTCTCGCTCTTGATGCTCGATTACGCCGCGGGCGCGGAGCTCGAGCGCGCGACCGTTGTCGCGACGCTCATCATCGGCATCGTCGTCCTCGCCGCGCTGGGCGCGCGCTCGCTCGGCGGCCAGTTCAGCATCCGGGGCTGACCCGTTCTTTTTTCTTGACCTTTCCGGGCAATCTCACTTACAATCACGCCAACCAACATAGGCAGGATCGACGCAGATCCCGTCACAGCTTCGAGTCGTTTTAGTTAAGCCCGGACTGGGTCGCCCAGCCGGGCTTTTTTTGTCGGAGAAAGAGAGGGGGACGGTTATGCTGAAAAACGCCTGCGCGCTGTGCAAGGTCGTGGGAGCGCTCGCGATCATCGGCGCGCTCAACTGGGGCGTCATGGCGCTCTTCCACGTCAATATGGTCGAGCAGGTCGTCGGCATGGGCATGGCGAACTGGATTTACATGCTCGTCGGGCTTGCCGGCATCATGCTCCTGGTCAGCTTCGTTTACGTATGCCCCGGCTGTAGAAAAATGAAGCCAGCGTAACTTAGTCTCGATCACATCCAGGCAATACATAGAAGCGCGCCGGCGCACCGCCGGACGCGCAGTGTAGTTTATTTTCCTTCCCGATCCTATTCGGCTTCGATTAATTTCAGCCCGCTCCGGTACAAATATCCGCGCAGACAAGGTATAATGCGTCGAGGAGGCATCCTGCATGCTCGCGACGCGCATTGTCCAGAAAGAGGGCACCTTTTACTTCGGCGCGGTGAAGGCTACCGAGCTGCTTGACCGTGTGCGCTTTACCAGCCGCTACTATTTCGAGGGCGAGGAGATCGCGGCCGACGACCCCGGCGACGACGAGGTCGCGCGCTTCATCTCCGGCATCGAGCACACCGAGAAGTCCTTCCAGCGCGTGCTGAACCGCCGGAAGATCCGCCAGATCGTCAATTTTTACGAGACCGCCGTCAGCCAGCCGCTTATCCCCGGCACGATCCTGCTCTTCACCGACGAGATGCTGGGCTTTCGCCGTCAGGACGGCTCGGATACGGTCGGTTTTCTGAGCGAGCCCAAGGGAAAATTTTTGATCATCGACGGCCAGCACCGGCTCGCGGCGCTCCACTTCTTCGCCGAGAAACATCCTGACGTCGCCAAAGAGGTGGACGTCCCGTGCGTGATGTTCGACGGGAAGAGCGCCGACTTCGCCACGGAGATGTTCGTCATCATCAACTCGACCCATACGCGCATCAACAAATCGCACCTAGTCGATCTCTACGAGCGCGTCTCCTGGGAGACGCCGGAGAAAAAGCTCGCCGCCAAGGTCGTCAATCTGCTCTACGAGGAGAACGACTCGCCGCTCCGCTACCGCATCAACCGGCTCGGCGGCCGCAGCCGCCAGGAGAAATGGATCCTCCAATCGGAGCTTTTCAACGAGATCTACAAGGTCGTGCTTCGGAACCGCAAGTTTTTTGACAACCAGTTCCAGTTCCGCTCCGACTACGTCTACGCGCTCGTGCGCGACTACTTCAAAGCGGTGCGCGACACAATGCATGCGGTCTGGGGCGAAAACGAGCGCTACATGTTCACGCGCGACGTGACGCTGAAGGCGCTGATCCGCGTCTTCGGCGACATCATCCGCAACCGAAAAGTTTTCCAGGCCTGGGACGAGAAGCGCGACCCGCGCGTCTTCGCCGCGCTGATGCAGCCGTGGAAAGAGCTCGTGCGCGATTTTCGCTCCGAAGGATTCTACGAGCGTTTTCCTGCCAAGGGCCAGGTCGAGCGCGTGCGCCGCATCCACGTGAAGCTCAGCCAGGCGATCGGGTATGCGTGAACGATAAAGCAGGCAAACAGTTAACAGTGAACGAGATAGTTCAAGGCGGTTGCAGCTTTCCAACCGGCTACCGTCGGCGTAATCCGAGGCGGTTCCATCTACTCGCACGGATGCGACGGTTGCTCGGAAGACGCTCGCTCGTTTACGCGCTCCTGCGCCGCCTTACCCGGAGACACTAATACGCGTCATTATTTCTTCAGGAAATTTTGTAACCCAATTCAGGGGAATACCCTATACCGTTTCGTTCGCGGGATGGATAAATACCCCAATTAGCGCACGGGCTCGTCGATCGTGACGCGATTTGGTCAGCGGTGATAAAGGGCCGAAACCCGCGGAATCGCAAGCATGTAAGAGGTTGTTTCTTTGAGGGAATTTAGATACCGGTCACATCGAAACATCGAAAACATGACCCCCTTTAACTTTATGCAAAAACGGATAGGGGTAGAATACGAAGCATCCAACTTACAAGTGGCGAGAAAGTAGTTTCGAAGGGAGGAAATAATGAAGCTCTCGACAGCCTATGTGTGCTACTCATGCGAAGAGGTGCTAGACATGGCGCCCTACGGACGCTGCGATATGTGCGGCTCCGCCGACGTCTATCCGCTCAGCTGGCTCGGGCAGCCGGAAGAGAAGAGAAACCGCTGGGTCGAGCGGGTTAATGGCCAGAAGCGCGGGAGAGAGTTCGCGGCGAACTCCCGTCCGGTATAGCAATGCAGCGTCCGGCGCCGCGATTATTTTAGTACCTGCTCGGCGAACTGCGCCGACGGCAGCCGAACTTTCGTATATTTATCCTCCAGGTGATTCCGCACACGGTTATACTCCTCCACCGTGAGCACGTCTTTCGCGGCTTGCACCCCCTCGGCTTGGAGCCACTTCGTGTCCACGTCGATGCGGCGCGTTGATTGATGCATCACCTTGACATAAAGCTCCTGCCCTTCTTTGGATAGGAGCCAGTTGACAAAGAGCCGCGCCGCGTTCGGATGCGGCGGCCCTTTGACAATGCCGATCACGCCGGAGCCGTTGCTCGACGGGGCGCCTTCCTTTAGCTTGGGCAGCTCCTTGATCGGCAGGTTCGCGAGGATAAAGCCCTCAAGCGTGTAAAAGCTCACGCCGAGGGCGATCGCGAGCTTGCCTTTCGCGAGCGCGTCGGCGAGTTGCCGCTGATCGCGGCTGACAAAGAGGTCCTGTTGCACGAGCTTGCGCAGGAAGCCCTCGCCTTTCAGGTCCCACATAAACGACCAGATCGACTGGCCCGAACCGGGCGTCCGCGGGTCAAGAAAGCCGAGCTTGCCCTTCCATTTGGGATTGAGAAAATCGTCAAGCGAGCGGACCTCCTCCGGCTTGACCATCGTCGTATTGTGCCAGAAGCCGCCGGTGCCGGCGTCGGCGATGAAGGAATAGAGAAAGCGCTTGGTCTTCAGGTTGTCTTCCCAGACGTGGCCGGCCCACCAGTATCTTTCTTCTTTCACCTCGGGGAGGATCCAGTTGGCCGGCATCGGATCGACCATGCCGTCTTCCGCCATGGACTCGTAGGTGCCCGTGCCGCCCATGAAGACGTCGAAATATTTGACGCCCGCCTTGTATTCGGAGACGATGCGGCTCGCGTTCTGCGGCCCGCGCGCGGGCAAGAGCTCCATGTCGACGCCGAACTTCGGCTTGAAGACGAGCTCCAATTCCTTTCGGAGCTCGGCGCGCGCCGGAATACCGACAACGATCTTGCCCTCCTTTTTCGCCTCCTGGAGCGTGCGCTCCCAGTCTTTTTTCCAGTCGCTCTGCGCGCACAGGTCGCCAGCGGAAAAGAGAACGGCGAGCGCGAGAACAAGCGTCGAGACTAGCCGCATGAGGCCTCCTATTTGAGTATCTGCTCGGCGAATTCCGCCGCCGGCAGGCGAACCTTCGTGTATTTATCCTCGAGATGATTTCGCAGGCGGTTATATTCGTCGAGCGTCAGCGTATCTTTGGCCGCCTGCGTGCCGTACTCCGCGAGCCATTTCGTGTCGACGTCGAGCCGCCGCGTGGACGACTTCATTACCTTGCCGTAAAACTCCTGTCCTTCGCGGCTGAGAAGCCAGTTGAGAAAAAGCTTGACGCCATTCGGGTGCGGCGGATTCTTCACGATGCCGACGATGCCGTAGCCGTTGCTCGCCGGCAGACCCTCTTTCGGCGTCGGCAGCTGTTTGACGGGAAGGCCCGAGTTGATGAACGGCTCGTACTGCGAATGGCCCGCGCCCATCGTGAGGGCGAGCTTCGATTTCGCGAGCGCGTCGGCGATCTGCCTGAGGTCGCGGCTGACGAAAAGGTTTTGCTGCACCAGCTTTCTCAAATAATCCTCGCCCTTGAGCTCCCAGCAGAGCGACCACAGCGACTGGCCGGAGCCGGGCACGCGTGGATCGCTGAGGCCGATTCTGCCCTTCCACTTGGGACTCAAAAAATCGTCGAGCGAGCGCAGCTCTTCCGGCTTCGCCAGCGTCGAGTTGTACCACAGTCCGCCGGTGCCAACCTCTGCGATGAAGGAATAGAGAAAGCGCTTCGTCTTGAGGTTATCTTCCCAGATGTGGCCGCCCCACCAGTTCTTCGGATCTTTGACTTCGGCGAGGACCATGTTGGGCTCGATCGGCTCGAGCATGCCGCCGTGCGCGAGCGACAACGCCGTCCCGGTGCCGACGATGAGCGCGTCGAAATACTGCACGCCCGCCTTCTGCTCCGCCGCGATGCGGCTCGCATTCTGCGGACCGGGCGCGGTGACGAGCTCGACATCGACGCCGAACTTCCCCTTGAACGCCGCCTCCATCTGCTTGCGCAGGTCGGCGCTCGGCGGGATCGCCAGGACGACTTTGCCTTCCTGCTTGGCGGCGGCGACGACTTTAGCGAAATCGGCGGGCTCGGCGGCGTGAAGCTGACTTACGAGAGGAAGAAGGACGAAAAAAACGGCGGCCCGCACAGACGGTTTGCGAACCGCCTCTAAATTTGAACGAGCATGCGAAAAAATCGACGCGGTTTGCGGATTACGCCATCGCGCCATCGGCCTAGGACCATCCACGCGTCCACTTTTCGTTCTTCTTGATCTTGTCCGAGTAGTAGCGCCACTCGGCGGAGTGGGCCATCTTCATGCGGTTGACGTCGGCGAAGAGCTTGTCCTTGCTCGCGGTAAGCTCTTCGATGAAGTCCTCCGTCGGTCCCGTAAACCCGAGGAGATGCGCCATAGCCTGAATCTTCGCGGTGCGCTCCATATAGAGGGCGGTCATCGACGCCTCGTCGATCGTCTTCCCGACGGTCACGATGCCGTGGCCTTTGATCATCACCGCGGACGCGTCGTCGAGCGCGCGCGCGAGCTCGGCGCCTTCATTGGAGTCGAGGATGTAGATCGGACGCGGATAGACTGGCACGCCCGCGCCGAAGCGAAACGACTGCATGTGCACGCAGGCGAGCTTCTTGTCGGCGAGGCCGAGCGCGATGCACGCCGGAGCATGCGAGTGGACGACGGCGTTGACGTCCGGGCGCACCTTGAAGATCTCGGTGTAGATCGTCGATTCGCGCGGCGGGGTGCCGACGCCGGAAAGCTTTTTCAGCGAATAATCGAATCGCACGAGCCAGTCTTTGTCGCCTTCGCCTTCGGGACGGCGGAACATCTGCACGGCGATGCCCTCGTCCTCCGGCAGACGCACGCCGACATGCCCCCAGATGTCGCCGATCTCCCATTCGAGAATCTTGGCGGCGATCTTTAGCTCTGCGTCGGTCTGTTTGGCTATACCGCGTTTTGCCGTCACCCGTTGCGGCTTCTTCTTCATTTCTCCCCCGCCTGCAATGCCGTTTCCCCCGCCGGCGCGTACGCTGCGGGATTATCCTTCTGCGCCGTCGCGGTCAGAAAATCGAAGCGCTCGCGCCAGCGCACCTCCGCCGGCAGTAGGTGCGCGAAGCAATCGATATGCGGAAAATGGTTTTTCGCCGGATCTCTTAAAATGTGCGGCGGCTCCTTGCCCTCCTGCAGCGTCTTGACCGCGTTCAAGAGGTATTTTCTGACGGCGATGACCGCCTTGTCGCTCATGCCGAGATGCTCTTTGCTCCGGTCGTAGAGCGGCCCCATGCTTTCCGTCGCGCACGCGTCGTGATTGAGAAAGTCTTCGATGCCGGTGAAATTGACCTTCTTTTGCATCTCGCGGTCCTGGAGATAATTGTTGCCCGCGTTGCGGATGCGCCGGTAGTCGGGGCCGATTTGCTTTCGCCGGTGCACTTCCTCTTCCGCGACGGCTCGCGTGCGCCGAAATCCGAAATCGTAACGCCACGAATGCGTGTCGTCGTACGGCACGTACATGTGGACCTCGAAGCCGTCGAGCTCGTCGGGCGGCCTTCCCGCCGGCACGCCGCCCAGCACCGGCATTACGAAGCTCGAAAAGCGGACGTACTGCCGTCCCGGTCCAGCTTTTCGCGTCGCGATGAGCCGCACGCCGAAATCGGTCTCTTCGGTCTCGTAGATCGGCGCGGCATCGAGCCGCCACAGCGCGCGCGCAGGACCGGGCGTGAACGTCTGGTGCAGCAGCGAGAGATGCGAAGAATCGCACTCGCCCTCCAGACCCTGAAGGTAGCTGCACTCCATCAGACACTTGGTCACGTAAGTCTGGTTCAGCGGCACCTGATTCCATTCGTAGTTCGGGAACAACGGCATCTTCTCGCGCGGCCCGAGATACGCGTAGATAATGCCCGCAGCCTCGTGCGTGGGATACGCGGTGTGCTTCACTTTCGTTTTGAAGTCGCTGTCGGGCGGCTCGGCCGGCGTATCGAGCACGTTGCCTTCGACGTCGAATTTCCAGCCGTGGTAGATGCAGCGGAGACCGCATTCTTCGTTGCGTCCGAAAAATAGCGACGTGCCTCGATGCGCGCAGTGCTCGCCCACTAGCCCGATTCGGCCGTTGGTGTCGCGGAACGCGACCAGCTCCTCGCCGAGCAGGCGCACGCGCGCCGGCGGCGAATCGGGGGCCGGAATTTCCTCGGACAAGAGCGCCGGGAGCCAGTACCGGCGCATCAGCTCGCCCATCGGCGTGCCCGGACCGGTCCGCGTCAGCAGCTCGTTCTGCTCTTTGGGAAGCATCGCAATCTCTCCTTACAATGGCTCAAGTATCGAGCGTCGCCGCGGCGAAGATGTCTTTATCGGCGAGCCGCGTGCGCGTCATTCCCTGCTCGTAATTGTAGGAAGCGAGCGCGTCTATCGTGCCGCGGTTGGCGCGGATGCCGTATTTCCACGGATCGCCCCAGCGGGCGAACTGCTCCTTGGCGCGCTCGCGAAGGTAGACGACGGAAAATCCGCCGCGGTCGCTGAGTATGTCGTCGTAGGCGGTCTGTTTCGCTCGCTCGAAAGCGGCATAGAGCTTGCCGGCGAGCTCCGGATGCGCGCGGTCGAGCTTCTTGCTGATCACGATAATATGCACCGGCGTGTAGATGCCGGTCTTGCGGTAAAGCTTTTCGTCCTCTTCCATATAATTCGGGAACAACCGCTTCACCTTCGGGCTGTTCTCGAGCACTTCGAGCAGCTTCGCGTCGGAAATATCCGTAACCATCGCGTCGACCTCGCCGTCGAGCAGCCGGTCGACCGCGCTTTTCTTGCTGTCGACGTAGTCGATGCGGGTCGTTTTGTCGTAGTTGAGAAAAACTTCCTTGACCTGCGCCGACCAGGCGATCTTCGAGATGTCGACGCCGTGCCGATGCTTCAGCAACCCGCGGACCCAGACGCTGATCGCGGTGCGATACTGGCGCGTGCCGATCGTCTTGCCTTCCAGGTCTTTCGGCGCTTGGATGCCCGCGTCGGCGCGGCAGAAGATAAATGGATAGACAGGCTTTCGCTTCGAGAAAACCGGCAGGCCGATCAACTCCCAGCCGGCGTCGATCGCGGGAAGAAAATAGCCCAGATTGAGATCGCAGACGCCGAAGTCGCCTTCGCGGAGCTGCGGATAGTCGGCGAAGACCATCGACGAGGTCTTCGTCGGTTTCAACTTGACGCCGTCGATCTTAACGCGCCCTTCGAAGAAGGGCATCGTGATGTCGTAGCGCATCTCGGAAAACGGAATTTCCAGCTCGCCCGCCATGCTATCCTGCGAGTCAATAACCTTCGCCTTTTCGCTTGTCAAGCTAAGCGCTCTGGACGGCGCGGCGATTTCGGATTAGTCTTCGGCGCGTTTCTTCGACGGAGGAAAAATGTCTGTGGCGGTCGATTCCGAGCGCGTGATGCGGAAAGTGGTCCGGCGGCTGATTCCGTATTTATTCATCTGCTACATCGTCAATTATATCGATCGCATCAACGTCGGCTACGCCGCGCTCGAGATGAAAGCCGATCTCGGCTTCGGCGACGCCGTCTACGGCCTCGGCGCGAGCATGTTCTTCGTCGGCTACGTGCTCTTCGAGATTCCCAGCAACCTCGTCATGGAGCGTGTCGGCGCGCGAATCTGGATCGCGCGCATCATGATCTCGTGGGGCGCCGTCTCTTCGTGCATGATATTTGTCAAGACGCCGGCGATGTTTTACCTGCTGCGCTTTTTTCTCGGCGCGGCCGAGGCGGGATTTTTCCCGGGCACGATCCTCTATCTAACGCACTGGGTGCCCGCGAAGGAGCGGGCGCGCGCCGTCGCGCTCTTCTTAACTTCAACGGCGCTTTCAGGGGTGATCGGCGGCCCGCTATCGGGCCTGTTGATGAACTTGGGCGGCCGCGGCGGGCTCGCCGGATGGCAGTGGCTGTTCGTGATCGAAGGCATCCCCGCTGTGATATTGGGCTTCGTCACGCTCGCTTATCTCAGCGACCGGCCGGAACAGGCGCGCTGGCTCGCGCCCGAGGAGCGCGCGTGGCTCGGAACGACCATGCGCGCCGAGCAGGAAGAGAAGCGCCAGCGCCACAGCCATACGCTGCTGACTGCGCTCGTCGATCGCAAAGTCTGGGGGCTCTGCCTGCTTTACTTCACCATCATCATCAGTTTCTACGGCGTCGTCTTCTGGCTGCCGCAGATCGTGAAGAACTTCTCGGGCATGAGCAACCTGATGGTAGGGCTCGTCTCGGCGGTGCCGTATTTGATCGCCTCGATCGCGATGGTGTTGATCGGCAACCATTCCGATAAGAGCGGCGAGCGCCGCCGGCACGTCGCCATGCCGGCACTCGTCGGCAGCATCGGCTTGATCCTCAGCGCGTTGCTTCAGAGCCACAGCCCGCTGCTTGCGTTCCTCGCGCTCTGCCTCGCCGCGCTCGGCATCTGGAGCACGCTGGGGCCATTCTGGAGCCTGCCGACGGAGTTTCTGAGCGGCACAGCGGCGGCCGGCGGCATCGCGCTCATAAATTCCATCGGCAACGTCGGCGGCTTTGTCGGGCCTTTCGTTGTCGGCTACGTAAAGCAAACAACCGGCGACTTCACCGGCGGCCTTCTCTGTCTCGCCGCCACGCTGCTTCTCGGCAGCTGCCTCGCGCTCAAGCTCGCCGGCGGGCGGGGGGCCGCGGTGACGGCAAGACGCATCCGTGCGTAACGAAGATGATCAAATACAGACAAATTTGTCACATTTGATCCATCGGGTGCATTCGTTTTCCAATTGTTGCATTAAGAATCCTCCGGAAATCCGGCGCCTTGGGCGCTCAGGACATGCCGCGAACTCCGTGGCACGATCTGTGCTCATCCGCGAAACCCTAAGCACGACACTGCATGTCAGATAACAGGGGGACGCTATGGATGAGATATTGACCGCTACCGAAGCGGCGGAGCTTCTAAAGGTGCACAAGCGGACGGTTTACCGCCTCGCCGAAGAAGGCGTGATACCGGGGAACCGCATCGGGCACCGCTGGCGCTTCAGCAAACAGAATATTCTTGCGATGGTCGCCAAACCCGAAGTGCAGGCGTCCGTCGAAGTCAACGGCAAGAGCGAAGCCGCGGCGGCCGTCTCCGACTAGGAGCAGCGGCGGCATGGAAGCGCTCTTCAACCCGACGGCGCCGCCGCGGGCGTGGAAGACGGCTGCGTGTGCGATTCGGAAAGGAATTTCACGCGTGAGGCTCTCCGTCGTAGTACTCGGCGGATACTTCGTCGTCCAAGCCGTTTTGCTGCTCTCGTCGGGAGAAGCTTTCCAGCCGCTTGCCGCTGCTAGAAATCTCGGACCTGTCGCGATCGCTCTTCTATACATTTATCTGGCACGGAGCGAAGAGATGGAACAAAACAACATAGAGAGAATGGCTCTCGGCCGGCGCGAAGCGCGCCACGCCGAGGAAAAGACCGCCCTGCTCGAAGAGATGAAGCGGCACGAAGACTCAATCGATAGGGCGAACCGCGTGAAGGACCAGTTTTTGGGCATCCTGTCGCACGAGCTTCGCACGCCGCTCAACGTGATCATTGGCTACACGCGCCTGCTCAAAGAGCGGATGCTCGGCGAGCTCGACCCGATCCATGCGGACGTTATCGCGAAAATCGACTCAAACGCACGCAATCATCTCGCGATGATCACGGACTTGCTGGAGATCACGAGCCTCGACGCGGGCCAGAACGCCAGCCGCTGCCAGGAGATCTCGCTGAGCGGGCTGCTGGACGATCTCAAGGCCGATCACGACATCCCCCGCGGCAAAGAAGTCCAGATGATATGGGACTATCCGGAAAATCTCCCGGTCGCGAAGACCGACGGCGAGAAGGTAAAACACATTCTGAGAAATCTCATCGACAACGCGATCAAGTTCACGGCGCGCGGAACGGTCACGGTCGCGGCCAGAATGGTCGCGGCCCCGAGCGGGAAGACTCCGCACAAGCATTACATCGAGTTCCGCATTGCGGACACCGGGGTCGGCATGCGGCCGGAGCACCTGTCGCGGATATTCGACCAGTTTCATCAGATCGATTCGTCGACGACGCGCCAATACGGCGGCCTTGGCATGGGCCTTTACGTAGTGCGGCGCCTCGCCGCGCTGCTCGGCGCACGCGTCGAGGTCGAGAGCGTGCCCGGGCAGGGCTCGACCTTTACGTTAACCCTGGGATCCGAGCTTTCGGCGGCGGAAAAATTTTGGAAGAGGTCGGCGCAGCGGGAATTAGTGGCCGACGGGGATGTTCATTTTCGTTTTTAGCCAGCCCTCCAGCAGGCTGCGCTTGAAGCGCCACTGGTTGCCGATCTTAAACGCGGGAATCTTCTTCTGGGAGACAAGGCGGTAGATCGTATACTCGTCGACCCTCAAATATTGGGCGACTTCTTTGGTCGTCATGAATTCTTCCTGGTCCATTTTGAGACCCTCGTCCACTACCCTACCCCGGTTTAAAATAGCATCCCTTACACTGGCGCAACACCTCCGTCAAGGCACAAAAAGACTCCTTTTTTGTTACCC
>Ga0075425_100002307_pt1 | contig 19094 bp, 10 predicted proteins | sample SoiMethybrSBSTD4_FD_75300 | JGI IMG/M metagenome (GOLD analysis project Ga0075425, IMG submission 75300) | Bulk soil microbial communities from a Populus tree surrounding site in Tennessee, USA - Soil MetaG P. TD hybrid SBSTD4 | ecosystem: Environmental > Terrestrial > Soil > Tree plantation... | reverse complement strand
GCATGTCGGAGATGCTGGCCTCGAACACGCTGAACGCGGGCGCCTTGGCCGCCGGGGGTTTGGCCGCCTGGCTGCCGGTGACGACGAGGAGGGCAAACAGACTGACGGTGTATCTCATGGCCCAGAGGATAATGCGGACCGGCCCCACGTGCGCAAGGAACTGCTCGCGGTATGATCCCGGGCGGCTGAATTTGCCAGGAGGACTGCATGCGTCGACCTGCTTTGAGATCGTGGATACCGATGACCGTTTTGTGTGCGCTGACCATACCGGTGACGATGGCCGCGCAGGTGCCGACCAACCGGCCGCTGTATCCCGGTGAGCAGTGGGTACGTCTCTTCAATGGCAAGGACCTGGCGAACTGGGTCGAAGTCGGCAAAGAGAAATGGACGGTGGAGGACGGTACGATCCACGGGCAGGGCGTCACGAGCGCCTACGGCTATCTGCGGACCGAGAAAAAGTACAAGGATTTCTGGTTCTCGGTTCGGTTCAAGTGCGAGGCGGACGGCAACAGTGGCATCTACTTCCACACAGAATTCGCGCCCGGTGGGGTGAACGTCACCCAAGGCTTGCAGTTCGAGATCGATCGCACGATCAACCACCACAATGCCGGCTTGTACGGCGACGGCCGTCAATGGATCGCCTGGCCCGCACCAGAATACGAACAGGTACTGCGCCCAACCGACTGGAACGACATGCTCGTGAAGGTCGAGGGCAACCACATGGTCGCGATCCTGAACGGCGTCGAGGTCCTGAACTTCACCGATCCCACGCCGAAGTCGTTCGACGGCTATATCGCCCTGCAGCTTCACTCGGGTGGTGAAGGCAACATGCGCTTCAAGGACATCTATGTGCGTGACCTGTCGGTGAGGTAAACGAATCCCAACGCTCACCTCGTAAGAACCTTGCAGAACCCCGTAGAACCCTGTAGAACCTTGTCATGAGAACGACAACCATTTTGCTCTCGACCTTCTTGTGCGTGTCGCATCACGCATTCGCCCAGCAGGCTAACGTGAACCTGGACTGGAACCCGCACAAGAACACGCAGAACCTGACGCCCTTCGGGGCCAACGTGATCTCGCCGGAGGTCAAGGACGACCGCACCGTCACCTTCCGTGTGAAGGCGCCGGATGCGCGCTCGGTTGCCCTCACCGGCGGACCGGTGCTGCTGGCAATTGGAAAGGGCAACGACCCGATCCCGTTCGAGAAGGGCGCGGATGGCGTCTGGACGCTGACCGTCGGTCCGCTGAAGCCGAATATGTACGTGTATCGGTTCCTTCTGGACGGCGTCGCCGTCGTCGATCCCAACAACACATTTACCGGTTTCTCCGACCAGCCGGGATATAGCACCCTTGTTGTCCACGGCGAGGGTCCCAGTTACTACGACGCAAAGCCGGTACCTCACGGGACGGTGACCCGCCACGTGTATCACTCCGGCGTGTTGAACGGTGAGCGCGAGATATACGTCTACACACCGCCGAATTACGATCGGAATCGTCGCTACCCGGTCCTCTATTTACTCGGCGGCAGCGGCGAGCTGGCTTCGACGTGGAACATCGACGGACGCGCCGGGTTCATTGCCGACAACCTGATTGCCGAAGGCAAGGCGCTACCGATGATTATCGCGATGCCAAATAACCAGGTCGTGCATCGCAGCGATCCCAAGCACACCGAGTTGACGTTTCCGCTCTTCGACAAAGAGCTTCGCTCGGAAATCATTCCACTCGTCGACAAGACCTACAGTACCCAACCGAGTCCGCATGGACGCGCGATTGCCGGGCTGTCAATGGGCGGCCGGCACGCGCAGCTCGTCGGGTTCAAGTCGCTCGATCTGTTTGCGTCGTTCGGCATTCTCAGCGCCGGCGATCCGGAGTCCGAAAAGAGCACGCCGGAGTTTCTGAACGATCCCGCCATCAATAAGAAGGTGGATTACCTGTTCGTCGGTCTCGGCACTTTCGAAAACCAGCCGACCAACCGAAGCGTCGTCTTTCACCAGATCCTGGAGAAGCACGGCATCGTGCACGACTACTACATCGGTGGTGATGGCGGGCACGACTGGGGTACATGGCGCGCACATCTCAATTACATGCTGCCGAAGTTATGGCGACCGAAGCCGGCGGTGAAGACGACTGCGGCCCGAGCACGTTGAGACCGGTCTTTACCCTTCCCGCAATACCGTTGCCGGATCGAGCCGCGCCGCGCGTCTTGCAGGCACCCACGCGGCGAGCGCGCCGACGGCAACGAGCACAGCGGTCGTGCCGAAGAACGTGATCGGATCACGCGCCTCCACCTGAAAGAGCAAGGGCGCGACGAACCGTGCGGCCCACCAACTGCCCGCGACGCCCAGCGCCAGTCCCGCGACGATGAGGACACCAACGCGACCGAAGACGAGCCGCGCGATGCCAGCCGGCCGCGCGCCGAGCGCCATACGGAGACCGATCTCCGTTCGACGCGCACTGACCGCGTGCGCGACGATGCCGTAGAGGCCGAGTCCTGCGAGCAGCACCGCGAGCGCGCCAAAGAAGCCGGACATCATCGCGACGAGCCGTTCCTGCGTCGCTGTTGCGTCGACGATCTGATCGAATGTCCGGGCAGTGAAGACAATCTTTGGATCGACCTTCGTCACCGCCGCAGCGACGTCGCGTTCGACCAGCGCACGTTGCCCGGACATCGCCTTGAGAGTCAGTACGGCGGAGGAACCCCACGCTTGCGGTTCGCGCTGGGCCAAAGGCACATACATCGTCGGCAGCATGCCGGCGCGCGGCGTCGTGTAGACGGCGTCGGCAACAACACCAACGATCTCGTAACGCGGCCCGGTCTCGGTGTCCACCCGCAGAGTCTGACCGATCGGCTGTTGATTCGGCAGATACCGTCGCGCGAACGCCTGGTTGACAACGGCAACAGGGAGGCTGCCGATACGATCGCGGCCGTCGAAGTCTCGCCCACTCAGGATGGTGATGCCCATCGTCTCGAACCAGCCCGGTGTGATGGCGTCACGCCACACGCGACGGCGTTGGTCCTCTGGGAGCAAAGGACCGTCGCCGACGGCCACGCGGTTGTTGCTGAACCAGCCGCCCCCGGCCAGCAGCCGTACAGCAGAAGCGGATGCCGACCTGACGCCCGGCATCGCCGCCGCGGCATCCCGAAGACGCTCGACATGCGCGCCGCGCTCCTCCAGCGGAATGCCGGCCGCTCGAAGGTTCAATTGCACGACAACCAGTGGCTCCGGTGCGAAGCCAAGCGGCAACTGACTGAGCGACGCGAACGTGCGCAGAAAGAGTCCCGCCGCAATGACCAGGATGAACGATACGGCAAGCTGCGCGACGACGAGCGTACCGCGCACCGCGAAGCGCCGGTCGCCCGCGATCGAGCGGCCTGCCCCCTTGAGAGCCTCCCCGGCAGCGACGCTCTTCACGCCGATCATCGGCGCGAGGCCGGCGCTGATCGCACACAGGCACGTCAGGGTCGCCGTGAACACCAGCACCCGCCAGTCGAGGGAGAGATCCAGAGCGACGGTACTTCCCAACTGCTGAACGAGGAGAGCGCTGCTCCACTTGGCGAACGCCAGGCCGAGCGCCGCACCGCTAATCGCCAACAGGAGGCTTTCAACAAAGAGCAGCTGTGCGATCCGCCGGCGTGAGCCTCCGAGCGCGAGACGCACACTGAACTCTCCCCGTCGCCCCAGCGCCCGCGCGAGCAGAAGGGTCGCGATGTTCGCGCAGGCCACGAGCAGCACCAGTCCTACGGCGACGACCATCGCGAAGAGCGGCGTCTCGAATTGCCTGCGCAGTCGCGAGGCACCCGCTGCCGCGGGATCCAGAGTCAACGGATGTGTGAGGTAACGCTTCCCGAACGCCGGGTCGCCACGAAAACCGGGCATGACTCCAGCACGAATCTGCGGCTGCACGCTCCGCAGCGCCGCGTTCGCGTGCTCGATGGTCTGCCCTGGCTTGAGGCGCACCATGATCTCCAGCCACGCCGCGCCGACCGCCTCCAGCACGCTCTCCCGCCCTTGCAGCATCGGCTCCGCGGCGAAGGGCAGCAACACGTCCGCCATCCTGCCGACATCGACACCTGAGAAGCCTGGCGGCATGACGCCGACGATGGTGAACGAGAGACGCTGCGGGTGCATCGTCAGTTGACGGCCGACGACATCATCGGTCCCACCGAAGTGCTGACGCCAGAAGCGATGGCTTATGACAGCGACGGGACCGTCTGGCGCGGCACCGCTGTCGTCGGCTGGCGCGAGCATTCGGCCGCGGAATGGCGGGACGCCGAGCACGTCGAAGAAGCGCCCGCTGACGAAGGCGCCGTCCACGGGCACAGGTTTGCCACCCTCGGCGAGGTCGAAGCTCTCGCGAGACCAGGCGAACGCGCCCTCGAAGAGCTGCGTTTCGCGCGCCTTGATCTCCCGCCACACGGGATAGGACCACGACCCGGAGGCAAGCAACGCCAGGCCTTCCGGGTCCCGAACAGGTAGCGGGCGCATGATCAGGCTATTGAAGATCGAGAACAGCGACGTATTGGCGCCGATACCAAGCGCCAGTGTGGCAATCACAACAGCTGAAAAGCCCGCGTTCTTACGCAACCCGCGAAAGGCGTCGCGAATATCCTGACGCGCATTGTCGAGCATGCGCGCTATCCACACATCGCGCACGTCCTCGACCGCAAGCGTCATGTTGCCCATGGCGCGCCAGCTTGCCGCCGCGGCGGCGGTAGGTGTGAGGCCTTTTCTCTCGAGCGCGTCCTGGCGGTGGGCGCGATGCGACTCGATCTCGTCACGAAGCTCGGCGTCGTGATCCGAGCGGCGGAGCACGTACCACAGATAGCGAAGGAACGCGGTCATAAAGTGGACCTTTGATGCGGCCATGGCCGTCAGCGCTCATGTCGATGCGAGCACACGCTGGATCGCGCCGACCATGCGATCGAATTCGGCGCGTTCGGCCGCGAGTTGCCGCCGGCCGGCAGCCGTGAGCGTATAGAAGCGCGCGCGGCGGTTGTTCTCCGACGTGCCCCACTCGGCCTTCACCCAACCGTTGAACAGCAGCCGCTGCAGCGCCGGATACAGCGCACTCTCCCCGATGTTGAGAATGTCGTTGGAGGCCAAACGCAGGTGCTCGACGATGGCGTAGCCGTGCCTGGCGCCGCCCATCAGCGACTTCAGAATCAGGAGCTCGAGCGTCCCGGGAAGCAGATCGGAGGGTGTGTTCGTGAGTCCCATCAGCGATTGATGGGACTCTACACCCGGCCGACGTCGCCGGTCAACTGCCATCAACGGATGAGGGGTTGCGGTTGCAGAGATCTATTCCGAGCCGTGCCCTGGCGCCGGCACCGGTGCGGCCTGGCCGCCGGCTTCCAGTGCCGCCCTCAATCGATCGAACACGTCGCCTGAGACGGCCGGAGGCCGTCCGGGTTCCTCGCGGAAGGACGCAGTCGAAGTTCTGTTTATTGCCCCTATCAACTCGGCGAGCGCCGCCGTTCTTGCGTCGGCGGGATCGTGTGTTGCCACATAGTGCACGGTCCCGTCATACACCCAGTTATGCCATTTGCCGTGGGACTTGAAGCCAGCGTCGTAGATGCGACGGGTCTCATCGAGTGTTGTCAGTGCATCGCGATCCCTGGTCGACAGTGCCTCTGCGGCGAGCTTGAGCAGGTGCACGACCAACCGGTTATCCGCGTCGTCGTCGCGGAGGTGGGTCAACAGCTCCGGCGCTCGCTGGAGGACCTCCTGGTAACGTCCGGTTGTCAGGCTGCACTCGAGCAGGTTCATTTCAGTTGAAAGCACCTGAGCGGCATCGGCACCGTGAATCAGCGTGAGCAGCTGGCGGTTGGCCTGGTACGCCTTTTCATAACTGGCAGGATCCCGGGGCGCGAGCCGTTCGTGATGAACGAACGCGAGCTGGGAGTAGATTTCAGGAACGCGCGGATACTTTAGCTGATAGGCAGCGAGCTGTTTCGCTGCATCCTGGTCGCGCTTCTGACTGTGATAGAGGTCCGCGAGCAGGCCATAGCTCCACGGGTAACTCGGGTCGGTCAGAATCGCGGTCTTCACCGCATTCTGCGCGGCCGCGTACTCGGCGCGGGATCCTCGAATCACCCCTTGCATGTAGTAAGCCCACGCGTCCCCCTTGTCTAACTTGGTTGCCGCTTCGAACTCCTTCAACGCTTCATCGGCCTGCTTTTGTCGCTCTCGCGCGTCCTCTCGTTTTTGCCGGTACAGAGCTGCGCCCAACGTGCCATGAGCCTTCGCAAACGTCGGGTCGGCCCATATGGCGCTGCGTGCCTTCTCGACCGCGCGATCGACCTCGTCCGCCTCCAATGCGCGCTGTGCTTGATCGTTGAGCTTCTGCGCGGCGACGTGCCTCACCTTTGCCCTGATATCAAGCGGAAGGTCCGGCTGGATGGTCAATTCGAGGAGCGCGGTAAACGCCTGTTGAGTGCCGATCGCCCCAAGCGCTTCGACTGCCATCGCGCGTACCATCTGCTGCTGTCTCGCGAGATCGTTAGGAGCCCGAACCTGCTGAGCGTTTGACGGCGCGGGTTTTTCGCGCGTGTCTCTCTGAACCGGTACCCGATCCGAGAGGATGACATTCTTAATCGCGCCGATGACGACCGGGGCGGTCGATGTCTGCAACGCGTTCAGGACCGTCTGTTTGACGTCCATGGTGACAGGACTGAGGAGCAGCTCCGCGAGCGTGTAGGCACGTGCAGCGATCGCTTCCGCGGCGGCGAGTTGCGCTGGGCCAGGCCCGCCATCCTTGGCGGGTTGCGCGACGTCGCGCAGCATTGCGGCAATGACGCTCAGCGACTCGTGCCGGGGCGCAAGCTTCGTCCCTCTGGCACCCTTCGACACTTCATCGAACAGCGTGCCGAGCCCGGAAACGAGTTCGGGAGAACCCTTCCGCCGCGCGGCGTCCTGCAGCGCCTGCATCGCACCCGTTCGAACAGAATCATTGGGATCCAACGCCGCGTTCACCAGTGCCTGGACTGCTGCCGCGCGCGCATCTCGCCGCTTGACGACTGCCGCGTCAGCCGATGGAGCGGTCGAGTCCTCCGACGCCTGGAACGTGGCGACGATGCCGAGGCCGGCTTCAATACCCCGAGGGTACGCGGGATCGACGCTGCTGCTTTCCATTTCCTGAAGTAGTGTCGCGAGTTCGGTGATCGATTTCAGCGGGTGGCGGTTTGCCAGGAATGCCGCCACAGTCGCGACGTCGGAAGACGCTCCTGCGTTGCGCGACAATCGTCTGAGTTCCTTGATCTCGGGCCAGCCCGGGTTGATCGAGGTGCGGACGGCATCCACGATCAGCAGCATCGCGAGCAGCGCGCCGGCTGCACCTGCGAGCCACACGGTCCAGTGCCAATCCCGGAACGGGAGCACCATCGCCGCCCAGAGGCGGCGCACCCGCTCGCGTGGCCGCAACATGGTTCGACGTTCCCACAAAGAGCGAACGGACGCGTCGGTCGGATGCTGCACGAGGACGCGAAAGACCGGTGTGCGCTTTCCCGCCGGCAGGCGATCGAACAACTCGCTCGTTTTCGTGACGACCGTTTCGTAGCCGCGTCTGTTCTTGAACCGCGCGAGACACGCGAGGATTTCCGGCGATGGGTCGCGTTGTGATACGAGATCGTCCTCGACGACAGCCAGCAACGCCTCTCCGTCCACGCCGTCGCCGAAATGCTTCAGCAGCATCCTGGCGCGGCTGACATCCGGGTCTGGTGCGAGAAGCTTGCGGTGTAACACGAGCGCTGCGGCGGGAGCATTGAGGAGCGCGCGCAGCGCGTCGGTGTGCCGCTCAGACAGCCACGGCCCCTTGCGGCCCCAGCGCTCGGCGACGGCCAGCGAACTGACTGACCACAACCAGGACACGACGAGCCCGAGCCGGTACGCACTGAGCAAGAAAACTGTCATCGAGTCGAAACTGTTGCGCACGACCGCGATGTTGAACAGGTTCTCGAGATAGAACGTCGGCAGGATCGCGATGACCGCAACCAGCTCGGCGCCCATCAACAGCCATCCCTGGCGCTTGCGGCCGGTGATCCAGTGTCCCAGCCCGTGAAACACGAGGCCGGCGCTGATCATCGTGTTGGCGAGGAGCGCATTCGACAGCGCGCGGTAGAAGGTGCCGGGCGCCGTCTCGTTCTTGCGAGCGACTACCGCAGCGACCACGATCGAGGCGCTGTAGTTCACCAGGACGGCGACCACAGACCACTCCGCACCCAGCAACAGCGAAGATGCGATCTGGACGGCGAAGAAGGCGCCGCCCGCGAGCCACCGCCTGAAGAGAAGCAGTGGCAGGCCGTGAACGAAGAATCCAGCCAGCAGGAGCGCTGTCACGGCAGGCCAGTGACCGAACTTCTTCCACCAGCGGCCGTTCCGGACCGGTCGTCGCTCCGCCCAGTCGTCGAGCGTGGCATTTAGACCGCAGTTGGTCAGATCTTCCGATTCGAGCCGCGACAATGCCGCGCGCGCGCGATTCCTGTCCTCCAGATCGGGATCGTCCAGCGCGATACGGACTAATGCGAGTGTGCCTGCGCGGGACTGCGTACGAGCCAGGGTCTGGATCGCGGCGTCGCGAACCTCGAGCGCAACCGGAATGCTTACGATCGTCTGGAGAAGGCGCGCGCAGTCCTCGTCGCGGAACATGCGGAGCGCGTCAATGGCGCGGACGCGCGTCTCGCTCGGCCCCTCCTCCGCTGCCGCCGTGAGCACGTCTCGGATCGGGCCTTTGCTGAGGAATCGCGAGAGGCTCTCGATGCCCTGCTGCCGGACTGTCGCCGCCGGATCCTCCAGCACCAGCCGGCAAAGATGCCCGTGGACTCTCGGCTCGTCGATCGCACCAAGCATGAGCGCTGCGCGCGCACGCGCCTTCGGGCACGGATCGGCCAGGGCTTCGACGAGCATGCCGGTCTCGAGTGTGGGGTCCGCGATCCGACGGAACCAATACCCGACCGGTCCCGGGTTGGCGTCGGGATGGTTCTGTAGGGCGCACCGCGCCAGAAAGGCCGCCTGTTCCGGAGTGGTCTTCAGCAACAACTGTTGTGCGTGAATCTCGTCGAACCGCCCGGGAGCGAGAAGCACTCCGATCCTGGCGCGCGTCTCGAGACCGTCGGCAACATGGCGCTCGGCGCGCGCGGACATGGTGCGATCGTCGTGCACCCACATCTCGAGCACCGGCCGGAGCTGAGGTGGTTGAAACACGAGGTCGTCACCCGCGACGTCCCGCAGAAGACCGCTGTGGTTGATGAGCCATCGCTTGCAGCGCTCCGCTTCGTCGTCAGGGACATCCATCCGCCGCGCGACTTCGAGAGCAAGAGTCGTCGAGTCCGTTCCAGCGGTCGCGATTTCCTTCAGCAGCGCGCGCGCGACGAGGACGTCGCGCTCGATGAATCCTGTTTCGGTGGCGATGCGTGCAAGTGAGATCTCGAGGTGCCGCTCCAGCAGCCCGACGACTCCGCGCTTCGGATCGTACGCGCCGTGCTGGAAACCTTCATAAATGATCGCGATCAGCGCGGGTGTGACCGTCGAATCCACGAAGCGCGCGAGATCGGTTTCGACCGCATCGATGATGTCCGCGTCCCACTCGACGCGAGGCGTGTCTGGCGCCGGGCTGTAGTGCGGCAGCTCGTTGGCGAGCGTCAGTTCCTCGAGTTCGTAGATGTGGTCGAGAATGTCGGGCGCATGCTTCCGGAGCGTCAGCAGGTCCGCGAGACACTGCTTCTCCGCAACGAGCACCACCGTCGCGTGCCGCCTGGGAACGAGCAGCGCTTCCAGATGCGGGTCTCGGACCGCCGGCGGTAGATGGAGGAAGCGATCGAAGCTGTCGAGAATGACGACACCCTGCTCGGCGATTGCCGCGAAGACTTCGCTCGGGATCGCGAGCGCGCAATCGAAGACGAGCGTCGGGTGCGCCGCGCGAAGCCGTGGCACCGCGTGGTTGCGGATGAATTCCGTCTTGCCTGAATTCCGGGGCCCGACAACCACGACGACACCGGTGCCCGCTTCCCGAATCAGTTCGACCAGCGCATCGGCCGCACGCTCCGGGGTGGACTGCACGTGGGTGGGCGCCGCAACGTGACGTTCAGGCGGCGAGAATGCCATGGCCCTTCTCCTGTGCGCAGCGGAGCAGCGGGAATAGTTCGACGAAGTGGCTGTTGAGGCACTCCGCGAGGTTCTGCCGTCCCTCTTCCGAGATCACTTTCATCATGCGCGGGAGTAGCACTCGTGCCCGTTCATCGAACGGGATGTCCTCGACGAATCCGATGACGTCGTACTGATTGATGATGCGATTCAGCGCGTTCTCGTGCTCGGCAAGAATGCGCTGGAGACTCGCGACGTCGAGGCGTCCAGAGTCGCAGAGCAGATGACATACCGCCGTGACATGAGCGAGCGTGAACGGTTCGTTCGCCGGTGAATTGCCGCACCGATCCTGCAACAGCTGAATGATCCCGGGATCGAAACCAAGATTGGCGCGATCCACGATCTTGCGGATCACCTCGCCAACGATCTCGCCGTCGCAATTCACCACCGTGCAGTCCTGCGCGACCTTGAGGTCGATCAGCGTCGGGAAGAACAGGGCGCCCTCGTTGCGAACGACGAAGATGATCGTCATCATGGCCGGGGTGATCCCGCGTAGCCGCGTGAGAAACGCGCGAAACTCTTCTCTGCCGCGCGGCCTGCGCTCGTACGGCCGGACGACGCGCTCGAACTGATCGAGGACCAGGTAAAACCGCGGACCCGCCGCCGGCGCGAGCGCCTGGAGAGCAGCGCCGATATCGTTGGCGGCGATGTCGTGACGCCGCGCCAGCTCGGACGGCAGCCACACGTCGAAATCTTCGTCGGGCTGGCACCGAAGGTAGAGCGGCTGTGGCTCGAGAGCGGGCATCAGCCCGGCGCGAACGAACGACGTCTTCCCCGCCTTGCTGGGTCCGGCGATGAAGAAGGCCCGGGGAGGCTGATCCCTCAATCGCTGACTGACCTCTTGAACGAGCTCGTCGCGGCCGAAGAACCAGTTACGATCCTCGGGTGCTTCGTCCTGGGCCCGGTACGCCTCGAGAAACTTGAACGGGTTCTTCGCCACCGCCCTGACCGCCTGCCCCTCGGGTCTGAGTGATGCGCTCAGCCTCTCGAAGAACTGGTCGAAGTAGCCGTTCTCTCCCGAATAGATGTATTGCTCGCTGTCCCGGTGCTTTGCCACGTCGCGGAGCATGGGCGGTGGGTTCTTGTTGACGACGACCACAGTGCCGCGACCGTCGTCGGAGAAACTCCGGATGACGCATTGATCGTTGTAGGCGTAGCCGCAGACCAGGATGTCGCCGGCGGTCAGCTTCCTGACGGTCGCTTGAATTGGCTGTGGATAGTCGATGAGGCCATCGCGGGTGAAGACGAACGCGCTCGTCCCCTTGAGGCTCCCGTGCAACTTGAGGATCTTGATTCCGGGTTGGTCCATTGCGACCGGAATCTGCTCGTCGTTGAATTCGCCCCGGACGATCGTCTGGAAATCGTGGACGCCAACGTCGTGCAGCGAACGTTCGAGGAGGACGTCGAAGTTGAACGTGATGATGGTATCGAAGTAGCCGTCGCGGATGAGCTCGGCCAGCAGCCTGTAACCGAATGACGGCGTCTTGTCGAGAAAGGGTTTCAGAATCGCGCGGCGGTTGTCCTCCGGCCCGGACATCAAGCGATCGAAACGATCCTCGACGTCGCCGTCTATGCCGGTCGCATACTGATCGACGACCGACTTCATCATCGTGCGCGTGTCGGGCACCTGCGAGCTGACCGACGCGCCGGCCCCGAGCATCAGCACGAATCGCTTGTTCTCCGCTCGAAGCGCCTTGATCAGGTTGGCGAGGTCGGCAATGTTGCTCATCGTGGTCACCCCATGAGGGGATATACGTAGACCGCGTGCCGAAGGTCGCCGAACGGCGAAAACCTCCGACCGCGGACCGGCTACGTAAGAGAACGGATGAACCGCCGATTTCGAACAGGCGTGGCTTTTCCGAGCTTTCGGGAACGAAGGTCCCGGGCGCCTGCATTACGATGTCGGCAAATATGACCGGCAGAAAACTCGTCATGCTCGCCGCCATCGCCACGCTCTCGGGTACGTCGGTACCCAGCATGTCGTCTACGCGGCAAATGACCGACACCGGGTTGATCTTCATCGACACCACGATCGAGAACGGCTCTCCGTTGTGGTACGAAGTCGTCGACAACGTCATCCGGCTCAATCTCCTCTACGACCACGAGCGCTCGTCTCCGAATCGCGCAGCGGGCCATATTCATTTCGTGTTGCACGCGCGTCCGGGTACGTCGCTCACGCTCGAATTCCGTAATCTGGACAACGTCTGGAACGGTCAGCCAGGTTCGGTCGCCGGCGAGTTGAAGACCGTTGCGATCTCGGACGACGAAAAGACGTGGAGAACGGTGCCGACCGACAGTCTTCCCGGCAACAGAATCCAGCTGCGCGTGACGATGAAGGGATCGACGCTGCGTGTCGCGCGAATGGAGCCATATCGGCTGTCGGACCTGGACCGTCTGCTCGAAACGATCCGGTCGCATCGCCTCGTGCGCATCGAACCGATCGGCAAGACGGTTGCCGGCCGGCAGCTCGAGATCGTTCGCATCGGCGATCCCGCCGCACCATATCGCGTATTCGTCCGCGCCAGGGCTCACCCGTGGGAAGCCGGCAGCAACTGGGTCGCACAGGGGCTCATCGAACGCCTGCTTGCCGGCGATGAAGAGAGCAGACGTTTCCTGCGCGTCTATAACGTCAGTGTGCTGCCCATGGCGAACAAGGACGGGGTCGCGCGCGGCGGCACACGGTTCAACCTTCGCGGCATGGATCTCAATCGGAATTGGGACAAACCGGCCGATCCGGAACTGTCACCAGAGAATGCGGCGCTCGAGCGCTGGCTCGACGGCGAAATCGACGCGCGGCGAAAACCGCAGCTGGCGCTGGAGCTCCACAACGACGGCAATGGCCTCCTGCATATCAGCCGACCACCGATCCCACTGCTCGAGCAACACCTCGCGCGCATGAAAACTCTCGAGGGGCTATTGCGTCGGCACACGTGGTTCACCGAAGGCACGACCAGCCCGACGTTCCGCAACAGCGGCACGCTCGGCGAGGGCTGGCTCCAGCGCTACGGCATCGACGCAGCGGTGCACGAGTTCAATTGCAATTGGATCGAGGGATTGAAGCAACCGACGTCCAGCACGCATTGGCGCGCGTACGGCGCCGGCCTCGCGCGTGTGTTCTACGAGTACTTTGAAACCGTGAAGCCGTAGCTGGCGCGGTGAGACGGTGGTCGTCCCTTCGCATAGTCATGCACGCCGCATCATGCACGCCGCCCCTTGACCACCGTCTTCGGTTTGTCGATACTGGCTCGCCCTTGGCTGGCTGCTGTTGAAGGCACCTTCCTCCCACCGAATCGTGATGTTCGCGCTGGCGCTGGCCACCTGCGGTTCAGCCGAAGCTCAGACCACAGCTCTGTACTTCGACAGCCAGCCGGGCGACTTCATCGGGCAAGGCCTCGAGCGGACGTGGACTCCCGCCGATCTGACCTTTCGCGTGCTGGCGTCGAGCCCCTCGACCATCTGGATTCGTGCGGACAACTTTCCATCCGGATCCGTCTGGTGGGATCTGAACTTCGCCGCCCCGGCAAACGCCGTCCTGACGCCCGGGACCTATGAAGATGCCATCCGCTATCCGTTTCAGTCCCCCCTGATGCCCGGCTTCAGCGTGTCCGGTTCGGGACGCGGCTGCAATGAATTGGCCGGGCGTTTCATCATCTACGAACTCGTCACGAACGCGGCGGGCGAGGTACAGCAATTCGCCGCGGACTTCGAACAACACTGCGAGGACGGCGTTCCTGCGCTCTTTGGCGCGATTCGCTTCAACGCTGCTCGTGCCACGTTGGTTCCGTTCGACGGCGCTTACCCGGTTTATTCGCTCCACGTCGACTCGTCGCCGTACGGCAATGTCACGGCTGCAGGACTTAATTGCGGCAATATCGGGACTGATTGTGACGAAACGTACGCCGCTGCGACGACGGTGGCGCTGACCGTCACGCCGGCTGCGGGTTACACATTCCTGGGATGGACGGGTAGCTGCAAGAATGGCCTGTTGGCCAGTCCGGTGATGGTCAATCGCCGGAAAACGTGCACGCCTGTTTTCGACGCGACGCCAGGTGGCGGCCAGGTCTCGCCTCCACGCGCTGGAAGCAGTTTCTTTCTCGACAGTCAGCCGGGGGACTTCGTCGGTGGTGGCAAGCGTTGGGTCATGACGTCGGCCGCGACCGCCTTCGCCGCCCCACCCTCCTCATCCCCAAACGTCGTTAACCTCGAGCTGAGGAACGGCAGTGACGTGTGGAACCTGAGTTTTGCGTCGCCGCAAGGGACAACGTTGACGCCCGGCACTTACGAAGGCGCAGCGGGATATCCATCTCAATCGTCGCTGAGGCCGGCCTTGAGTATCGGTAACTGCAGCGCCGCGGTGGGCAGGTTCATTGTCTACGACATTGCCGTTGACGGGTCCGGCCAAGTCCAGCGATTCTCGGCGGATTTCGAACAGCACTGCGGCGACGCGCCCGGACTCTTCGGCGCGATTCGTTTCAACACGGATCGCGCGGCGCTGATTCCTTTCGACGGTGCGTATCCCGTTTATTCGATGCACATCGACGAAACGCCCTGGGCACGCATTGTGGGCCCCGGATTGGACTGCGGCGGGGGCGGCACAGACTGCGACGAGACATACCCAGTGGCGACGAGAATTAGCCTGACCGTCATCCCGTTTGCCCACCCGTTCCTCGGATGGTCGGGCGATTGTCAGGGCCCGCTCATCTCGACCTTTGGCAACCCCGAAATCTCGACGAGTGTCATGGTCAGCCGGAGAAAAGCGTGCACGCCCGTGTACGACAATCTTCCGGGATTCGCGCCGCCGCTCGTGGTTCCGCCGACTCTTCTTTTCCTGGGCAGCCAGCCAACCGACGGTCAGCAGCGGGTGATGCTGCCAAACGATGCGCAGTTCTTCTTGTTTGGAACTGCCTCTCACGTGTCCGTACGGCTGACGACCGCCGATGGCTCGCGCTGGGACTTGGCGTTTTCAGCACCCGAGGGCACTCCTTTGAGCCCGGGGGCGTACGACGCGGCGACTCGCGACCCATTTCATTCACCGCTGAAACCAGGGCTCGAAATCAGCGCAGGTGGCGGCTGTAACCGGCTGTGGGGTCGATTCTTTGTTCACGAGTACGTGCTCGACTCTTCCGGTCACGTGCAGCGATTCGCGGCAGATTTCGAGCAGCATTGCGAAGACGGATTACCGGCGCTGCTTGGCGCGATCCGTTTCAATTCAACTCGCGATGTCGTGAATCCGTCTCAGTCACTCTCTCCGTTTTATACCTTGCGCGTTTTCGCCTCGCCGAATGGTTCCGTTCAAACCATCAGGATCAATTGCCGGCTGACCGCGAGCGCATCCATCAGTCCTGATTGTGAGGAGAATGATTCGGCCGGCGACGCTATTGCGATAACCGCCGTGCCCGCACCCGGCTACACATTCGTTGGATGGGCAGGGGATTGCGCCGGGGCTGCGGCGACGGTCATCGTGATGAATCATCGAAGGGCCTGCCGTGCCATCTTCGACAACGTGCCCGGTGGATCGCTACCCCTCCCCGATCACGGAGCGGGTTCAGTTTTTTTTGCCAGTCAACCGGGTGACTACATTGGCCAGGCGGAACGGCATGTCTGGACCCTGTCGGACACTCTTATTACTGTCCGGACTTCCACACGGCGAATCGTCCAGTTTGACGTCACCACACCTGACGGCCAATCCTGGGGTTTCAGCTTTGCCGCGCCCGCAGGGGCCGAATTGCGTGCAGGCGATTTCGATGGCGCAACGCGATATCCGTTTCAGGCGGCTACAGTGCCCGGCATGGACATTTCGGGCCACGGCCGCGGCTGCAATCAGCTGACCGGACGCTTTCGCATCCACCAGATTGACTTTGACGCTGGTGGAACAGTAAAGGCCTTCGCCGCGGATTTCGAGCAGCACTGTGAAGGGGGAACGGCGGCACTATTCGGAGCGATTCGCTATAACTCCGATCGCGCGTCTCTAACGCCCTTCGGTTCCACGGGATCGGTCACAAGGCCGCCCTCCGACGTCAATGGAGATCGCCACCCGGATCTCATCTGGCGTCGCCTCGGAAGTGGACACAACGCGGTCTGGTTGATGAACGGCATTGACGCCAGGGTTACGACATTCCTTTCTCCTGGCTATGCGGCACAGCTACCCGATCTCAATTGGGAAATCCGCGCGGCCGGCGACTTGAACGGTGATAACCAGCCAGACTTGATCTGGCAAAACAAGGCCACCAGACAGCCGGCCGTCTGGTACCTCTCCAGTTCGACAACCATCAGCACAGCGTTCATCGGTGGCGACTGGGGCACTGATCCGAACTGGAAGATCGTGGCTGCCGGCGATTTGGATCGAGATGGCCTGGTCGATCTGCTCTGGCGGCACCAGACATCCGGCGCGATGCGGCTGTGGCACATGAATGGAAACGCGCAGTGGGATTCCGTCACGCTTCCGACCGTCGCCGACACCCAATGGGAAATTGCCGGCCTCGCTGACATGAATGGCGATGGATGGCTGGACTTCGTTTGGCGCCATTACGGCGACGGGAACATCGCCGCGTGGTACATGCGCGACAGTCGAGTACTGAACACGGTATGGATGGCGCCGCGCGTCGCCGACATCAACTGGCGCATCGTCGGCATCGCCGACATGAACGGCGATGACAAACCCGATCTCTTCTGGCAAAACACTGCGACCGGACAGCTCGCTGTATGGTTCATGCGCGGCATCGAACTGTCTAACACGTCGTACCTGAATCCTTCGATCGTTGCCGATACTAACTGGCGGATCGTCGGCGTCAGGTAGGCCTCCAGTTTTGCCTCCAGCCGACAGCGGAGGATCCATGCTCGATCGGCACATACAAAAGGGATTGCGCGTACTCGTCACCGCGGGCGCGGCTGGCATCGGGCGCGAAATCGTGCGCGCGCTCGTCGGAGACGGCGCGCGCGTGCACATCTGCGATATCGACACGGCAGCGCTGGAGGATGCCCGTCGCGAACACGGCGTGACGACGAGCGTCACCGACGTCGCCGAGGTCGGCCAGGTGGAGCGTTTGTTCGTCGATGTCCGCGAAACGCTCGGCGGGCTCGACGTGCTGGTCAATAACGCCGGCATTGCCGGCCCGACTGCGGGCGTTGAATCGGTGACGCCAGCCGATTGGCGCAGAACGATCGCCGTCAACCTGGATGGCCAGTTCTATTGCGCGCACTTTGCCGTGCCGTTGCTGCGTCAGAGCACGCGCGGCACGATCGTCAACATGTCGTCGGTCGCGGGACGCCTTGGATATCCCTTCCGCACACCGTACGCCGCCTCAAAGTGGGCCGTCGTCGGTTTCACCGAGAGCCTGGCGCGCGAGCTCGGGCCTGACGGGATCACGGTCAACGCCATTCTGCCGGGCCCCGTCGAAGGACCGCGGATCGAGCGCGTCATTCGTGCCAGGGCCGAACAGTTTCGCGTCCCTTACGAGGAGATGGAGCAGTGGTATAGGGACAAGTCATCGCTTCGACGCATGGTTTCTTCGCAGGACATCGCCGCAATGGTCGTGTTTCTGTGCTCGGAAGCAGGAAGAAACATTTCCGGTCAATCGTTGAGCGTCTGCGCCGGCGTCGAAACGCTGTGACGTCCTTTGCCGGCGCCACTTGGACCGGTTCGAGGTCGGTGTTGCGCCAGATTGATGGTCAGCAGATCGATCTCACGCGACCTGTGATTCTCCGCAGTTGATTCCCCAGGGAATCCCGAAGCGATCGACGACGGCGCCGAACCGCTGCGCCCAGAACGTCTGCTGCAGCGGAACAGTGACGCATCCGCCGTCAGCGAGCTTCGTGAAGATCCGTTCCGCCGCCGCAACGTCCTCGAGATTCAGCTGGATTTGAAAGCCCTGCGGACGCTCGTAGCTCCGTGCCAAGACGTCGCCACCGGAGAAGGCCGTGTCGCCCACGATCATCGTGGCGTGCAGAATCTTGTCGTGCCAGTCGGCGGGAGCCTGGTCGGCCATCGGCGAATCGCCCCACGTCAGTCGGAACGTCACCCTGCCGCCGAGGCACTCCTGGTAGAGATCGAACGCGGCGTTACAGTTGCCGTTGAAGACCAGGCTGATACGAGGCTCGATTCGCATGCATCAATCATGGCCTCCGCCGATTTCATAGTCTTGTAAAAACGGGAGCTCGCCGGCGATCCATTCACGCGGTGTGCAGCCAGCCAGCGCATGCCACTCGCGGACCATGTGGGGCTGGTCGTGGAAACCGCAGGCGACGGCAACGTCCACGATCCGATGGGGAAAACGCAGGAACAGTCGGCAGGCACGCTCGAACCGAAAAATCCGGGCGGCCGCTTTAGGCGCTATTCCGAACTCGCGCGTGAAGCATTCGGCGAAGTGCCGACGGCCAAATCCACTGTCGTGCGCAAGCTCGTGAACACGCACCCGGCCCTGGCTGACTGCCAGGCTGCGCCATGCCGAGGCCATGGTGCGGGACGGCGTGACCGGTCGTAGTCTTTGCAAGAGCACGCGATCGACTGCCGCAAAGCGCTCTCGCCAGGAGTACGTGTCGATGAGGCGGCCCACGAGTTCGTCGCACATTGGACCGTTGATATCGGCGAGGTGCACCACGCGCGAGGCCACCTCGCCACTGTTGATCCCCAGCAGTGCACGAGCCGCGCTGGGTTTCATGAATACATGCAGACAGTCGACGGCTCCGCCCATCCGCACGACTGCGGGCGACAGTTGCAGGCCGGCAACAAAGGCGCCGTACGCGCCAGGAGACTGCGCTCCTGGCATGCGAGTGATTTCGATCGGTCGCGCAAGACTGACGATGAGATCGATATGGCGGGAGGGCAGCCCGGCATGTTCGCATTGCGGAGCGTCATTCATGCGCGAGCCGGCGTAGTGCGAGACGAACGGACGCAGCGGGAGCGCCGGTGCGGCTACGGCCTGGTCAGGGCCCGTCATCGGCCGCATTGTCGCAGAT
>Ga0075425_100002305_pt1 | contig 19096 bp, 15 predicted proteins | sample SoiMethybrSBSTD4_FD_75300 | JGI IMG/M metagenome (GOLD analysis project Ga0075425, IMG submission 75300) | Bulk soil microbial communities from a Populus tree surrounding site in Tennessee, USA - Soil MetaG P. TD hybrid SBSTD4 | ecosystem: Environmental > Terrestrial > Soil > Tree plantation... | reverse complement strand
GGATCGAGGAAGGCGGGCGCGATCGACGCGTCGAACGCGACCGTCAGCTGCCCCTCGGGTTGACCCTGAGCCGCAGCCGCACCGCTCCACGTCGCCAGAATGAACGCCCCGAGGAGGATCCGTCGCGTGAGCCCATGCATATCGAGCCTCCTCACGATGTGGTTTTCTTGCGCGCCGCGCCCGCCGCGCGCCAGAGGTACCAGGCGGCGACGGAGCGATAGGGTTTCCACCGTTCGCCGACGGCGCGCAGAGTCTTCGGCGTCGGCCGTTCCCGGCGTCCGTACGCGACGCGGTAACCCTCGCGCACCCCGAAGTCGTCGACCGGCAGCACGTCGGGTCGTCCGAGCGTGAAGATCAAGAGCATCTCGACCGTCCACCGCCCGACCCCGTGAATCTGCGTCAGCTGCTCGATGATCGCGTCGTCGTCGAGCCGCGCCGCCGCTCGCCGCGTCGGCACCCGGCCTGCGACCGCGTGCCGCGCGATGTCCTTGATCGCCAGCACCTTGCCGCGCGAAAAGCCCGCCCGGCGCAGCCGCGCGGGGCGGGCGGCCGACACGTCCATCGGCGACGGGAAGCGCCCGTTCTCGAAGAGCGCGACGAAGCGGGCGAGGATCGACTCCGCCGCGCGACCGTGAAGCTGTTGATGGGCGATCGCGCGCGTCAGCGCCTCGTAAGGCGACCACTTGCCGGGCGCGAGCCCGCAGGGGCCGTGAAGGCGAATGAGCCGGCGCATCACCGGATCTCGCGACAGGTGACGGTGCGCCGAGGTCACGAAACCGCCGGTGGCCATCGAGACCGGATACAGCGGCGGCGGCGACGGAGTCAAGCCGGAAGTTCGAGTCGGGGCTACCCGGCTCCGTTCAGCGCGAGCCGGCGCTCCCACCGTACGCCACAGTCTGGGCATCGCAGCCAGGCCACACCCCAGAGGGCACCGTTGACAGCCACCTCGAGGATGCTGCCGGCGAGGCCGGCGCACTCACGATGGTCGGTCAGGTGTCCCTCGAGGTTCCGGACGAGGTCGGCGATGGCCGCTCCGCGAAGCGCAGAATCCCTCGACACCGTGGAGCCCTGGCGGGGCGATCGGTCAGGGGGACTGCCGCTCGTTGACGGGCGGACGGGTGCCGGCGGGGAAATGGATGGTGGTGTCGCCCTGCGGGGTCCGGCCGGTCAGCGGCGGAGTGTAGACTTCGTGATCGGACAGTCGGCGTTCCCAATGGCCGGGCACGAGCACCTGACCGTCCACGTTCGGAACCTGGATGAGCCGATCGGGCACCCAGAGCATGGTGGGCGGACGGACGCTGGGCGCCGGCGTCGTCGGCACGGGCCGCGTCGAGGACTGGTTCAGCCGGTCGAAGATCGCACCGCCGGGAGTCGTGCCGCCCGGCGCCGGTCTCATCTGGCCAAATGCCGGGTGAAGCGAGCTCGCGCTCACCATCGCCATCACCACGAGCGCCACATACCACCGCATGGTTAGATTGTCCCACTCTTCGCGGGAGCGCGCAGCTTCATGCCCGAGAGCGTCGCGCCAGCGATCGCGTCTTCCGGCCTTCGACGATCGCCGCCATGTGGCCGGCTTCGCGATCAGAGCGCTTTCAGCATCGTGTCGGCGTCGCTCACCTCGAATTTGCCCGGCTGCTCGACGTTAACGGCCTTGACCACACCGTTGTCCACCAGCATCGAGTAGCGCTGCGAGCGTACGCCCATGCCGCGCGCGGTCAGGTCCATGTCGAGCCCGAGCGCCTTGGTGAAGATGGCGCTGCCGTCGGCCATCATCCGGACCTTGCCGCCGGCCTTCTGATCCCGGCCCCACGCGCCCATCACGAACGCGTCGTTGACGGAGACACACCACACCTCGTCGACGCCCTTGCCCCGGAGCTTGTCGAAGTTCTGCACGTAGCTCGGGACGTGCTTGGCCGAGCAGGTCGGCGTGAACGCGCCGGGGAGGCCGAAAATTGCGATCTTCTTGCCCTTGGTGATCTCGCCGACCGCGAACGCGTTCGGGCCGATCGTGCAGCCCGGCCGTTCGGTGTCGACCATCTCCGTCAGGGTTCCGTCGGGAATCCGATCACCAACCTTGATCGCCATCGCATCCTCCTTGAATGAGCGCGCCGTGAAGTTGATCGCGGCGGAGACGCCGCGGGGCAAAGTATCCGATACGCAACGCGCAATTGCCAGCGGTCCCTCGCCGGCACCGGTCGCGAGGCTAGCTTCGGTTCGCGACCACGCCGCTCGCGTCCCGCGACGAGTGCAGCGCGAGCCAGGCCGGTCGCCACCAGTTCCACCGGCCCATCAGTCGCATCGTCGCCGGCACCAGCAGCGCCCGAACGATCGTCGCGTCGACGACGACCGCGACGCCGATCCCGACACCGACCGCCTGGACGATGACGGAGCGCGCCATCCCGAAGCCGAAGAACACGGTCGCCATGATCGCGGCCGCACCGGTGATGAGCCGTCCGGTGCGCTCCAGGCCGAGCACGACCGAGGCGGCATTGTCGCCGCTTCGCTCGTACTCCTCACGCACGCGGCTCAGCAACAGCACCTCGTAGTCCATCGACAGGCCGAAGACGAGGCAGAACATGATCAGCGGGGTGGCCGTCTGGATCGGCCCCGGCGTGAAGTTGAGCCAGGTCGCCAGATGGCCGTCCTGGAAGATCCACACGAGCGCGCCGTAGGAGGCGGAGATCGAGAGCAGATTCATCACGATCGCCTTGAGCGGCAGCAGCACCGAGTCGAGGAGCAGGAACAGCACGACATAGGTCACGAGCACGACGAGCCCGATCGCCAGGGGAGCGTGGCGGAGGACGAGCCCGATGAAGTCGAGGTCGAAGGCGGTGTGGCCGGTCACCATGACTTCGCCGTCGTACGGCGGATGCGCGCGTCGAATCTCACTGACGATCGCGCGCGCCTTCTCGCTGTTCGGGCTCGCGTCGGTGGTCGCGATGAGCATCGCGACGTGCTCGCCGAGCGTATGTCGGAGCGCCTCGACGAGCTCGGGCGGGCGCAGCGCCGGCGGCAGCGCGGCCATCTGCTGATAGGTCGCGAGGTCGAGGGAGGGATCGAGGTCGACGAAGCTGTCGACACGGCGGACGTTCGGGCGCGCGGCCAGCCATCGACTGAACGCGTACGTTTCCGCGACCCGCGAGGGCTCGAGCGGCGAGGCCGTACCGGCGTCGAGCACGACCACGATGCGGTTGGCGTTGCCGCCGGGAAACTCGCGCCGGAGCAGCTCGTCACCGCGGCGCGACTCGGCCTCCGGCGGCAGCGAGGTGGCATCACCGGAGCCGATGTGAAGATGAAGGAACGGCAGCCCGAGGAGGAGCAGGAGGCAGACCACCGGAACGAAGACGCGCCAGGGGTAGTCCATCGACATCGTGGCCAGGCGACGCCAGAGTCCGTCGCCCGCGCGATCGACGTGAAGGAAGGGCACCTTGAGTGAATTCACCCGCGGGCCCAGCACCGCGAGGAGCGCCGGCAGGGTCGTGAGCCCGTAGACGACCGCCAGGGTCACCACGCTCGTCCCCGCCCAGCCCATCGAGCCGAGATTGCCGAGGCCCAGGAAGAGCATGCCGAGCAGTCCGATCGCGACGGTGAGGCCGGAGAACAAGATCGCGCGCCCGGCGGTCGCGACGGACTGCGCCAGCGCCTCGATCGGCGGGCGCTCGCGGATCTCCTCGCGGTAGCGACTCACCACGAAGAGCGAGTAATCGATGGCCACGCCGAGCCCGATCATGCTGACGATGTTCGGCGCGTAGATCGAGACCGAGACGAAGCGCGCGAGCAGGAACGTGCCGGCCATCGCTCCCGTCATCGCCAGGGCGCCGACCGCCAGCGGCAGCGCAGCGGCGACGACGGAGCCGAAGACAAGCAGCAGCAACACCGCGACCGCCGGCAGGATGAGCGCCTCGACCCGGCCGATGTCCTTGCGGGCGACCTCCGTGAAGTCGTGGTTGAGCGCCACGTTGCCGACCGCCACGATGTCCAAGGTTTCCGAGCGGACCAGCCCGCGCAGCGAGGGATAGACATCCGGCGGGAGCCAGGAGAACTCGAGCGACGCGAAGCCCGCCCCGGTGGCGCGCAGCTCGACCGTCGCCAGGGTGCGCCGACCATCCTTGGAGACGAAGGGGACCGTCTGCGGCAACGGGCCGGGCGGGTCGTACGCGGTGCGAACACGCGCGACTCGTGGATCGCGTCGAAGCGGCGCCAGGGCGCGCTCGACCTCCTCGCGGAACGCCGGATCGAGCGCCTGTCGGGTGTCGCTGCTGAAGATCAGGCTGAACGACGGCGGCTGGCCCGGCAATTCCTTCTCGAGCAGTCGGCGCGCGCGGCCCGACTCGGTGTCGGTGGGGATGTCGGGCGGCTCGAGCCGGCCGCCCACGTGGATCACCCAGAGCGACGCGCACAGCGAGAGCGCCGACAGCGCCAGCACGATCCAGCGCGTCCGATAGACGAGTCGGCCCCAGCGCGCGAGCGGCGCGTCGCGTTCGCGACCCGCGGCGGCCCGAGACGCGCTCATCGCGCGGCGGCCGATCGGGCCCGCAACACCGGCGCCACTTCGTTCGCCACGCGGCGGAGGTGCGCGAGGTCGAGGTTCGGAACGCCCAGCATGAGCTTCGTGATGCCGGCGTCCACGTGCTCGACGAGCCGCGCGGCGACCTCGCGCGCCGGCCCGAAGATGGCCCACTGGTCGACGTCGAAGCGTGCCCCGTAGTAGCCGTGGAGAAATGCTCCCACGGCGGCCCGCGCGCGATCGCGATCCTCGTCGACGGCGACGTACACAAGCCGGCCCGCGACCAGCGCGTCCGGGTTTCGCCCGGCGGCACGCGCGGCATCCTGCACGGCGCGCCACAGACGGGGAAAGTCGCGCACGGTGCCGAACGGGCTCATGATCCAGCCGTCGCCCAGCTCGCCGGCTCGGCGCAGCGCGCCTTCGGCGTGACCGCCGACGTAGAGGGGAACGCGCGCCGCCGGACGGACGGTGGCCTTCTCGAGGCGGAAGAACTGGCCCTGGTGGTCGACCGGCTCGCCGGCGAGCAGCTTGCGGATCACCGCGACGCTCTCCTTGAAGACCGTGACGCGGCGGTTCATCGGCACGTTGACGGCCACGTACTCCTCAGGGCGACCGCCGAGCGACACACCGAGCGCCAGCCGCCCGCCGGAGAGGTGATGAAGCGTCGACACCTGCCGAGCGACCACCGCGGCCGCGCGCAGGGTGACGACGAGGACCGCGGTCCCGAGCTCGATCCGCCGGGTGCACGCGGCCGCCGCGGCGAGGAGCATGAGCGGATCGAGCATGTTCGCGTCGTGGAAGATTCTATCCTCGGTCCACACCGCGTCGAGCCCGAGCGCCTCGACCTGGCGGAAGAACTCCGCGTAGGCCGCGCCCGAATCGAGCGGCGTGACGGCAGAGCTCGGCACATGGATACCGACTGAGACGGACGAGGGCGGGGATAGCTTGATTCTAAAAGGCTATCACATCAGGACTTCGGGGCCGCCCTTGGTCCGAAGGGTTCGGGCCGAAAGCCTCCGTCCCGGGCCTCCAGGAACGCCTTGAGGCCCCCGGACTGCATCGCGGCGATGAGCTCGGCCCGCTGGGCGTTGTACGAGGCGTGCGCCATGCTCGAGAACGGCGCGTTCATCAGCATCCCGGCGCCGATGCCCATCGCGAGCAGGCCGTAGCAGGTGACCGCCTTGTTGAGCCGTACCGAGGGCTCGGGCACCTTGGCGATCCGCTCGGCCAGGGCTCGCGCGCGCGGCAGGAGCTCGGCCGCCGGCACCACCTCGTTCACGATGCCCAGGCGAAACGCCTCGGCGGCATCGAAATGATCGCCCGTGAGCCCGTACCGATGGGCAGCCTTCCATCCGGCGAGCGCGGCGAAGAGGAATGTGGTGTTCGAGGTGTGCCGAACCTCGGGCTGGGCGAACACGCTGTTGTCGGCGGCGATGGTGATGTCCGAGGCCAGCGCATACCAGAAGCCGCCGCCCATCACCCAGCCGTGCACCGCGGCGATCACCGGCTTGGTCAGGTGCCAGAGATGCATGAGCTCGGTGACCGAGTCGCGGTCGCGTGCCCACCAGCGCTTGATGTACTCGCCGACCTCGACGCCGGTGGCATCGAGCGAGGACCGCCCATCGGGGCGACGCGCGATGTCGAAGCCGGCCGAGAAGCCGCGGCCCGCTCCGGTCAGGATGATCGCGCGAGCCTCGGCATCGGCGTCGGCCTCGTCGAGGGCGCCGTGCAGCTCCGCTGTCATCTGCGGATTGATCGCGTTGATGGTCTCGGGCCGGTTGAGGGTGAGCGTGACCACCGGTCCCCGCTTCTCGTACAGGATCGTCTCGTAGGCCATGTCGTTACCTCCTGGGCTTCACGCGAGCTCGATCAGCCAGTCCACCGCCACGACACCGTGCCCGTCGTCGAGCACGAGGAGCGGATTGATGTCCACGGCGCGCAACGAATGCCGATACGCATCGGCCAGCGCGGCGAGCCTCACGATCGCGTCGGCCAGCCCGCGCGTGTCGGCCGGCGGGCGGCCGCGGGCGCCCGACAGGATCGCGGCGCCCCGCAGCTCGGCGATCATCTCCGCCGCGTCGGCGGGGCCGATCGGCGGCACCCGCAGCGACACGTCGCGGAGCTGCTCGACGAAGATCCCGCCGAAGCCGCACACCACGGCCGGGCCGACGAGCGGATCGGTCTTGACGCCGAGGATCATTTCGCGCCCGCCGCCGATCATACGCTGCACCAGCGCGCCGTCGATCCGCGCCGCGGGCGCCCGGCGCCGAACCTCGCCGAGCATGTCCCTGAACGCCGCGCGGACTGCGGCGCCGTCGCCGCAGCCGACGCGCACGCCGCCGACGTCGGTCTTGTGCGCGATGTCGGGCGAGTCGATCTTGAGCACGACGGGGTATCCCAGACGGTCGGCGGCGGCCACCGCCGCCTCGGCGTCCTTCACCGCGACAGTCTCGGCCAGCGGCATGCCGAAATCGCGCAGGAGCTGCATCGCGTCCGCGTTGCCGAGCGTGCCGCTGAGCCGGGCGCCCGCCCGCGGCGCCGCGGGGCTCGAGGGCGGCAAATCGGGACGGCCCAGAAAACGCCGGTGCTCCCGCGCGTGGCGCAGGGCGAGCATCGCCGTCTCCGTGCTCTCCAGGAACGGCACCCCGGCGTCGGCGAGGGCGCCGACGACGTCTTGATCGAGGTCGCCACCCGCGAACGAGCTGAACGCGAGCACGAGCCGCTCGGGATTTCGCGGCAACGCCTCGATCATCGCGCGGCTGAACTGGCGCGACGGCGCGCCGCCGCCCGGCTTGGGAACGTTCACGCGCAGGTTCACCGCGACGACGTCGATCGCCTCCTCGCGCAGCATGACGTCGAAGAGCTGCGGGAAGAGACGCGCGTCCTCGTACATCGCGCCCGTACCGTCGAGTGGATTTCTCGGACTGGCGAAGTCGGGCATGAAGCTCTTCATCGTCTCGACCGACGCCGCCGAGAGCGGCGGCAGCTCGACCCCGGCGCGATCCGCGGCGTCGGACGCGCGCCCGCACTCGCCGCCGAGCCCGCTCAGGATCCCGACGCGCCAGCTTCGGGGCGCGGATCGCCGCGCGGCCGGTAGGAGCGCGAGTGTGTCGATCATCTCGTTGAGGCTCGAGACCTGCACGACGCCGCTCTGCTTGAGCATCGCTTCGACGATCTCGGCGGTGCCGGCCAGCGAGCCGGTGTGGGCCAGCATCGCCTGGCGCGCGTTCTCGGAGCGGCCGACCTTCAGCACGACGATGGGCTTGCCCAGCGCCCGCGCGCGCGCCGCCGCCTGTCGGAACGTGTCGGGCTTCTTGAAGCCCTCGACGAAGGCACCGACGACGTGGGTGTCGTCGTCATCGACGAGATAGGCGACGTAGTCCTCGACCGTGAGCCCGGCCTGGTTGCCGCACGAGACGATGTAGCTGACCCCGACGCAGCGTTGCTGCATCAGATACTCGGCGATCGCATGGCTGAAGCCGCCGCTCTGGGACACGACGCCCACGGGGCCCGGTCGGAGCGGCTCCGCCATGTCGGCGCTGAAGGTCGACGCGCCCAGTCGGATATTGAAGACGCCGTAGCAGTTCGGCCCGCAGATGAGGAGCCCATGATCCGTCGCGAGGCGCTCGAGCTCGGCCTGGCGCTGCTTGCCCTCGGGCCCGGCCTCGGCGAATCCACTCGAGAGCACGACGGCCCCACGCACTCCGTTCGCCACGGCGGCTCGCAGCACGTCCGGCACCTGCTCCGCTGGAATCGCGACGACGACGCTGTCCGCGCGCTCAGGCGTCGCGCCGAGGTCGGGATAGCAGGGAAGCCCGAGGACGTTGGAGTATCGCGGATTGATCGGGAAGATTTTCCCGGCGTAGCCGAAGCGCTGCAGATTGGCGACGACCCGTGTCGCGCGGGTCAGCCGCTGCGAGGCGCCGACGACCGCGATGCTCGCCGGCTTCATCAGGGGCGCCAGGTTCATGGGCCGCCCGACTATGGCGGAAGGGTCGTCGACTGTCAACGCGGGCAAGGCCGGTGACCGGACCGCGGCCGAGGGTTCAGCGAATCGTAGACGGAGGGCCGGAGTGCGGCTGTAGATACGGGCTGGCTGGACCCGAGTAGGGAAAGTAGCGAGTCGTTCCCGGGACTTCCTGGTTGTCGGCCGTCAAGCATGCGCAGCCGATCCCTGGCGGCGCGGACCATGTCGGCAGCTGGCACCAGCCCCACTGCGTCGTACAGATGTTGGCGGGTGGCGTGAATGCCGGCGGGATGGGCCGCGGAGGCGGAACGGGCCGCGAGGGCGGAGCCGACTCCGGGCGCTGGGCGACCTGCGCCGCCGTCGCGGTGAGCGTGCCCATCAGGAGCAACGCGAGCAGTCCCAACGCGAGATTCGGTCCGCGCGGCACGTCGGGGCTACTTCAGCCGCGGGTCGAGCGCGTCGCGGAGCCCGTCGCCGAAGAGGTTGAAGCCGAGCACGGTGACGAAGATCGCGAGACCGGGGAAGAGCGAGATCCAGGGATTGGATTGAATGAACGCCACGTTGGCCTTCAGATCCCAGCCCCAGCTCGGCGTCGGCGGCTGCGTGCCGAGCCCGAGGAACGACAGCGTCGCCTCCACGATGATCGAGGTCGCGATGCCGAGCGTCGTCGTCACGATGATCGGCGCCAGGCAGTTCGGCAGGACGTGGCGCACGAGGATCCACGGATCGCGCACGCCTACGGCGCGGCATGCCTCGATGTACTCCTTCTCCTTGATCGATAGCACGCTGCCTCGGACCAGCCGCGCGTAGATCGGGATCCGCACGATCGCGATGGCGCCGGTGACCTTCATCGTTCCGATGAGCCCCGCGGTGGGCGCGAAGATCACCATCAGAATGATGGCGAGCAGGTAGATCGGGAACGCCAGGATCAGATCCATCGTGCGCATGATGAGCGTGTCGGCGCGTCCGCCGTAGTAGCCCGCGATCATCCCGAAGGGAACGCCGACGAAGAGAGCGAGCAGCACCGACGAGACCCCGACCGCCAGCGAGATCCGGCTACCGTGGATCACGCGGCTCAGCATGTCACGCCCGAGCTGATCCGTGCCGAGCGGATAGCTCCAGCTTGGGCGCTCGAAGGTGTGGCCCTGGTCGCTGGCGATCGGGCTCTGGGGCGCGAGCACGTCGGCGAACAGCGCAACCACCAGCAGCAGGGCGACGATGAACGCGCCGACCAGCGCCGTCGTGCTGCGCCGGAGCCGGCGCACGCCCTGCGCGAACGGCGAGTCAGCGCGATCGCGTTTGGCCGTCCAGCCGACCCGGCGTGCCGCCCCGAGCTCAGCTTCCTGAACGCTTCCTCCGCTGATGCTGCGAACCGGACGCGCGTCGTCGTCGCTCATCGTGGCCCCTCAGGCGTACCGGATCCTCGGATCGAGGAACGTGTAGGTGAGATCGACGATTAGATTGATGACGACGAACGCGAACGCCGTGATCAGGGCGAAGCCCTGTACCTGCTGGTAGTCGCGCGCGATGATGGCGTCGATCCCGAAAGTACCGAGGCCCGGCATCGCGAAGAGCGTTTCTACCACGATGGCTCCGCCGATGAGGAAGCCGACCTGCAGGCCCATCACCGTCACGGTCGGGATCAGCGCGTTCTTGAGGGCGTGCTTCAGCACGACGGGACGCTCGCTCAGACCCTTGGCGCGCGCGGTCGTGACGTATTCGCTGCGGATGACCTCGAGCATGCTGGCGCGGAGCAGTCGTGTCAGGAGGGCGGCCCTTCCGACACCGAGGGCCACGGCGGGCATCAGGACATGCTGCGTGTTACCCCAGAGGCCTGCCGCGCACACAACCGTCTGGCACGTGCCCGGGAAGTACACCCAGCCCGAGCTCGGCAAGAACCCGCCGAGACCGACCGAGAAGACCATCAGGAGCAGGATGCCGAGGAAGAACTCGGGAACGGACACTCCGATCATGGCGACGGAGGTCGCGGTGTAGTCGGCCCACGTGTTCTGGCGCAAGGCACCGATGATGGCGGCGGGGATCGCGATCGCAAGCGCCACCGCCATCGAGAGCACGATCAGCTCGAGCGTCACCGGCAGGCGCACGAGAACGTCCTGCAGCACGGGGCGCCCCGTGAGGATCGAGGCGCCCCAGTCACCCTGCACGAGCTTGCCGAGCCAGATGAAGTACTGAACCAGGATCGGCTTGTCGAGACCATAGTCCTGCCGGGCCTTGATCGCGTTTTCCTCGTTGTACGCGTCGCCGAGCAGCGAGACGACGGGATCGCCCGGGATCGACCGCATCATGACGAACACCACGAACGTGATGCCGAGGATGGTCGGAATGATCTGCAGCAGCCGCCGCAGCATGTAGGTTCGCATCTCGCGCCCCGGTTATTTGTCCAGCCAGACGGTGTCCCAGTGCACTTCGAACTCGGCGTTGTACACGTAGCCCTTCGTCCACGGCTGCGCGACCATGTAGAAGGGCGAGCCCGAGATCGTGTTCCAGTACATCTTGTCGGCCATGTACTCCAGGAGCTCCTTGCCGATCGCCTTGCGCTTGCCGGCATCCATCTCACGCGCGTAACGCGCGTAATAGTCGTCCACCTTGGTGTCGGTGTGTCGCGGGTGGCTCCACGCCGACGAGTTCTTTGCCACGTACGCGGTCGACAGGTAGCCGTTGCTGTCGATGGTCAGCAAGGACAGCAGGTCCTCCACGTACATGTCCCACGGCCCGTCCTGCAGGGTTGTGTTCATCCAGGTGACCTTGTCCACCAGGCGGATGTTCGCGGTCACCCCGATGCGCGCCAGCTGCTCCTTGATGACGGTCGCGATGACGTTGAACACGCTCTTCTCGGTGTTGGTCATCAGCTCCAGGGTGAGCGGCTTCGAGGGACCGTACCCGGCTTCGACCAATAGCGCCTTCGCCTTGGTCTGGTCGTAGGGACACATGCTGTTGACGTTCACCGATTCCAGGGTCCCGGGGGGCGCCATCCCGACCCACGGAGTGGCCTGGCCCTTGAACGCGATCTTGACGATCTCCTGGCGGTCGAGCCCGTAGCAACCGATCGCCCTGCGAACCCGCACGTCGCCGAAGATCGGGTGCGGCGCGCGCTCGGTGGACATGGGCTTGCCGTCCTTCGGGACGGTCACCTTCATCTGCGCCACCATCGGAGTCGTTTCTTTCCCGGTCATGACGTTGGCATTCGGGTTCTGCGCCTTCAGCGTGCTGACGTGGTCCGGCGAGAACGAGGCGATGAAGTCGATCTCCCCATTCTTGAACGCGGCCATCTCCGTGACTGGGTCCTTGATCACGCGGATCATGATGCGATCCAGATAGGGTCGGCCCGGCTCGAAGTACTTGTCGAAACGATCCATCACGAGATGGCTTCCCTTCACCCACTCGACGAGCTTGAAAGGACCGCAGCCCACCACCGCCTCCGGCTTGCCCTGCTTCCGGTCCTCCACCGAGTACTTCTGAGTGGCCGTCGGCGAATAGAGCACGAGCCCCGTGCGGTACCCCGCCAGCATGTGGAGCATGAACGCATAGGGGTGCTTCAAACGGATCTGCACCGTCGAGGAGTCGAGCACCTCGACGCTGTGCACGGCGTCGTAGAACGGCCGCATGCCGCTCTTGGTGGCCGGGTCCATAATGTGCTCGATGCTGAACTTGACCGCGGCGGCGTCCGCGGGTGTGCCGTCGTGGAAGAGGACGTTCTTCTTCAGCTTGAACGTGTAGAGGAGCCCGTCCGGCGACATCTGCCACGATTCGGCCGCGTCGCCGACGAATTTGCCATCGGGCGTGATGTTGATGAGGCCGCACCCCACGTTCATGCCGACCCACATCATTTCGTAGCCGGGCGAGGTGTGGAAGTCGAGACCCGCGACCTCGTTGCCATAAGACACGCGCAATGTGCCGCCGCGTTTCGGGGTTTGGGCTTCGGCCCGGAGCGGAACAGCGACCAGCCAGGCAAGTGCGGTGACGACCAGGAGGAGACCTGGCAGAAGGCGTCGTGAGGTCATTGGCGTCTTCTCCCTCTATGTGCGGAAGTGGTAGTAATCGTGTCGAGAGTTGGCCTACTTTACAGGAGTCCTCTCCTGTCAACAAGGGCCGGACCCTTGGCTAACGGTCGAGCCAGACTCGGCCGTACAGAACCTTGAACTCGGCGTTGTAGACGTAGCCCTTCATCCACGGCTGGGCCACGCTGTAGAAGGGCGAGCCCGAGATCGTGTTCCAGTAGAGCTTGTCGACGCTGAACTCCTGGAACTCCTTGGCGATCGCCTTACGCTTGCCCGGGTCCATCTCGCGGGCGTAGCGCGCGTAGTAGTCATCGACCTTGGTATCCGTGTGTCGCGCGCTGTTCCAGGCGGCGGTGCTCATCGACAAGAAGCTGTTGAGGTCCAAGGTCAGCTGTGACGCAAGGTCCTCGACGTACATGTCGAAGGGGCCGTCCTGGGTCGCGGTGTTCATCCAGCTCACCTTATCGGTCAGCCGGATGTTCGCGGTCACTCCGATGCGCGCCATCTGTTCCTTGATGACCGTGGCGATCACGTTGAACACGCTCTTCTCGGTGTTCGTCATCAGCTCGAATGTCAGCGGCTTCTGTGGCCCGTAGCCAGCCTCCGCCAGCAGCGCCTTGGCCTTGGCCGGGTCGTAGGGGCACATGTGCGTGATGTCCACGGTGTCGACGGTCCCGGGGGGAATGATCCCGACCCACGGCGTGGCTCGCCCCTTGAACGCGATCTTGACGATCTCCTTGCGGTCGATTCCGTAGCAGCCGATCGCCTTGCGCACCCGAATGTCGGCGAAGATCGGATGTGGGGCCCGGTCTGGGGACATGGGCTTGCCGTCCTTCGAGACGGTCACCTTCATCATCGCGACCATTGGAGTCGTCTCTTTCCCGGTCATGATCTGTGCGCGCGGGCTCTGCGCTTTCAGGGTGTCGAGATGGTCGGGCGAGAAATCGGGGATGAAGTCGATCTCTCCGGCCCTGAACGCCGCGAGCTGCGTGACCGGATCCTTGATCACGCGGATCGTGATGCGATTGAGGTACGGCAGCCCCGGCTCGAAGTACTTCTCGAAGCGGTCCATGACGAGGTGGCTGCCCTTCACCCACTCGACCAGCCTGAAGGGCCCGCAGCCGACGACCGCTTCCGGCTTACCCTGCTGGCGCTCTTGCTGGCTGTACTTCTGCGTAGCGGTCGGCGATAGAACCACGAAACCCATCCGGTAGGCCGCGAGCATGTGAAGCATGAACGCGTAGGGCTGCTTGAGCCGGATTTGAACCGTGTGGGGATCGAGCGTCTCGACCGAGTGCACCGACTCGTAGAAGGTGCGCATGCTCGACCGCGTCGCGGGATCCATGATCCGGTCGATGCTGAACTTCACCGCGGTCGCATCGAGCGGCGTGCCGTCGTGAAAGACGACGTCCTTCCTGAGCTTGAACGTGTAGAGGAGCCCATCGGAAGAGATCTGCCAAGAGTCCGCGGCGCTCGGCACGAACTTGCCGTCGGGGGTGATGCTCAAGAGGCCGCAGCCGATGTTCATCGCGACCCAGTTCATCTCGTACCCGGGCGCGGTATAGAAATCGAGGTTGGCGATCTCGTTGCCGTACGCAACGCGCAGATTGCCTCCGCGCTTGGGCTCCTGCGCCCCGGCGCACGGGACCAGCGCGACGACGTAGGCGAGGGCGAGCAGGAGACCCGACAGAGCCCGGCGGGTGCGCATGGCGTCTCTCCTCCCTATTCAAAGCGGACGGACAGGGCAGCCTATGAGCGAAGTTGCGCTACTTTACAGCAGTCACTTCCTGTCAACAAGGGATGCCGCGGTCCGCTTCAGCACCTGGCCCGGTAGGGTGCCGGTGTGATCGCCGCCGTCCAGTACCACCTCGCCGTTGACGAGCACGGTGGACACACCGGTCGAGTACTGGTGGGGGTCGTCGTAGGTCGCGTGATCGGCGATGCGGGCCGGATCGAAGACCGTGACGTCCGCCCAGCATCCGCCGCGCAGCACGCCGCGATCGCCGAGCCCGAGCGCGGCGGCCGCGGCCCCTGTCGTCTTGTGGATGGCGCCCGGCAAGCTCAGCAGGCGGAGGTCGCGGACGAAGGGACCGAGCAGACGCGCGTGCGTGCCGTACGAGCGTGGATGCGGCTTGCCCTGACTGGTCACCCCGGAGGTCGCCAGCGCGTTGGCGTCGGAGCCCACCAGGACCCACGGGCTCCCGGTGATCTCGTGCACGTCCCGCTCGTTCATCGACGTGATCAGGATCCGCGTCGCCCCGCGGTCGGCGATCAGGAAGTCACAGACGGCATCCAGGGGATCGACCCGCCGTCGCCGCGCGATCTCGCCGAGGGTGCGGCCGGCGTCCTGGGGCTGGTGCGGCGCGATCGCGACGCGCACGACGTCCCAGGACGGAATGCGGCCGAAGTTGGTGAGGCCCTCGCGCGCGATGTCCGCACGGATTCGCGCGCGCGTCTCCGCTCGTCCGAGCCGTTCCAGCATGGCCGGGACCCCGCCGTCGACGACCCAGCGGGGGAGCAGGTTCCGGAGCGGATTGGTCGCGGTGTCGTACGGATAGGCGTCGCAGTCGACCGGCAGCCCGCGCGTGCGGGCGGCGGCGATCTCGTCGAGCAAGCGACGGGCGCCGCCCCAGTTGTCGACGCCCGAGAGCTTCAGGTGCGCGATCTGCACGTGAACGCCCGTCGCTTCCGCCACCGCGATCGCCTCGCGGACGGCCTCGGCCACGTGATCGGCCTCGTCGCGGATGTGCGACGAGTACGCGGCGCCGTGCCGTCTGAGCACCCGAGCGAGCGCGTGGATCTCGCCGGCGTCGGCGTAGCAGCCGGGCGCCGTGAAGAGCCCCGACGAAAGTCCCCAGGCGCCGGCCGTCAGCGCCTCCGTGAGCAAGACTTCCATCGCGGACGTCTCGGTGCTCGTGAGCGGCCGGTTCTCCATCCCCGCGGTCATGAGCCGGAGCGTGTGGTGCCCGACCTGGAGGATCACGTTGACGGAGGTTGCGGGAAAGCCGGCGACGTACTCGCCAAACGTCGAGGGGGCGAACGGCAGCCATGGCGCGCTCGGGGCCAGATACTCGCGGAGCATCTCCACGCGATCGGGGAGGGCCGGCGCCACGGAGAAGCCGCAGTTGCCCACGACCTCGAGCGTCACGCCCTGTCTGATCTTCGACTCGGCCCGCTGATTGAGCGGCAAGGTGAAGTCCGAGTGGGTGTGGATGTCGATGAGCCCGGGGGCCACGACCTGGCCGCGGGCATCGATCACTCGCCGGGCCGGGCGCGACGAGCGCCGCTCGACGGCGACGACGCGACCGTCGTCGACGCTGACGTCGGCTTCGAGGCCCGGCGCGCCGGTGCCGTCGATCACGTGACCGCCGCGAATCAGCAGATCGTCCATGATTCCTCCGATGCAGGCGCCTCGGCCGCGCTCAACGGCGCCGGGCTCGCCAGATCTCTTCGGACGGCCATTGGCGCGCCCACTCGAGGGTGACGTACTCGTAGCTCGTCGTGGACGACTCCTCCGGCCGTACCTCGATCAAGTCTTCCACCTCGAAGCCGTTGCGCCGCAGCACGCGGATCCAGTCCGCGTGCGCCAGGTGGAATTCGACTCCCGGATCGTCGGGCCACTCGACGCGTCGCATCCCGAACGCGGGGCGGAGCAGCCGATCGCCGGCCACGCCGTTTTCCGCGGGCACGCAGAGCGTAAAGAGCGGGGAGTTCACCAGGAAGACCAGCTCGGCCCCCGGTCTCAGGATGCGAGCGGCCTCGGCGACCCAGCGATCGGGATCGGCCCAGAGGCAGGCGCCGTATTCCGAGATCGCCAGGTCGAACATCGCCCCGCGACAGGGCACGCGCTCGGCGTCGGCTTCGATCAGCGGGAAGTGGAGGCCATGCTCGCGCTGCAGCCGGCGCGCGGTCGCGAGCTGCGCCGGCGACGCGTCGATCCCGACGACCTGGACGCCGCGCCGGGCCAGCCACGCCGACACGTACGCCGTGCCGCATCCGAGCTCGATGCCGGCCCTGCCGGCGAGGTTCTTCGGCAGAACGCCGAGCCGCGACTCGGGCACGTGCCAGATGCCCCACGTCGGCTCCGCGCGCGCCCACGCCCGCTCGCCGCCGGCGGCGTAGTTCCGAGCTTCGGCGTTCCAGCGCGCGCGGTTGCGCCGCACGTGCTCGGGAAGCGCGCCGTCGTGGGTCACGCGCGCGCCCTACGCCCGCCATCGGGCGCGCGCGATCACACGCGAGCCCGACCGAGGTGGGCGTCGCGCTGGGCCTGGAGACCGGGATCCGCGTAGCTCATGAGATCGGGCCGCGCGCGGCCGAGCATCACCTGAAGGTAGGCGGGCTCGAGGCCGACGTTCTCGAAGCCGTGGATGACGCCGGCCGGAGCGGAGACGCAGTCCCAGCGGCCGAGCACCGTCTCCTCGCGCCGCCCGGCGCCGTCCTCGAAGAAGACCTTCACCTTGCCGTCGAGGATGAAGAACACCTCCTCGACCTCGTGCGTGTGCGCGGCATTGCCCTGACCCGGCGGGACGAACATGACGCTGAGCGTGAACTGCCCGGCGGGAATCGCGCGCGCGTCGGCTTTGCCGGAGGCGCCGCTGCCGATGTAGCGGTGCTGAGCCCGCCGATAGCCCTCGACGCGCGCGTCGGCGAAGGCGTCCCAGTCCGGCTGCCGGTCCACGAAGCGGGCCACGCGGGTTTTCAAGAGCTCGTCGAGCGTCGCCATCAGGAGCCTCCAGTTCTATGAGCGCGCCCCGGCCGGCGGGACCCAGCCCCGCGACGCCGGGCGGCGCGCACCGCCGCTGAGCGGGTAGAATACGCCCGTGCGCATCGGCTTCCATCTCACACCGTTCTGGAGCCCGACCGACCGCGCGCCGGCCGCTATCATCGACGAGGCGATCGAGGTCGTCCACGCCGCGGCGGGCATGGGCTTCGCGTGGGTCTCGATCGGTCACCACACCCTCTCGCATCCGACCGTCTGGCCGCATCCGATCGCGATGCTGAGCCGGCTCGCGCCCGAGGCCGGCGCGATGCGGCTCAAGACCTCGATGCTGCTGCTGCCGCTCCTGAACCCCGTGGACGTGGCCGAGAGCGTGGCCACCCTGGATCACATCACGCACGGCCGGCTCGACGTCGGCGTGGCGATCGGCTATCGGGAGCGCGAGCTCGAGGCGGTGGGTCTCGGACGCAAGGATCGGGTCCCCAAGCTCGAAGAGTCGCTCGCCGTGATGAAGCGGCTCTGGCGCGGCGACGAGGTCACGTTCGAGGGCGCCTACACGAAGCTGACCGCGGCGCGCCTCGGCCTGCCGCCCTGCCAGCGTCCGCATCCGCCGCTCGAGATGGGCGCCCAGAGCGTCGGCGCGACGCGGCGAGCCGCGCGCCTCGTCGACGCGGTCTTCTTCGGCCCTCAGGTCGCGTGGGCCGACGTCGGGCGGCTGGTCTCGGTGTATCGCGAGGCGCGCGCGACCGAGACACCGGCGGCGCCGGGCACCGCGTACGCCTCGCGCAGCCTCATCGTGGGGGCCAGCAAGGAGGCGGCGCGGGCGGCCGCGCGGGCCTATCTGGAGCGGACGTTCACCATGTACCGCACCTGGGAGATGCAGGAGCCCAGCATGGTCCCGCTGCAGCTCGACTTCGATACGAGCCTCGACGACTGGACGATCAACGGCACGCCGCGCGAGTGCCTGGCGACGATCGCCGAGGCGCGCGAGCGCGGGCTCGACGGCATCGGCTTCACTATCTATAGCCTGCCGCGCGAGGTGAAGGCGCGCATCGAGTATCTCCGGATGATCGCCGACGAGATCGTCCGTCCCGCGGCCGCGCTCGGCCGCTGACCGTGCTGCGGCCGTTCACTCTTCATCGGCCCGAGACCGCCGAGGAGGCCTGCGCGCTGCTGGTCGAGCTCGGGGAGGACGCCGCGGTCTATGCCGGCGGAACCGAGCTGCTGCTCCTGATGAAGCTCGGCATGCTGCGTCCGCGCCATCTCGTCGACGTCAAGCGCATTCCCGGATTCAGCACGATCTCGCTCGATGAGGGCGCACGCCTCACGATCGGCGCGGCCGTCACGCACCGCACGGTCGAGCAATCCGCGCTCGTGCGGGCGCGCTGCCCGCTGGTCGGGACGGTCGCCCGGCACGTGGCCAATGTGCGAGTCCGCAACGTCGGCACGGTCGGCGGTAACCTCGCCTTCGCCGATCCGCACAGTGACCTGGCCACCTTGTTCCTGACCTTCGACGCGTCGGTCGAGCTGCAGTCGCCGCACGGGCGGCGTGAGCTGCCGCTGGACGACTTCGTGCTCGGCCCGTGGGAGACGGCGCGTACCTCGAACGAGGTTGTCGCTTCGGTCAAGCTCACACCGTGGCCGGGCGAGACTCATGCCGCGTACGCGAAGTTCGGTGTGCACGAGCGGCCGACCCTGGCGATCGCGGCGATGCTTCGGCTCGCCCCCGGCCGCTCGGGGCACGACGGTGATCGCGTCGCGGAGGCGCGCATCGCCATCGGCTGCGTCAATCCGCGGCCGATGCGAATGGCCGGCGCGGAGGCGCGGTTGACCGGCGCGTCCGTCACGGATCTGGAGTCCGCGGCCCGCGAGGCATCGGACATCGC
>Ga0075425_100002302_pt1 | contig 19105 bp, 18 predicted proteins | sample SoiMethybrSBSTD4_FD_75300 | JGI IMG/M metagenome (GOLD analysis project Ga0075425, IMG submission 75300) | Bulk soil microbial communities from a Populus tree surrounding site in Tennessee, USA - Soil MetaG P. TD hybrid SBSTD4 | ecosystem: Environmental > Terrestrial > Soil > Tree plantation... | reverse complement strand
CACCTGCACTAATCACCTCGTCGTCGCGAGAAGCTGCAGAATGAGGGTCAATGCCGAGGTGAAAGAGTCGCCGCGGCGCTGAACTTTTGCGGGTCGCAAGAGCCGAGGACATACGCGGTAGCGTATGGCCAATGGGCAGCGCCTTCCTACTCATCGCGCTCGACGCGCCACCACCACTTTCGACACGGCATCGCACGGGTTCTGTTTCGACGATTGCCGTAGCATTACAGTCCCAGTAGCGATGTCGGAGTATTACACAGGGAAGCACCGGCATGCAGTCGACGGCACTCAAAGGCGTAGTGATCGTGGGCGTCGTCGTCGTCGCTTTGCTGGTACCCGCGGCGATGCTGCTGACGCCAAAGGATGACGTCGGCGGCAAGATCGTCCTGGGTATCCCGGGCGTGCAGTATGAGGAGCTGGTGAGCACATACCGGGGCGACCTTGAACGTCACGGTGTGAATTTGGAAACGCGGCAAAGCACGGAGGGATTCGCGACCTTCAATACCCTCATTGATTCCGCCTCCGGTATGCAAGCAGCGCTCGTAAAGGGTGGGCTATTCGGTAGCCTCCAAGGCCGGTTGGCGACGGCAGAGGAGCGCGAGCTGCATGACAAGCAGATGGCAGGGAAGTTGCGCTCAATCGGACGGCTGTTTTACGAGCCGATCTGGGTCTTTACCCGCGGCGACCTGCCGATCGAAAGCCTGCGCGATCTCGGGGGCAGGAAGGTCCTGGTAGGGGGTGCGCAGAGTGCGACACGCCGTATCGCCGGGCAGCTCCTCAAGGCCAATGGGGTCGATGCGACCAACGCTACCCTCGTCGAGGCGCCGTTGTCGGGCAAGGCGGAGCAGCTGATCAGCGGCGAGGTCGATGCCGGCATCGTCATCCTCCCGGCGGACAGCGACCGAATTCAGGAGCTGCTGCGCGTCCCTGATATCCGCCTGATGGATTTCTCGCCAGAGGCCGAGGCCTACACCAATCGATTTCCGGCTCTGGCCAAAGTCGTACTGCACAGGGGGGCGGTAGAGTTCGAGCCGCAGCTGCCATCGGCCGACATCACCTTGCTGACGACAAGCGCCGCGCTGATCGTTCGCGCCGACATGCCGCCCGCCCTCGTGAATATCCTGGCGTATGCCGTCGTTCACAACCCGAAGTCGGGCTTGGACAAATCGGGCGATCCCGTCCTCTTCCACAGGGCCGGAGAATTCCCCTCTGTGCACAATCCCGAGTTGGAAACCGCCGGCGAAGCGCGGCCAATTTACAAGACGGGGGAGCTGCCCGTTCTGCTGCGGATGCTCGCCCCCATCAACAAGCAGTTGGGCCTGCCGTTCTCGGTGACAACGTTCATGTGGACGCATGCCGCGACGTTCCTGCTGCTGATCCCGATCCTGGCCGTAGCCCTGCCTATGATGCGGGTCGTGCCGATAGTCTACATCTGGAATGTCCGCCGGCGTCTCCTCTACTGGTATCGCCAGCTGCGGTGGCTGGAGAGATCGCTTGACAGCGGAGCCCAGGCCTACGCGCCTGACGCAGCTCAGGAGGAGCTCGATCGCATCGATGCTGCAGTGCGCCGCATCCGGATACCGCACAACTTCTCAGACCAGCAGTACGACCTGCGCGGGCACATCGAATTGGTACGTCAGCGGCTTATGGCCGGGCCAATGCGGATGGCCGTGGCGTAGGCCGCCAACGGCGGGGCCGCAGCGAGTTATCTTCCGCAGCCATCGTGCTCGCCCAACCATCCTGAGCGCGTCTGGAATGTCCGCGCGGCTTTTAAGCGGCGCCCTGTGGACACCGCGCGATTTTTTTCTGGCCATCTATATCGCGGTTGCCTGTTGTTCTATCGACGGATCGGTTTCAGGGTTTGAGATGGTCCGACCTTCTCTGTGATGCGTCGCCATAGTTGCACATCATGCGGCTTCACATTGACTGCGGGACCGTCTCGACAGACGCCTGTTGATTTGCTACAGCGGACGTGCCGACGGTCCCCGCAAGGGGATAACAGGGAATTCGGTGCGCAGGCTTTCGTGCCCGCTAGTCCGAAGCTGCCCCCGCAACTGTAGGCGGTGAAGGGTGCTCAGCGAGCCACTGGGAGAGATCCCGGGAAGGCGAGCAACCCAAAGCCCGCGAGCCAGGAGACCTACCGCCGGACTGTGTGCCCCATGATGGCCGGTCGGGGTGAATCGGCGGAGGTCAAACCATGACGCAATCTGCGCGCCATTGGCGCTTATACGTCCGTCGGACGATGGGTTTCGGCTCGCCCTGAGATGGTACAGCCGCGACGCGCGTCGCGGCCCGATCGCTCAGCAGATGATGCCCATCGCAAATCTCGCGTGCCAAGCCGTCGCGGTCACACGTGTATCCGAGAAGACCTTGATGAGCCTTGTGCCGATGGCCTTCATGACGATCCGGGCCGGTTGATCGAGAGCGCTTTTCTGGGTCGGCGTCCTAGCGACGATCCGGAGACCTATTTGCTTGCCTGGCTGGCTGTGCTGCGACAGCCGGATGACGTGCCGCGCGCGGCGGCATCCCTCGTTCGTCGATTGCGGCGAATACACCGCGCCCCGGTGTCGGACTGGCAGCGGCGGCTGATCGACCTTCTCGACTTTATCTCAGCGCATCGACGCCGCCCGCGCGCCGACGTGCGCCCATTGTCCTTGTCAAACCTCCAGCATCGAAAGGCTAAGTCATGATTCAGTCTGCGAACCTAGGCTTCCCGAGGATCGGGGCCAAGCGTGAGCTCAAGAAGGCGACGGAAGCATTCTGGAAAGGTAGCATAGACGCCCAGGCACTTTCCGCTGCAGGCGCCGAGCTGCGGGCGCGGCATTGGCGACTGCAGAAGGCAGCGGGCATTGCCGTCATTCCATCGAACGACTTCTCTTTCTACGATCAGGTCCTCGACCTAACGGCAATGGTCGGTGCAATCCCACCACGCTTCTGCTTTGCTGGCGGGGATGGCGCCATCGCAAATCCCGCTCGGCAGAACGGTACGGCACGCGGTTTGATGGAATTGTCCGTGCCGGGCGCCGGTGACGTCGAGATGGATCAGTACTTTGCCATGGCACGCGGCTCCAAGGCGGCCCCGGCGATGGAAATGACAAAGTGGTTCGACACCAACTACCACTACCTCGTACCGGAATTTCACGCCGGTCAGACGTTCAAACTGTCCTCACGCAAAGTGCTGAACGAGTTCAAGGAGGCAAAGGCACTCGGCATTCAGACGCGTCCGGTTCTGGTTGGACCGGTAACTTACCTGATGGTCGGCAAGGCGAAGGACGCTGGTCTCGACCCCTTGTCTCTCCTTGATGCGCTGCTGCCCGTGTACGAGCAGATTCTGGCGGAGCTTAAGGCCGCCGGAGCTGACTGGATCCAGCTCGACGAACCCGTTCTGGCACTCGATCTTTCCCTGGTCCAGCGGCGTGCCTTGCGGCTCGCTTACAAGAAAATGTCTCCGGTTGCGCCGAAGATCCTCGTCGCCAGCTATTTCGGCGGCCTTGGAGACAACGTCGCCGTTGCCGCCGACCTGCCTGTCGCAGGCCACCATGTCGACCTGATCCGGGCGCCGGGGGAGTTGGACAAGGTCTTGAAGATTCTGCCCAAGGATCGCGTCCTCTCCTTGGGCGTCGTCGACGGCCGCAACGTCTGGCGCGCCGACTTGTCGCGCACGTATGCCCTAGTCGACATCGCTGTCGCCGCGCGTGGCTCGACAAACATACAGATCGCGCCATCGTGTTCGCTGCTGCACTGCCCGGTCGACCTCGACGCCGAGACCACACTCGACGGAGAGCTCAAGGGTTGGATGGCCTTCGCCAAACAGAAGCTCGCGGAGGTGGCGAGCCTGGCGGCGGCGGCCGCGCATGGAAAGCAAGCTGTCGCGTCGGCCTTCGCGGTTAGCGACGAAGCCGCGGCGCGTAGAACCACATCGGGGCGCATTCACAATGGGGAGGTGGTGAAGCGCATGTCGGCCGTCGCGGCGGGGGACCTCGCTCGCAAAAGCCCGTTCGAAGTGCGGCGCAGGAAGCAACGGTCGTCGCTGCCGCTGCCGCTGTTTCCGACCACAACGATCGGCTCGTTTCCCCAGACTGAGGATGTACGCAAGGCTCGCGCCGCTCACCGGCGCGGGGAACTCGACGGTGCGGGATACGAGCGGTTCCTGCGCCAAGCGACGGAAAAGGCTGTGCGTATCCAGGAAGAACTGGACATCGATGTGCTGGTCCACGGGGAATTCGAGCGCAACGACATGGTCGAGTATTTCGGCGAGCAACTCGCAGGTTTCGCGTTTACGCAGAATGGGTGGGTGCAATCCTATGGGTCTCGCTACGTGAAGCCTCCAGTGATCTTCGGCGATGTCTCGCGGCCAAAGCCGATGACGGTCGAATGGTCGGCGTTCGCGCAGTCGCTGACGGCTCGTCCCATGAAGGGAATGCTGACGGGGCCTGTGACGATCCTTCAATGGTCGTTCGTGCGCGACGACCAGCCGCGCTCGGACACCTGCAAGCAGATCGCGCTAGCAATCCGCGATGAGGTACGTGATCTCGAGTCAGCGGGAATTCGGCTCATTCAAATCGACGAGCCCGCCCTGCGCGAAGGTCTCCCTTTGCGCCAGGCGGAGAGGGACGCCTATCTGCAGTGGGCGGTCGACTGCTTCCGCTTGTCGGCCGCGGGGGTAGGCGACGAAACGCAGATTCATACGCATATGTGCTACTGCGAATTCAACGACATCATGCCGTCAATCGCCGCGCTCGATGCCGACGTGATTTCCATCGAGACGTCGCGGTCGGATATGGAGCTTCTGGAGAGCTTTTCCGGCTTCAAGTATCCGAACGACATCGGCCCGGGGGTCTATGATATCCACTCACCACGCTGCCCGAGCAGCGCTGACATAACCAGCCTTCTCATGAAAGCTAGAGAGCATCTGGCAACAGAGCAGATCTGGATCAATCCGGACTGTGGGCTCAAGACGCGCAGCTGGGAGGAAGTGACTCCCGCCTTGAAAAACATGGTGGAGGCGGCAAAGAAAATGCGCTCCGCCATCTAGGGGTCAAAACTTACCGGCTAGGTGGCGGCGATCGCGCGGAACTTGCCCCCAACGAGTTCGATAAGGGTCAATGAACGTCGAACCCCGTTTTGTTTTATGGAGTGAAGCCGCTGTCAACAGAGCACGGCACGGGCGAAGAGGCCACAGCAACGGACTCTCCGCCGACTGCGATTGGGTGACGGACAGCTGAGTGTTGTTGCGCAACCCCGCCTGCAGTCGGATCGGCTGCTGTGGACTAAACCGACGGGTGGAAGGGGTAGGAGCGTAGATCGCGGCGTGAGACGGCGTTTGATGCAATTATCAGGCGGCCCTCTGCCAGCGAGTTGAGTAGGTGCTGGCAAAAAACGGTGTCCCGAGAACCTCGGCGGCACTCGACACGCTGCAAGAATGAAGGCACACGAGCCAGCGAAGCTGTTGCCAGCCTTCGCCTGCGAGCGTACCACAGCATCATGAGCCTACCGCGGGCTGCAGCATTCCAAGCAGGCTCACGACAAATACAATGATTAGGCCGAGGGCCTGTTCGCCCAGGACGTGACGCCGTAGCCGGACAAACAGAACCGGAGCTGCTTGTTTCTCTCATCAGGGACGGAACAAGCCAAAAGCGGTTCAAGGCCGCGAGGGCGAGCATACCGCTAAAGAGGCAAAGCTTTACAATGAGGACTTGGCCGTAGAGTGAAGCTGTCAATGCGCTGACCGCGCCAACCAAATACCAACTATTGATCAAACCCGAGCCGACCAGCGTCGCAACCGCCGTGTAGCCGATGCCTGAAAAACGGCGGAGCACGTCACCGGCATCGGCGCAGTGACCCGCCGACGGCGAGCGATGGGCTAGGGCCAAAACGTGGGCCAGTGGCAGTAAGCCTCCAAGCCAGGCGCCGGCGGCGAGCAGGTGCACGCCATCGGCGCTCACATGAATGACGCGCGCCACACCATCGCTGACGTGCGTATGCCCGACGCCGGCCAACGTCGCCAGCACCACACCGGATATTCCAGCAGTGATCCAGTCCGGATGGTCGGAGCTCTTACAACCTCGCACCGACGCAAGCAGAGCCAAAGTGAGTGCGAGGCGTGCAATCCATACCTGCCCGAAGGTCGTTTCCCGCAACACCGACGCTATTGTGGCCGGATCCGCGGCCTCGCGGAGAGAGCCCGTCATGTTGGCGATGGTAAATAAGGCCCACGCCATACCGCTCAGCAAGGCAAGGAGCGCCGCCCATCGCAGCCTCAAGCGCAGCCACTGGCGCAGTGGCGTCGAGCCGACGTGGTCGGGATACGTGTAGAGCGGGAAAATGGCCAGCCCGAAGAGGGTCAACACTGACGCGAAGTGCAGGAAGCGGGCGGCAATGAGCGCCCCTTCGGTCATCCGCCGACCTTGAACGAGTAGGTGCCGCGCACGCGGTGCGTGTCAACTGAGACGATGTTCCAGGTAACGGTGTAGGTGCCCGCTTTCAACGGCACCTGTAGGGGGACGACGAGCTCTTTCTGGTCCTTTGGGTTCGTCGCGACCTTGCCGGTAGCGACGGTTTTTCCGCCCTGGTCTTTCACTTCCACGCTAGAGAACTTTGAAATCACGCCTTCGCTGAACGTCAGCTTGATTTCGGTCGGTTCGGTGACAGTAACGCTTTCGACGGGAGGACTTGCTGATTTCAGCGTCGGATGGGCATCGGCTGATGGGGTCAGGAGACCCGCCGCCAATAGCGCGAACAAGGCCATCGAGAGTTTTTTCAGCATCTTCTGAGACCTTCTTTAACGAGCCGCGATGAGGGCATCGCAACCGTGCACGACTACTCGCGGCCTGCCATTGTTGAGGGAGGGCTGAGAGCGGTAAAGAGTGGGACCGCTCACCCATCCATCGATTGTCCATGTGCCGCCATCAAAGGTGGCTTTTTACCTCCACGACCAATAGCGGTTCCATCTGTAGTGATCATGGCGTGTGTTGGGATGATCCTCGTGGAAATCGCCATGCAAGTCACGCAACGCGCGGTGATACGCACGGTGCTCGGCTCTGCTGTAGAAGCCCTCCTCATGAGCGCGTTGGTGAGCTTTGTTCACTTCTCTATGAAACCGATAGTGCGCCGCATGATCGCGCGCGTGTCGGTTATAGTAGCCAGAATCGCTATGGGCGAGGGCCGGTGTGGCTGCGGTGGTCAAAGCCAGCGCAGCCGCTGCCATCAGGGGTTTTGTTATCTTCATTGGGGGGTCGCCGAGTTAGCGACGGAACTGATAGGCGTTGCGACCTGAACGCAACCAGACCGCCTCGTTCATTCCCCGTTTATAGAGCGCCACCCCTTGCTCGCATTTGCTCACTGAGGTCTTCCGATGCCACCTCAACGCAGCGCGTTGCCTTTCACCCGTCTTCCCGCGACCAGTCGATGCGGGACGCCGCAAGCAATGAATGCGGAATGAACGGTGGTTTCAGTGAGGGTTCAGCGCCGAAAGGCCATGCTTCTTTATTCAATCCGTTTCCTAAGGTTTGAGCTACCGGGAGATCCGCAATGTGGAGAAACAGCGCATTTGCCGCCAGCGCTCTTGCGATAATTCTTCCGGCTATTTGTCGAGTTGAGGCAGCCGGTATAGCGGTGCCCAAGCCCACAGGCGCCGAGGGCGCAATGGTCCAACGCGTGCATTCCCTGGACGAGGCTGAGGACACACTACATCGCCGCGGGTACTATGATGTTCGCGTTGAGAGAGCCAGCCTGCCCTACAGCTTTAATGCCTGCAAGCGAGGCGTCCGCTACCACATCCACGTCAACTACTATGGCGATTTTGTCCAGGTGGATGAGGTAGGCCCGTGCCGACGCTCTTACGATGAGGAAGCGTCTTACGGCCGTCGCCCGTACTATGATCGGTACCGCGACTATCGGCGCCGTTATTACTAGCTCGCTCGGTTCTAACGGCTCAGTCTTTTCCTCGTCATCACAGGAGAGCCGTCGGGCATCCTGGTAACGACAAAGCGCAACTGGCCTTCGGGCTCGAGCACCGCCGCGCTTCTTTTCAAGCGCGACCACGGGATCGGGAATGCTGCATAGGGGCCTCCTCTACACTCGGTCCTCACACCATCAACGTACGAAAGTGGGCGTTCGAGGAAGCCTGGGCGAGCATTGGGCCCACCATTGCGTCTGACAGGATTGCCGACGCCAGGATTAGCTTGGCGCGCGCCAGCGCGGGCGAAATTGATTTCGAGAGGCTGAAGGACCGCCGCCTTGGCGGTTCAGACGGATCCGCCGCGCGTGCATGCTTAGCCGCACTAGGCCACCTGGCGAACTGCAACCAACTTCGCTGACTATTGAAAGTCGTGGCGGATCGTCCCGCTGGGCTGCTCGACGGTCCCTGAACGGATCGCACTACAGCGTTGCGTCCGCTTGGATGGCCAACCCTCATAGATGCAGATTAAACCGTCCGCTGCTGCATCTCGTGAGGCCCAGGCAGTGGGACGCATATCATGGTGAGGTCGGGGGACGCGCAGGTAGGGCGGCGGTGTCTCCAGAAGTTAAGCAGAAAGAGCGTAGCGCACGTGCAAAGGGAGAGATGGAGCGCCGAGATAAACGACTGAAAGAAGAGGAGAATCGCCTCAAAGCTGGAGAGGACCAGTTAAGGCAGCGCGAGGAATATCAACGCACACGCCAAGGTGCCCTCCGGGAGCACCGCGAAGAACTGCGCGACCGTGATCAAAGGCTCGATCGGGCGGAGCGCCGACTAGAGCGCCTGGAGGATATTCAGAAGCATCGGAGAGAACGCGTGGAAGCGGGCCGGCGGATCCTGGAGGAACCGGATCGACGCTACATCGTCAAGGATCAGACCAGGGTCGTCATCCGCCATGACGAAACAGAGCGTTTGAGGAAAGTTACGCGTGACTTTCGAACCGAACGGCGCAGGGACGGCATTACGGTTGCATATTTTACTCGACCGGATGGTAGCCGGGTCATCTCCGAGGTGATGACAAAGGCCGCTTGTTGCGGCGCTACCGTCGCACCAGGGAGGGTCGCGAGATTGTGCTATCGACAATCGATGATCATGGCGGCCCGATCGCCCGCAGTTCTTCTTCGATGAACCTGTCAGCCTGCCGCCGCTCAGGCTGGCGATCCCTCGCGAGAGATATATTGTCGAGTACAGCAGAGCATCGGATGATGATCTCTACGACGCGCTGATCGCGCCGCCCGTGGAGCGGTTAAGCCGCCGCTATTCGCTCGAAGAGGTACGTTGGAGCCATCCCTTGCGGGAACGGATGCGTCGCGTCGATCTGGACGACATCAATTTCGAGTTCGGGTCCTGGGAAATTACCCCTGATCAGATGCCCAAACTGGAGAGGCTGGCATCGGTCATTAAACGTGTGCTTGATCGGCAGCCCAACGAGGTGTTTCTGATTGAGGGGCACACCGATGCCGTCGGTTCTGAGGAAGACAATTTGAGCTTGTCGGATAGGCGCGCCGAGGCGGTTGCGACCACCCTCACCCAGACGTTTGATGTGCCCCCAGAAAACCTTGTGACGCAGGGCTATGGTGAGCAATCCTTAAAGGTCCAGAGGCAGGAAGCAGAGCGCGGGAACCGGCGGGTCTCGATTCGCCGGATAACGCCGCTTCTGTCTCAAGATTCGGGGTAGGGCATGGGTTATTCGTCTCGGCAACGAGCGCAGATTGCCAACAGAACCGCGAGCACGCCGATATAGACCCCCACCCATTTGTTGGTTCGTCTTTGTCCGTCCGCAGCCGTTCGATTGCATCGTCGATGGAAATGCCTCATCCTTCCCGAGATTTACTGGCTAACAACGATATTATGTACACGAACGTTCCTGTTGTGACGCGTGGTAGACCAAGGATGAATCCATCCTGGCACATTGCCTTATGCAATGTCGGCGGCGCCAACGCCGCCAAGGACGCCACGCGCACAAACATTGAGGCCGCCTGCGCGTTCAAACCTACAGCCGCTGGCGCGGAAGAAAACTACATCGGAACTGTTCACTACAGGGGGGGTCGGCAAGGAAGTCCTCACGGCCAAGGTGGTGCCCTGCGAATACCAAACCATCTGGCGGTTGGTTAGAGCAAAGTTATATCGCCGATCCCCTTCCCTCAAATTCGACAGTGCGTCTGTTTGTTGGCCAGACCAATCATACCATCGTGCTGCAATTGGAGATGGACCCTAACGTGCCAGGGAGCCAGACGATTTCTGTCAGCAGGCTCGACCTGAAACTGACAGCAATCCCGGCCGGTACCGCCCAAGGCCCCCAAAAATAGTCACCGCAACACCACCAGGCAGGAGCCGAAGAACTTTTGGAGTTGGAGCGGCCGCCTGCTCATGTTTTATGAGAACTTCGTGTTGGATGCCCCGATACCGCTATCATTCTTGGACGATCCCGACGGTTCAGGGGCCCTCTGCTTTTCTGACCCGAGCATAGACCTGCGTCCAGCCGTACGAAGCAAGGCGCGACGAGGTTCCATTAGGAGCAGTTATGCGTCTGATCCACGTGCTCACCATGCTTGGTATGGCGTGTGCTGCCCTCACGGCGTTCGCCATCATTGCTGATGGCTACCAGATTTATCCTCCGCCACCAGGTCATCCGACTGCTTGCCATACGGTCTAGACCTATACTTTAAGCAGCTGCTCGGTCGGTGGGGCGGCATTTTTTTCCCTTCGGCATTTTTCGCTACAGCCGGCTTTTTCGTCAATTATAAAGCCACTCGCTATCCCGGTTTGATGCTTGGCGTGGCCGTCGCGCTGTTACTCACCTACGTCAGTTGGGGCGGAAAGATTGGCAGCTGAAAATAAAGGCCGATGCACCGGCCGGTGTTCAAGCCCGACGAGCCGCTGCCCGCGCGGCCGGCCTTGAGGGGTAATGGGCATGGCCGTTTCCATCACAACGGGGACAAGTGCACAATGTGGATGATCCGGCGCCTTGGGGTTGTCGCCGTCCTTGCCAGTCTCGTTCCGTTTGCATTGCTCGCACTGACGTACACATTTGCATGGGTCTTCGCGTGCAAGGGCGGGTTTTCGGCTGGCCCACTTGCAATGTCCTGTATTTGGCGTTGACATTGGTGGGCTGATTGGTTCGCTCTTTCTCCTAAGCCTTGTTCTAATTCCCTATTGGGTGCCTCCGGCAGCCGGCATTGCCATGGCGTGGATTCTCATTGAATTGATCAATTTTGTTCGCCTGCGGTGGTTTTCCTGAAAGGGCACCGCTCCCGTTGCTTGGGCTGCTTTGGGTCAAGAGCGCCGTTTGAACGAGGTCCACTCATCGTCTGCTTGTCCCCCTACCTGCCGACAGAAATGTTGCAGCGCGGCGAATCGTCGGTCAGTGCCGGACCTACAGGGCATGGGTCCAGGACGCAACGACGGGAGACCGACTTCGACGTCGGTCTCCCGCTGTGGCGTGTTTCGCGCCCTATATCGCGCGGGCGCGCCGCATGCGCGCTACAAATGCCGCACAGGTGAGGATGGCTGCGGCCAGCAGGCCAAGCGAGACGCTCAATGCGATACGTTCGGAACCGGCTGCATTGAGGGCGAAATACAGCGCACCGACCACGGCGACCCCTACCGCGTTAGCGAATTGCTGCACCGTCCCGTAGAGGCCAGAAGCCGACCCGGCATTGTTCTTTGGAACCGTCGCCAGCACCGCGCCCGACAGCGGAGCCATCACAAAGCCCTGGCCATAGCCGAACACGGCGAGCAGCAACATGAGAAGCCACAGGCTTGGCGTCCCGACCGCCGTCACGAGCGCGGCCAGCCCGGCGAGCCCGGCTAGCTGCAGCGCGCATCCGTCGGTCAGCACCTTGAGCCCGACCTTTGTCGCGCGAGCGGCGCTCTGGCGCGCAGCAGTCACGAAGGCCAGCGCGAGTGGCAGAACCACGTAGCTCGCTTCGAGAGGGTTGAGACCCAGTCCGTTCTGCAGGAACAAAGTGATGATGAGATAGAAGGACAGATTCGCGAAGAAGAAACAGAAGGTGGCGACGAGACCGCGCATAAACGCGCGATCCGACAGCAGCGCGAGATCGACGAGCGGCAGCCCACCCTTTTTCGCGATGGCCCGCTCTAGCCTGAGGAAGGCGGCGACGATGACGACGCCGAGGAGCACGGTCGCCCAGACCCACGGCCCCCAATGCAACTCGCGACCAAAAAGGAGCGGGCCGATCAGACACAGCAGTCCCGCAAATAGCACGGCCGCGCCGGCAACGTCGAGCTGCACGCCCCGGCGTCGAGGCATGCGCGGCATGAATCCTAGTGCGGCGGCGGTGATCGCGAGGCCGACGGGCACATTGACGAAGAATACCGAGCGCCAGCCGAGCCCGGCAACATTGAGCCAGACCAGCGCGCCGCCAACCAGGAAACCGGCAGCGCCGCCGAGCCCGAGCACCACGCCGTAGATCGCGAATGCTCGCGCCCGCGACCCGTCAGAAAACAGGACGTGAATGGTGGCAAGCACCTGCGGCACCATCAGCGCTGCAGTGGCACCCTGCGCGAGACGCGCAATGATCAACTCCGGGCCGGATTGAGCAAGACCACAGCAAAGGGATGCAAGCGTGAAGCCCAGTATACCTAGCATGAATACGCGCTTGGCACCGTAGATATCACCGAGTCTGCCGCCGGCGATGACCAGGGTCGCATAGCCGATGAGATAGACGGCGATGACCGCTTCAATCTGGGCCGCACTCGCCTGAAGATCGACGGCGATGGTTGGCAGGGCGACGTTGACAATAAAGGCGTCGACGACAAACATGAATTGTGCCGCGACGACGGTGGCGAGCGCCCACCAGCGCTGCGCGGTATTCGTCGGCCGGACTGCGGCTTGGTCGAGAGAGATGGCGTGCGACATGGCATGACCCATGATCTTGAACCTGGTCTCAGGCTGCGCTACGGCCCGCTACGCCTGGCGTGTGCTCGTTGGCTCCGGCCACGAGCTCTGGCTCGCCAACGATCGTGAGCGCGTCGGTGAAGGCGAACACCGCCGCCATCCCCGGCCGGTCGAGGACAAAGCTGTCGCCGCTTGTGAGGATGATGTCGCGCGGGTCGTTGGATTGGGTGAGCCAGACCTGCCCCCTAAGACATGTCACCTCGAGACCTAAACCATTTGCAATGCGGTGAAGCGAACGCGCTTTCATCGCGATGGGCACGAAGTTTGGCCGGGTTATCATGACGACCTCCAGTTACATGCGCTTCTACATCTGAGTGAAAAGCCGATCCATGCCGCAGCCTTGCAGACAGGGCGCGTACCGTCGATTACCTGCCGGGTAAGGGAGTTGCCGCGGCCAGCGAATACGGCCTTATGCGCGAGACGCCGCCCGGCTGTCGCAGGTCTACTTGGTCAGCGAGGGGTCAGCGGGCGGTAGTCGCGATCAGCGTCTGCAATTTCCGGTTATTGGGGTTGAGCGGCCATGACGGTCAATCGCCTTTGCCACGCTTGCGTTTGAGCGCGGCCTTGCGGCGATAGCTTTCAACATTCATCTCCAGGATCGTGGCGTGGTGCACGAGCCGGTCGATGGCCGCCAGCGTCATGGTTTTGTCGGTGAAGATCTTGCCCCATTCACCGAACGGCTGGTTGGCCGTGATCAGCAGGGATCGGCGTTCATAGCGGGCAGCGATCAGCTCAAACAGCACACTGGTCTCTGCCTGATCCTTGGTGACGTAGGCGATATCGTCGAGGATTAGCAGCTGGTACTTGTCGAGCTTGCTGATGGCGGCCTCGAGTTCCAGGTCCCGGCGTGCCACCTGCAGCCGCTGGACGAGGTCCGTGGTGCGGATGAACAGCACGCGCCGGCCGTTTTGAACGAGCGCCAGCCCAAGCGCTGCCGCAACGGGCCAAACAGCATAACATTCGCACCTTGATCGAGCCAGCCGTCGCCGGCGGCGAGTGCCATGACCTGCGCCTTGCTGACCATGGGCACAGCGTTGAAGTCGAAGGTGTCGAAGGTTTTGCCCGTCGGCAACTTGGCGCCGGCGAGATGCCGCTCGATGCGGCGGCGACCGCGATCGGCGTTCTCGTGTTCGGCGAGTGCCGCTAGAAAACGGGAGGCTGGCCAACCCTCCTTGTCCGCACGTGCGGCCACATCGGCCCACATCAGCTTCATGGCAGGCAGGCGCAGCTCGGCGAGCAGAAGCTCAATGCGTGCAGCGTCGGTGGCATTGGTCCTCTTCATGCCACGCCTCCGCCAGCTTGGTGGACAGCAGCAAGCTCGTCGTAAAGCGCGAGCGGCACCAACTCCACGACCACGTCGGGGACGGTCGCCGCCTCGGGCCTAAATTGTTCACGCAGGGCAACAAGATCGGGCAAGCGGCCGGCTTCCAATGCGGCCTCGATCGCAGCGCCAAGTTCAGCCTCGCAGGCGCGCTCATGCGCAAGGGCGAGCAGCTCGACCATGATACGGCACGCGCGCCGCTCGCTCTCTTTGGCCAACAGCGTCTCAAAGACCAGCGCGTAGGCCCGTCGGGGAAACAGCTGATCGCGATAGACGAGGTTGAGTAGCGCCATTGGCTTGCGGCGGAGCGCATGGATGACATGCCGATAGTCGACGACCTGGCCGCGCTTGCCGCTGGGTTGACCCCGTCCGCGGCTGACAGTCATGACCGGCGTCGAGCCGAGGAAGCATTCGAGCCGATCGTCGTAGAGATGCACGCGCAATCGATGGCCGATCAGACGCGAGGGTGCGGTGTAGAACACCTGCGCAAGATGAAGCCGCCGCTGGAGGTGACCGTGACGCGCGCCTCCTCGTTGTCAGTCGTTCTTCGCTCCGGGAGCGGCTTGAGAGCGGCGCGCTCAATCTCGATGCGCTTTCGGTTGCGCGCGTTGCGCCGCCCCACCACCTCGTCAATGAAGCGGCGGTAGGCGGCAAGATCCTCCTCTATGGCCTTCTTGAGGTGACCATGCGGGCTCTCGATCGATCCATTCTCGTGGGCGACACCGGGATTGTTGCGCGTCGGCATCATGCCGTAGTGGGCGACGAACTCCTCATAACGCCGCGTCAGGTCCTCTTGAGCATCGCGATCGAGATTCCGGAAGGCGGCTGATAAGCTGTCGCTGCGATGCTGCTCGGGCACCCCTCCCAATGTCCACAGCGCGTTTTGCAGGCCCTCCGCGAGCGCAACGAAGCTCTCGCCGCCGAGGATCACGTGAGCGTGCTCGAAGCCGCAGAATGCCAGGCGGAAATGGTAAAGCCGATGGTTGAGCGGCTGCCCTGCGATGGTGATGCCAAGCTTGCCCATGTCGGTGAAGTCGGAAAGGCCGAGCCGGCCTGGTGGATGCTCCTGACGGAAGATGACATCCTGCTCGGGACCGTTCACGGCCCGCCACGTTCGGATGCGCCGCTCCAGCGTCCGGCGCACGCCTGGGCCGATCTCGGGATGACGACGGCAAATCTCCTCGAAGATGGCGACGGCACGGATGCCCGGCGCCACCGTCAGCATCGGCACGATCTCGCTGTCCCATACACCAGCCAGTGGATCGGGACGGCGCCTGCCGCGAGACGCTTTCTTCTGAGACGGTAGCCTCGGATCGGCTTCAATCCGATAGGCGGTTGCCGTGCTGAACCCGGCCCTCGCCGCAGCGATGGCCGGAGTGTCGGTGTGGCGAGAACGCATATACAGCCTCATCTGACGGTCGTTGATGTGGAGGCCGGGCAATCGCTGATCCTTCCTGTGACGAAGAATCAGATGCTGGCCCAGTCGCTTCGACCGCCAGACGCACAGTCCCCCAAGGGAAGTGCGCCGACGCTGGTCTTGCAACTCCGGTCGGGCTTCCGCCCTCCCTTCGTCACAACACCAGCGTCACGTTCTCATCCTGATTGACGCTGATCTCTCACCCTGATCGCCGCGCGCCATCCGCGAGCTCGGCGACGAACTCTCTCTTATCACCCAAGGCTGCGGGTACACGCTGCAGCATCGTCGCCAGCGGCACCAAATGCTTACCGTATCCCGTATCAACGGTATCGGAGCGCGTACTCTGCAGCAGCGATAAGGCCTCTGTGGTGGCGCCGACATCGCCATGTTCCATTTCAGGACCGGAATGATCCAGACGCTTGCCGTGTGTTGCGCAGCCGGCGTCGTTCTCTATCTCGCGGGAGCGCTTACATGATGCACGACGAGGCCGGAGCTCCGATCACGCTGAAATCGGCGCCAGCACCCAACGCACCGGGGGCGGGGGCGCGCCGGCTCAACTGGCTCAGAAAGGGATCTCGAGTTCGAGGCGGGTACGCAAGGTCCCTTTTTCGGTCTCCGAGGTGGCGCCGAACAGGTATCCAGCCTCGTACACGAGTTTGCCCGTGCCAAAGATATTCGCCAGGCTCGTGCTGCCGTGGAACATCGGGCCGATGCGGAACTGCTGCTGATTGAACCGGCCGGGATTATTGACGTCCTCGATTTCGCCGTAGAACTCGATGCCCGGCTGGAAATACTGGTTCAGGCGGTATCGGGTCTGCCAGGCATAAGACACGGTGTCGATCGGTTCGGCCTTGCTCCCGACCTGCTTCTCCCAAAACAGATTGAGCGTGTGCATCCACTTCATGTGCTCCTTGCGCACGAGCAAACCCAGCTCGACCGTATTGGGATCGTCGCGGTTGGTTGCTCGAGCGAATTCGGCAAACAGCGCAACATCGAGCCAGTACTTTCCGGGCTCCGTCAGCATGAAATAGTTCTCGATGGTAGTGGCTTCCCACTGCGTATTTTCGCCCGGATGGCGTTCGATCTCACCTTCGAGTTCCAGCTTCCAAAACGGCAACAGACCAACGCCGACCTCAACCGGACTGCTGATATCGTGATTTTTGTCCGCGCGCTTGTCGAAGGTCACCGAAAGGTTGTGCTCGATCTCGATCTCTCGGTAGTCGATGTTGGGAGACCGCACCTTGAATTCGCCGCGTACATCCTGCGCCCACAGCAAGCCAAAGAGACCAGTTGCGGCCGCAAGCGCGATGGTGCCATTTCCCGCCCGCCTACCCTGTCCTTGTTTTGATCGAACCAGCGAAGATAGCAACATGAGATCCCCCAGAATGACGACGTAGCAAGCACCTGAACTAGCTCACCCGAGCAATACGATCGCCCCTTTTGGGAATGCCAAATTGCAACCCGCGAGCAGACCGAATTTTCTAAAGTATACTTCGAAAGTCAACAATTATCTTTTCCAAGTAGAACAATCTCAACTGGCTCTGACAAAATTGCAGCAATGCGCTAAGTCACCGAGCACAGCTACGGCTTCCGTCCGGGACCCTCCGCCCATCAGGCGGTGGCACAGGCGCAACGGTATGTCGAGCCTCAATAACTTGATCGGTTGGCCCTGTGTGGGCCTGCTATCGTGATTTGCTTACCTGATTATGGCGTCTAGCCACCCCCCGCGCACGCTTGCTCCCCGCATGACGCAATCTCTGAGAGACGGAAAGCCTTCGCACATCAGGGACGAGCTCCCCAGCCTTGTTGAGGCGATAGCCAGCAATACGGATCCGGTAGCCGCTCATCAGATCGCATTCCAAATTGGTTCCGTGCGTGGTCCAATCATTGGCTGGTAGGCGCGGCCCGCGATCCAGCAGCACGCAAGCCGCGGCGATGCGCGAAGCATGCGACGCATCCTTGTCGCCGTCACCGTCTAAAAGCGCGTCCTAGTCTACGGCGAGACCGATCGCGGCGAAATCGCCTTCGATTCGCCAATAGGAGATCGTAAACGTCCTCTCCTGGGTGAAGCCCAACTTTAAGCTCCGCTGATGGGGGCAGGAATGTTCGCTTCCGCTTGGTCTTTGAGCTTCGCGCTCGCCGGCACCGTCGTCGCAGTGGGTATTTTGATGATGCCTTTTGCACTGCTCGTCGTTGCTGGCATCCTCAGACAACGACGTTCCCCGGCCAGCAGTCTGACTTGGCTAATGGCTATCCTCTTGCTGCCGCTGATCGGGATACCGCTGTTCTGGCTGTTCGGCAGTCGCAAGATCAAACTGATCGCTCAAGCCAAGGATCCTGTCCAGCTCACTGCCGTAGAACCCGCGGCTGCGGCGGCGCTGCAAGCCGACGCGGCCCAAGCGGCCACTCATCTCGGGTCCGAGCGCATAACTCGGGGCAACAGACTGAAATTCCATGACGGGGGCGAGGACGCGTATGCGGATCTGATGGCGCTGATCGACGGCGCCAAGCGAAGCATCCACATCGAGACATACGTGCTGAAGGCCGACGAGACGGGCAACGCAATCCTCGAGCGCCTCATCGCTCGCTCTAAGGAAGGTATAGAGGTCCGCTTGCTGCTAGACGGATTTGGCTCGTTCCACATGCAGCGACGGCCGCTGCGCAAGCTCCGGCGTGCCGGAGGCAAAGTCGCGTTTTTCCTTCCGATATGGCGCCTCACCCTCCTCAACCGCAGCAACCTGCGAGACCATCGCAAGATTGCCGTCTTCGACGGGGAACGGGTATTTGCTGGCGGAAGGAATTTGGCTGACGAATACCTAGGACCGAAGCCCAACCCAAAGCGTTGGGCTGATTTCTCCTTCGTACTCGACGGCCCGGCCGCCGAACACTACGGTGAAATCTTCCGCTATGATTGGGCTTTCGCAAGCCGCGAGAAACTGGCCCCATTGGATCAACCAAAAAGCACTTCGCGGCACGGAGACGCGGTCATGCAAGTCGTTCCGTCGGGGCCCGATGTGTCGAGCGATGATTTGTTTGCCGGCATACTTTCGTTCATCTTCTCGGCAAGACACAGGCTCTGGATCGTCAGTCCGTACTTCCTACCAAATGAAATCCTCGCTGAGGCGCTGCAGATCGCTGTCCGGCGCGGTGTCGACGTGCGGGTCGTGGTGCCTGAGAAGTCGGATCAAGCTCTTGTAGACCTAGCCCGCGGCCAGTTTCTCCGCGATCTGTGCGCCCTGAATTGCAAGGTTCTGCTGTACACTCCAGGGATGGTTCACGCCAAGGCATTGTTGGTCGACGAGATTGCGGCCGCAGTCGGTTCTGCCAACTTCGATTCCCGCAGCATGTTTCTCAATTTCGAGGTCAGCAGCGTCATCCATAGTCCGGCCGATGTTCGTGCCGTTGAAGCATGGATCGAAAAGGTCATGACGCAAACGCGGGCGATGGATGCGAAGGTCGGAAGTCGCCGAGATACGGTTGAAGGCATCG
>Ga0075425_100002301_pt1 | contig 19108 bp, 14 predicted proteins | sample SoiMethybrSBSTD4_FD_75300 | JGI IMG/M metagenome (GOLD analysis project Ga0075425, IMG submission 75300) | Bulk soil microbial communities from a Populus tree surrounding site in Tennessee, USA - Soil MetaG P. TD hybrid SBSTD4 | ecosystem: Environmental > Terrestrial > Soil > Tree plantation... | reverse complement strand
GCAAATACAGGGCACGCCGATTGTAACCCAATCCTTGCCATACCGTGAGCACATCAGCAAATGAAGCATTACCCAATGCATTAAAATCGGCAAAACGGGTAATAAATTGATCAAACTTGGGTTGCACGCGATATGTTTGGGTTTGTTGTAACATCACTTCAGAGATAAACACAAAGTAGGGATTCGGTTCCTGCCGCCACAAAAAAGTACGGCGATGTTCGTGGTAATAAGCATAAATGGTCTGCTTAAATCTAAAAATATCCATCATGATCTAGACAGCTTTTTCTTGGGCAATTCTGCCAATTTTTACCACCGTAAATCGATCAGGATTAAGTACATTACGCGCTGCTTGTTTTACCTGGTCTAAGGTTATGCTACTAATGCGCTGTGAGCGTTTATCAAAATAATCGGGAGCCAAATCATATTTGCGCAAAAACAAGAATGCGTGGGCAATTTTGCGATTTGTTTCAAAATTATCGACTAACGAATTATTAAGTGCATCTTTTGCTTGATCAAGCTCTTCTTGTGTTATTGCATCAATCACCCCATTAACCATTTGCTTAATGCGATGTTCTGCTTCTTCAAGTCGATCTATTGAAACAATTGTTTTTATCAGCACGAGTCCTGGTTCTTCTTCAGCGCCGGCAATTAATGATCCTTGAATAGTATAAAAAAGACCAGTTTGTTCGCGCAGATCAAATAACTTTGAACTCATTGAACCAAGCACTCCGCCACCAAAAATTTGATCAAACAAAAGCAGCGCATCATACTCATCTGCTTTTCTACTGATTGATAAATCAGCAAAACAAAGCACAATCTGATCACGGTTAATCGGATGTGCAATAAAAGTTGGTTCTGGCGCTTTTAATTCTGGAAATTCTATAGAAAGTTTTGGTTTGCCCTGCCATTTGCCAAAATAGTTTTCAACAATCGATGGCATAGGATACGGCTGAATATCGCCAACAATAGATATGGCAGTGCCATGCGGAGTAATTGTTTTTTGATACCAATCAAGTATCTGTTCGCGCGTAATTTTTTTAATCGCCTCTAATTCCCCAAATGCGCTTTTACTATATGGATGACCTTTATAGATATATTTCTTCACTAATGCAGTTACAAATTCAGTCGGTTCATCCCAATATGATTTTAAATTGGCAATCAGCTTAGCGCGTACTCGTTCTACTGCTTCCGGCGCAAATAGCGATTCGGTTAAGATTTCGTGCAAGATAGAAAGACCTTCTTCAAAGTCTTCACTTAACATACTTAATGAAACATACCCCGGCCATGCAGTAAAGGTCATACCATATGAACCGAGTAATTGTGCTAATTCAACTGCAGAATGTTGTTTGGTTCCCTCTGAAAGCAAATTGCTCACAAATAGACTAATTCCCTGCAATTCCTGCGGATCAAAATAATGTTTGGCGGCAAATTCTATAACCAGTTCAATTTTAGGAACGTTCGGATTGTGATACCAAAACAATTGGGTACCATTTGCTAATGTTGATGATGAATACCGTGGATAGGTAAATGGTTGCGCTGAAGCAGGTTCTATAGTAGAGGCTACCATCGGTGGCTCTACAACCGCTTCTCTTACTTTCCCTTGTAGCACTCGGGCATCTTCTTGGTCAGATTGCTCCTGCACACACAGCCAATATTTGCGTTCCGATTCTTGAAAAGGGATAACCTTACCAGTACACATTATTGAAGGGCGCAGATAGTTACATAAGATATCTTGAATTCGTTCAGCAAGATTTTTTTCATGATTTAAATAGTTCAATAAATAATGTTCATCGCCGGTTGCTAAAAAGAATTTACCCAATTCATATGCCTGTTTTTGATTACTTTCCAGTAGATGCCAATAAGCACTTTCTGTTTTTTTAATAGCACGTTGAAATTCAGCTTGGGTAAATCCATTTTTAGCGCATTGATGTAATTCTTGAGATACAAGCTCAATAATCTGATCCATCAATTCAAGCTCTTTAGGTTCAACGACAATAAAAAAGACACTGTAATCAAAAAGGTCATACACAAAGCATTCAACATCGGTAGCAAGATCTTTTTCATGAATCAGTTTGTTATGGAGTCGCGAGCCTTTTCCTAATCCTAAAAGCCAGGTAAGAACATCGAGCACATAACCACTTTTATTGGAAAGACCCGGTACGACAAAACCAAGCATTAGATATGATTGTGAAATCTCTCGATAGAGGGTAACTTCTGAACCGATTAAATCTTGGTTATGGTAAAAAATCTTTCTTTGGTAGGTAGTATCTGGCGCAATCGCACCAAAATAATCTTGTGCTTTTTCAAATACTTTTTCTGGTTGCACATCACCCACCACGACCAACGTAGCATTGTTTGGAACATAATGATGGCGATAAAAACGTATGAGCTCTTGGCGATCTAAAGACCACAAGTCCTGTTTATAACCAATAATAGGATAATGATACGGATGATCTGCAAATAATGAGGTCATCATTGCTTCAGCCAAAGAGGTGACATAATGATCTTTGTACATTTTAAGTTCTTGAATGACCGCTTTCAGTTCTGAATAAAGTAGCTCTTCTTTAAAGGTAACATTGCGCATACAGTCAGCCATAATATCCAGGCCATATAACCAATTCTGCGTCGGAAAATCAAATAAGTACCCGGTATAATCGTATGAGGTAAATGCATTGCAGGAGCCGGATAATTTGTGGGTAATCGTGTTAATGTCAGATTCAGATAGTCGATCAGTGCCTTTAAAAATCATATGTTCAATTAAATGTGCCAAACCTTTCTGACCAGTTCCTTCATCTTTTGAGCCAACATGATACCACAGCTGAGATGATACTTTGGGAATAGTGGTGGTAGGGCGAACCAAAATGGTCAATCCATTAGGCAGTGTATGCTTGGACACCGGTTCAAGAACTTTTTTAAATTTTTTAGAAAGATTTGAAGGCATTTGTAACATTTCAAGCACCTTTGCAAATAAAGCTTTATGGCTATTGTAAAGCAATTAAATTCTCCATGCAAATTCCCCATTTTGACTTAAAAGTCTTTTTTGTTATGGTTAATAATAGGTTTAAGGACTATGGCGCAGGGGGAAATATGAAAACGCTTTCTTATCTTATGACCGTAACTCTTGGTATCTCTACCATAAATGGAATCACACCTCATGATCAAGTCACTTATTATGAACAAGAGCTACAGGCTATTGAAACAACTATGTTTCATATTGAACAACAAATAGCATCCAACATACAACATAACTACTACACTGATTATCCTAACAAACGCGCTCAAGAACTTATCGCGCGTCTTGGGTTGCGAGAATTCAACACTTCTATAAATCCATTTACTCATTTTGGTCGCTACATGGATCAAAATGCAGATGTTTGCAAAAAATATCCTGATAAAAGAAAACAAAAAAAATTACGCGCCGAATTGTGCGAGATTATTAAAGAAAAAGAGTTGCAGCCATATCAGGCACACCATAAAGAGGTAAAGAAACAATTGCGTCATGCACTGGTACATCAAGAATTAGCGTTCTTGCAGCAAAAAAATGGGTACCAACTGACCAATCAAGATTTAAAACGACTCAAAACACTCAAACGTTTAGTCGATCCGACATATCGTCAAGAATTACTCAATAAGATTAATGATTATAATAATCAAATATCATGCCTGCGTTCAGAAATTAATTCTTTGCGCAATATGCGGGAAGCAGCATTATCGCTCCATCATTCAACCTGTTTATACTGCTTAACTTGCAACAAGAGCGCTCATACCTGTCATATTTGTCATGCGTGCGTTGATCATTGCTGCTGCACCTATCAAGTCGCTACCAGTGTTTTAGCAGTAATAGCTGATATATCTGCCCAAGCATCAATCGACACACTCAACCATCGTTTATATTCTCTTGAGACCATACGCAACAAATTCAGAAATAAGCTCAACAAAATTGATAACGCTGAACAAGCAATTTGGGATAATTATCTAAAAAACAAACTTAATCGGTACCAAATTAACACTGCACCAATGGCATACAATACCGCTGCTGATCCTGCTCTCATCAACTATCATATAAATCTGATTCAAAGTGATTTAGGTTATGCACCGGCTCGCCATCAGAGTGATGATAATGCTGCCGCATTTGTAGGACTCGGATGCGCAGCGCTGGCAGGGGCCGGTCTGATTGCAATTTGTTATGGCGCTACCCATTCGTAAGCCTTGTAAAAGCAATGAAAGAGACTAAACTAGGTCTAAAATAAAGATAAGGATTATCAATGAAATATTTATTTCTTGCTGTTGTCTTAGGAACTTTTTCATATGTTACGGCAAATCAAGCACATGAAGAATTATCTCCCGATAAAGAACTCCTTTCAAAAGTATATCTGTTAGTCGAAGAACTTGTTTCTATAAGTAAAGATCTACCTGCAGCAAAGCAACAACAATTTCAGATGACACTGCAACAATTAGTACAAATTCTTGTGGAGCAACTTCAACTTCCTTCAATGCAAGAAGAGATGGAAGAACTGGTAAGAACTAAAATATCTCCCGCTAAATATGCCCAGCTTCAAAAATTGCAAAAAACATTGATGGAAAAGATTGAAAAAGCGGTTATGCCACTTAAAAAAGAAGCTACGGTGCTCGATAAAAAAATGCAAACGATCACTCAAAAAGTTTTCAATGATAACGCCTCTTTGGTTAAGCAAATGGAAGCTTTGCAAGCACAAATTCAAGTGGAAATAGAACAATATATGCAAATGCAACAAGCAACGCTGCAATCCAATGGTGTATTACCTTAATCTGATAAAATCATATTTTACCAACAGTTTTTTTATTATTCCGGTTTCTCCATTAGTGCTGCCTATCATTGGTTATTTGATTGGTATTGCATCGGTAGCCATTTTTGGGCTGAACACTATTTTTATAGCAGGTACTGTCATAATAGGCAGTACCTTTCTTGGTAGTACCTATCGCATACTTATTTTTACCATCATAGTGCCTATTCTATTAGGCAGTTTATTGTTTTATCGGCAACAATCTCTTTTTAATACTTTTAATGCCACATGGGATAAAACCGTTATCGATATACATGCAACGGTACAAGATATCAGCCATACGCAAGACAAACATAATCCGTATGTTGTCATGCTCTCCTGCACCGATATAAAAGAACATGCGAGTAACCAGTGGCAAAAAACTACCGAAAATCTTTTTTTGTACTGCAGATCACAACCCACTTTTGATGTCGCCGATCATATAGAAATTGAACAATTATCTTACAAAAGGCCGCAAGGATCATATGCACAGTATTTATTAAAAGAACGGATTGCCGGTTCTCTTTTTACACAACAGATACAAAGTACTGTTCTTTGGCATCCAAAAAGTAGTATAAAGCGTGCGTTGTACCATTATCGCCAACGCATGATCGAACATTTTAAGCATCATATGTCCACATCAACGTTTGCTTTATTTGCTGCTCTGTTTTGTGGGAACAAAATAATAGTAAAAAAAGAATTAGAGAATTATAAAACAGAATTTCAGATATGGGGAATATCTCATTATTTAGCTCGCTCAGGACTGCATATGGTTATCATAACCATGCTTTTAATTTCTTTAATGTCGTTAATTCCGGTACATATCAACTATAAACGTTCTTTTATTATTATGATCAGTTTATTGTATCATCTGTTAAGTTGGCCAAGCATATCATTTCTGCGCGCTTTATATACGGTTATCCTCTATTATGTGTGCAATATCTTATATGTTCCTATTTATGCACTCCATCTTTTTTGTGTGGTTTGTTTATTGATTTTATTTTTCAATCCGGCGCAAGCATTATTTCTTGATTTTCAATTAAGTTTCGGACTTACTTTTGCGCTCGCCTGGTTTAATCAAATTACCGCTCAACGTCGGCTTTTTAATCAAAACTATTGATTTACTTCCCGTGCTTACTCTAAGGTTTGAGTAACATCCTAATAAATGAAGGTTGCATGTAATGAAGCCTATAAATTATACATGCCTCATATTGCTTTCTTTATTTTTTCTCCCTTTTTATGTATCGGCCGGTACAACCATTGCCGTTTTTATGGCGGGGGCCAATGATCTTGAGCGATTCACGACCGGAAATTTGAACGAGATCAAAGCACTCTCGGTGACTCAAGATGTAACGATATTTGTACAACTGGAAAATCGCAAAGGCACGTTCCGTTATATCTACGAAAATAATAATCTTGTGCTTATCAATCAGTTAGATCCTACACTTAAAGCATCGAATAATACCGGTGACCCTCAAACCATTATTGATTTTGCTTCATTTTGTATTCACGCTCGGCCAGGCAACAATTTGATTCTAGTATTTTGGGATCATGCAACCGGTCCTTTAGAACCATATCCTTCTCGCGCCGTTGAATTTGATGATTTGTGCACTATTGCCACCGCACGGGCATATCATTTACTCAAAAAGATTGTTGATCCTTTTTTTCTTGAATTACCAGAGCCCACTTGGAAGGGCCTTTGTTTCGATGACCGACACAAAAGTTTTATTACCGAATCAAAATTAGATTATTGTCTTAAAATGATTACGCAGATGTTGAATAAAAAAATCGATATGATTATTTATGATACCTGTCTTGAAGCAAATGTATATACCATGCATATTACTGCTCGTTATGCCGATTATATGTGCGCTTCAGAAGAAGTAGTGCTTGCACGCGGCATCAACTATACCAAAACATTTACCTCGCTCTGCACCCAACCACTTACCATGTATGATTTTGCACAGCTGGTAGTCAAAGCATATGAAGATACGTATAAAAATATTTTTCATTCATATACCTTTTCTGCATTTGACTTGCAGTTTGCTACGCAATTAGAAGAGAATATCAATACGCTTGCAAATCTTTTGATACAAGCAATCAAAGAACAATATAAAAATTCAGTCATAGATACGATTAAAGCATGTCGTTCTTCCCGCATGTGCACTTCATTTGATCAAACTGATTACATTGATTTAGCAGATTTTTATACGAATCTTTTAAAAAATGTTCAAGAGTTTCAGCTCAAGAAAAAAAGCAAATCACTGCTACAAAAGATTTCTAATACCCTCAAAGATGGTCTTTCTATCGTAAAGAGGCTCATCATTGCTTCAAGCGCCGGCCCTAAGAAAGCGCGCGCGCAGGGTGTCAGTATTTATTTCCCTCATAACAAAATACACCCCTCTTATAAAAGAAGTTTGTTTGCTCAAAAAAGCAATTGGACCTCTTTTTTAATTACAATGCTGAATTAATTTAAAAAGTGCGCAACACATCCACGCAACACATCCGCTCAAAAACCGCTTCACGTGCTAAGTTTGTCTCTATATACTTCGTTACATAGTAGTCATGCAACAAGAATGCAACATCGTTTTTAGATAATGAAAGTATTCTATGACAAATCAGACCACCCACAAATCGAATGCTGAACGCCTGCTAGCTTTTTATAAAAGTTTTACAAAATGCAACATTTGCCCCATTGAAGCCCCTGGAAGCAGCAATATTGTATATGGTCATGGCAATCCGAATTCACCAATTATGTTTATTGGGGAAGCACCGGGCGAAGAAGAAGATAGACAAGGAATCCCTTTTGTAGGCCGCTCTGGCAAATTGCTTACTAATGCGATAACCAAAGCTGGCACTGATCGTTCTGATGTTTTTATTACCAATGTTCTTAAATGTCGCCCCCCTAATAATCGAACCCCGCTTGCACAAGAGATGGAGGCTTCAAAAGAGCAGGTTCTTGATAAAGAAATTGCCATTATTAACCCCAAGGTTATTTGCACATTGGGCTCGTGTGCAACCAATACTATTATGGGAAAAAGCATCAAAATAACCCAAGCGCGCGGTGCAATTTATCTTCTTAATGATACGTATTTGGTCGTGCCAACGTATCACCCTTCGTATGTATTGCGCAACGGAAGTAACGCCAAAGTGTTGCATGAATTTGAAAGCGATATACAAAAAGCAATAGACTTGTCTAAAAGAAAAAAGTAATTAATTCGATATGAAATTGTGGATAACTATGTGGATAACTCCATTTTTTTGTGGATAACTTTGTGGATAACTTTGTGGATAACTTTTGCACCCTCTCGGATGAACGTCTGCAAGCCGTATTTCAAGCGAACCACCCAAAATAGTTGGGCTCAGAGCATGGGTTTTTGAGTTATCCACATTGATTTACCCACTTATCCACATAGTTATCCACATTGACATAATATCGACTGGATCGTTGATTTACCCCCAAATGGACTGAGTTATCCACATTTTGGTCAAAAACCAATATCTTAATATTATATATATATAAATAAGAGTAAGAGTATTACGCGTACCGCCCTTGCACACCTACTTCCTTAAGAAAGCCTCAAAGCGGTTGATTGGCAGATAAGCTATTGCGCCGCATGCCAAATGATGTTATGATTGTAAATCATCAAAAACATCATTAGTAATCCGTTAATTTGTATAGGGCGCCGTGATCAAGTTGTCTCAAGTGATCGATGAATTAGTAGAAGAAAAAGGCCTAGATCCTGCCGTTTTAAGTTCCTTAATCTGTGAAGGTATTTTAGCAGGGTATGCTAAACGCTATCCTGACCTGCAATTGCGGGTTCGCCACGATAAAAAAACTGACGATGTCTTTGTTGAAATTGAAAAAGAGGTAGTAGAAACTGCCCAAGATCCTGAAACTCAAATTACTCTGCGCAAAGCACGCAATATTGAAAAAGATATCCAGCTGGGTGACAAAATCTGGCTTCCCTTTGAGGGGGTTATCGGTCGCATAGAGATTATGCGGGCCAAGCAGGTTATCGCACAGCAAATCCGCTTATTAGAATCCTCTATTGTTTACAATCAGTTCAAAGATAAAGAAGGTAATCTCGTTCATGGTACGGTGCACAAAGCTGAACATGGCGGGGTATCAGTAAAAATACAAGACAATCTTGCCTTCTTGCCAAAATCGTTATCAATTCCGGGTGAACGGTTTATTGTTGGTGCTCCGATCAGAGCTATCTTAAAAGAGGTTTTGCCTGAGCCGCGCAATGATAACCAACTTATCTTAGAGCGCATATCTGAGCGTTTTATTCAACAGCTTTTTGAGTTAGAAGTCCCTGAAATTTTTGAAAAATTAGTCGAAGTAAAAAAGATAGTTCGCATTCCTGGATATAAATCCAAGATGATTGTTGTTTCTCACGATCAAAATATCGACCCGGTTGGAACCTGTGTTGGGGTTGGTGGCGTTCGTATACGTCCTATTTTAAAAGAATTATCTAACGAAAAAATTGATATTATAGCCTGGAGCGAGTCTCCTGAAATTCTGGTAAAAAATGCATTAAAGCCGGCCGAAGTATCAAAAGTTATTGTTTCAGATGATGGCAAAACGGCAAATGTCTGGGTGCAAGAAGATCAGCGTTCTTATGCTATTGGCAAAATGGGTCAAAATATTTTGCTTGCGTCAAAATTAACCGGAATTGCCATTAATTTGGTATCTCCAGAAGGTCCAGCGCCAAAAGAATCCCCTGATGTCGATATAGAAATTAATGATGAGATTGAATAAAAAAATATAGCCTAACAGTTGTTACTTCAAACAACTTAAGCAGCAAAGGAATTAAGATAAGATGCGTGTTTATGAGTATGCTAAAAAGTTTTCTATTCCTACCAAAACGCTGCTTGAATTTTTGAAAAAAAACGGTTTTGCGCTTACCAATCATATGGCAGTAGTTCCTGATGCTGCAATTGTTTTGATTGATAAAGAATATAATAAATCTACCGCTGCAAAAACTATATCCAAATCCACTGCCCCACAGCCTGTTTCAAAACCTTCTGAAGTTGTTCCTAAACCATCTGAAAAAAAAGTTCCGGAAAAACCAAAGATTGATGAGCAGATAGAAAAAGAACCGAAGGCTGCCGTAGTTCAAGAATCAGTATCTGGTGAGATTGTTCTTGAGCCGACCATGGTAGAAAAAATGGCGCGACTTTTAAATAAGTCAGTGGCAGAACTGATTATGCTTTTGTTGAAGCGTGGCAAAGTATATGCAAAAAATGATGTTTTGCCTGAAAAAATAGTTGAGCAGTTGGCGACCGAATTTAACCTTTCCATAAAGCCACGCGCAGTTGTTCAAACTGCTATGAGAGAAAAAGAAATTTCTGATACGGCAAAAAAAGTTAAACGCCTTCCGGTGATTGTGGTTATGGGCCATGTTGATCATGGCAAAACAACGTTGCTTGATTTTATTCGTAAAACACGCGTTGCTTCTCGTGAAAAGGGTGGTATTACCCAGCATGTAGGCGCTTATGAAGTTAATACTAACCATGGCAAACTAGTATTTCTTGATACCCCGGGGCATGAAGCCTTTCAAAAAATGCGTGCACGTGGAGCACATCTGGCGGATATAGCAATTCTGGTAGTTGCCGCTGATGATAGTGTTATGCCGCAAACAAAAGAAGCGTTGCAGCATGCTCGGTCTATGGATATTCCGGTTATTGTTGCCATTAATAAAGTAGATAAAGTTGAACCAACCAGAATAGAACGCGTTAAACAAGATTTGAGCCAACTGAATTTAGTGCCCGAAGAATGGGGTGGCCAGACGATTATGGTCCCTATTTCAGCTAAAACAGGATTAGGCGTCGATACTTTATTAGAAATGATTGCGCTGCAATCTGAAATCATGGAGCTTGCAAGTGATGTTGATTTGCCAGCGCGCTGCTATGTTATTGAATCTCGTTTAGAAAAAGGCAGAGGCGCGGTTGCTACCGTTATATGCGATCAGGGCATATTGTCCTTAGAAGATTTCTTCACCTGTGGCACTACGGTAGGCAAGGTTATGGCTTTAATGGATAGCCATGGTAATCGTATCAATCAAGCGATGCCATCGATCCCGGTCGTTGTTACGGGGTTTGAAGAATTAGTGCAAGCGGGCGATATATTAACCGTAATCCCAGAATCAGAATATCGCGCATTGCGTACACAAAAACGTACGGCAAAAACAGATGGTGTTACGCGTTTACTTACTGATCAAGAAGGAATCAACATCATTATTAAAGCTGATGGTAATGCAACCAGAGAAGCGCTTGTTGATTCTATATATAAAATTGGACGACGTCATAATAAACAATTTGTCATCGTAAGTTCCGGTATCGGTACTATTACTGAAACTGACGTATTGCTTGCTGCTCATACTAATGCATTATTGCTAGGGCTGCATGTTAAAGCGGAAACCAATGCCGTTATTCTGGCAAAAAGTCATCATGTTACCATTAAGCTTTTTGATGTTATTTATCATCTTCTTGAAGATTTAGAAAAGATGGTAGAAGCAAAACGCGAAATTAAAAAAACATTGGTATCTACTGGTGTCGCAGTCGTGCGCAAAATATTCAATATAAAAGATTTAGGCGTTATTGCCGGTTGTTACATGCAAGACGGGATTTGTACTCGTACGAGTTTAGTACGTGTCTATCGTGGCCGCCAGAATCAAAAGATGGGTGAAGGTCCCATTAAAAGTTTGCAGCGTGATAAAAAGACCGTTAAAGAGGTACATGCTGGCTTTGAATGTGCATTACTTGTCGATGGTTTTCAAGATTGGCAAATAGATGATCGAATAGAATGTCTTACAGAAAAAGCGGTTGAAGCACCAAATACATAAAAGGAATCTGTGGGGAGTTTTGTAAGTGTAGTGATAGCAACGCTAGTGACCTGGCTGTTAGTACCATTTTTCATTTCCCTTGCACCACGTATTGGTCTGCTCGATATTCCTGATGGAACCACCAAAAAACATAGTAATCCAACCCCCTATCTTGGCGGCGTAGCAATAGGATTAGGATTATTAGTCGGTATATGGTTCTGTTCAGTCCCTATGAATTCATTAGTATTAAAAGTTTTATTAGGAGCATATGCAATGCTGCTGATAGGACTTGTTGATGATGTATACCGTATTTTGTATTACCAAAAATTTTTAGCGCAATTAATAGTTGCTTGCTGGTTAGTTTATCAAGGTGTCTCTATTGAATTGCCCTTTTTGCCTGCATGCTTTTCCTTTGCTATTTCTTTATTGTGGCTTTTAACATTAATGAATGCATTTAATCTGGTTGATGTAATGGATGGCCTTGCGACCACGATTGCGCTCGGATGCAGTATCTCTTTGCTACTTCTTTGTTATGGAATGCATTGTGCCAGCATTGCCTGTGTACTTATGCCGTTTATTGGTTGTTTGCTCGCATTTTTATATTATAACTTACCAATTGCTTCTATTTATTTGGGAGATGCCGGGTCATTATTTATAGGATCATTACTTGGTTCTATGGGATTGATCATTCCATGGAATAGTATGGTTGCCTATGGATGGATAACACCATGTATTATTTATGCATTACCACTCATGGAAGTAACATCATTAGTGGCGATTCGCTCATATCGCAAGATCCCGTTTTATAAAGCAAGTCCCGATCATTTTTGTTTGTATTTACGACGGAAAGAATGGTCAATTCCCATTATTTTATGGTATACCGTACTCATTAATGTCATCTTATTTTTTACGGCTCTGTTTTTCCTGTATGGTTGGTTATCACTTATTCATATTTTCATACTGGCATTTTTCTATTTTCTCGTCTGGCTTTTTGTCTTAATTCGGTTTTAGGCTTTTAAATGCGATAATTTTATTCCCCTAGAACAAGTAGTTGCGTTTTGTGTTTTTTAAAAAAAAGAACAGACAAGTTGTTAGAAATGGCGCTACAAAGCATATTTTTGTGTTGCGCAATAGTGTGCAATTTTTTAATTCTTGTTTTTTTGTTTTTTTGCAGCACATTGAAGGGCGGACTGTGAGAATGCACACTCTGAGCGTTATGTGGTTATACGCTGGTTATTTTGATGGTGGGTGTCTTTATAAAGGCATCCACTATTTTTTATACTTGCTTTTATAAAGAAAGGAATATGATGAATGCGGCGTATAACGTTATTTTGGTGATAGCAAGTGATGGATTTCAGCAGATAGAATATGCTGACTCAAAAAAAGTTATAGAAAATGCAGGAATTAAAGTTACTACTGCAAGTGATAAGCCAGGTGGTGCAATTGCAAAAGATAAATCTACTGCAGTAGTAGATATCGTTCTTGATGATATTGATATGGCAAATTATGATGGGCTGTTTTTTATTGGTGGGCCAGGTGCATTGCAATGTTTAGATATTCCTCAAAGTTATTCATTGATTAGTCAGGCACGTCGATTATATAAAGCATATGGTGCCATTTGCATAGCAACGCGAATACTTGCAAAAGCAGGAGCACTGAAAGGTATTCATTGCACCGGATGGAATGGTGATAATGCTTTGTCTACAATTTTACAAGGATACGGTGCTATTTTCGATGATAAATCGATGGTAACTGATCAGTTAGTGGTGACCGCGCGTGGACCAAAAGAAGCTATGTTATTTGGTGAAGGAATTGTACGGGTAATCACGGAAAAAGCGTTTGGCTATCGTCCTAATCATTCATAGATAAAATTTTTTTTGTTTCTGGCCATATCAGACTTTTGAGCGTTGCAAGATTCATGGCATCTTCTTTAAAAAAATCTACTTTTGGTGTTTCTATAATTTTAGGGACATCAAAAAAACGAGGATCGTTCATGAGCAGTTCAAATGGTTGCAATCCTATTTTACCCTTGCCAATATGTTCATGCCGATCAACGCGCGAATTACATTCTTTTTTTGAATCATTTAAATGGATGGCTTTCAATTTGCTCAGTCCTATAAATTCATCAAACTGATGCCAAAAAAGTTGATAATTTTCAGGTGTACGAAAATCATAGCCGGCTGCAAATAGATGACAGGTATCAATACAAACGCCAATGCGTTTTTTGTTTTCTACCAAATCGATGATGGTTGCAATCTGTTCCAATGAATGGCCAACATTAGAACCTTGTCCTGCCATCGTTTCAAGTAACAGCATAGTTTTACTATCATGCGCATCAAAAATCGTATTGATCGTATTGGCGATGCGTTGTAGACAGGATAGTTCATCCGTCTGCAGATGATTGCCCGGATGAAGTACCAAATGCGGTATCTCTAATAGGTCACATCGTTGTAACTCGTTTTGCAACGATGCGCGGGATTGCGCAAGCGTTTTTTCCGAAGGTGATCCAATGTTAATCAAATAAGAAGCGTGCGCTATAACTGATTTAACCGTTGAATTTTGCCAGGTTGTTAAAAAGCGATCAATTTGTTCTTGGGTGATACTTTTTGCTGCCCATTGTTGATTGCTTTTGGTAAAAATTTGAATTGCCGTGCACCCAATTGCTTGCCCGCGGGAAATGGCCGCATAAAATCCTCCCGAAATACTTATATGTGCTCCCAGAAGCAAGTGATGTTGATGAGCCATAATTTCCTCAATTTTATATTTGTTGATACCCAAATAAATGAGCTTATCTGCTTTACAATTTAACGATAAGTATTATCATTAACCTTTAAAAACAAAAGCATTATTGCGGAGCTTCCATGAGCAGTAAACAGATAATCTGCGTTCTGATCCTTTCTATGTCTGCATCTATTCCAGTCTTAGCAGAAACTATTCAACAACCAAATACCAGAACGGCCGCATCTACTACCGAAAAAAAAACAAACAATCTTGCTCAAAGAAAATTTATTCCACAAGTTCCGGTAACCCAACCGGCACAGGATGCACTCGTTATCTCCGATGAAGAGGTATCAAATACTCAAGTGCAAGAAGCAGTACAAGCTACGGTTCTAGAAAAATACAATGCAAATGCTATTACGTTTGAATATTCCGATTTTGCCATGGAAATGTTCTTTAAATTCCAGCCAGAAGCATTTGTAGGGTTGTGGCAAAATTTACTTAATCATCATTTTGATCCGGATAGAATTTGGTATATACGCCACACAGCAGATTGGAAATTAGTTACTCACTATGGTTTTAATACCTTTGGCTTTGATGTCATTCGTACGCAAATGACGTTGCGCAATAAAGGAGTATGGGGTAACACCGGAAGTATTGTATCAACGAGTAATTCTCAAGTTAAGTTTGGCGATGTCCTTATCGGTGATCATAATCATTTTATTCCGCGTTTTATTTATTGGATGCGTGAAGCATGGATAGACATTCTGCTTAATGCAACATCTGCGGCCGAATCCGGACGATTCCATCATTTAACCGCTGGCTTATTTCCATTCCAATTAGGTAATGGTATTGCGCTTGGTGATGCGTTTGCGGTTAATCCAGGATTGCTTGGTTTTTATACCGAAAATGCGGTTGATCAGTTTGCTCCGGGGATTCGCATCTATGGTGATATCACCAATACGTTAAAATATGACTTATATTGGGCGATTATAGAAAGTCGCAGTGATAGCCTTAAAACCACTGGTGCACAAATTTATGCACAAGAGTGTGGTCGCAGAGATCATCCAGAACGTGGCTTTGGTAATGATAATTTTATTGTTGCCGGTCGCTTAAATTATTCAGGATTACGTCATGACTTTTGGGGTGCTTTAATGGTTGAGCCGTATTTGGTGTACAACCGAGCGCCAGAACAAAAAGTAGAATTTCCTGCTGATTCTTCCAGCCAACTTGCAACCCTCGGCTTAGCGCTTGATTATACCAACGGTGATTTTGCACTGAGCATTGAAGGTGCACGCAATTTTGGTCATCAGAAAGTGCGCTGCTGGGATCGCAATTCTATTGAATTTCAATTCCGTAGTGGTGTGCCAACAGAAGTTAACTCTCATGTAGTAAATCAAGATAATCAGAAAGTAGTGTTTATACGTGGTAGCCAAGCACAACAAATAATCGATGCAAGTGATCAAAGTCCAAGCGAAAATGGTGCCGTGATTGGTACTACTGAAACAGGTCAAATATTAACCAATTCTGACGATCGTTTCCGTGGTTGTTACCAAAATAAATATAAAGGTTGGATGGCTATCATCAGCATGGGGTACCAAGCAAGTCCAAGTATTAACTGGGCTTTAGAAGGTGGTGTCGCTTCAGGAGATCGCAATCCAAATCGTGTTGTTGGCGATGATGAAGATAACGCTTTGGTTGATGGTGATTATCGAGGATTTATTGGATTGCAAGAGGTGTTCTCCGGTAAACGTATCCAAAGTACGTATGTACTTGGTTCTCGTCGTTTGCCACGTCCATTGTCATTACCAGGTGGTGATATTGACCAAGGAGTATTTGCCGATTCTGTTTCCGAATTTACCAATATTATTTATGCAGGTACTGGTCTTAATATTAAGCCTATTAACTCAGCACATAGTTTGTCAGTACGACCAAACATCATTGCATTCTGGCAAGAGTTCCCCAGCAAGAAATTTAATTGCGTCACCAAAAGAGTCAGTGATTCATGCGCAAGTCCATTCCTGGGCGTAGAGATTAATACGTTTATTGATTGGTATTTCTTTAAGAACTTGCGCGGTTATGCCGTTGCATCAGTATTCTTCCCTGGACAACATTACCGCGATATAAAAGGTACGCCACTCAACAAGGCACAGGCAGCAATATTAGCGCAAGCTGATACGACTGGCTTTAATGAACCATTACCATTGTTATCACATGATACGGTGTATACAATAAACGTTGGTCTTGAATATCGTTATTAAATCTTTAATTACTAGGTCAAAGTATGAAGAAAATGCTTATGGCATTATGGACAATGTGTGCCTTTTTTGCGCAAGCCATGGAATTACCCAATGCGGTATGTATAACTGAAGAAATTGCCCCTAAAAAACATGATGATCCTAGAGAATTCTTTACAGAAAAGAAAAATAAATTGCGCATAGATACAACGCGCACAACGGTTTTAACCTATGATTTGGCCAATAGTCATGGGCATAGTGATTCATACTATGAAAATCAATCTACTAAATCGGTATTGGCTGCCAAAGTTGATTGGGTAGAAACAAAATGGAAACCACAATGGTATGGTGCTCGCTATGTTACTCCAATAGCTTCTATTCTTTCAGTAGATTTTACGAACAAAGAATTTGCAAAAGATCTCATGGTTTCTATTGAAAAAAGAATGAAAGAGCAATTTCCTAGTCAAATAATAGAATTAGTTTGGGATGGAGATTCTCATGATCAACAGAGTGAGAATACCCGCTCCTTTTTAAAAACGCTTGGTTTTGTGAATCGTGGCGGTTATCTTTCTAAAGAAGTGACGAATGGACCATTGACTGGCCAATCACCACGGTAAACGCTAGTATAAAATCCTTTTTTTGCTACAGTAAATCTTACGCAAGAGCTTATAGATAAGGAATGATATGCAGGGATACGAGCGTACAACCGGATGTGGTCAAGTGACCAAAGAATATATCGGCAAATCTATTACCCTTTGTGGGTGGGTACAACGACGTCGAGACCATGGCGGTCTCATTTTTATTGATCTTCGTGATCGTAGCGGTATTATGCAATTGGTTTTTAACCCTGCTTTTGATAAACAAACGCACGAATTGGCCCATAGTTTACGCCCTGAATATGTTATTTGCGTACAAGGTACGGTCATCGAACGTGCTTCAGATACGATCAATAAAGATATGCCAACCGGTTCGCTCGAGTTGCAAGTACAAAAACTTACCATTTTAAATAAAGCTATTAACCTGCCATTCTCCCTTGAAGATGCTGACGTAGAAGAAGAATTACGCTTAAAATATCGTTATTTTGATTTACGAAGACCGATCATGCAGGAGCGTATTGGCCTTCGTCATAAGGTAATTTTTGCATTGCGTGAATTTTTAAACAGCCAACATTTTTATGAAATAGAAACGCCCATTTTAACGAAAGATACCGCTGAAGGTGCACGTGAGTTTTTAGTGCCGTCTCGTATTCAAAAAGGGTCTTTCTTTGCACTTCCTCAATCGCCGCAACTGTATAAACAATTGTTGATGGCTGGCGGTATGGAACGCTATTTCCAGGTAGCGCGTTGTTTTAGAGATGAAGATTCTCGCGCCGATCGTCAACCGGAATTTACGCAACTTGATATAGAGATGTCTTTTGTGACTGAGCATGATTTACAATCATTAGTTGAACAGATGCTTGCGTACATCTACAAAAAAGTTCTCAATAAAGATCTTAAAATTCCATTCCAACGCATGACCTATGATACTGCCTTTAATTTATATGGTAGCGATAAGCCAGACATGCGCTTTAAATTACCGATCATTGATGTAACCTCCGCATTTAAAAATACAGAGCTTAAGTTCTTGCGTGCAGTATTAGATAAAAATGGCAAAGCAGGGGCGCTCTGCGTGCATGATAAGACCTTTACGCGCTCAGAACTTGATGGCTATGTTGATAAAGCAACACAAGTAGGTGCAAAAGGGTTATTGTGGATCCGTTTTGATGATGCAGGCAATCCTGATTCACCGGTAGCAAAATTTCTTCCGCATGATTTTTTAGCGCAGTTACAAGCAATTAATCCGCAAATCACTAAAAAAAGCACGTTATTTGTGATAGCCGGTCCTTATAAAGAGGCCTGGACTATTTTAGGCCGTTTGCGTTTGCAATTGGCACAAGATTTGAATCTTATAGATTATACTCAGCATCATTTTATGTGGGTTACTGATTTTCCGTTATTTGAATGGGATGAAGATTCTAAACGTTGGAACTCCGTTAATCATCCATTTACCAGTCCTCAGGAAGGATGGGAAAATCTGCAACCAGATCAAATGAAAGCGCGTGCATACGATATTATTTTTAATGGTTTTGAACTTGGTGGTGGTTCAATCCGTATCTTTAATCCGCAGACTCAACAAAAAATATTTACTATTCTCGGGTTTTCGCCGGAGCAAACTGAAAAAGAATTTGGATTTTTACTGAAAGCACAAGAACTTGGGTTCCCACCGCATGGTGGTCTTGCACTTGGTCTTGATCGGTTGATCATGTTGCTGAGCAATGCGCGCTCAATTAGAGATGTTATAGCATTCCCTAAAACTCAACGGGGATTAGATGTTATGATGGGAGCACCAACACCGGTAGACGACGAAACGCTCAAAGAATACGGACTCAAACGTTTACCGCAAAAATAGTATATAACCCTAAGTCAACGGGGTTTCTCAAATCAATACCCGTAATCTAAAAGAGAGGGGAAAGTAATGAAGA
>Ga0075425_100002300_pt1 | contig 19109 bp, 18 predicted proteins | sample SoiMethybrSBSTD4_FD_75300 | JGI IMG/M metagenome (GOLD analysis project Ga0075425, IMG submission 75300) | Bulk soil microbial communities from a Populus tree surrounding site in Tennessee, USA - Soil MetaG P. TD hybrid SBSTD4 | ecosystem: Environmental > Terrestrial > Soil > Tree plantation... | reverse complement strand
GGCGAAATTTCGAAGCCTTGATGGAACCAGGCCGTCGATCAATGTCTCGCCCTCGCGGCGGGCGCCCTCATCGTACATCACGAGCAGGTGCACGGGAGCCTCGAACCGCAATTCAATCCGAGTTCCGGCCGGTGCATAGATGCTCTCGGTCAGCAAACCTTGCAATCCGGCGCTGTGGCGTTTGACCGATTCCATTGGAGAAATCCGGACGGTTGCATCCGAGAGGTCGCATGCGGCTGCCTCGCCCGGTGCAAGATCAGCGCGCAATTCAAATTGTTGTAAATGACGCATCTCGAACACATCGTGATTCGCAGCCTGCCAGGGGGATCGTGCTCCTTCGGAGCCTCGTGCCGGCGTGCCAAGTGATGAGACAAAGACCCTCATCGTTATTTCCCACGGGCCATTCGCGAGCTTAAGCGTTGCGGCCCGAACCATAGTGTCACAGGCCCAAGAGCCGCTATCCGACATAGGTCGCTCCGCGCTTCTCCTTGGTTTTAACCACTCATACCAAGGTCGATGGCCCGGTCCGCAGGCGCAATAGAAGGGTCATCTGCGCATTCCGCTGGGTGACCGTCTCGACAGGTATATGAGAACGTGGAATCCGATCCGCCCCTGCCCCAACTAGAGCGCCGACCGCTTGCGTCTCTCAAGCGCTGCATGAAGGGAATCGATAAAGCGTTGACCGTGCATCTCACGCTTGTGCAGGAAGTCAACGGCTCCGCCATCCAACACGCGCGCCCTGACGGCCTCGTCGGGAAAGGCCGTCATGAAGATGATCGGTATGTCAAAACCAAGAGAGGACAGATGACTCTGGAGCTCGACACCGCTCATGTTCGGCATTTGCACATCCAGGATCAGGCACTGCGTTTCCGACACCGCTGACGAGCGCAGAAACGACTCGGCTGATAAGAATTCGCGGGTTGCAAACCCGAGCGATCGCACGAGACTTCCTGTCGCCGCGCAAACTGCCTCGTCGTCGTCCACGATCGATATCAGCGGAATTTCCGTCAAACATTCATTCCATAGCCGGCGAGGCAAAAACGGCTGGCACAGGCCATTCGACGAAGCGGTCCGCCACAATGGCACGCAACAGGCATCCAACAAATACGACCTAGGTGCTAGAGCATTTTCCGGCAAAGTGGATACGGTTTGCCGAGCGCTCGAATCGAGGCGGGGTCCGTAGCTCAGGACAGTTCAGCTTCCGGCTGCTCTCGTCCACGGATTCCGAGGCGTTCTGCGATCATAACCAGATCGGCCAGCGATCTTGCGCGCATTTTTTGCATGACATGGCCGCGATGGATCTTCACCGTCGGTTCGGTTATGCCCATCTTGGCGGCGATCTGCTTGTTCATCAGGCCCCCGGTGACCAGCGCCATGACCTGCCGCTCACGGGGGGTGAGTGACGCGAACCGGGCACGATCATCAGAGCTGGATTTGTCTTCGCTCAGACGCTTTCGATCCCGCTCGAGCGCCTCAGTTACGGCATCGAGGATCTCCTGGTCGCGAAACGGCTTGGTCAAGAAGTTGATCGCGCCGGCTCTCATGGCCTTGACGGACATCGGGATGTCGCCGTGAGCCGTGATGAAGATGATCGGTATCATCACCCCTGAACCGCGAAGTTGGCTTTGCAGGTCGAGACCGCTCAGCCGCGGCAACCTGATGTCCACGACTAGACAGCTCGGGACGGCAGGCAGCGGATTTTGCAGCAGCTCGGTTGCGGACGCGAATGCCTCGACTTTTAGGCCCACCGAACGGAAGAGGCTGCTCAGCGCCCCGCGAACGAGTGGATCATCGTCAATGACGAACACCACCGCGTCTTCCGCGGAGGTAGCACGCGGGCCCGCTCTCATGGCTTGGTCTCCCGGTGCAAACAAAAGCATGGTCAGTCCAACAGGGCGAGGCATCCGCAGTCAAGCCTCTCGCTGCGGCGAGAGCGGGTGCCTGCCGCCACGGACATGCCGGGACATATGGCGGGCGCCGCGCACCCCATCAACAGCCGTAATTCTGCTCCAGCCCTCCGGTGCTCGTATAGCGGGATCTGGATGGGGGCCGTTTGTGGCCGCTTGCTCCGATTTTTTCAATCTTGCCGGAATTTTAGTTGGTTGCTGCGTCACCGCTCATTCCAGCGCATTCTCGAACACCGGTCCCATCCGTTCAGGCGTCAACAGCATCGAGGCCGCACCGAGTCAAGAAGGCGTGGTGCGCGGCCCGCACGTTTGCCGCAACGGCCTGGGGTTGCACCGGACCAGGTGCTTGTCCGAACAAGTCGACCAAGCCTTCCATACCCCGATAGGCCAGCGGCTTCCAATGCTCCACCCATTGTTTGAGCAACTCTGTGTTGGCGGGGCGCTGAGCCGCGGCGTATTGAACCAGCGCTGCGCTCCAATCGCGGCTCCGCTCACTGTCAAGCTCAAAGTCGTCAAGCATCAAGGCGAGCAGAGCATCTCCATGAGCACGCGCCAGCTCAGCGAGCTGTACGTTGAAGACGGCGTCAAAGACTGGCTTTACTGCCAAATTGAGCGCCGCAAAAGCCTCGCCCCAGTCGCAGGCGATAAGCATTTTTTCCACGGCCTCACGCAGCGGTTGCCAAGCGGGATCTTCCTCCCAGCGCTGCCGGGTGTGTGCGCTCGAGGCCAGCTCGGCGTCATGCTCGAGCGAAAGCGATTTGGCCCGGTAGGCGGTCCATTGGATACGGCGCAGTTCATCAGCGGCCTGAAAGTAGCCCGCGTTGGCAATAAACGCCGAGGGGGCCACCTGGGCCATGTAAAGGCCGGTCATTTGCAAGGCATGCATAGGGAAGCGCGCGGGCAGATAAAGCCGCTTCAACAGGCCCACCCATTCTGTCTGAAGGCTCGCATCGTGTTTGCGGCGTTCAAATTCATCCACCAAGTTCTCCACATAGGCTTCACGCTCGGCTTGTCGCTGCACGTAGAGCTGGTATGTGAGCTGGTGCGGATCACGGAAGCCTTCCCAATCATCGGTCCGGAGGGGAGAACCTTCCCGATACCTGAGATACCAGGTGTTGATGGGTGTCTTTGGGTCGAGTTCGAAGGGAGCAGGCTGTCGGCCATAATGGAAATGCAGCTTGGCCGTGACAGCTTCGTACTCACTGGGCTTTCGGCGCACTTCGCCCAACAAACTCCACGTCTTAGGGGGCTCACGCCTACGTACGACTGGCATAACTAGTCCCGATCAAGATACCACTCAACCGCCTCATCGCCCACATAGCGCATCCGCCCGGCAAAGGCTGACAGCGACGGCTCCAGCTCAGCCAATCGGAACGAACGCCCCAACGCCGCTTCCAGGCTCTTACGGGTCACCCGGCAACGCCAGGGAGTGTGGATACGCACATACCCGCCGCGATCCTCATACAGGAGTTCGGCGTCGGGATTGTCATCCTCGATCGCTATCAGGAGAGCCTCGATGATGTCTTGGTCCATGCCGCGCAGCACCGGGCCTACGTATTTTTGCGGCTGGACTGTCTCCATCGCCTTTCTCCTCATCTGCCGCCCTGAGGAATACCCACGGAGATCGTCGAAGCCTCGACTTTGACCTGGTAACGGGAGAGCCGACAGCCTTTTGGATTCACCCCTTCTCCCGTAGACAGATTGAACTGCCAGGAGTGGGCGGCGCAGGTGAGAATGTGCCCGTCGAGCTTGCCATCCGCGAGGGTGGTCTTCTGGTGGGGGCAATATCCCTGATAGGCGCGGATATCGCCGCCGGCCAGGTGGACGAGGAGGATGAGTTCATCTCCCACCTGGACATCAGTCATGTCACCTTCCCAGAGGTCGCCGAGAGTAGCTACCGGAATCCATTCCAGCGTTGTTGTGTTCTGAGGCATCGTAAAACACCTCCACAAGACTCATCGGCGGCATCCCTGCCTGAGCGACGGTTTGGTCGGGCGGTAAGACTGAGCCGTTGTATTGCACGCGCAAGGGGCTATCTTGCGGCGGCAAACGCCGATGAATGACATGATGGGCTACCTTATGAGCAACCACATCCATGGTGTCGCGATCGTCTACAGGCACTAGCAACAGAATGAAATCGCCGCGAAAGATCGCTTGAAGCGGCACTGTGGCCATATGCTTCTTTCCCCTCAGCTGGCGACGGTGGCTAGCGGCTGCGGCTCCTCGAAAGCCCAGGCATAGTTCGTCGCATCAGTGCCTTGCTCCGCAGGCGAAAGGCCCATATAGGCCAGGATGCCTTCCAAGTCGGGCGGCTGAATGTGGCCAGCCAGGAAGCGGTCTATAATCGACAGATGGCCTGCGTAGCGTGCCGAATTTTGCTCGAAGATCCACTTGCAGGGGTCGGAGCAGAAGATGTACAGCCGGCCGTCATGCGTGACCAGTCGGGGCGATGCACCGACGGTCGGGCTACACACGGGAATCTGGCACACGTTGCACACAACAAATAGCGTTTCCTGATGAGTGTGGCCGATGTCTCCCCGGCGCGCATTCTCGGCAATGATACGCCAATAGGTTCCAAATCGGTCGTGCCAGCCCGGGTACTTGGCTTCCAGCCACTCGCGCTCCGCGACGCTCACACCTGCATCCGGGTTCCACCAGACGGTCCGTCGCTTGAACCAGACGCCCAAGTGGTATGCGTGATGGAGCCAGTCCAACTCTTGCAAGAAAAGGTCCCAATACCACGGACGCTCCAGCCCGAGGTCACGGAATTGATCGGTGAATTGCTTGATGATCCATTCGAGCATGAACTCCTTGAAGGACATCCTGCGATGCGCAAGTGGCGTGTAGTAATCCATGGAAATGCCCGTCAATAAGGCGAAGACCCTCCACGAGCGCCAGAACGCCACGTCGATCAACCGCTGGGCTGCCGCCTTCTTACCATTCTGGACCAGTACGCGCAGTGTTGGTTCGCCCTGCTGAGCATGGCGGGCTTCGTCGGTTTGGATACTGGAGATCAGCGTGCCGAACGCTACATCACCCGTTTCCATGGCGTCGGCAGCCATGCCCAAAAACTGCAGGTTCGTGAATCCGCTTTCCACGGTAAAGGTGAGTTGTATCGCTGTGGAGACAGCGTCGTTCGCGGTAAACACGTCATCAAAAAAGTGACGGATGGCAATCACCCCCCACTCATTCGTGTGATGACTTTTGTGCGCCCAGTCGAAGCGCGGGTCTTTTTTGAGCAGCTCGTGCGGAAAGGAGAACTGGATCTGGCCGTGGCGGATTTCGTCCAACGTCCCGTACAACGCCATGTTGCGCCAAGCCGCGGCACGCCCAAACCGGCCCATGCGAGCCTCGCCGATGGAGGCGAGGTACTCGGGCATTGCGATGGCTCCATAGTGCGCGATGATCGCAGCCTTCCAGCCCGGGTCCAGGTTCTCAAAAAGCCTGGAGCGGGCGATGGCTGACCGGACGGCGTACACCCCGGCATCCTTCTTCGCTTGATTGTGAACGTACTCGCCGTAGCTGATCTTGTAAGGCTCATCCCAGTGCCACCAGGCGGCCGTGGGGATGCCATGGCTCTGCGAAAGGGCTTCGGGGAAAACCTCTGCCTCTGGCACATACTTGAAGCGCCAATTCATGTCGCGGCACAGGTCATACCACTCCGAACGTTCAAGTTTCGGCATTGTTACCGCTCCTCGTACACACGCTGGCGGTAAGACCTGCCCATCAGTCGTCTTCGCCGTGTCGCGGCAGCCTGATCTCAAAGATTGCGCCGCGACCATTGTGTGGAACGGCCCGCAAATGGCCGTCGTGCGCTTCGACGATCGACTGGCAGATCGACAGTCCCATTCCCATGCCGGCGGGCTTGGTGGTGTAGAATGCATCGAACAGGCGGTCAAAACTCTCCGGGCTCACTCCCGGGCCGGAGTCCTGTACGACGACGAGCACCCCGCCTGATGCATCTTTCCCCGTGCGGATCAGCAGCCGTCGCGACCCCTCGCTGACTCCACTCATCGCTTCCACAGCGTTGATGACCAAGTTAAGAAGCACTTGTTCAAGTTGGACTCGATCCCCTTGAATGTACGGCAAGCCCTCCGCGAGTTGCGTTTGCACTGAGACGTTTTGCTTCATCACTTCGCCACGCGTCAGGGCGATGACCTCAAGGATTGCTTCGTTGATATCGAGGGGCTCTTTCCGAGGCGGCGCCTTCTTGAATAGGTTTCGGATCCGGTCGATGAAATCGTTAGCTCGATCGCCGGCCTCGACGATACCACCGAGCAACGCCTGTGCCTCGTCCAGGTTTGGCGGCCGCTTCCCTAGCCAGCGCGTGGCGGCCAGGGCGCTGCCTATTGTTGCCGTGATCGGCTGCTTGATTTCATGAGCAATCGAAGCCGCGAGCTGCCCCATCGTCGCGACGCGATTGGCATGCGCCACCTCCATCTGCGCCTCGCGCAACGCGTCTGAGGCCTGCATCAATTGCCTGGTCCGTTCCGCGACACGTTGTTCGAGCTCCTCATTGAGTTGCGCGATTTCGGCCTTGGCTCGCTTCAGCGCGGCGGTTTCGATAACGTCCCAACTACCGTATCGCCTTGCGAGTGCAAACTGGTGCGCACGCACCGTATCCAGGATCTCAAAAGGTCCGCACGCCGCAAGGGGGAACGTGCACAGCACGGAGAGGCGCTGATTGCCGATAACCTCGTTGACTGCGTCTTCAAGTTTGCAAAAGTGTGTCCAATCCTTCTTCGTGAGCCAGCTCGTATCGCCGGTCACTCGCACACCCGCGTAGCCTTTGTCCGAGATGCGAGCGAGTTTCTCATACATGGCGGCTGCCACTTTCTTGTCATCGAAGAAGCCACCCTGGAGAAAGAAGTCACGGGCTGATACAATTTCTATACGGGGCTCCGCGAGGTGTCGGTCAAGGTCAGGCACGGCGTCTTGCAGCGCCTTTCTGGCCTCTTCGATTGTCAAGGGCTCGGCGACAATCCACAGGCAGTACTCGTCGCGCTCCAAACCTGACTTGCAGTATGAGATCAACGCCTCGAGGAGATCCTCTTTCGTCTCGTAGAAGAGACAAAAGTGGGTTCCCCAGGACACCATGTCGCCAACGGCGTCGATTCCGGTCTCATGCGTCTCGATCGCCATCCGGTCCTCCTCCAAGTCTTCAACTTGGAAGCGCTTCTGCGGCATCAGTCCTTCTGCGGCATCAGTAACGACTTGGAGTCGATCGTTGCCATCGGGCCTGCAGGTCCGAACAGGATTTCCTTCGCTGCGGCGCGTTTCGATCGCGCTCGAGCGCCGCAGTGGCCGTATCAAGCATCTCTTGGTCGCGGAAAGGCTTGGTCAGGAAGTTGACCGCGCCAGCCTTCATCGCCCGCATCGACATCGAATATCGCGATGCCCCGTCACAAAAGGTAATTGGAATATGAACATTGGCTTTCGCCAATTCTGCCTGAAGATCAACGCCGCGGAGACGCGGCAAGCTGATATCCGGAATCGGACAGCTGGCAGCATCCGCTGTTGCGGACACTGTTGCGGATTGCAGAAATTCTGGAGCCGACCCAAAGAACCGAACCTGCAAGCCGCCCGGTCGAAGGAGCCTGCTCGACATCTCAGGGATGAGGATCATCGTCGACGACGATGTAGACGAACGTCGCCCGTTCATAACGCAAACCATGGAAACGTGGCTGATCTAGGGCGAGCCGGGGATTTCACGCTCGACGATTGCGTCCGGTAACATTGGCCTCGTGGTCCACTGTCGGTGTTACATCCTTGGACCACCCCGGTGCAGAGCAGGTTGGCTGCGGCTCTTCTGGAGGAGTTGATTGAACAGGCCCAAATCCGCCTCTCCCCTTGGTGAGCATGCCGCGACCTGAACAGATAGCGACGCTCTCAGATGCGCAATGGGCTGCGCGCGTTCCGCCGATAACCGATGAGGTGGGGTCACATTGACGCGTATCCAGTCGTCACGAAGACGCTGAAACATGCTCGCGAGCAGCCGGCCTCACTCAGCAGGATTTTGCTGCCCGTCTCGAGCAACGCGCGCGCGTCGTATCCCTGGACAAGTCGTTGAAAACGCTGGTGGGCCCGGGAGGATTCGAACCTCCAACCAGACCGTTATGAGCGGCCGGCTCTAACCATTGAGCTACGGGCCCTTGGGGCGGCCCTGTTCTCGCCGATTGTGCCTGGCCTGTCGAGAGAGGGCCAGAAACCACCGGTGCGCCACCTGCGACCGGTCCGCGCCCGCCGTCAGCGGCCGAGCGCGGTGAGCAGGCAGCGCGACAGGTGCTCGACCTGGAACGGCTTCTGCACGATCGGCCGGCCGCGCCAGGCATCGGAGAGGCCGCGCGCGCCATAGCCGGTGGCGAACACGAACGGGATGTCGCGCTCCGCCAGCGCCCGCGCCACCGGATAAACCTCGTCGCCGGCGATGTTCACGTCGAGCACCGCGGCGTCGGGCGTCGACTGTGCCACCAGGTCGAGCGCCCTGGGCACGCGGTGGGCGGTCCACAACACCTCGCAGCCCAGGTCCGTCAACATGTCCTCCAGCAGGATCGCCACCAGGGTCTCGTCCTCGACGACGATCACCCGCACGCCCTGGAGCCGTGGATCGGTTTGCGCGGAGAGCTGCACGTCAGGCCGACAGCGTGTTGGAGGGGCTGAGCGGGATGGTGATCCAATAACGCAGTCCCGCGGGATCGAACTCCAGCTGACCTTCGCCGTCGAGCTCGCTGGTGCTGCGCTCGATCAGGCGCGAGCCGAAGCCGCGCCGTTCGGGCGCCACCACCGGCGGTCCGCCGCGCTCCTGCCAGGTCAGCGTCACGCGGTCGGCGGCCTGGCCGGCGTCGGCGTCGCGGCGCTCGACGGTCCAGTGCACCTGCAGCCTGCCCTCGGGCGTCGACAGCGCGCCATATTTGGCCGCATTGGTGGCGAGCTCGTGCACGACCATGCTCAGCGTCAGCGCGGCGCGCGGCGTCAGGGCGACCGCCTCGCCGCGCATATCCAGCCGTGGCGGATGCAGCGCATAGGGACCGAGCTGCTGCATCACCACGTCGGCGAGGTCGGCGCCCTGCCAGCTGCGCCTGGTCAGAAGGTCGTGCGTGCGGCTCAGCGCCACGATGCGGGCCTCGAAGGTGCGGCGAAAATCTTCCGGCGACGCGGCGCTGCGCAAGGTCTGCGTCGCCAGCGACTGCACGGTGGCGAGCGTGTTCTTGACGCGGTGATTGAGCTCGTCGAGCAGGAGCTTTTGCTGCATCTCCGCGTGCTTGCGGTCGGTGATGTCGTGCACCACGCGGATGCCGTAGAGGAATCGACCCGTGGCGTCGCGCACGGTCGATGACCGCACGTCGACCCAGATCATCCGGCCGTCCTTGCGGATCAGCCGCTTCTCGACGATGTAACCGGGGTCCTTGCCTTTGACCTGATCGCGGTAATTGTCGCGATCCCACTCGCGATCGTCCGGGTGGGTAATGTCGAAAAGGGACGTACCGATGAGCTCGTCGCGGTCGTAGCCGCTGATCGCGCTGGCGGCCGCGTTGGTGCGCAGCACGCGCCCCTCCTCGTCGACCTCGGTAATGCCGATGGCGGCGTGGGCGTAGGTCGCGGCCAGACGCTGTTCGCTCTCACGCCAGGCATCCTCGACGCGCCGCGCCGCCGTGATGTCCTGCATGCAATTGACCGCCCCGACGATGCGTCCGTTCTCGTCGAACAGCGGCTCGATGTGGGCCAATACCCTGATCTGGCTGCCGTCCTGACGCTCGACGATGAGCTCGAAATCGCGCAGGCCGACCCCGGTTCGCAGCACCTGCTCCACCGGCCGTTCGCTCGGCGGAATGAGCGTGCCGTCGGCGCGATAGAGGCGCCGTGCACCGCCGAAGCGATGCCCGTCGGTTTGCGGCGCGAAGCCCCACAGTTCCTCCGCGCGCCGGTTATAGCGCAGGAGCCGCGCGTCGGGCCCGCAAATGAACGTGGCCAGCGGGAACACGTCGATCATTGCCCACGGGTCGGAGTCGCGCCGGGCCTGATCGGTGGGGACTGCGCTGAATGGTCCGGTTCTAGGAACGGCCACCATGTCCAGGAATGCTCGGGATTTTCTGTGAAACCGATCCCTTAATATCCATACCGGCCAATTGTGGCAAAGCGAATGGACGCGGCGGAGGGCCACGCAGTTTGCCGGACGCGACCAGGATTCCCTCCCGACTCTCCTTGCGTTATGGATCGGTCAAATCAACGCGAATCACCTACACCATAGTCTAGACCCGGCAACTTCCGTGCTGCCAAAATTCCGCCTCGTCGTCGCAATCATGGCCGCCCTGGCGCTGGTGGCGCTCGGGATCGGCGTGTTTTCCGCACCGCGAAACAACTCGGTGTTCGCCATCGGCTTGCGTTCGGCGCAAGGATCCGCGATCGAGCGGTCGCTGCCCGAGCCGCCGGACTGGAAGCAATTCGTCGCGCTTGCGGCATTGCGGCGCAGCCAGGAGCTCGATCGCCTGCTCGATCTGCCGGTGTCGCCGGTGCTGGATGCCGACCAAGCGGATGCCGCCGCGCCGACACCGGCCGAGAACGCCGCGTCGCCGGGAGGTGCGCCGGACAGCGCAACCGCAATCACGCCCGAGAACGGCCCGGTGCTCGCCAATCTGGCGGAGCGCGGGGCGTCGACGGCATCGCCGGACGCACCGCCCGACGTCGAGATCACGGGCGCCATCGACCGGCCGCCGCCCGACGAAGCACCCATCGTGCTGACGCTGCCGGAGCTGCCGGATATTCCCGACGTCACATCGACGGTCCGGCAAGCGCTGGTGCGCGAAGCGGCGGAGCCGCAGGCCGATGTCGCGCGCAGCGTCGACCAAACCATGCGCATGGCCACCGCACCGGCGGCCGAGACGGAAACGCCCGTTGCCCCGCCCGCCGTCTCGCTCCCTACACGCGTGCGGCTGCCGCCGGTCAAGCCGCCGCGCGTCGTCGTGCGCAAGAAGCCGCCCGTCAAGCCGCGTGTGGCTCGGGTGGTCCGCGCGCCGCCGCGGAAACCCGCCGCCGTCAATCCGGCGCCGGCTGACCCGCTCGTCGACCGGTTCGGCGCATCGCGCTGAGCAACATCGCGCCGCGTCGGCCTGGAGTGCGCGCTACATGTGCAGCAGCCGCCTGGCGTTGCCGCTCGCGATCTTTGCCTTGTCCTCGTCCGACAGCGGCACGGATTCGAGCCACTGCGTGCCCGGCGCATTGGCCACGAATGGCCAGTCGATCGCGAACAGGATGCGGTCGATGCCGAGCTCCATCACGCAGGTGAGCAGCGCCGGGTCGGAGAAGAAGCCGCTCGTCGTCACGCAGAAGTGGCGGCAGAACACGTCGCGGAAGCCGGCCTCGCGCGCCGCGCCCGGCCGCCCCAGCGCCATGTCGGCGCGCCAGACCAGGAACGGCAGCGTCTCGCCGAGATGGCCGAGGATGAAAGTGAGCCGCGGATACTTGTCGAACATGCCGCTCAACACCATGCGAATGGCGAGCGTGGCGGTCTCCACCGTATAGCCCCAGCCGGCGCGCAGGATCTGGGGAAAATCCTTGGCATACTCCTTGTAGTAGGCCTCGATCACGCCGGCATGCGGCAGGCCCGGATGCAGGTAGATCGGGACGTTGAGCGTCTCGGCGCGCGCGTAGATCGGCCAGAACCGCTTGTCGTCGAGAAACGTGGTGCCGTCCTGCAACCCGTGCAGCATGGCGCCCTTGAACCCGAGCTCGCCGACGCAGCGCGCGAGCTCGTCGGCGGCAGCCGCCGGATCGGCGGTCGGCAACGCGGCGAAACCGGCAAAGCGTGTCGGGTTGGCCTGGATCGTCTGGTGCAGGCGGTCGTTGACGCGCCGCGTCAGCTCGACGGCGACGTCCTTGCCGAGCTTCTGCGTTGACGGCGCCCCATGCGACAGCACCTGGATGTCGACGCCGGCCTCGTCCATCTCCTTCAGCCGCAAGGCGCCGAGATCGTGCAGGCGCTTGGAGATGTCGCCCTCGCGTCCCGCCTCCAGCCCGGTGAAATGCTTGGCCAGCTCGGCGTCCCAATAATGTTCCTCCAGCGCGATCACCGGACAATTCGGCTTCTTCAGCATGACGTTTCCCTTGCTCCCAAAAATTTTTGATCGCTCGCGGCGCGGCGGCCACGACATTGGCGGTCCGTCACGTCATTGCGACTGCAACGAGCGTCAGCGCACCGGGTGTTGTTGGAAATACGCGGCGTCCTCCTGCTTCTGCTTGAAGCCCGCATTTCCGCGCCAGTCGAAGTGCCGGGCCAGCATGTCGGTGCCGTAACGCACGCGAAAGAGGAGCGTACGTTGCGGGCCGTTGGCGTATTCGTGAAGCTCGCCCGGCGGATGCACCACGAACGATCCCGGCGTGACCTCGATGCTGCGCTCGGGCGTGCGCATGGTGCCGCCGCCGCGGTAGCAGAAATAGATTTCGGTCGCGTGCGGATGGCAGTGGTAGGGGCTGATCTGTCCGGGCTCCCAGCACGCCACCGTCACGTCGCCCTCGCCGACCTTGCCGAGAATTTTTTCCACGTGCTTTTTGGGATTGAACTGCTGCTCCGCTTCGAGGCTGAACACGTCCATATGTTGGTCTCCCGACAGGCCCGAGGCGCCACAGGCGCAGGCGCGCTGGGCCGATCCTAGCCCAACCGCTGCGGCGCACGATAGGCACGCGGCGCCCGGAATGGCCATCTCAAAGCCGCGCCAGCTTCGGCATCACCTCGCCGGCGAACAGCTTTAGCGACCGCAACGCATCGGCAAGCGTCATGGTGCCGAGGAACAGGTAGGTCAGCAGGTAATTGAAGCCGAGCTCGGCGGCCTGGCGCTCGATCCCGGCCCGCACCGCGTCGGGCGTGCCGGCGATCACCGTGCCGTCGGCCACGCATTCCTCATAGTTGGCGCCGCGCGGCACGTTGAGCCGCGAGGTCAATCCGGTCACGCCATGCTTGGTGCGCAGCCAGTTGAGGTGGGCGAGATGCACCTCCATGGCCGGCTTGGCGAAGCGCTCCGCCTCGGCAGCGGTCTCGGCGACAAAGATGTGGCGCTGTACGCCGATCGCCACGCCGCCGGGAAATTCCGGCTTCGGCTGCGCCGGCCCGCCGCGCTTCGCCAGCGCCTCCTTGAACGCCGCGATATTGGCCCTGGCCGTCGGCAAGGGCCCGAGCGTGACGAAATGCAGGCCGCGCTCGCCCGCCCAGGTGGAGCCGATCGTGTTGGACGAGCCGTACCAGAACGGCGGATGCGGCTGCTGTAGCGGCTTGAGCGCGATCGGCACATTCTCGTAGCTGAAATGCGGGCCGGAATAGCTGAGGCTGTCGGCGGTCAGGCCGGCGCTGATGCAGTCGAAGGCATCGATGAAGATATCGCGCGACTGGTCGTGCTCCACCTTGTGATATTTGAGCTCGAACGGCGATACGCCGCGCCCGACGCCGATCTCGAGCCGCCCATGGCTGAGATGATCCAGCATGGCGATCTCCTCGATCAGCCGCAGCGGCGAGTAGAGCGGCAGCAGATAGACCAGCGGACCGAGACGGATGCGCCGCGTGGCGCGGGCCACCGCCGCCAGATACACGCCCGGCACCGGCACCATGTTCAGCGGCGTGGCGTGATGCTCCGCCACGTGGAGGCAGTAGATGCCCGCCTCCTCCGCCGCCTGCACGAAGGTCAGGCGCTCATCGAACAAGGTCGCAAGCGGGCGGTCGCCATGCTCCACGTGATCAAAGAGACCAAACTTCATTCGCGCCTCGGTTGCTTTTCGGATGGCGCCGCCGCCGGCGGCCGGGAGGAAAGAACAAGCTTGCACGATCCGGCGGCGATCCGGAAGATTGCGCCTCGTCTCACCAGCTCCGTCCTGTCCACATGGCCATTCCGCATCTCGAGCCCGCACCCCACACGGTGCATTGGGGCTTCTTCGAAGCCGATCTCAAGCCGCTGGTCACCATCGCCAGCGGCGACCGCGTCACGCTGTCCACCGTGTCGGGGACACGCGACATGATGCCGGCGTCACCGCTGGTCGTGCCGCCGGCGCTCGCCGCCATTCACGCCAGCAACGCGCGCCGCATGGTGCCGGGTCACATCTGCACCGGCCCGGTGGCGATCGCCGGCGCCCGGCCGGGCCAGGTGCTGCAGGTGGAGATCGAGGCGATCGAGCCCTATTACGATTGGGGCTACACCCACGTGCGGCCGCTCGTCGGCGCGCTGCCCGACGATTTTTCCGAGCTGCGCGTGATCCACAGCGTGCTCGACCGCACCGCCAAAGTGTGGCGCCTGCCGTGGGGCCAGACGGTGCCGTTCGCGCCCTTCTTCGGCGTGATGGCGGTGGCGCCGCCCGCCGCCTGGGGCACGGTCTCGACGTTGCCGCCACGCCGCAACGGCGGCAATCTCGACAATAAGGAGCTCGTCGCCGGCACCACGCTCTACCTGCCGATCTTCACGCCGGAGGCGCTGTTCTCGGTGGGCGACGGACACGGCGCCCAGGGCGACGGCGAGGTCTGCATCAACGCGGTCGAGACCGGGCTGACCGGAACGTTTCGTCTCACGCTGCGCGACGACATGAAGCTCACCTGGCCGCTGGCCGAGACCCCCACGCACATGATGACCATGGCGTTCGATCCCGACCTCGACGACTGCGTGGTGATCGCCTTGCGCCAGATGATCGACCTGCTCGCCGCCCGCGCCGGGCTCGACCGCTATCAGGCCTATATGCTGTGCAGCCTCGCCGCCGACCTGCGGGTGACGCAGGTGGTCAACGGCAACAAGGGCATCCACGTGATGCTCGACAAGCGCTATTTTTCGCGCGCATGAGGTGTTCTGCAAACTCATCATGCGCGGGTCAAGCCCGCGCATCCATCAAAAAGATGAGTTCACTTTCTTCGATGGATTGCCGGGTCAAGCCTGCCCCGGACTTGATCCGGGGCCCGGCAATGACGACGTGCGGCGCGCTACGGCGTCGGGGTCGGCCGCCAATGGCGGGCGCGCCACTGCGCCTCGGTGATCTGCGCCACCGTCATCTTGAAGCCGACGGAATTGCGCAGGCGCAGATAATACTCGCGCTCGCGCCCTGCCGCACCGGCGGCGGCGAGGTTGAGCCACACGTGGGCCGTGACGTAATCCTCGGCCACGCCCTGCCCCTTGTCGTACAACAGCCCGAGCAATTGCTGCGCGCGCGGATAGCCCTGCTGGGCGGCGCGCTGGTACCACGCGGCGGCCAGCATGTAGTCCTGCGGCAGGCAACGCCCGGTCTCGTGCATGAAGCCGATCGTGGTCTGCGCCCGCGGGTCGCCCCGCTCCGCCGCCGCAAACAGCGGCCCCGTGCAGGACAGCACGACCCTGCCCCCCAGTTCGGCCGCTTGTGCCGCGCCGACCGTGGTCAGAGCAAGGCCGATCGCCGCGAGAATGACAATCGCCCTGTGCATCCCGATTCCCCTTGCTGCGCCCCAAGGTGGCGCATTATCGGGAACCGATGCCACGAAGGCAAGGTGCGTGCGCCCGCTCGGCCGGGTGCCCTCAGGCCCAGTATTCGCCGTTCCGCCGCAGTTATTTTCGCAGGCCGCCGCCGCGTGACGGCTGGACCGGGAAGGTGCCGCCAAAGGATTGGCCACCGAGGCCGTTGGTCCGCAGCGGGTGACCGGCCGCCGGCGCCGGCGCGCTCGGAGCCTGTTCCGGCGCCGCGACCCGTTGCAGCCGACCGAATTCCTCCGCGGCCAGCGCATCGAGCCGGTCGCCATCGTCGGCGACGAGCTGGTGGCTCATCATGGCGCCGCGCCAGCGCTGGACCACCTGGGCGATGAAGGCGCCGTCGAGCGCCTGCTCCTTGTCGACGCGCATATTGCCGAGGGACTCGCTGCGCGGAATGTGCTGCGCCGGGAGCTCCTTGAACTTCAGTCGGGTGGGCAGCGCGACGCCTTCGCCGAACGCGAACACCTCGCGGGTGCCGAGCGACGGCACCAGCGACAGGAGGCCGCCGGCGGCATCCGACACGGCGGAGCGCACGATCGCCTGGTCGCGATCGTTGGCCATGCGCATGGCGAACAGCGTGCTGCACTGGGAGATGATGGTGGGGTCGAGCTCGGCCGGCCGCTGCGTGATCAGCCCGAGGAAGACGCCGTACTTGCGCCCTTCCTTGGCGATGCGGGAGATCGCCTTACGGGTCGGTCCGAAGCCGATGGTGCGGTCGGCCGGCGCGTAGCGGTGCGATTCCTCGCATACGAACAGGAGCGGCGACGCGCCGTCGCTCCACAGGCCGAACTCGAAGGCCATGCGGCACATCACCGACACCACCGAGTCGACCACCTCGGCCGGGAAGCCGGCGAGCTGCATGATGGTCATCGGCCTGCCGTTGACCGGCAGGCGGAACAGCTGGCCCAGCACCTCGGCCATCGTGTCGCCGCCGACATTGGCGTTGTCGAACATGAAGCTGTAGCGCGGGTCGTTGCGCACGGTCTCGATGCGCGAGATGAGCCGGTTGTACTTGGTGACGAACGACTTGTTCTCCAGCCGCCCCATCTTTTCGTCGATCAGCCCGATGAGATCGGACAGGCGATACGGCACCGGCGTGTCGGGCGTGTATCCCGTCGACTTGGACTCGCTCTTGCGCAGGCTCAGCCGATCGTTGGCGCCGGCACCGGAGAAGGCCGCCTTGGCCATGGGGATCGCATCGGCGAGGATCGCCACCTCTTCCTCGACGCCCGGGCGGCCGCGGAAGAAGACGTCGATGATCTCCTCGAAATTGAACAGCCAGAACGGCAGCTTGAGATTGCGCGGATTGAGCACCAGGGCGCGGTCGTCGAAGCTGCGCCCGTATTCATTGTGCGGATCGATCAGGAACAGGCGCAGGTCGGGACGGGCACCGAGCACCTCGCGCAGCAGCAGCGCAATGCCGGTCGACTTGCCGACGCCGGTGGTGCCGAACACGGCAAAGTGCTTGCGCACCATCTCGTCGACATCGACGTGGGCGGCGATCGAGGCATCCTGCTGCAGCGCGCCGACGTGGATCGTGCGCGGGCCGCGGATGGCGTAGATGAGCTGCAGCTCGTCGTGGGTCAGCAGATGCACCTCGTCGCCGATCAGCGGGTACTCGGTGACGCCGCGCTGGAAGTAGGCGCGCTCGCCGTCGCGCTTGATCTCGCCGAGCAGGTCGACATGGCCGACCGTGTTGTCGCCCTGCTCCGCTTGAACCTTGGTGACCACGCCGACGAGGCTCGACGCGCTGGTTTGGATGGCAAGGAACTTGCCCACCGTCGCCTGGCCGTCCTGCTGCGCCTGCGCCCGGCTGACATTGCTCAGCCGGATGGTCGCCGCCGCGCCGCTGACGGAGAGCACGCGGCCGAGAGGCTGGCCAGGCGCGACACTTGCGGCGTGGCCGGGCAGTTGGTCGGGTTGCAAGCGCGCCTCCTGGGCTTTTCAAATTTCGTGGAATATGCCGGCCCGCGAGGAGGCCGTTCGGCGCCGCATCCTAGTTGCAGTTCCCCTCTATCTGGTTAACCCGCCCGCGCGCATTGTCGCGGCTTGCGCGCCATGCGTTAGCAAGGCGGCAAGCATGTGCGGCCGCGGCAGCTGTTGCTGCACGGGCGAATGCTGGTTTGCTTAATGAAAGGTGCCGCCGAAATCCGTATCGGCGGGCGCGTTCGGGCACGAATGCGGCGGATTCCCGGGATCCTCGCGTGCCCCGCCGGCGGGCACGTCATATCTTGTCAACCGTTTATCGCCGCTGGGGTCCGGGATTAAGGGGGGGTTAAACCGGCCGTGATTTCTTTTGGTCAAAGTCTAGAGGCCAGGAGACCCCTTATGAGCGAGAGCGAGTCCGAGCGGCGGACCTCGACGCGCCAGAAAAGCTTCTTGCAGGGCCGCATCTATTTCAACAATCGGCGGTCGGCGATCGACTGCCTGATCCGCGACATCTCGGCGGGCGGCGCGAAGCTGATCTTCTCGCAGACGGCGAGCATCCCGGACGTGGTCGAGCTCTTCATCCCGCAGAAGGATCAGACGCTGCGCGCCCACGTGCAGTGGCGCTCGGGCGAGGAAGCCGGCGTCGCCTTCCAGACCGCCCAGGCACCGACGCAGGCGCAGGGACCGGCGCAGACGAGACGGGCCGGCGATGCCCCCGACCTGCGCGCGCGCGTGGAGCAGCTCGAGGCCGAGATCGCCGACATCAAGCGCATGCTCAAGCGGCTCAAGGCCGACGTCGACCCGGAAGCGGCGTAACAACACTGCTCCCTTCCAGCGGCGTCCTTCATTCCCTCTGTTCGCGACCATGCCAGACGCGTAGCACGACGACTTCGTCGCTTCCAACGATGTGCCCGTAGCGCACCACGTAGGCTGCCCGGCCAAACGGCACGACCAGCTCTCGCACGTTTGCAACTCCGGACGGGCGGCCACGTTCCGGAAAAACATCGAGCGATCGGATCGCGCCGGCGAGAACCGTCATGGCGCGGCTTGCGACCGCCGGATTTCTATCTGCCAGGAAAGCGTATAGCCTCGCGAGATCGGCTGCGGCCGATCGGGAGACGATTACCCTCACAGCTTACGCGGCTTGGGCGCAGGAAGCTCTTTGGGTGTGCCCCAGCTCTCCATCCAGGCCTGAACCTCTTCCCACGGTATGCCTTCGCGCGTGCGTTCAAATTCGGCCAAGCGTCGCGCGTCCTCTGCCAGCACCTCCGCCGACCAAGGACCCTCGCCGCGGGTTCGCATTGTCGCCAGATCGGCGGGCAGCGCTTCCTCGTTGCAGGCAAGATCGGCGAGCAACTCGGAAACGCTGATTCCGCGAGCTGCCGCCCTCGCCTCGAGCAAGTCTGCCGTTCGCACATCGACTTCGATGTTGCGCGCTTTAGTCTTCATGCGAATAACCTATGGTTCGGCCGGCAAATTGTCGAGAGCAGACCTGCCAGTTGGCTTGGCGGCGCTCTCCACCATCTCTAACATGCCATGATCAGGAACGATCCATGGTCCGGGCCGGGGGGAGCGTATGGCAAACAACGTGAAGCGTGTGTTCTATGTGCGCTACGTGGCGCACCAGATCTATTCCGACATTCTTGGCAAGCGGCCGGACATCGGCGTCGACCGGCTGGAGAACGAGAGCGACGATGCGGCCGCCGCCCCGATCCTTGCCGCCGCGCATGCCTATCAGATCGGCTCGGCTCGCGACGAGATCGCGCCGAAATATCACGTCACCAAGGCGCTGCTGGCGCGCATGCCCAAC
>Ga0075425_100002299_pt1 | contig 19110 bp, 22 predicted proteins | sample SoiMethybrSBSTD4_FD_75300 | JGI IMG/M metagenome (GOLD analysis project Ga0075425, IMG submission 75300) | Bulk soil microbial communities from a Populus tree surrounding site in Tennessee, USA - Soil MetaG P. TD hybrid SBSTD4 | ecosystem: Environmental > Terrestrial > Soil > Tree plantation... | reverse complement strand
CCCGACCACTTGGGTCATTCCGCCCGCCTCGCTCATACCGGCACCCGCGTGCAGCGTCGTCGAGCGGCGAGCCACGCCCGGCCCCACACATCGGACACCGGGGAAGCGTCCCAGCCACGGTCACGCCGTAGCCGCATGCCGCACACCTGTGGTCATCAACCAGCGATCGCGTTGCTCGGTGGAGTCGTCGGCGACGATCGGCCAGCCGCTCATCGGGCAACGACGGTTGGCTCGGGCTGGACCGGAGGCCTGATCAGACAACTCCTCCTGTCAGCGGCTCCGGCAGAGCCACAGCCGCGGCCGACGGTGCCGGCCAGCCCAAGAACCGCTGAGTCGCGATCCCGGCTTTTTGCCCAACGGGCCGCATCCGGTGGTAGATTCGGGGCCTGCGGACTGTGTGCGAGCGTGAGCCACCTTCCGACAACCGATCATCTGCGAGTCCTGGTCGCAAATCAGCGCCCGGAGCGGCTCGACAACGTCACCGTGATCGTCGCCAGCCTCGGCCACGAGGTGATCGCCCGCTCGATCGACGTCGCAGATGTGGCCGCGCTCACCACCCGCGAGCGGCCCGACGTGGCGCTGGTCGGCCTCGGCGAGAGCAGCCAGCACGCGCTTGACCTGATCGACCAGATCGTCCGCCAAGCGGCCTGCCCCGTCGTCGCGATCCTCGAGACCGACGACCGCGACTTCATCAACGAGGCCGCCAAACGCGGCATCTTCGCCTACATCGCCGACGGCGAAGCCGAACAGCTGCAAAGCTCCCTCGACATCGTCCTGCGCCGCTTCGCCGAGTTCCAAAACCTCGAAGGCGCATTCGCCCGCCGCGCACTGATCGAGCGCGCCAAAGGCATCCTCATGGAACGCCACGACCTCGACGAACGCGCAGCATTCGACCTCCTCCGCACACATGCCCGCAACAGCAACCGCAAGCTCACCGACATCGCAAACGCCGTCATCGACGGCCGCCGACTCCTCCCCGGACCACCCAAACCAGCAACATGACCACAAACCACCCCGCCGCCTGGGCTCCGCTGAAGGCCATGGGTGTGCCGAGCTTGCTCCCAAGCTGGACCCCTCGCCGCAAATAGGAAGGCCCAGCCTCCACGCGTGACGGTTCGCCAGCGCCTCGCTGATCCTGAGGCCGGCCAGCGCGAGCACCTCCGCCAGGTCGCGGTAGGCGGGGTCACAGGCATCGAGGTCAAGGGGGATCTCCTCCGGCATCAGGTAGGCGACCTCGGCGAACAGGCGATCTCGTTCGGTAGGCGGCGTGCGTGCCGGGCTCTATGGACGGCGCCCGGCCGACGAGCCGGCGGATGGCGTAGGCGCCGAGCGTCTCGGTGGTGTGGTCCCGGATCGCGCCGACTCGGCCCAGACGAAGCGGATCGGGCCGACGTGGCCGAGCCGGCGGTAGGGCAGCCGGCCGTCCTCGACACTCAGTTTCGGCTGACCGAGAACCGGCCTGCCACCTGCGGGGGTGAGCAGCACCTCGGCGGTCACCGAGGGCTGGGAACTGTGCCTGCATCCATCCCCTCGGTTCTCTCACGTGCGGGCACGCCGGGGCGGGCGAGATTGTCTCTCGAACGCGGGATCTTCGCCGCTGCCATGTCGCCGTGGCTGCCACGAGCCCGCAGGCACCAGTGCGAGTCCTGGAGGCCCGCAAAAGGTGAAAGCCGCCCTTCCGAGCGGCTTTCGTGCATGCGCTGGAGAGGACTTGAACCTCCACGACCCAAACGGGTCACAAGGCCCTCAACCTTGCGCGTCTACCAATTCCGCCACCAGCGCGCGTGCGACGACGCAGTCTAGAGCAGAAACCCGAGCGCGATCACGTTCGCGGTGAAGACGATCGCGAGGACGATCGTGAGCCGCGTCAGGTTTCGCTCCATCACCGCGGTGCCGCCGTAGCTCGAGCCGCCCGGGTTCAGCATCCCGGAGAGGCCGGCGTCCTTGCCCGAGTGCATCAGGACGAGCACGATCAGCCCGACGCCGAGCAGGACCTGGACGCCGGAGAGGATCTGGGAGAGGAGATGCGACGACATCGGCGCGGAGTCTAGCCCACGAAGACCGTGCCGGCCGTGCCCGCGACGAGGCGCCCGATCACCGGCCACGGCAGCCCCTCGGCCCGCTCGGCGGGGAGGCTGACGAAGAGCCCGCCGGCGGTCTGGGCATCGCAGGCGAGCAGGCGATCGGCCTCGCCGAGACCCGATCCGAACTCGCCGTACGCGGCCGCGAGCTCGAGGTTCGTGCGCGTCCCGCCGGGGATGTGGCCGGCAGCGATCAGCTCGCGCACCCCCGGGAGGAGCCGCACCGCCGCCCAGTCGATCTCGGCCCGCAGGCCCGCGCCTGCCGCCAGCTCGCGGGCGTGGCCGACCAGGCCGAAGCCGGTGACGTCGGTGACCGCGTGCGGCCGGGCCGCGCGCACGATCGCCGCCGCCTCGGCGTTCAGGGTCGTCATCGATTCGACCGCCGCGTCGACGACCGCCGCGTCCGGCTCGCCGCGCTTCACCGCCGTCGTCACGATCCCCGTCCCGATCGGCTTGGAGAGCACGAGCACGTCGCCCTCCTGCCCGCCGCCGTTCGTCCACACACGATCGGGGTGCACGAAGCCCGTCACGGCCATGCCGTACTTCGGCTCGGCGTCGTCGATCGAGTGGCCGCCGGCGACGACCGCGCCGGCGGCCGCGGCGACGTCGGCGCCGCCGCGCAGGATCTCGCCGAGCAGTCCCATCGGCAGCGTCTTCGGAAAGGCGACCACGTTCAGCGCGAACGCCGGCCGTGCGCCCATCGCGTAGATGTCGGAGAACGCGTTCGTCGCGGCGATCCGCCCGAACGTGTAGGGGTCGTCGACGAGCGGCGTGAAGAAGTCGATCGTCTGCACCACGGCGAGCTCGTCGGAGATCCGCCAGACGGCGGCATCGTCGAGGCCCTCGTGGCCGACCATGAGCTGCGCCGACTCGACCCGCGGCAGCCCCGCCAGCACCTCGCGCAGCGACCCGGCGGGCAGCTTGCACGCGCAGCCGGCGCCATGCGAGAGGTCGGTCAGGCGGACGGTTCCGGTAGCCATCTCGATCTCAGTGTACGTCTCGTCAGACGAAGGGCATCGGATGCGGCTCGCACTGCCGCGGCCCGTCGGAGGCCTCGACGATCAGCCCCTGCGGGTCGGCCGCGGCGTCGACCAGCGCGACGACGATGTTGCGCTCGAGCGCGTAGGAGTAGACCGCCCAGCGCGCGACCCCGACCGGCTCGCCGTCGCCGGCGGTGATCGTCCAGTGCTGCTCCATGACGGGGAACGGGTCGCCGTCGCAGACGAGCCCGACCGTCCGCCGGGCCGGGCCGTCGTCGCGCACCGCCCGCAGCGCGTCGCGGCCGACGAAGTCGGGCCGGTCGAGGTCGAGCATGCTGCCCATGCCCGCCTCGATCGGGTTCATGTCCGAGTTCGTGGCGTACTGCGTGTCGGAGATCCCCTGCTCGACGGCGCGGACGATGATCGGGCCGGTGACGAGCAGGCCGTGCGGCTCGCCGGCCGCGACGATCGCGTCCCACACGTCCGGCGCGCGGTCGCTCCCGAGCGGGTAGATCTCGTAGCCGGCCTCGCGGCTCCAGCCCGTGTTCGAGATGACGCAGTCGACGCCCGCGAGGGTGAAGTGCCCGCAGCGGAAGCGGGCCAGGCCGGCGGCCGCCTCGCCGCCGACGGCGCGCATCACGTCGGCCGCGCGCGGCCCCTGCAGCTGCATCGGCGACACGTCGGCCTCGACCACCGCGACGTCGTCGCCGCGCGCGAGCGCGAGGCCGGTCGCCCACAGCGTCAGGTCGACGTCGGAGTGCGAGAACCACACCACGTCGGGGTCGGGCCGCAGCACGATGCACTCGCACATGATCGCCCCGGCCCGGTCGCACACCGGCGTGTAGCGGCACTCGCCGACGCCGAGGTCGGAGAGCCGGCGGGGCGCGAGGTAGTCGGCCAGGGCGAGCGCGTCCGGCCCGCGCAGCTCGGCCTGGCGCTCGGCGCCGACATCCCACAGCGTCACCCGCTCGACCAGGGCCGCGTAGTCCTGGCGCGGGTCGCGGCCGTAGTCCAGCGGCATGTACGTGTGGTTGTAGACCATGAAGTCGCACGCCCCGGCGCGGAGCGTGCGCTCGAAGTACGGCGAGCGCCGGATGGTGGGATGAAGCATGTTGGTAGCATCGCATGCCATGACTCCCGCCGAGGCGCTCCGGGCCGTGTGCGACGCCTGGGAGCGGGGCGATCCGGACGCCGCCGCAAACCTGTTCGCGCCCGACGGCGTCTACGAGGATCCGCTCTACGAGGCGCCGCTCCACGGCCGCGAGGAGATCCGGGCTGGGCTCTCGCAAGGGATGGGCGCGATCGAGGACTGCCGGGTCACGCTCGACCCCGTCCTCGAACAGGGCGAGCGCGTGCTCGCGGTCGGCTACTTCGCCTCGAAGCTGCGCGACGGCGGCGACCGCTTCGACTTCCCTTTCGCCATCCTGGTCGAGCTCTCCGAGGCCGGCATCGAGCGCCTGGCCGAGTACTTCGACACGAAGCCGCTCGTCCCCTGACGCTCTGCGAGCTCGAAGTTCTTACGGCGGTCTTAGCCTGGCCGGCTACCCTATAGCGCGAGAGCTATACGGAGTGTGATATGACCACAGACGAACCGGCCTACTACATCATCCTGACCTCACGGTCGGGCTACCAGCAGACCCACACGATCGGCCCCTTCTGTACGAAGCCTTTGGCCGGCGCCGTGGCCTTGCTCGTAACGGGCAGCCCGGCGGAAGTCCGTCAATGCCGCCCGAGCGTCTGCCGCGCGGCAGTCGGGAGACGAAGCGAGCGGTCGTAGGCGCCACCGGGGCCGCTCGTCCCCTGACGCCGGCCCGTGGTGCCCGGCGTAGACTGCGAGCATGAGGACGCGCGAGTTCGGTTCGACCGGTGTCACGGCCTCGGAGGTCGGGTTCGGCCTCTGGACGATCTCGACCGGCTGGTGGGGCGAGCACTCCGACGAGGACGCGATCCGGCTCCTGCGCGAGGCGTACGACCTCGGCATCACCTTCTTCGACACGGCCGACACCTACGGGGAGGGCCGCGGCGAGACGCTGGTCGCGCGCGCCCTCGGCCACGTCCGCGACCGGGTCACCATCGCGACCAAGTTCGGCTACGACATCTACTCGCCGTGGGAGCGCAAGGGCCACGTCGAGCGGCCGCACGACTGGTCGCCGGAGTACGTCCGCTACGCGCTCGAACAGAGCCTCGCCCGGCTCGGCACCGACCGCATCGACGTCTACCAGCTGCACAATCCGCGGATGGACGCGATCCGCTCGGACGAGGTCTTCGCCGTGCTCGAGGAGGCGGTCGCCGCCGGCAAGATCCGCACCTACGGCGTCGCCCTGGGGCCGGCCATCGGCTGGCGCGACGAGGGCATCGAGGCCTTCCGTATTCGCGACCTGGGCGCCGCCCAGATCATCCACAACCTGCTCGAGCAGGATCCCGGCCGGGAGCTGATCGAGATCGCGCGCGAGGAGTCGATCGGCCTCATGATCCGCGTCCCCCACTCCTCCGGGATGCTCGAGGGCAAGTACACGAAGGACACGGTGTTCGCCGAGAACGATCACCGCCGCCACCGGCCCAAGGAGTGGCTGATCGAGGGCCTCCGCAAGGTCGACCAGCTCGGGTTCCTGACCGAGGGACGCACGCTCGGCCAGGCCGCGATCCAGTGGCTGCTCGCCGAGCCGGCGGTGACGACCGTGCTGCCGAACATCTACGACCCGGCCCAGCTACGCGAGTTCGCGGCCGCGCCGGAGACGCCTCCGCTCTCGGCGGTCGAGCTCGACCGCGTCGCCGAGCTCTACGCGAGCGACTTCGCCGTCGCCGCGACCACCGGCGCCTGAGGCGCCCGCGGCTCGAGGCCGGCGAAGAGGTCGTTCAGCTCAGCCCGCTCCGGTGGGGCCGACCAGCGCCGCCGAACGACGCCTGCCGCATCGACGTAGAGCACCATCGGCGTCGCCCGCATCCCCAGGTGCCTGTGCGTCGGGCCACCGCCGATCTCGATCACCGTCACCCGCCCGGCGCTGTGGGCGGCGACGGCCGCGAGCCGGTTCAACGACACCCGTGACGACGTCGAGTAGGGCGTCGAGAATTGCACGAACGCCCCGCCGGACGGGAAGCAGTCGAGGCCGACCTGGCCGGGCGTGATCCGGTCAGGCAGCATGGCAATCGTGCGCCGCCGCCTGCGTGTTGAGACGGCCCGAACGGCACCGGCGACGCCGGCGCACCCCCCGACCAGCACCAGCCACTCCTCGATCACCCTGACACCATAGCCGCACCCGCCGGTGCCGAGAGGATCGCGCTACGCGGCGAGCCACTCCTCGAGGTGGGCGACGGTCGCGTCCTCGATCGCATTCGCGAGGCGCGCGCACGACTCCGCTGCGTCTGCGCAATCGAAGCTCACCTGCGACGGCTCATGCGTGTGCCCGTCGTGGATCTCGTATCGCTCTCCCACGCGGTGCACCGTGTATCGGGACATACCCCCAGCATGCACCCGGAGACCGATGCCGTCTACCCGGGGCCCGTCACCGATGTTACAAGAACGTCACGGATCGACCCCGGCGCCGCTTCGGGGTCTGACCCCGCCTATCGGCCTGGGAGAGGCGGCGTTGGCGGCGCGGGCGAGGACGGCCTCGATCTTCTCCGCCTGGATCGGGAGCGCGTGCTCGCCCGCCACCCGCACGGCCGCCTGCGAGGGCACCGGAAGCGCCGCCGCGGCCAGCATGCCGGCGGCGATCGAGTCGACGTCCAGCGGGTCGACCAGCGCGCCGATCTCCGGGGTGATGACCTCGGCCGGGCCGCCGACGCGGGTCGCGACCACGGGCCGGCCGCGCGCAAGCGCCTCGAGCATCGCCTGACCCTGCGGCTCCTCCAGGCTCGGCAGGCAGATCACGTCGGCCTTGGCGATCTCGGCCGCGACGCCGTCGGAGGAGAGCCGGCCGGCGAAGCGCGTCCCCACGGGCGCCGTCTCGCGCAGCCGCTCCTCGAGCGGGCCGCCGCCCACGATGGTGAGCGTGCCCCCGCCGAGCCGGGCGAACGCCTGCTGCAGCCGCTCGACGTTCTTGCGGTGCGTCAGCGACCCGATGTAGAGGAAGCGCGGCCCGGTGCCGTTGCCCGTTGCCCGCGGGACCGGTTTCAGCCGCTCGGTGTCGACGCCGCAGTCGATCACCTCGACCTTCACCCGCTCCGGCGCGGACAGCTGCCGGGAGACGTACTCCGAGACGCAGATGACGGCGGCGGCCCGGCGCAGCACCAGCCTCGTCAGCGCCGAGACGATCGGGCTGCGGCGCATGTTGCGGACGTCGGCGCCGTGGGCGGTGATCACGTAGGGGACGCGCGTCGCCATCGCGACCAGGCCGGTCGGCACGAGGAAATGCGCGTAGACGACGTCCGGGCGATGCTCGGCGACGGCCGCGCGGGCCTGCCGGCCGAGGCCGGCGTAGGCTCGCGGCGTCGAGATCGGCCCGCGGTTCCCCGCGTGCAGCACGACGTCCCGCACGTCATTGCCGCGCTCCCGCAGCGCATCCGCCAGCCGGGCGACGAACACCCCGTACTCGGGCCGCTCCGGGCTCGGGTACATGTTGCTCACTAGCAGGATCCGCATGCGCCAAGTCTAGATTGGCTTGGTGAAGAACATCCCTCGCGAGATGTTTGGATCCGGCGAGTCAGACGAGATCGCGCGGGAACGCGTACGTGTACGTCTGCGTGAACGCGCAGGCCTCGCCCTCGTACGCGCGCACGACCACCGTGACGTGAAACGTCTCGGCGTCGCAGGTCATGACGCTGTCCGTCTCGCTGCGCACCTGCCACTCGCCTCGCCCGACCGACCCGACCGTCCGGCAGTGCACGTTCGCCGAGAGCGGGTCGCCCTCGACGATCGAGAAGGTGGTGCGGTTCGAGTCCTCCACCTCGAGGCCGTTCGGCAGGCGGGTGCGGCCGCCGACGTCCCAGTCGTAGACGAGGTCGACCCGGCCCGTCGCGAGGTCGCGCCTCGTGCTGCGGCCGGCCGGCGCGCCGTGGACGACGTCGACGGGAAGCGGCGCCGACTCCTCGGGCTCGCCGAACGCCGGAAGGTCGGCGTCGCCCGGCTGCGGCACGCGCACCGGCAGGAGGAGCGAGCTCGCGCCCGCGACCACCGTCAGCGTCACCGGCTCGGGCGACGGCCACGCCCACGGCCAGTACGTCGGCGAGATACCCACCCGCAGGCGGCTGCCGGCGGCGAACGCATGCCCGGTGGCGTCGAGCCGCACCGTCGCACGGAAGCGCTTGCCCGGCACGAGCGGCGCCGGATGCTCGTCGCTCTCGCGGTGGGTCAGGTTGAGCAGGGCGCGGGTGACGAGGGCCGAGGTGCCGTCGGGGAACACCTCGCACAGCCGCACGCACACGAGCGCGTTCCGGCGGTCGGACTCGAGCGTGAGCTCGACGTCCGGGAAGCCGAGGATCTCGAGCGGCTCCGGCAGCGGCGCCGACGTGAACGTGAGGCTCATCCCGTCCATCTGGCGCTGGTCGCCCGGCCAGTCGGCCGGCTCGCCGTACGGGCACCACGAGCCGGCGTCGAGGCCGGCGGTCTGGACGCCCAGGATCTCGAGCCCGCTCTCGGCCCCGGCCGCGTCGCCCAGCCCGTCCGCGTTCAGGTGGAGGCGCAGCGGCGTCACTCCCGGCGCGGGCCAGGCCCGCTCCGCCACCCAGCGGCCGGGCCGCTCCGTGTAGCACACCTGCGGGCGGAAGGAGTCGTGGATCCAGGCCCGCAGCATGGGCTCGTCCATGATTCCGGTGTCCGCCCCGCCCAGCCAGTGGTCGAACCAGCGCCGCATCTCCTGCAGGAAGCCGATCGTCGGCGCGGGCGGGCCGGCCTGCGGCCAGGCATGCGCCCACGGGCCGATCAGGCCCTTGCGCGGGCCGGGCAGCCCCTCGAGCAGCCGCGGGATGGCGTTCGTGTAGCCGTCCGACCACCCGCCGACCGCGTAGACGGCGGCCTCGATCGCCGAGTAGTCCTCGCACACCGAGCCCTGCTTCCAGTACGCGTCGCGGCGCTGGTGCGCCAGCCACGGCTCGATCATCGGCGGCGCCTGGCGGAGCCGGTCGAGCCACATCTCCCGCCACCGGTCGCCGACCACCGCCGGGTCGGGCGGCCACCCGTTCCAGCCCAGCATCGACGAAGCCCACTGGAGCATGTCGGAGCCGACGCAGCCGCCGTCATAGTGGACGTCGTCGGCGTAGCGGTCGTCGGTCGAGCAGAGCGTGACGATGGCCCTCAGGGCCGGCGGCCGGCGGGCGGCCACCTGGAGCGCGTTGAACCCGCTCCACGAGATCCCGATCATGCCCACGTTGCCGGTGCACCAGGGCTGGGCCGCGATCCAGGCGATGATCTCGCACGCGTCCGCCTGCTCCTGGGGCAGGTACTCGTCGTCCAGGATCCCGTCGGACTCGCCAGTGCCGCGGATGTCGGCCCGCACGCAGGCGAAGCCGTGGCCGGCCATGTACGGCAGGTGGCGCGAGTCGCGCACGGCCGTCCCGTCGTTCAGGCGGTACGGCAGGAACTCGAAGATGGCGGGGACGGGACGCTCGGCGGCGTCCTCCGGCAGCCAGATCCGGGCCGCCAGGCGCGTCCCGTCCGCCATCGTGACCCACTCGGTCTCGATGGTACGGACGCTGCGCGGAAACTCGGTCACAACCCGCATCCGGCCATTTAACCCGACCGCCGCCGCGGGCTCGCCGGTGGGGTGCAAAAGTCCCCCCGACGACCCTCCATCGCAGGGGTTGCCGACCGGGGCGGCCACGGCCAAAGTGGAGTACATCCTCACGCGCGCCGCGATGGGGGTGCCTCCCTGACATGCGCCCGCCTGGCTGGACGTCCACCACCGGGCGGGCGCGGAGGAGAGGCCGGGGCTGGCGGCCGTCAGCTGTCGGCGCGGGCGACCGCGAGCAGCTCGCGGAAGCAGTCGAGCTCGTCGCTCGAGCTCTCGTCCAGGCCGTTCAGGGCGATCTGGAGCTGGAGGCCGAATGCCTCGAGCAGCGACTCGGGCCCGTCCTCGAGCGCGAGCGTGAACGTGAGGTACTCGCGTCCCGAGCGCTCGCCCACGATGTTGAAGCGCCGCGAGGCGAGCCCTCCGCCGGCCGGCGCGCCGAAGACGAGCAGTCGCTCGCCGGCCCGTTCGGCGTCCGTGGCCGGGTCGGCGATCAGGGTGCGGACGACGCCTGTGAGGCTGCCGTCGACGTCGGTCGCGGCCCGCTCGATCAGGCGCGGAAGCATCAGGTCGGGCATCACCCAACCGTAGACGGGCGGCCCGGCCGGCGAACCCCCCGTATTGGGGAGTTGCAGGCAGATCTCACGGCGACGACGACCCGCCGCCGAAGCCGACGGTCGTGCCGCGGTCGACGGTCACGATCGTCGTCGAGTGGCGGTCGGCCCCCGAGTCGGCATTGGCGAAGGCGATGCCGAAGCCGATCCCGATCCCGAAGATCACGACGCAGCCCAGGACGATGCGCAGGTGCTCCTGCGTCCAAGCGCCCGCGCGGCGCCACAGCGCGCCTGCGGTCGTGCCCGATCCCGCCCCGCGTCCCTTCACGGTGTGGGCAGATTAGCGGGGCGGTGACCGGCGCAGGCCGTTTGCGCAGGCGCCGCAGGGGGAACCCGATCTGTCGCACGTTCAACGGAAAGAGGAGGCACGGATGAGTGTCGGAGCATCAATCGTCCTCATCGCGGTCGGTGCGATCCTGCGGTTCGCGGTCAGCCTGCGCTCGAACTTCGCCGGCGCGTCGGTCAACTGGCACATCGTCGGCGACATCCTGATGGCCGTCGGCATCGTCGGCCTTATCATCTCGGTCGTCTGGATGGCGACGCTGAGCCGGCGCGATCCCTACACGGCACCCGATCCGAACCGCGAGCCGCGCTCGATGCCGTAGAAGATCGCAATTGGCACCTGCTGCGAACGCCAATTGGCGTCTGGGCGGAGGTCAGGCCGCGCGCATGCAATCGGCGCTCGTCGGCGCGCCCAAGTGCGTTTGCGTGAACAACAGTGTGCTGCCGCCGTTGGTCGACGACCCTCCAGCCCATCGGCTCGACCGACTCCGACGGCGCCGGAACGAGCCCGTCATCGGCGCCGACCAGGAGTTGCCGCCGTTCGTTCGTCGAGGTCTCGTACTGGTAGCTGCGCGCGGTCGACGCGGTCGGGAACGCCAACGCCTGGGTGACGACGACCGTCTGTCTCAGCTGACGGCCGGGGCTCGCTGAGCGGCGACTCGACTCCGGGGTCGGAGCGAGGGTAGCCCCGAGGCGCCGATCACCACGCTCCGTCCGGACAGCGGCCAGAAAAGGGGCGCACCACCGGTCAAGAGGTCTCGGAAGAGATGGCTCGCGAGCCCGAACGACACTCCTTGCAGGAACCCTCTTCTTCGTCCTGTGCTTCGTGCGGTGAGGCCCGCGACAAGGGCGACCGTGACCAGGGAGTGCGAACCGGGACGAGCGGAGGGTTGTTCGTACCTCGCGTACAGCGGGAGGTGGTCGACGTCCAACGCCACTGATCCGACGATCGCCCCCGCGAAGAAGTCCCGAGGCCGCTTCGGGCGTACGAGTGACAGCAAACAGAGCGTCGTCGCGATATGGGCGGACTCGTCGGCGACCGCCTTGATCGGCAGCGGAATGTCGTCCGTCCAGATCCGCCGGTCAACGAGCACGATGAGGCCGACGGCCAGGGGCGGCAGCCACCCGTGCTTCGTCACGCTTCGTCGTCCCGCCAGCTGCCGTAGCGCTCGGCCGTCGTCGCGACGTCGCCGAGGATCGGGTGGAGCGAGAGGTCGGGTGAGTAGCGGCTGGCCGGCACGGCGCGGCCAAGAGCCTCGGCCATCGCCCGGACGTGGTGGGGCGCGCCCCCGCAGCAGACGCCGATATAGCCGACGCCCAGGTCGCGTGCGGCCGTCGCGAAATCGGCCATCTCGAAGCGTGTGCAGGTAAACGGGTCGAGCGCGATCGGGAAGGCGCGCCCGCCGCTGCTGTCGCGGAGCGACTGGAAGGTCGGCTGGTCGGCGCTCGTCCGGTACGGGACGGGCTGGCCGGCGACGGGGCACGAGACCGCCGCGCGGACGCGCTGGAGGAGCGGCATCAGCGTCGCCGGCCCGCGCGAGCAGTTGAGGCCGACGACGTCGGCGCCAGCGTCCTCGAGCCGCTTGCAGGCGTCCTCGAACGAGTGGCCGTCGATGGTCGCGTCCTCCGACGAGGCGCAGGTCACCACGGCCGGCAAGCCGTGCTCGCGGATCACCTCGAGGCCGATCACCGCCTCGCCGACGTAGTCGTTCGTCTCGGAGAGGATGAAGTCGGCCCCCTCCTCGGCTGCCCAGCGCACCTGGTCCGCGTACATGCGCCGCACCCGCTCGCCGCTGCCCTCGGGATCGGCCGGATCGTACGCCCACGTGTTGCAGATGTTCCCGGCGACGAGCGCATCCCCCTCCGCGGCCGCCTCACGGGCCAGCCGAAGCGCCTGGCGGTTGAGCGCCTCGACGTCACCGGCGCGGCCGACCGCCCGCAGCTTCTCCTCGTGCCCGTAGTACGTAAAGGCGACCATGACCTCGGCGCCGGCGCGCAGGAACTCGCGATGGAGCTCGGCGACCGCCTCGGGGTGGTCGAGCACGACCTCGGGCACGTACGGGCCGCTCTTCAGATAGCCGCGTCGCTCGAGCTCGAACAGATACCCCTCGGCGCCGAGGACGACGCCGTCGCGGAGCCGATCCATCAATGGTCGATCAGCAATGCGCGCAGACTACCCACTGCGGCGCCCGGTTGATACGTGGCGATCGCGACATACCGCCGTCGCCTGCCGGCAACCTCGTCCCCGGCAACACCCACGCCGTCCGCGACGTGTTCATCAGATATCCGCCCCATCGCTGAAAGCGGTTCGAGTCATAACCTGACATCCAGAAGTTGACAATTAGCGCGGACGCGGTAAGGTCGCGCGTACCTCGTGACGGAATGGATGACCGAACGTGGTGAAGACGGGGCGGGCGACCGTTTCGGCATGCCCGTGTTCAAGGGCACGACGCTCCTCATGTCGACCGCGGAGCTCCTCGCGGTGCTCGAAGAGGGGCCGGCCGCCACGGCCATCGCCGCGGCGCCGGAGACCGTCACCGTGGTCGAGCCCGCCCCGGCGCCCCCGGCCGCCCCACGGCAGGTGCATCGAGTGCCCTACGCGGCGACCGGGCCTGCGCCCCCGCCGCGGCCGGGCCTGCTCCGGCGCCTGCGCTGCGGTCGCCGCGGCCACGATCCCCGCCCGCACCGGCCGACGCCGACCGACGCGGTCGTCTACCGCTGCCTGCGCTGCGGCGTGCAGCTGCCGCCGCCCGACGGCGCGTAAGCCGCGCCGTTGGACATCCGCGGAGCGGTGGTGCACAATTCGCCGTCAGGGTCCCCACATGCTGGGTGCATGTCGTTCACGGGTGGTCGTCCTGGTGGTGCTGGCGGGGTCTTGCCTGACCGCCGGAGGCTCGGCCGCGGCCGCACAGACGCCGACGCCGGCCCGGGGGACGTTCTGGCAGGGCGTGCCCAGCATCCGCCCGACCGCGATGGCTTCGGCGTTCTGGGCGCGACCGGAAGTGACCTGGGCCGTCGAGAACGGCTGGGTCTCCAAGGCGGGGCCGAAGAACTTCGGCCCGGCGACGCTCGTCCACCGCCTCGGCGCTGCCCGTGTGCTGGCGCTCGCCTACGAGCAGCGCACCGGCACGGCGGTGTGGTCGGATCCGTACCGCGAGGCGGTCAAGCTCGGCTGGATCGGCGCCGGAGCCGGCCCAACCGGCACCATCACCCAGCACGGGTTCGACAGCGGCATCGTGAACATGCTCGGGATGCACGCCGCCGCGGCGCGGTACGGAACGCTGCACGAGGCCAACGGCCGGAAGGTGCGCCTGCCGCTCGGATTCGGGGCGGAGCAGGTCGTCCGCCATCTCGGCGTGCGCCTGAACGCCCCTGCCGGCGACGACACATGGGAGTGGTGGCCCCAGGATCGCCTGGTGCGCGCCGAGCTCGCGATCGAGGCCTACCAGCTCGCACACCTGCCCTCGTGGGCGCCGGGCTGGGCGGCGTCGCAGGCGGCCGTGGCCGGGCAGCTGCCGACGTGGACCCCGCTCCAGCGCCAGGTGCTCGGCTACGCCATCCGCTTCGCGGGCGCACCATACGTCTGGGGCGGGACGTCCAACCGTCCGCAGGTGCTCTTCGGGCACGCTGCGGCCGGAGGGTTCGACTGCTCGGGCTTCGTCTGGTGGGTGCTGAAGCTGCACCGCTACCGCCTCGCGAACGGCCGCGCCTGGAGCGCGAACATCGCCGGGCGCACGACCTACCAGATGGCCCGCGCGCTGCCCCCGTCCCGGCGGCTCGGCTACGGCAGGCTCCGCCCCGGCGACGTGCTCTTCTGGAGCGACAAGAAGCCCCACGGCGCAAGCACCCACTGGGAGCACATCTTCCACACCGGGATCTACCTCGGGCAGGGGTGGGCGATCGACAGCCACGGCCTCGGCGACGGCGTCACCATCGACCGCATGAGCCCGGGTTCCGGCTGGTACCACGACTTCTTCGCGTTCGGCTGGCGGGTGCTGCCGCGCGGGCAGTGACGGCCGCCGCTACGGCGAGTGCAGGACGACGCTGTAGTTGACGCCGCCGCCGAGCCCGAACGCGCCCGTGATGCCGGGGATGCGGACCGGTGTCGCGCGATTCGTCGTGCTGCCCTCACCGAGCTGGCCGTCGGTGTTGAGACCCCATGCCCAGGCCGAGCCGTCGCTCTCGATGGCGAGGCTGTGCAGGCGGCCGTTGCCGATGTCGACGACGTTCGCGAGGCCTGACACCTTCACCGGCGTCGAGCGGTTCGTCTTGGTGCCGTCGCCGAGCTGGCCGTCGTTGTTCTGCCCCCACGCCCACACGGTGCCGTCGCCCTTGAGGGCCATCGAGTGATCGGCGCCCGCGCTCACCATCGTCGCGCCGGTCAGCCCGTTCACCTGCACCGGCAGGAGCTTGTTCGTGCCCTTGGTGCCGTCGCCGATCTGGCCGTACTGGTTCCAGCCCCACCCCCACACCGTGCCGTCGGACTCGATCGCGAGGCTGTGGTCGCGGCCGCCGGCGATGGCCACGACGTTCGCCAGGTTGTGCACCTGCACCGGCGTCGTGTGGTTCGTCGTGTTGCCGATCCCGAGGTTGCCGAACTCGTTGTCGCCCCACGCCCACACGGAGCCGTCGGCCTCGAGGGCGAGCGTGTGGTCCCTGGCGCCCGCGATCGCGGTCACGTTCGAGATGCCGGTCACCTTGACAGGCGTCGTCCGGTTCGTCGTGGTGCCGTCGCCGAGCGTGCCGTACTTGTTCCAGCCCCACATCCAGACGCTGCCGTCGCTCTTCAGCGCCATCGAGTAGTAGTGGCCGGTCTCGACGGCGATCACGCCGGTCAGCCCCGACACCTGGACGGGCGAGGGGCGGTTGGTCTTCGTGCCGTCGCCGACCTCCCCGTACTGGTTGTGGCCCCAGGCCCAGACGGTGCCGTCGCTGCGCAGCGCGAGCGCGTGCTCGCGGCCGCCGTCGATCTGGATGACGTTCGTGAGGCCTGCGACCGCGACCGGCGTCGTGCTGCTCCCACCGGAGCCGTTTCCGAGCTGCCCGTACTGGTCGTTCCCCATGGAGGAGACCGTTCCGGTGGTGACCGCCTGCGCCGCCCCCATGAGGGCGAAGAGCACGACGGAGAGCACCGAGACGAGCAACACACCTGCCAGACGCAGTCGTCTCACGTCACCGATAATAAGTCATGCTGCGGACGATGTCGAGGACGTCCGCCCGGTCGCGACGTCAGCGCCTGCGGCGTCTCGGCGGGGTCGCAAGGCCGGTCGCTGCCAGCCATCCGGCCACGATCACGAGGACGCCGGCCACCGTGACGGCCAGGTGGGCAGTCGCGAGGCCGATGCTGACGACGACGACCCCGCCGCTCATGAGCACGACCGAGAGGCGCGCGTACTCGAGCTGGTGCGAGCGGGATTCGTGGGACTTGTTCACGGCGGTTCGGCTCCTGACGCCTGAAGGCCGCCGGAGAGCTTTCGCAGCCCCCTGCGTCCGGCGGCCCTCGGGCGTCAACCACCCAGCTGAGGTCGCAGCGGGGGTCGCCGCCAATCTAGGCGAGGCAGGCTCGCCGGCTCAATGGGTGGAAACACCCAACCGGCGAGAGATCTGCGGTTCGGAGCCGGCCGCTACGGCGCGTCGGGCGACCCGGGCGCCGGACCGATCCGGGGGATGCTCTCGGTGTCGCCCTCGACCGTGGGGTTTCGGCCCTCCCCCCGGCCCTCGACGCGCCGGTCGCGCGCGTAGATCGACCGCTTCGGGCGCATGATCTCGCTCTCGGGCGGGCGCTTCGCCTTCACCATCGCAACCAGGATCTCGTACATCACCGTCCGCACGTGCAGCGGCAGGCGGTTCTTGCGCACGACGTTCCCGCGCTTCATGTAGCGGTTGTTGGGCACCAGGTACACCTGATCGATGCTGACGCCGTAGTGGTCTGCGTAGCGTCTGCGCATGCCGCGCTTGGCGCCGAGGATGACGATGATCCCCTCGCGCACCTTGGTCGGCATACCCATCCCGCGGTACGCATCCATGGTGCTCATCAGGTCGTCGCCCTCGCCGGTGGGGTCGTCCTTGCCGAAGTCGACCACGGAGTCGGCGGCGTTCACGTTCCCCATGAAGACGAGCGTGTCGGCGATCTCGACGGCCGACCAGTTGCCCTGGCTCTTGATGCTGTTGCCGAGGTCGCAGAAGACGCTGTGCACGCTCTCCGCGAGCTGCTCGAGCCCCTCCTTCACGCGGTCGCGCCCACCGGGGTCGTCGGTCGTGTTCGCGACGGACTCCGAGGAGATGACGAAGAGGCCGGCGTCGCGCGTCCACTCGAGGTCGCGGCCGATCCCCTCGGCCGTCGGATGCTCCTCGCCGCGGTACTTGCGCAGGTAGTCGCGCAGGTTGAGCGTGTCCGTGCGGCGGATGCCGAGCCGGCGAGCCGTCCCGCCCGGCGAGTCGTTCATGTCGACGGCCACGCAGTCGCGCCTGATCGCGTCGGCGAAGAGGACGCCGGTCGTCGTCGAGCCCGCCGTCTTCCCGCTCGAGCCCTTGCTGTTCAGGAAGGCGTAGATCTTCTTGGTGGTACGCATGCGCCACAGCGTCTCGAGCGCCGCCTTCTGACGCTTCCGCAGCTTCCACCGGAACGTCCACTCGATCGCGTAACGGAGATGACATCCGAGCACGACCACGCGCTCGCCCAGGCCCGAGCCCGACGTAGGCTCGTCGTCGTGCTGCTGCATCGGCGGCGCGACGATGTCCGGCACGTTGGCCGGTGTGATCTCGGTGGACGTCGGCGAGTCCGCCGGAGAGGGTCCGTTATGTGACTCCTGTGCGGCGACGTTGCGCTTCGAGTCATACGTCGTCACGTCGGTGCCTGGCGAGGTGGAAGGCGAATCGGGCCCGGTTTCCATATCGGCCTCCGTTTCGTGGGCAGACCGAGGTTAGCAGCCGACGATGTGCCCGACCAACCCCGTTGGGCGACACATATCGGCCAGTCCGAACGAACAGACTTCGCCGCGGCCGCCGGGAATCCTTCGGCCGATGCCCGCCCGTGAATACACGGGGTCTGACCCCGGTTATTCAGCCGTGAGGGTGCGCTCGTACCAGGTGCCCGTCTTGCCGCCGATGTGGGCCGGGTCGGCCGGGCCGGCCGCGACGAATCCGGCCTTCCGGAGCACCCGCTGCGACGCGACGTTGTCGGTCGAGGTGGCGGCGCGCAGCATGCGCAGACCGTACTCCGTCGCCGCCAGCCGGCAGAGCTCCTGGACGGCGGCGGTCGCGACGCCCCGGCCGGCCGCGTCCTCGGCGACCCGATAGCCGAGCTCGGCCGCACCGGGGGCGGCGAAGAGCAGGTTGAACCTGCCGAGCACGCGCCCGTCGTCGGCGACGAGGACGTGGAACGCGGCCGTGCCCGCCTCCTGCTCGGCGAGCAGGGCCTCGTGCCGCTCGCCGAAGTGCTCGAAGAACGCATCGCCTCGGTCCGAGATCGAGGCGGCGAAGTACGCCCGGTTCTCGCGCTCGAAGGCGAGCACCGCGGCCGCATGGTCGCCGCGCAGGCGCTGGAGCTCGGTCACTCCGCGGGTTCGGAGATCTTGAAGTAGCCCGAGGGGGCGAACCCGGCCAGCCAGCGGGAGACGCGGTCGGGGCGGCGGCCGGCGTCGTCGGCCCGCTCCTTGCGGGCGACGGCCGCCCGCACGGCGATGCTGCCCGCGTAGCGGGCCGGCTCCGGCGGGAACTTGTCGTGGCTGTCGGAGACGAGGCCACACGTCGCCCACTCGTCGTCGAGGCCGCGGGCGAGCGACGCCAGGACGCGCCCGCCGAGGTACGTCGGCCCGACTCCGTTCCCCGAGAAGCCGATGCCGTAGACGACCCGCCCGCTCCCGCGCAGCCGCCCGAACACGGGCAGGCCGGTCACGCTGCGGTCGACCCAGCCGCTCCACTCCGCCGCGATCCGCACGTCGGCGAGCATCGGGTAGATCGTCCGCATCCGCCGGGCCGCCTCGGCGGTGTGCTGCTGGTCGACGTCGAACGGGGTCACCCGGCCCGCCGGCGTCAGCCGCCCGCCGCCCTTGCCCCAGGCGATGCGGCCGTCGCGGGTGGTGCGGTAGTAGTTGACCATCAGGTGGGAGTCCGAGATCGCCTCGCCGCCGGTCCAGCCGATCTCGGTCAGCCGCTCGGGGATCGGCTCGGTCGCGGCGATGTCGCTCCCGAGCGGGACGATCAGCCGCCGCAGCTCGCGGATGCGCGCCGCCCAGGCGTTCGTGGCGATCACCACTGCGTCGGCCGTGATCGCGCTTTGCGGCGTGCGCACGACCGGCGGCGCGCCGCGGTCGAGCGCCACCATCGGCGTGTTCTCGTAGATGCGCACGCCCCGCTCGAGCGCCACCCGGCGCAGGCCGCGGGCGAGCAGCGCCGGCTGCACCGTCGCCGCGTTCGGCTCGAGCACCCCGCTGATCGTGACCGGCGAGCCCGAGCGCGCGCCGATCTCGTCCGGAGAGAGCCGCCG
>Ga0075425_100002298_pt1 | contig 19113 bp, 20 predicted proteins | sample SoiMethybrSBSTD4_FD_75300 | JGI IMG/M metagenome (GOLD analysis project Ga0075425, IMG submission 75300) | Bulk soil microbial communities from a Populus tree surrounding site in Tennessee, USA - Soil MetaG P. TD hybrid SBSTD4 | ecosystem: Environmental > Terrestrial > Soil > Tree plantation... | reverse complement strand
TGACCGGCCGCCTCATCGATGCGGCCGAGGCCGCGCGTCTGGGGCTGGTCAACCGCGTGGTGCCGGCCGAGGGGCTCATGGCGTGGGCGCTCGACACCGCCGAGACGATCGCCGGCAACAGCCCGTCGGCGGTGCAGGCGGTGAAGCGGCAGATCAGCTCGACGATCGCCGATCACGCGCTCTCGCGCGAGGCGCTCGAGCAGGAGCTCGGCGATCGCGTGCGGGCCAGCGCCGATTTTCGGGAAGGCGTCGCGGCTTTTCGCGAGAAACGGAAGCCGCGCTACGACGAGCCGGCCTAGATAGCGCGGCGCGCTGTCGTTCAGGCGCCGCGGGCCGGATGCGAGCGCAAACCGCGCCCGGCGACGAGGAGCAGCGCCGCGGCGACCCACGCGAGCGCGCCGTCGAACACGAACGCGCCGGGGATACTGGCCGCGGCGATGGCGCCGCTCGCGAGCGGACTGGCCGCGGTGCCGATCTGGAGACCGAGACCCAGCCAGCCGAATGCGGCGCCGCGATGCTCCGCGGGCACGATGGCGGCCCCCAGCGAGTAGGTCAACGTGATCGCGGCGCCGAGACAGAGGCCGGTGAACAGGCGCAGCACGAGCAACAGGACCCAGCCGCGGGGCAGCGCCATGGCCGCGCAGAGCGGACCGCCGAGGAGCAGCCCGACCAGCAAGATGCGCGCGGCGGGCACCTCGCGCGCGAGCCGCGCGGCCACATTGGCCGAGGTCGTCGCGGCAATCGCGCCGATCGAGACGATCGCGCCGGAGGTGGCCGCGATCTTCTCGATGCCCGGCAGGTGCGCCACTTGCAGCGGAATCAAGAGCGCGAGCCCGCGGTCGATGAACTGCGCCACGAAGAGCAGTGCCATCACCACGGCGAAATTGGGGTACTTGAACACATCGCTGAGCGGCATCCGCGAGGCCGGCTGGCGCGGGGCTCCTGCGGCCGGCGGCACCTCCTGGAACAGCACGATGAGCCCAACGAGCGCCAGCGCGCAGAGTCCCGCCGTCGCGAAGAACGCGTAGCGGATCCCGAAATGCGAGGCCACATAGCCGCCGATCGCGGGGCCGACCGCGACGCTCAGGAGCTGCGCCGACTGCACCATGCCGATCGCCGCGGGCACCTTGTCCTTGGGCGCCGAGGTCGTCGCCAGCGCCATCACCATCGGCGTGAACCCGGCGAAGAGGCCCATGACCACCCGCGCGATGAAGAGCTGCTCGACCGAGGTGACCAGCCCCATCGCCGCCACGATGACGACGAAGCCGACCAGCGAGCGGATCAGCATCATCTTGCGGCCGAAGCGGTCGGCCAGACGACCGAACACCGGCGACAGGATCCCGGACATCGCGGGCGTGACCGCGGCCTGCAAGCCGGCCCACAGCGCGATCTTCGCCGGATCCGTCACGCCGAGCTCGCGGATGTAGAGCGGCAGGAACGGCGAGAAGAACTGGAAGCCGACGAACGAGATGAAGACGGTGAGGGTCAGCGCCCAGACGTTACGGCGCCAGTCGGTGGGCAGGATGCGCATCAGGCGCCGGTCGCGGCTCGCGCGCGCGCGAGCAGCTCGGCGAGCCGGAACTTCTGCACCTTGCCGGTGGCCGTGACCGGCAGCTCGTCACGCCGCATCACCCGGAATTCCTGCGGTACCTTGAACGCGGCGAGCGCCGTCTTGCAGAAGGCGCGCAGCGCGTCGGGCTCGGCGTCGTGGCCGTCGCGGAGCACGACGACCGCGGCGAGGATCTCTTCCTTGCGCGCATCGGGGAGGCCGACGACGTACGCCTGCTCGACCGCCGGATGGCCGAGCAGGACCTCCTCGACCTCGAGCGGGGCGACGTTGATCCCGCCGGTCTTCACCATCTCCTTGATCCGGCCGCGGAACCGGAGCCGGCCGTCGTCGCCGAGCGCGCCGAGATCACCCGTGACCAGAAAGCCGTCGGCGTCGAACGCCGCGGCGTTCTGCTCCGGATCCTTGTAGTAGCCGGGTGTCACATAGCCGCGCACGAGAATCTCGCCGACCTCGCCCGTCGGCAGCGGCCTTCGCGTCTCGCGGTCGACGATGCGAATCTCCATACCCGGCAGCGCGCGCCCGACGGTCGTCCTCCGGATGTCGGCCGGGTCGTGCGCGTCGGTGACGCTGCAGTTGCCGTAGGTCTCGGTGAGGCCGTAGACGTTGCAGATCTCGCGCACGCCGAGATCCATCACCATCTGCATCGCCGGCGGCGGGCCGATCGCCGCGCCGGTGCGGAGCGACGAGAGATCGCGCCGCGCCCGGTCGGGATGCTCGGCGAGGGCGAGCGCGATGTTGGGGGTGCCGTAGTAGACGGTGCAGCGCTCGCGCTCGATCAGGGCCAGCGCGGCGCCCGGCTCGAGCGCGTCTTGCAAGACGATCGTGCCCCCGTGCGTCATCACCGCCAGGAGCGCGTTGGCGCAGCCGAAGCTCCAGAAGAGCGAGATCCCCATCCACATGCGGTCCGCCGGTGTCAGGTGCTGGCGCTCGCCGATGTTCCACATGTTCTCGACGAGGCCGCCGTGCTGGAGCTGAACGCCCTTCGGCGTCGAGGTGGTCCCCGAGGTGTAGAGGATGTAGGCGACGTCGTCCGGCGCGACGGTGCGCTGCACGGCGTCGAGCTCGGCGTCGCCGACCGCCGCACCGAGCTCCCAGAGCGTGTCGAAGGGCGTCAGCGGGCCCTGCCGCTCGCCGTCGACGACGACCACGCGCGCGAGCTTCGGCAGTCGCGCGGAGCCCGGGCCGCCGAGCTCGGCCAGCATGCCCAGATAGTCCTGTCCGGCGAAGCGCGCGATCGTGATCATGGTGGTGGCGTCGCAGTGGCCGAGCACGTAGCCGAGCTCACGGGCGCGCGACCAGGTACTGATCGGCACCAGGGTGGCGCCGAGCATCGCGACGGCGAAGTCGATCACGAGCCACTCCGGCCGGTTGCCCATCAGGAGAGCAACCTTGTCGCCGCGCCGGACGCCGAGCCGCAGAAGCCCCTTCGCCAGGCGCCGGGCGCGGTCGCGCGTCGCGGCGTAGCTCAGGCGCTCGCCGCTGCCGACGATGAGCTCGTGACCGGGGTTGCGGGCCGTGATCTCGTCGAGCAGGTCGGGCAGGGTGCGGCTCCGCGGGAGGGCCACGACCCATCATAAGCCGAGCGGCCGTTCATCCGGTATAGTGGCGCGGTTGACTCCTCACGCGCTCGCGCTGTCCAGCGCCCTGTGCTCGGCCGTCGCGACGATGCTGATCCAGCGGGGCCTGCGGCGCTCGAACTTCTACGCGGGCTTCTGGCTCAACGTCGCCGTCGGCGCCGTGGGACTGTGGGCGGCCGTTCTCTTGCTCGTCCCGCGCGAGGACTACAACTGGCACGCCGCGCCGTACTTCATCGCGTCGGGCGTCGTCGGTACCGCGGCCGGCCGACTCTTCCGAGTCGCCGCGATCGAGAAGGTCGGCGCCTCGGTCTCCGCGGCGATCCTGAACCTGGCGCCGCTGATCTCCACCGTGCTCGCGATCTTGTTGCTCGGCGAGCGGATCACCTTGGCGATTCTCACCGGCACCCTGGTCGTCGTTCTCGGGACCATCCTGCTCTCGATGAGCGGACGGCACGTCGGCTTTCGGCCGCGCGACCTCGTCTACCCGTTCGTCTCGGCCATGTGCTTCGGGGTGGTGGCCATCCTGAGAAAGCTCGGCCTCGGGCTGGCCGGGCCGCTCTTCGACTCGGCCATCAACATCACCGCCGCGCTGATTGCCTCGACCGCCTTCGTGCTCGCGTCGGGCAACCTCGGCGCGATCCGGTACGACAAGCGGAGCTTTCTCTACTTCGCCGGCGGCGGCGCCTTCGAGAACACCGGGGTCTTTCTGCTGATCTTCGCGCTCGGGCTCGGTGAGGTGAGCGTGGTCGTGCCCCTGGCGGGAACGTCGCCGCTGTTCGTGCTCCTCCTGGCCTATTGGTTTCCCAGCGGGATCGATCGCCTGAGCTGGCGCCTGATCACGGGCGCGGTGCTCATCGTGCTCGGCGTGTTCCTGCTCACCGGCTGGGGCATCGGCCGCCTGGCTTGACGCGTGGTCGAGCGCGGCGCTACGCTGCGCGGCATGTCATGGGCCCATCCCGAATACCTCGTCGAGACGGACTGGCTGGCGGCGAATCTCGAGGACCCGGCGCTTCGCGTGCTCGAGTGCACGACGATCCTGCACCCGCGGCCCGACGGCGGCTACAAGGCCGAGTCGGGACGAGCGACGTGGGCCGCCGGCCACATTCCGCGTAGCGGCTTCGCCGATCTCACCGACGATCTCTGCGACCGCACGGCGTCGTGGCTCTACATGATGCCCCAGGCCGAAGCGATGGCGGCCGCGATGGCGCGCCTCGGCGTCGGCGAGGGGACTCGCGTCGTGCTGTACGACCGCGCGGTGAACATGTGGGCCGCGCGCGTCTGGTGGATGCTGCGCGCCGTCGGCTTCGACCGAGCCGCGGTGCTGAACGGCGGCTGGAAGAAGTGGACGCTCGAAGGGCGCCCGACCTCCACCGATCCGTGCGTCTATCCTCCAGCGCGCTTCGTCACGCGGCCGCGTCCCGAGATCTTCGTCGGCAAGGACGCGGTGCTCGCCGGCCTGGGGCAGCGCGCCACCTGCGTCATCAACGCGCTGTCCGAAGAGCAGCATCGCGGCACCGGCGGCGTCGCGTACGGGCGGCCCGGGCGCATCGCCGGCAGCGGCAACGTGCCGGCGCGCTCGCTCGTCGATCCGGCGACGCACGCGTACCTCGCGCCCGAGGCGCTGCGGAGGCAATTCGCGGCGTCCGGCGCGCTCGCCGCCGGGCGCGTGATCACCTACTGCGGCGGCGGCATCGCGGCCAGCAGCGACGCCTTCGTGCTCACCTTGCTGGGCCACGATCGGGTGTCCGTCTACGACGCGTCGCTGTCCGAGTGGGCGGCCGATCCGTCCCTGCCGATGGAGAAGGGCTAAAAGGAGCCACTATGGCCACCAAGAAGAAGGGCACCGGGCTGATGATGGTCTGGACTGATGTGCCGGCGGACAAGGAGAAGGAGTTCAACCGCTGGTACAACGATGAGCATCTCGCCGAGCGCCTCGAGCTGCCCGGATTCTTGAACGGCGCCCGATACGAAGCCGTCAAGGGCGGCCCGAAGCATCTCGCCGTCTACGAGCTCGAGAGCGTCGCCGCGCTCGAGACTCCCGAATACAAGAAAGTCCGCGCGAACCCCACGGCGTGGACCAAGAAGTGCTCGCCCGATGTCATCGGCACGAACTTCATCCGCAACGTGTACACGCTGATCCATCCCAAGAGCGTGACGCCGCCGGTGGCCGAGAGTCCGATGGCGCCAGCGCTCCAGCTCGGGCGCATGGACGTGCCGCCGGAGATCGACGCCGACTTCAACAACTGGTACAACACGATCTACATCCCGAACTACGAGAAGGTCCCCGGCGTGATCCGCGGCCGGCGCTTCCGCGCCGTGACGGGCACACCGACCTACCTCACGTTCTACGAGTTTCAGAACCCGAAGGTCTCGGAGACACCCGCCTGGCTCGCCCAGCGGGACATCGCGCCCGAGACCCAGCGCATTCGGCCGCACATGAAGCACGCGGCGGGCTCGCCGGGGGTCTACGTGAAGACGTTCGAGCTCGAGGGATAGCACCGAGCGGCACCGCCGGGAGGACGGATATGCGACTCGAGGACAAGGTCGTCATCGTCACGGGCGGCGCCAAGGGCATCGGGCGCGCGTACTGCCTCGGCATGGCGGCCGAGGGCGCGCGCGTCGTCGTGGCCGACGTCGCGAATCCGAAATCGACCGTCCAGGAGGTCGAGGCGCGCGGGGCGCAGGCGCTGGGCGTCGAGTGCGACGTCTCGCGCGAGGACGACACCCTGCGCCTCGCCACCGAGACCCTGGCGCGGTTCGGCCGCGTCGACATCCTCGTGAACAACGCCGCCCTGTACGGCCCGCTCGAGCGACGGCCGTTCATGGAGATCCCCGTCGAGGAGTGGGACCGCGTGATGGCGATCAACCTGCGCGGTCTCTTTCTGTGCTCGCGCGCGGTGTTTCCGGCGATGAAGGCGCAGGGCGCGGGCGCGATCATCAACATCGCCTCCGGCACGTTCTTCAAGGGGGTTCCGCACTACATCCACTACACGACGTCGAAGGGCGGTGTCGTCGGGTTCACGCGCTCGCTCGCCCGCGAGCTCGGCGAATTCGGGATCCGCGTGAACGCGATCGCGCCGGGCTTCACCTTGAGCGGCGAGAACGAGAAGAACATGCCGGACGCGGGCAAGGCCGCGAACGTCGCGATGCGGATGCTGAAGCGCGCCGAGGTTCCCGAAGACCTCGTCGGCACCGTGATCTTCCTGGCCTCGGACGATAGCCGCTTCATCACCGGCCAGACGATCGTCGTCGACGGCGGCGGCAGCGTGCACTAGAGTCTTCGTCGTCGCTTGATCCACCAGCGTCCCGCGGAGATCATCGTCCACCAGCCGAGGGCGATCCAGCCGACCGCGAGCGGCAGCACGATCAATCTGGCCCACAGCGACAGCGGCGGAGCGCCGTGACCCCTCGCGAAAAAAGGGATGGTCATGGGCCATACGACCGCCAGGAGAATCCCTGATAGCGACTCGAAGTCAAGGGACAGTCCGCCCCACGCGACAAGGATCAGAATGAGAAACAGACCGGCGACGTACACCCAGCCGATCGCGAGCAAACATCCACGGGCTTCAGATCGGTCTGCGGCCATCCGCGACCCCTAGCGAGTATCCGACTCGGCGAAAGCATAACCGACTGCGCCGGGCTCGCGTCGCGCGTCCCGAATCGCGACGAGGCCCATGACCGAGGTCTTTTCCGCTGGAGCGCGCGCTGCTGAAAGTCTACGAGCACATGATGAGTGGTACGGCGCGGTTTCGCGTCGTGTTGACGACGCGCTGCGGTTCAATTGGCGACGACGGGCTCCGTCGCCACGCGCAGGAGGGCGAAGTAGTCCTTGAAGTGTTCGATGTCCGACTCGGAGACCATGTCCGACACGATGAAGCAGGCCAGGTCGCCCTGGCGCCACACCCAGGCCGAGAACCCGCCGTCGCTCATGAGGGCCGGCCGCCATTTGTTCTGGATCGGGACCCGCCGCGACTCTGGAATCGAAAAGCCTGGCGCTGGCAGCACGGCATAGGTCACGAGATGACCGTCCCCGTCGCGGTAGTAGAGCGCCATGCCGCGGCGCCCCTCGAGGTACACCGGCTCCGCCCCGACGAACATGAGCCGATCGTCGCCGACGAAGAATCTGGTCAGGCCGATGCCCGACTCCTGGGTGAGCCATGGAAGCGCCGTCGGCACCACCTCGGGACGCCGGGCCCCCCACATGAGCGCACGGGTGTGCTCGGCCACGACGGACCGCACGAGCCTCTCCGTCGGATCGGCGGGCAGGATCCGCGGCAGGAACGGGATCGATATGAGCACGAGGACCAGCGCGGTGGCGGCGGCCGCCAGAGTGGGCGCGAGCCACGCCGGTCGCGCGCGCGTCGGCTCGGCGGTCTCGCCGACGGAGCCGCGCAGGTATGCAGGCGCCGTGTAGCGCCGGAGCTCCGTACGGAGCCGCGCGCCGAGCGCGTCGTCGGATTCGGGAGAGTGGTTGCTCATTCTTTGGTGTAGTCGCGCAGGAGTCCGCGCAACCGTTCCTTGGCCCGGAAGATCCGCGACTTGACGGTGCCGACCGGGCAAGCCAGCACGCGGGCGACGTCCTCGAGCGCCATACCTTCCACTTCAGCGAGCAGGAGCACGGTTCGAAATTCCTCGGGTAGGCGCCGCAGCGCGCGCTCGAGGTCTGTGTGCGCCTCGACGGCGCCGCTCGACTCCTCGGGCGCGTCATGAAACATCGGAGCGTCCCAGGCAGGAACACCGTCCTCGGCGAGCGCCGACTCCCGCTCGCGAAGCCGATAGAACGTCAAGAATGTGTTCCTCAAAATTTGAAACAGCCAGGCTCGGAGATGGGTTCCCGGCTGGAAACGGTGGGAAAACCGGAAAGCGCGGAGGTAGGTTTCCTGGACGAGATCGTCCGCCTCCGGCGGGTTCCGCGTCAAATACATCGCGAAGTTGTAGAGCGCGTCCAGATGCTCCAGCGCGGCCCGGTGAAAGTCGTCGGAGGCCACGGGCTCGCTCAGTCGGCGAACCAGCGCGCCGGATAGTCGCCCGGTCGCACGTCGTGCTCGTCTACGAGCTCGTCCAGCAGCTCGCGGACCGAACGGTAGAGGACCGGGTGCTCGAAGTCGGGCGCCAGGTCGGCCAGCGGCTGCAGGACGAAGCCGCGTTCCGCCAGCAGCAGGTGGGGAACGTGGAGGTCGTCGTTCGCGCTCAGCACCTGGTCGCCGTAGAAGAGGATGTCGATGTCCAGGGTGCGCGCGGCGAACCGCCGAGACTCGGGCGTGCCGGGAGGACGAGTCCGCCCGAGCGCGTTCTCGATGCCCTGCAAGGTGGCGAGCAGGGCCCGCGGCGAGAGCGACGTCTCGATCGCCACGACGCAATTGAGGAACCAGCGCTGCTCGCTCGCGGTCCGGCCGGGCTCGGTCTCCCACGGCTCGGAGTCGTAGAGCCGTGATGCCTCGACGAACTGGACCGCCTCGATCGCGTGCAGCCGCCGCACCGCGGATTTGAGGGTGGCGAGCCGATCGCCCTCGTTCGAGCCGAGCGACAGATAGACGCGCGTCACGACCGGCTCCGCGTCAGCTCGACCGAGGGCGTCCCGACCAGGCCCTCCATCGGCGGCGTGAGCTTGCGGACCCGAACCCGGATCTCTCGCGCCGGGAACTCACGCAGGAGGGCCTCGATGATCAGGCCCGCCAGGCGCTCGATCAGGTTCACGCGATTCTTGGTGCCGATCTCGACGATCCGCCGGGCCACCAGGCCGTAGTCGACCGTCGCCGACACCTGGTCGGACACGACCGCCGACGCGAGGTCGACGGCCATCTCGACGTCGACCGAGAACCACGCGCCCACCACTTGCTCGGCCCGTGTCAGCCCGTGCTGGCCGTAGAAACGCACGTCCTCCAGCAGGAGCTTGTCGCCCATCAGAGCTTCACGACCGTGTTCTTCAGGCCGCCGATGCCCTCGATCCTCACCTCGACGCGATCACCCGGCTGGAGCGGCCCTCCGCCGGCCGGCGCACCGGTGGCGATCACGTCGCCCGGCAGGAGCGTCATCACCTGGGCGATCCGCGCCACGATCTCGTGGGCAGGCGAGAGCAGCTCCTTGGTCGACGACGACTGCCGCAGCTCGCCGTTGACGAACGTCTCGACCGCCACCGCGTCGGGATCGATGTCGGTCGCGATACACGGGCCGAGCGGGCTGAAGGTATCGAACCCTTTGGCGCCGACCCAGAACCCCTTCTCCTGCAGATCGCGCGCCGTCACGTCGTTCAGGCACGTGTAGCCGAGCACGTACTCGTGCACGCGCTCGGCTGGAACGTTGCGACACCGGCGCTTGATGACCACTGCGAGCCCCGCCCCGTGCTCCACGTGCACGCTCAGCGCGGGATACACGATCGGGTCGTCGGGTCCGATCAGCGTGGTCGGCGGCTTCAGGAAGAAGCGCGGCTCGGCCAGCCCCGTGTGGGCCAGGTCGCCGCGATGGTTGAGCTCGACGCCGATGATCTTGGAGGGCACGGTCGGCGCCAGCAGCACCGCGCGCCTGAGCGGCACACGGCGTCGGCCGCGGCGGAAGGGGCCCCACGGCGTCCCCGAGTACTCGACGATGTGGGTCCCCTCGAGCGCGCCGTACGACGTGTTGGTGTTGGTCTTGTAGCGAACGATCTGCATGGACGCCCGTTACACCAGGCCGAGCACGTCGGCCATCGAGTAGAGCCCCGGCGGCCGGCCCGCGATGAACCGCGCCGCGCGCAGCGCGCCGCGGGCGTAGGTGTCGCGATTGTGGGCCCGGTGCACCAGCTCGAGGCGCTCGCCGAGGGTTCCGAACGACACCGTGTGCTCGCCGACGACGTCGCCCGAGCGGAGCGAGAGGATGCCGATCTCGGGCCGCGTGCGCTCGCCGGGCAGTCCCTGGCGGCCGTAGACCGCGACCTGATCGAGATCGCGCCCGAGCGCCTCGGCGACGACCTCCGCCATGCGCAGCGCGGTGCCGCTGGGGGCGTCCTTCTTGAACCGGTGGTGGATTTCGGTGATCTCGACGTCGTACTCGTCGCCGAGCGCCTTGGCCATGGTGGCCAGGAGCTTGAACGCCACGTTGGTGGCGACGGACATGTTGGGCGACATCAAGATCGCCGTCCGCTTCGCGAGCTCCCCGATCTCGGTGCGCTGCGCGGCGGTGAACCCGGTCGTGCCGATCACCGCCCGCGCCCCGCTTTGCGCGACCAGGCGAAGGTGAGCGAGCGAGGCCTCCGGGACCGAGAACTCGATCAGCACGCGATCGCGCGTGATCTCGGCCGCGGCGTCGGCGCCGACACTGACGCCGGCCTTGCCGATGCCGGCGAGGTCCCCGGCGTCACGCCCGATGGCCGCGTGACCGGGCGCCTCGAGCGCGGCGACGAGACGCAGATCGGGCAAGCCGGCGAGGCACGCGATGATGCGATTGCCCATCCGACCGGCGGCGCCCGCTACAACGATATCCGCCGTCGCGGCGCCCCGGCGCCCGACGTTCGGGGATGTCTCCCCGCCGGCAACGCTCATGGGGCGTTACTTGATCAGGCCGTAGGGCTTGAGGATGGCGCGAAGCTTCTCGCGATTGGCGTCACTCATCCGGCACATCGGCAGGCGGAACTCGGGCTCGAGCATGCCGGCCATCGCCATCGCTTCCTTGATCGGGATGGGATTGGTCTCGAGGAACGCCGCGCGCGCGAGGGGGAAGAGCCGGTAGTGGAGCTCGCGGGCGCGCTTCCAGTCGCCGTCGAGCGCCGCGTGCACCAGCTCGGCGGTCTCCCGCGGCACGATGTTCGCGATGACCGAGACGACGCCGCTGCCGCCGATCGCCAGGAGCGGGAGCGTGATGTTGTCGTCACCCGACAGGACCGAGAAGTCCGGTCCGCACGCCGCGATGACCTGGCTCATCTGATCGAGCGATCCGGACGCTTCCTTGACGCCGACGATGTTCTTCACGTCGCGGGCGAGTCGCGCCAGGGTGTCGGTCTCGACGTTGATCGCCGTCCGGCTCTGGATGTTGTAGAGCAGGACCGGGATCGCGACCGACTCGGCGACCGCGCGGAAGTGGCGATAGAGCCCTTCCTGCGTGGGCTTGTTGTAGTAGGGGTTCACGACGAGCGCGCCCGCCGCGCCGGCCCGCTCCGCGTGCTTCGTCATCTCGATCGCCTCGGCGGTCGAGTTCGAGCCGGTGCCGGCGATCACGCGGACCCGGCCGCGCGCGGCCTCGATGACGATCTCGACCACGCGGTGGTGCTCGTCGTGGTTCAGGGTCGGCGACTCGCCGGTCGTCCCGCACGGGATCAGGCCGTCGGTACCGTGAGTGACGTGGAGCTCGACCAGATCGCGGAGCTTCGCCTCGTCGACCTTGCCGTTCCGAAACGGGGTGACCATCGCGACGAATGAACCCTGGAATGTCTGGCTCATAGGGCAGTCTCCCCTGCCACCAGGTCTTCGTACGTCTCCCGGCGGCGCACGATCGTGTACCGGTTGCCGTCGACCAGCACTTCGACGGCGCGCGGTCGCGTGTTGTAGTTGGAGGCCATCGCGAAGCCGTACGCGCCGGCGCTCATGACGGCGAGCAGGTCCTCTTGCTCGACGCGCGCCAGCTCGCGGTCCTTCGCCAGAAAGTCGCCCGACTCGCAGATCGGGCCGACGACGTCGACGGTTTCGCGGTCGCGAGACCGTCGGCTCTCGTCGACGGGAACGATCTCGTGGTACGAGCCATAGAGCGACGGCCGGATCAGATCGTTCATCGCGCCGTCGACGACCACGAATTTCTTGGCGCCGGTGTCCTTCCGATACAGAACTCGCGTCAGGAGCACGCCGGCATTGCCGACGATGGACCGGCCCGGCTCCAGCAGAACGGTCACGCCGGATTCGCGCAGCGCGGGCATCAGCAGGGTCGCGAACTCCTGGTGCGTCGGGGGCGTCTCGTCGCGATAGCGAATGCCGAGCCCGCCCCCGATGTCGATCATGCGGATCTCGATACGCCGCTCGCGCAGCGCCTTCACCAGCGCCACCACGCGCGCCACCGCGTCGGCGACCGGCGTGGCCTTGGTGAGCTGGGACCCGATGTGCATGTCCGCGCCGATGACGTCGAGACCGCGGAGCTTCGCCGCTTCCTCGTAGGCCTCGAGCGCTTCGTCGTACGGAATCCCGAACTTGGAGGTCTTGAGCCCGGTCGCGATGTACGGGTGCGTCTGCGGGTCGACGTCGGGGTTCACGCGCAGCGCGACCGGCGCGCGCACGCCCATCTCGAGGGCGACCTCGTCGAGGACCCGCAGCTCGGCGCGCGACTCGACGTTGAACATCAGGATCTCGGCCTTGAGCGCCTCGCGCATCTCGTCGCGGCTCTTGCCGACGCCCGAGAAGATGATCTTATTGGGCGACACACCGGCCCGCAGCGCGCGATAGAGCTCGCCACCCGAGACGATATCGGCGCCCGCGCCGGCCTTGGCCAGCACGGACAGGACGCCGAGATTCGAGTTGGCCTTGACCGAGTAGCACACGACGTGAGGCACGGCGTGGAACGCGCGCTCATAGCCGTCGAGGCTCTCGAGCAGCGCGGCCTTCGAGTAGACGTAGGCTGGTGTGCCGGCGACGGCGGCCAGCGCGCGCAGCGACACGTCCTCGCAGCAGAGCTCGGAATCCCGATACTGGAACGGGCCCATGTATCCGTTGTTCGTAACATCCGAGCCTAATGAAGTCAAGGTAGGGTGACCCTCACCTCGTTCGAGCGCGCGCTCTCGTTCGGTCGCGCCGCCTTGTCCTCTGCGGTGACGACGTAGCGAAAGGTTCCGCTGGGCACCGTGCGATCTGCATAGGTCGTCCCCGGCGCATTGATCGACCCGATCCGCTCGAAACCGCCGCCAACTGGAGCACGGTAGATGATGTAGCCGGCGACGTCGGGCTCCGGGCTCGAGCTCCAGGACAGGCGGACGACGCCCTGCGACGCGATGGCGACGAGGTTGCCCGGGGCCGACGGTGGCGTGACATCCCGCGGCGTCGCCGCGAGCCGCGAAGTCGAACGGCTGTAGATCGTCGTACCCGAGACGACCCGCAGCGCTCGGACGGCATAGTAGTAGGCGCGCTCGTTCTCCAGCTTGGAGTCGGTCAAGGTGGTGTTCGGTACCGGCGCGGCCACCGGCGTCAGCTCCGCGTCGGCCGCGGGCGCGCGGAGTACCTCGTACGTGAGCGCGTCCGTGATCGCGCTCCCGTCGAGCAGTCGCGTCGGCGCGCTCCAGGTGAGGCGCACCTCGCCCTCGCCGGGCTCCACGACGAGGTTGCCGGGCTCCGCAGGGGCGGCGGCATACCTCACCGAGACTCGACGAGAGGGATGACCGATCCGTCCCTGAGAATCGCCGGCCAGCAACACATAGGTATACCGCCGCCCGTAGGTGAGGCCTTTCCGGTCGGTGAACTCAAGATGGTGACCGTGCCTGACCGCGGGCTCGGGCTCGGCGCCGCGGATCGCGGCGAGCTCCTCGTAGCCGGCGATCTTTCCGTCGGCGAGCATCGCCGACTTGGGCTCCCCGGCGCCGGCATCGTCCACCCGAAAGATCCGCATCATGGTGAAGTCGCGGATGCGCGTGCTGTCGGCGCGACGCTCGGGCGGCGTCCATGTGAGCACGATGGTCTCTTCATGGACGGAGCCCGTCAGGTCGGCGACCGGCTGAGGCGCTCGCAGCTCCGGCGCGACCGGCGGCGCTTTCTTGCCGCACGCGGTGAGCGCCACCGCGGCGAGCCCGAGGCACGCGGCGAGGCGCCACCCGCGCCCGATCATGCGCGCGCGATGAGCGTGCGGGCGAGGGCGAGCGAGCGGCGCACGGCGTCGGGCGCCGTGCCGCCGGTGGCCGAGCGGGCGCGGAGCGAGGCGTCGACCGTGATGGCGTCCTTGGCGTCCTCGTCGAAGAGCGGCGAGAAGCGGCGCAGCTCGACGAGGCCCAGGGCGTCGAGCGGCTTGCCCTCGGTCTCGCAGAACCGCACGATCCGCCCGATCACGCCGTGCGCCTGGCGGAAGGGCAAGCCCTTGCGCACGAGGTAGTCGGCCAGATCCGTCGCGGTCGCGAAGTTCTCGCCGGCGGCCCGCCGCATGCGCTCGGTCCGGAACGTCAGCGACGCCAGCATCGGCGGCACGACGGCCAGGATCGCCTCGAGCGTGTCGACCGAGTCGAAGAAGGGTTCCTTGTCTTCCTGCATGTCCGAGTTGTATGCGAGCGGCAGCCCCTTCATCGTCGTGAGCACCGCCACCAGATTGCCGTAGAGCCGGCCGCTCTTGCCCCGCACCAGCTCGGCGACGTCGGGGTTCTTCTTCTGCGGCATGATCGACGAGCCGGTCGCGAACGCGTCGGAGAACTCTACGAAGCCGAACTCTGCGGTCGCCCAGAGCGTCAGGTCGGCGGCGAGCCGCGAGAGATGCATGCCGGTGATCGCGGCCGCCGACAGGAACTCGAGCAAGGTGTCGCGGTCACTCACGGAGTCGAGGCTGTTCGGCGAGACCGCGGCGAAGCCGAGATCCTTCGCGAGCGCCTCCAGATCGATCGGAAACGCCGTGCCGGCGAGCGCGGCGGCGCCCAGGGGCATCGACGCGGCTCGTGCGCCGCAGTCGGTGAATCGGTCGCGATCGCGCTGCACCATGAACACGTAGGCCAGAAAGTGGTGGCCCAAGACGATCGGCTGCGCGCGCTGGAGGTGGGTATAGCCCGGCAGCGGCGTTTCGAGCGTCTCGGCAGCGCGCGCGACCAGCGCCTCCTGCACGCGCCGCAGTCCCGCGCGAATGCGCGCGATGATCTCGCGAAGGTACAGGCGTTCGTCGACCGCGATCTGATCGTTGCGTGAGCGCCCGGTGTGCAGCTTGCCGCCGACCTCGCCGATCAATTCTTGAAGCCGCCGCTCGATGTTCGTGTGGATGTCCTCGAGCTCGGTGCGGTACGGGAAGGTCCCCGCCGCCAGCTCGTCGCGGACGGCGGCCAGGCCCCGGACGATCGCGTCGCGCTCGGCGGCCGACAGCAGTCCGGCCCGCGCGAGCGCCTTGGCCCACGCGACGCTGCCGGCGATATCGTGCGGCCAGAGCCGGCGGTCGAAGGCGATCGATCCGGTGAACCGCTCGGCGGCGGGGTCGGCGCCCGTGGTGAACCGGCCGCCCCAGAGCTTGTCCGACTTCTCCGCGCCGCTCCGCGGAGCCGCGCGCTTGCGGGGCCGCGACTTCAAGGCAGGAGCGCCGCGATGTCGTCCATGATCCGGCGTGTCACGTGGGAGCGAGCGCTCCGCCGCCCGTGGGATTCGTCGCCCGAGAAGCAGCGCGCCGGTCCGAACCTGACACCGATCGGGACGCGGCGTGGAATATAGCCGCGGCGTCCCGCGAGCGCCTCGTACGTGCCACGGATGCCGGCCGGGATGACCGGCACGCCCGAGCGCAGCGCCAGTAGCGCCACGCCGGGGAGCCCCGGCTCGAGCCGGCCGCGCACGCTGAAGGGGCCTTCGGGAAAGATGCCCACGACACGACCTTCCTGCAGACTCTGCAGCGCGCGTCGGAGCGCGCCGACATCGGCCCGATCCAGATCGATCGGAATCGAACGGATGTTCCGATGAAAGATCGGATGCAGGGGCGTCGCGCGCCAGACGCGCGGCATCACCAGGAAGGAGATCGGGTCGGGGACCGTGACGCCGAGCACGACGCCGTCCAGATAGTTGTGATGGTTCGCCGCGATGAGATACGGCCCGCTCGGCGGCAGGTGCTCGAGACCATCGACACGAAGATCGAACCAGCGCACCAGCGCTTGCCGGAGCGGCGGGCGGAGCGCGCGATAGAGGAACGGTACGGCTGGGGCGTCGCGAGCGATGCTTCCGGTCTCGGCAAGCGTGCTGGGGCCGGCCATGTCGCGCGTTTTATAGCACGGTTCACCGAGCGCGGGCGAGCCGGTACCGGGCGACCGCCGCGTTGTGCTCGGCGATCGTCGCCGAGAAATGATGATGGGTGTCGTCCATCGCGACGAAGTAGAGGTATTTCACCGGCGCCGGATCGAGCGCGGCCTCGATCGCCGCGATCCCAGGGCTCGCGATCGGCCCGGGAGGCAATCCCGGGTTGCGGTACGTATTGTACGGATGGTCGAGCCGGAGATCGGCCCGAGTGAGCGCGCGCCGTTCCTTGCCCGTGGCGTATTGCACGGTGGGATCGGCCTGAAGCGGCATCTTGAGCTTGAGCCGATTCCAGAACACGGCGGAGATCGTCCGCATCTCGCTGCGCTCCACCGCCTCGCGCTCGATGATCGAGGCGAGCGTGAGCAGCTGGTGCACGGTCAGCCCGCGCGCGGCGGCACGCGCCGTGATGTCCGCGCCCATCTTCGCGCGAAGGCGCTGCACCATGCGGGTCAGCATCTCCTCGGGGGTCATGCCGCGCACGAACTGATACGTATCGGGGAACAGGTAGCCCTCGAGGCTCGGCGCCTCGACGCCGAGCATCGAGAGAAAGGCCGGATCGGCGGCCAGACGGCGGATCGTGGCGCTCGGCGCCAGATGCTCGGTCTCGAGCGCGCGGGCGAGCTCGGAGACGGTCGCGCCCTCGGGCTGCAGGATGAGGTGCTGCTTGACCCGCCCCGACTCCAGCTGGATCAGGACGTCCACGGTGGATGCGCCCCGGTCGAGCTCGTACTCACCCGCCTTCAAACGCCGCGTGGTGCCCCGGAGCCCGGCCAGGACGACGAAGCCCGCGCGGGTTCGAATCCCACCGGCCTGCTGCAGACGATTAGCGATCTCCAGGACGCCGTCGTGGGCCGGAATCTCCACGAGGACCGGACCGGCCTGGAGCGCATCGGTGGGCGTCGCGACTTCGTAGCCCAGAAGGGCGACGACGGCGACCCCAACGAGCATGAGGAGGGCAATGGCGGCACGCAACCCCATGATTTCCCAGTGTAACATCGGCGCTCTGGTATACTGTGATGCCTTGGTGGCCGAATCACCCCGATCACACTGGCTCGCTTCTAGGGGGTCCCATGCTTGAGTTGCAACTGCCTACCCGTCACGATTGGACTGTCCAGGACAAGACTTACGGCAAGCTGTCGATCGAGCCGTTCGAGGCCGGCTTCGCCCTGACCGTCGGTATCGCCTATCGCCGGGCGCTTCTGTCGGCGATCCACGGCGCCGCGCCGACCTGGGTCAAGATCGAAAACGTCCTGCACGAGTTCTCGCATCTGCCGGGTGTGATGGAAGACACGCTCGACATCATGATGAATCTCCGCAAGGTCGTGTTCACCTTGCACGTGAACCGGCCCAAGATTCTCCGCCTCCGCGCTCAGGGCACCGCGGTCGCCAAGGCCAGCGACTTCGAGACCGACGCGGATATCGAGGTCCTCACGCCCGACGTGGTCCTGGCGACCCTCGACAAGGACGGGGTCTTCGAGATGGAGGTCTGCGTCGAGCGCGGCCGCGGCTACGTGTCGGCCGAGAAGCGCGAGCCCGAGGCCCTGCCGATCAACGCGATCCTCCTGGATGCCGACTTCTCGCCGGTCAAGCGGGTGAACTTCCACGTCGAGCCGGTGACCGAGGGCCGCGAGCGGCTGGTGCTCGAGGTGTGGACTGACGGCAGCGTCAGTCCGGCGACCGCGGTCGGTGAGGCGTCGCGGATTCTCGAGGACCACTTCGATCTGCTCATGGACTTCCCGGAGGTCTCGCCGCAGGAAGAGGCCGCCGAGCGCGACGAGGCGCGGCCGCGCACCGAGCTGAACGAGAACCTCTTCCGCAACGTCGACGAGCTGGAGCTGTCGGTCCGCGCGTCGAACTGCCTCAAGACCGCGAACATCCGGACCATCGCCGACCTCGTGCAGAAGACGGAAGCCGAGCTCCTGAAGACCAAGAACTTCGGCAAGAAGTCGCTGAACGAGATCAAGACGATCCTGGGCGAGATGAGCCTGTCACTTGGCATGCGCCTGGATCCGGAGGAGCTGGAGCGCCTGCGCTCCCAGTACGAACGCGCCTACGAAGCCTAGCAGGTCGCTGAAAAAGGCCCGGCTGCTTCGTTGGCGCCCTCGGCTACACGCTCAACGTACAGCGAGTACGCCTCGCGTGTAGCCTTCGGGCGCCGCCTCGCATCCGAGCCTTTTTGAGCGACCTGCCTGCATTTGCTGGCCCGACCCGAAAATCTAGCGCTGATCTGAGCGCAGCCTTGCTCGCTCGGCGGGCTCTGCGCGCTAGCGGGAGAGGCGGGTTCTGATGCGGTCGACGGCTTCTTCGGTTGAGGCGCGGGCGCCGAAGGCGGTGAGGCGGAAGTAGCCCTCGCCGCTCGGGCCGAAGCCGGCGCCGGGGGTGCCGACGACATGGGCCTCGTTCAGGAGCTTGTCGAAGAAGTCCCAGGACGAGAGACCGCCCGGGGTCTTGACCCAGATGTACGGGGCGTTGCGCGCACCGTAGACCGTGAGTCCGGCCGACTCGAGCCCTTCCCGAATGATCCGCGCGTTTTCCATGTAGTAGTCGACGAGCCCGGTGACCTGCTTCTTGCCCTCGGCCGTGTAGGTCGCGGCGGCGGCGCGCTGGATGACGTAGGCCACGCCGTTGAACTTGGTGGACTGGCGCCGGACCCAGAGCGAGTTGATGCTCACCGTCTCGCCCGAGGCCGAGCGGCCCTGCAGCTCCTTCGGGACGACGGTATAGGCGCAGCGCGTGCCCGTGAAGCCGGCGGTCTTCGAGAAGGAGCGGAACTCGATCGCGACCTCGCGCGCGCCCTCGATCTCGTAGATCGAGTGCGGGATCGCCGGGTCGCGGATGTAGGCCTCGTACGCCGCGTCGTAGAGGATAACGGCGCTCCGCTCGCGCGCGAAGTCGACCCAGGTCTTCAGCGCCGCGCGCGTCAGCACCGCGCCGGTCGGATTGTTGGGGTAGCAGAGGAAGATCAGATCGACCGGCCGGTCCGGGATGCGCGGCTGGAAATTGTTCTCGGCCGTGCACGGCAGGTACACGATCCGATCGTAGCGGCCGCTCGCGTCCG
>Ga0075425_100002297_pt1 | contig 19113 bp, 14 predicted proteins | sample SoiMethybrSBSTD4_FD_75300 | JGI IMG/M metagenome (GOLD analysis project Ga0075425, IMG submission 75300) | Bulk soil microbial communities from a Populus tree surrounding site in Tennessee, USA - Soil MetaG P. TD hybrid SBSTD4 | ecosystem: Environmental > Terrestrial > Soil > Tree plantation... | reverse complement strand
TCCCGTCATCGCGGATCTAGATGAGCCTTATCCTCTTCTCGATCCGCTGCTCGAGAATGTCGATTACCTGATCGTCAGCCGCGATTTCCCAGCGAAGCTCACAGGCGAAAACGACCTGCGCAAATCGTTGGCCATTTTACAAAAGCGCTTTGGATCGCGGGTGAGCGCGGCAACATTGGGCACCGAAGGCGTGCTGGCGTGGGACGGCCAGCAGTTCTGTTACTCGCCGGCGTACAGCGTTCCAGTTGTTGACTCGACCGGCGCTGGGGACATTTTTCATGCGGCATTCATCTACGGCTTGCTGCAAAACTGGCCGGTTCAGCGAACGCTCGACTTTTCATGCGCTGCCGCCGCGCTGAATTGTATGGCGGCAGGAGCGCGAGGCGGAATTCAACCACTTGAAAACATCCACAGGTTGATGTCGAGCGCAAAGCGACATCCGTCAGCGTACTAGAACCCGTGTCTGGAAGCGGAACCGCCGATGGGATAGACTGGGCTCAAATCGACGGAGGGACCACCGCTCTATATGTCGCAGAGGATAGTTGTCCTCGAAACCAACGAAGTACCGCTAAGAATCTTCAGGCGCTTCCAGAAGTTACGACCTGGCTCTAACCTGGATCGCCTGCTGCAGAAGTCCCATGTCGTTGAGACCATGGCACTTGATGTAGACGAATCGCTGCTGTATCCGTCGCAAACCTGGGCCTCGCTGAACACCGGCGCCCCCTATGAGGCGCATAAAATCCACTGGTATAACGATCCCAAGCCCGACCAGTATCCCTTGTACTGGAAAACCGTGGCAGATCGTGGATTGACCGTCGGCGTAGTGAATACGCTGCACTCGTCGCCTGCGGAGCCTTACGCTGAAGGCAACGACAATTTCAAGTTTGTGATCCCCGACTGCTTCGCCGCGGATTCTTACACCAAGCCCGGCTACTTCGAGGCCTACCAAAAGCTCACGCTCAAGGCGGTGAGCGCCAACGCTCGAGTTGCCACTATGAAGGCCCCTATTCAGGAGGCCGCGTTAACCCTGATCAATTCGCCACGGTATGGTATTCGCGCCCACACCATGATCGAGGGCGCCTCCCTGCTGGCCCAGATTGCGCGAAAAAAAGTTAATCGTGAGCGCATCAGAAACATGCAGTTCCCGTTGGCTGCCGACGTTTTTGTGAAGCTCTTTCGCAAGCATCAGCCGAATTTATCAATCATTTTTACCAATCACGTGGCCGCTAACATGCACCGCTATTGGTACGGATTATTTCCGGAAGACTATCCCACGCGGGTTTACGACGAGAAGTGGATCAATAAATACCGCGATGAAATCATGGCCGCGGTTGATCTGCTGGATAACTATCTGGGAGAGCTGATGAAGCTGGCGGAGAAGAATGATTGCGTACTGGTAGTGGTGAGTAGCATGGGTCAGGCCGCTAATGAGAAGTTGACCCCTGAAGTCCGGGCTTCGCGAACCCACAGTTTCCGCCTGGAAGACGTGCGCAAATTCGCCGATCAGCTGGTTTCGCGACGCTATTCATACAATGTCGAACAAGCCATGGTTCCCCAGTACATGCTGGGTTTTCCGTCGACGGCTGAGGCGGAGAACTATGGTGCCGAAGTGCGCGAGTCAATTCCGGGCCTGAAGAGCGCCTCAGTGACCTGTGATGTGAACGGCCCGGTGGTCACTTTATCGGTCACGCTGGATGGAAACGCATCGGAAGTCATAGTCCGCGGCAAATCCTGGGACTACAAAGCACTGGGTTTCACGCGGTTTGAGATTGACGACCACAGCTCCGGCCGTCACTGTCCGGAAGGCAGTTTGATCATCTACAACAGTAAGACCGCAAAAGTGAATAAGCCAACCGTCAATTACCTGGAATACGCGCCAGCCATGCTGAAACACTTCGGGATCGAGCGGCAGGCTTTTATGACCGAACCCAGTTTCAATTTCTAACGATACGAGCAGGCGGGATTGGGAAAACGCAGCCGCTGAAAGCTACTTCTTTAGTATCGGGTTATACCCGTCGCTCACCAGCTTGGCCCGCGTATCTTCGGCTTGCTTGACGTCAGAGAACGGACCGACCTGGACGTGAAACAACTTATCTGACCCCGGACTGGCGATGAAGGCGGAGTATTGTCGTCCCTTGAGAGACTCCACCAGCGCTTCGGCATCCTCTTGCTTGCTTACTGCCGCCACTTGCACGTAATAAGCCTGACCCTGCTGGCCTGGGATAGAAGCAGCAGGCTGGTCTGGCACAGAGGATGCAGCACTCTGATTGGATGCAGATGCGGTGCCAGAACCAGCTGGAGTCGCCGGCTGTGATTGTTCCGTGGCGTGCGATTCCGGCGCAGAACTTGGCGCAGCGGTGTTCCGGCTCGCTGCTGGAGTTCGCGGTGACGACGTGCTCGGCGAAGGCAGCAGCTCCGGTGCGGACCGCACGGAACTTTTGCCCATGGTAAAACCCATGCCGAAGAAAATGGCGCACAGGATCACCAGCCCAAAGAACAGCGCCAGCATCTTGCCGGTGCCGAGGGTTATTTCGGTGTCGGTCGCGTCTTCCAGAGGAACTGTGGTTACGGGACTCATAGAATTCTAAGGCTCTTTCTTTTTGTAACCCTCTCACAAACCCAAAGTTCTGCACTCTTGCAAGCGTGTTGCCCACGACTGAAAGTGCAAGAACGACGGAGAGAGAAGTCGTTTCTCTATTTTGCTGCCGGCAGGCTGTCCTTCGCTAGTAACTTTTGGAGTCCAGAGAAGAAGTCCACTGGTACAGGGAAGACCACGGTCGTATTTTTTTCCACGCCGATTTCCGTCAAGGTTTGCAGGTAACGGAGTTGCACGCTGACCGGCTCCGATGCCAGCAGATGGGCGGCGTCCACCAGTCTTTGGGCGGCAGAAAACTCGCCTTCCGCGTGAATGATCTTCGACCGCTTCTCGCGTTCGGCTTCGGCTTGCTTAGCCATGGCGCGCAGCATGGACTCAGGCATATCCACTTGCTTGACTTCGACGTTTGCGACCTTTACACCCCAAGGCGCAGTGTGGGTGTCGAGTATGCTCTGCAAACGCAAATTGATTTTTTCTCGGTGTGCCAGCAGTTCGTCGAGTTCGACCTCTCCCAGCACGGATCGCAAAGTGGTCTGCGCGAACTGCGAAGTCTGGTAGATGTAATTGGAAACTTCGACTACTGCCCGCCTCGGCTCGATTACCCGAAGAAAGATGACCGCGTTGACTTTCAGCGTGACGTTGTCGCGAGTGATGATGTCCTGCGGGGGAACTTCCAAGGCTTCCTGGCGCAGCGATACCCGCACTATGCGATCGATGGGAGCAAAGACCAGAATTACGCCGGGACCTTTCGCCTCGGGAAGAAGATGACCCAAACGGAAGATGACACCGCGCTCGTACTCCGCAAGAATCTTGATTGAACTGAGAACGTAGAGAACCAGAATTATTAATGCAACCGCTAAGATCGCGCCAATGCCCAGTTCCATCGTCAACCTCCCGCCCAATTTGAGCTGTGGACGAGATTGTACTGCGTTTTCACCACGGAGACACGGAGGCACGGAGGAAACCGGACAGAAAATGCAAACCGCCTGGGTTGTAATCGTTTGGGAGAACCCGTTTTTCTCTGTGTCTCGGTTGTGAAAATGCTTATCGTTGGTGTTCGCGGGAGCTGCGCTTCGGACGCGCCAGGGTTTTGATCGCGCCGAGAAAGACAAGACAGAACCAGAAGTCTACAAGTACGCCGAGATCCAGCCGCGTGGGATCGTGACGGGCAGCAGCAGGCAGGTGCGGCATCAGCAGGAAGTAGACAGCATTCCCCGCCACCACGGCGATGAAGCTTTGCAAAAGGTTCACTCTAGTTTGTTTTGACACCGGTACCTCAAAAAAAGCACTCACCAATCACGCATTTCACGTTCGGGCAGTAGTACTGGTCCAAAATCTAAGCAGCTGCGATCATCGCAACTCAGGCTGATGGCTGACGGCTGCCTTTGCTACCATCCTTCTGATGCTGGAACCCTCCACCCCCGTTCAGTTTGTGAAAGGAATCGGGCCAAAACTTTCGGAGATCCTCGCAAACAAAGGCATACAAACTGTCGATGATCTGGTTCATTATCTGCCTTTCCGTTACGAGGACCGCCAAAACCCTCGCGGAATTGCCGAGCTGCAGCTGGGCGAAATGGGGACGCTAATTGCGGAGGTTCGCACTTCGGGCCTGTTTCGTACCCGCCGCATGCCGATTTTTCAGCTGACCGTGGGCCAGGGGCGTAACCGGCTTAAATGTATATGGTTCAACGGAAGCTACCTGAGAGACAAGTTTCAGCCCGGACAGTTGGTCGCGCTCTACGGGAAAGTGGATTTGAATCGCGGCGAACCGCAACTGGTCAATCCGGAATTTGAGATTCTCGGCGAGGAAGACAAAGCTGAAGAGAAAGCTGCGGAATCGCTGGAAGTCGGACGCATTGTCCCAATCTATGAGTCTGCCGGGCAAGGCAAGCTCACCTCCCGCTGGTTTCGAAAAATCATTCACAATGCGCTCAAAGACCTGACGCCCGATCTGCCGGAAGCAATTCCTGCCGCGATCTGCAAGCGGCTAAACCTTCCCTCTGCCAGGAAGGCGTTGTGGGAGGTCCATTGGCCCATTGAAGGAGAGAGCCTGCTTGACCTGCAGTCGCGACGCACACCTGCTCATATCCGAATGATTTTCGAAGAGCTATTTTTTATCGAGCTGGGGCTTGAATTAAAGCGGCGCGAGCAAAAGGCAAAGACCGGCATCGCGTTCGAGCTCAATGACCGGGTGCGCGAGGCAATCAAGAAAATTCTGCCGTTTCATCCTACGGGAGCACAGAAACGGGCGCTGAAAGAAATCGCCTCTGACATGCAAAAGCCGTTTCCCATGCGGCGTCTGTTACAGGGAGACGTGGGCTCAGGGAAAACCCTGGTTGCCTTCGAGGCGGCGATCATTGCGATTGAGAACGGGTTTCAGGTTGGGCTGATGGCGCCGACGGAAATCCTGGCACAGCAGCATTACTTTTCGGCGCGGCGGATATTAGAGCCATCAGGCTATCGAATTGTTTTGCTGACCGGCTCTCTCGAAGAGGACCGCAAACGCGAGATCCGCCGCCACATAGCGCAAGGCAGCGCGCAGTTGGTGATCGGCACGCATGCGCTGATCGAACAGAAAGTGGATTTCGCGAAGCCGGGCCTGGTGATCGTGGATGAGCAGCACCGGTTCGGCGTAATGCAGCGATCCAAGCTGATGCAGAAAACGGCCGAGTCTGGCAACGACCGTGTAGGAACGGGCGCCCCGGCCCGTTTGGCCGAGCCAATTCCGGAAGCCGACGTCCTGGTCATGACCGCTACCCCGATTCCCCGCACCCTTGCGCTCACCCTTTATGGCGACCTCGATATCAGTGTGCTCGACGAAATGCCGCCGGGGCGGACTCCGATCGTCACCCGCCGTGTCGGCGATGAGCGCTCGGACGAAGTCTGGCAATTCGTGCGCAAGCAGGTTGCGGCTGGCCATCAGGCGTATGTCGTTTATCCCGTGATCGAAGAAAAGGAATCGGAGCTCAAGGCCGCGATGAAGATGTACGGCGAGTTGAGCAAGAGAGTACTCCCTGATCTGCAGGTTGCAGTTCTGCATGGACGCATGGAAGCTGATCTGAAAGAACAGGTCATGCGGCTGTTTCAGCAGGGAAAGATCCAGGTTCTGGTTTCAACCACGGTCATCGAGGTTGGAGTTGATGTGCCGAACGCGACGGTCATGGTCGTCGAGCATGCCGAGCGCTTCGGCTTGGCGCAGCTGCATCAATTGCGCGGACGAATTGGACGCGGAGCGGCCAAGTCGTATTGCGTTCTCATGACTGGCGGCAAGGTATCCGAAGACGGCGAGCGCCGGCTGGATGCGCTGGTCCGCACCAACGATGGCTTCCAGATTGCTGAGTTGGATTTGGAACTTCGCGGTCCGGGAGAATTTTTCGGCACGCGGCAGGCAGGCCTACCCAGCTTCCAGGTTGCCAGCCTCATCCGCGATCGCGACCTGCTGGAGATAGCGAAGAAAGATGCGGCTGCGGTCTTATCCGCCCCAAATTCTGAAATCTCGCAAACCGAAATTGAGCGTGCCCTATGGCAAATGCGCACCCATTGGCAGAAGACCTACGGTCTGGTGGAAGTGGGATAAGATTGATCCGCTTGTTCATCACAGACCGTGCGGGGACGGAAAAATTGACTGCATCGAAAACTCTTTTGGGAGCGCTCATGAAGCGAATTGCTTGCTGGACATTCATCTTGACGACCGCCGGGTTCGCGCAGCAAACCGCCGTTCAACGTCCCAAGATCACCGGCATTGATCATGTGGACTTCTATACCAGCAACGAAGAAGCCAACAATCACCTGTATGCCGAGGTACTCGGCTTGCCTTCGGCGCTTCCGCTCGAAACGGGCCAGCTTCAGCGGTTCGTGATCGGCAAACAGTGGGTGGGTTATAGCGCCGCGCCGGACGCAAAAGCCACGAATCGAATGGACCACGTTGCGTTCAGCACAGAAGACTGTGACGCTCTGCGTGTGTATCTCGCCGCGCATGGCGTGAAGGTGCGTGAGTCAGCTGGTAGGTCCAAGGAGGGCCGGAGTTTTCGGGTGAATGATCCCGAAGGGAATGTAATCGAGTTCGTGCAGCCCTCGGGAGCGATCCGCGCAAAACTTTCTGGACAAGGCGAAGCATTACGAGCGCGTCCCGATCCCGTCTCCCGGCGCTTGATTCACACCGGCTTCATCGTTCGCGACCGCGCTGCGGAAGATCATTTCTACAAAGACATTCTGGGATTTCGGCTGTACTGGCACGGCGGCATGAAGGACGGCCAGACTGACTGGGCTGCGATGCAAGTCCCTGACGGTACGGACTGGCTGGAATACATGTTGAATATTGATGCCAACCCTGATCTCCAGACCACTGGCGTAATGAACCATATCTCACTCGGCGTGCGCGATATGAAAGAGGCCGTGGCCAAGATGGAGGCACACGGATGGAAGCCGCACGACAAAGATGATCATTCAGAGATAGGCAAGGACGGAAAATGGCAGTTTGATGTGTTCGATCCTGACTTCACACGCGTGGAACTCATGGAATTCACGCCCACGCAGAAGCCGTGCTGCTCGGACTTCCAGGGACCACATCCGAGTGAAAAGTGAACAGGGCGGTGCGCAGGCGCTGAAAAGCTCGGTACTTGATCACACGCCTGCGGCTATCGCTCTTGCCTTAATGCTACTTTCGCTCTGCTGCTCAACCAACAGCATCTCCTTTTGCAGAGACGAGAACCGCTGCATGATTTCGTTCAGTCGCATGCCCATATTGCGAATGGTTTCAACTTGTCGCTTGGTCGCTGAAGGCAGTTGTTCATCGTCGAGCAAAATCAAGTCACAGTTACCGAGAATCGATGTGAGAGCATTGTTGAGATTGTGGCGGGCCTCTACCATGTAGCGCCCCAGCGCAGCCTGGCGCTCGAGTTGAAAACTCATTTCCGTGAGCCGCGAGAGTTCAGCCACTGCTCGCATGCGCTCCAGAATCTCACCAGCCACGGTCGCCAGCAGCTGGGGCCATCCCTCGACCTCGGGAATCGCCACCATACCGGTCAGTTTGGGAGCACTGCCATTGGGCCGCGAAATATAGATAACGGACTTTCCCGTCCGGCACAGACTTTTCAGAACTGGGCTCTCCTGGGATTCGCGCAAACCGCCCACAATCGTGAGATCAAGCCCCTCCCGTACAAATTCGCTGCTGGTTCCTAACGTGAACGATGTGGGCAGGTGTGGCGAATCAGTCCAGCTGCGGACCACTGCATTTGAAAACTCACTATCATCGGAAACGATCAGGATTTTCGGTGGCTCCACTGCTTTACTCCAGGTATTGGTCTACTTTGGGTCGTCGTTGCCAGTATCGTTGGCCCAGCCGGCATCAGCCACGGGCAATTCGAACTCTCCGGGCGCCGAACTCCCAGCCGCCGCACTGGCGGCCTTTGCCTTGATAACGTCGCGGTTCTCTTTGAGCGCTGCTTCCACCGCAGTCCTCAAGTCGACCAGAATGCATAACGGCTGGCCGGCAGAATATTCGGCGTGAAACATCACCTTCCACGACTGGCAAATCATTCGCAGCCGGTTAACTGGCTCTTCGGCAGAGAATTGGGCTTTCCGGCAATCGAGGGCGGTTACGCCTCGCGCCTCAAGCTGCCGAAGTCCGTCGAGAATCACGTTCAGGTCCTGGTGCATCAAGCGGAAAAACATTCCGCGCATCAGAAAACCGAAACGCGCGAAAGCTACGAGCGTCAGGGGTTCGAAAAAGGTATCACCACAGGACTCTTTCATCTCCCGTCCGCGCTCGATGATCCGCGCCGTGAACAGCGATTTCAGCGTCTTGTGTTCCCTGGCCTCGCGCAGCAGGTCATTGAGATCCTTAAGAAACGGTGGTGCTTGAATCTCGATAGCTCCGAGCACCGGTTCAAGCACCTTGGCCACTTTCTTCAAGCTGAGGTCGGCGTCGTTGAGGTCTTCGGGAGCATGTTCTGAGAAGAGCTGCACCAACAGAAAATCGACCTTGTCGCGGTGCTGCGGACTGTGCGTGTTCTTGGCGAGATTGTGGACCAGCAGATCACGAAGAACGATGTCGTTCATCAGCTGCGAAGTTTGCGCGAACTGGCGCAAATGCTGAATTTGGATTTTTTCGTCCATGCCAGCGAACCAGCTTTCGGCGTCAGCAATTGCCTCAGCGGAAGGCGCCTCGGTGGCATCTTCCAATTCGCGGCAGGGGTCACTCTCCATGGCCGATTCCCGTGCTAAGGCGCAATAGACCGGATATAGACGACGCAAGCTCGCCCATCTATCAGCAGGAGTGGTTGGAGTTTGCAAATTCATGATTCACAGCTCGCGCGGTCAGTGCATTCTAGTAGTCGTGATTAGCACGCACACAACCAAATGCGGAGCCTGTAAACGATTGAGCAGTAAGGGGGATTGGATAACAGCAGGGCCCCGGTCGCCGGACGTGTCTCATTATGATACGAATGCGAGACGATGTGCGCCTGTCGCATTCGCGGCTATTGCAGTGCCGAGCTCGAAGCAGCCAGGTTCCCGCCAATGTTGTAACGCTTCAGCTTGCGATACAAAGTCGCACGGCTGATCCCAAGCATCTTCCCGGCCATGACTTTGTCGCCATTCACCTGTTCGAACACGCGCCGGATTGTCGCGCGCTCAATGTCCTCGAGGTCATTGGACGACAGAGAGCTCTGCGGAACAGTAAAGGTCGCGGCGTCGGGAGAGGGGGCGATCGCGATCACACTAGGCGGCAGGTCGGAGACATCAATGATTTTGCCTTCTCCCAGAGCGGTTGCACGCTCGATGCAATTCTCCAGTTCCCGAACATTTCCCGGCCAGTCGTGTTGCAGCAGCGCCTTCATGGCCGCGCCGGTCATTTGGATTCCTGCTCCCTTGGCGTGACGGTCAAGAAACCAGTGAACCAGCATAGGAATATCGGAACGGCGCTCACGTAGCGCGGGCAGCCTGACCGAAACCACGTCCAAGCGAAAATACAAATCCTTTCGGAAGCGTCCTGCGCGATACTCGGTCTCCAAATCACGATTGGTGGCGGCGATGACGCGCACGTCCACTTTGACCCTCTGATTGCTGCCGACCGGCCGCACTTCCTTTTCCTGAAGCACGCGCAAGAGCTTCGCCTGCATCTCCAGCGGCAGCTCGCCGATTTCATCGAGGAAGATTGTGCCCCCATGAGCGGCCTGAAACAGCCCGATCTTCGATCGCAGTGCGCCGGTGAATGCGCCCTTCTCGTATCCAAAGAGTTCGCTTTCGATCAGGGTAGGAACAAGGGACCCGCAATCTACAGCCACGAACGGACGCGATGCGAAACTACCACGGAAATGAATCGCGCGCGCCACTAGTTCTTTCCCTGTACCGCTCTCGCCGACAATCAATACCGGAGTGCGCGTGTCTTTAAGGCGCGCAATCATGCGGAGAACGTCCTGAATCTTTGGAGTGGTGCCGACAATACCGTGCATGCCGGTTTCCATATCCATGCGCTCGCGCAGGAATTGGTTCTCTTGCACGAGTTCTACTTTTTCGGCCATTCGACGTAGGAACAGCCTCAATTCTTCGAGCGGGGTAAACGGTTTGGCAATGTAATCGTAGGCCCCGAGCTTCATGGCCTGGACGGCTGTCTCCACCGAGCCGTGACCGGTCATTACCGCGACCTCGGAGCGGGGCAGTATCTTCTTTACTTTTTCCAGAAATTCCAGCCCCGACATTCTCGGCATTACGAGATCGGTAAGAATAATGTGCGCGGGAGATTCCTCGAGCAGCGCGAGAGCCTCCTCCCCGGTGCTCGCCCCCATGCTGGCAAATCCCATGCCGTCCGCAACGGTCATGCACAACCGGCGGATGCTCTCTTCATCGTCCAACACTAAGAAACGGATCCCAGCGCGCTCGCTCACAATGGTTTCCCCATGGTCTTTTCAATCACAGAAATGAATTGCCTGGCTCGAAATGGCTTTTCGACGCAGGGTGCGCCGGTTCGCTGCAAGGTTGCAGCCGTATCTTCATTTGCGATGTCGCCGGTTATGAATACCAGGCGACGCGCTAACCCGGGACGATGACGCGTGATCCAGTCGTGTACGTCGGCGCCGTTCATGCCCCCGGGGGTGCGCATATCGGAGACCACGCCCAAAAACTCACCCGACGCGAGCAGGCGCACACCGTCCGCCCCCGATTCGCTGCAAACGACCGTATAGCCACTGCGCTCCAGGACGGCCTTTACGTAGCTCATCACAGCGGGCTCATCTTCAATGAGCAGTACTGGAATAGGTTCAGCTTTGACTGCATGTGTACTCATGGTTTGTTACCTGCCGCAACTGCGGTTAAAGAGGCAATTTCGTTGACAGCTGGAAAGCGAACGGTGAAAGTGGCACCCGGTGCACCTGTGTTATTGGAGCAGGAGATTTCTCCGCCGTGCTCCTTCACAATTCCGTAACAAATGCTTAACCCCAAACCGGTGCCTTGCCCAACTTGCTTGGTCGTGAAAAAGGGGTCGAAGATACGCTCAGCCTGAGCAATGCCGGAACCGTTGTCCCGGAATGAGACTTCGACAGAATCACCTCGTCGTGCGCTGGAAATCTCAATGCGCGGCCCTGATGCCGAGTCGCGAACGGCGTCGTAAGCGTTGTTCAGAATGTTGAGGAAGACCTGCTGTAGCTGCTGGGAGTCACCCATGACCAGCGGCAGATCGTCGTCGTAGTTCTCAGTGATGGCCACTCCGCGACTGTGAAAGTCGTATGCCCGCAGTTGAATTGTCCGCTTCACGATAGGATTCAAGTGAACCGGCTTCCACTGGGGCGGCATCTGCCGGGCAAAGCTAAGTAGATTTTGAACGATCTGCTTGGTGCGCTGCGCTTCTTGCAAAATGACTCGCAGGTCCTTGCGGGCGCTCTCGGGCACTTCCGAGTTGTCCATGAGCAAATCAGCGAATCCAAGAATGGCTGTCAGCGGATTATTCACTTCGTGCGCGACTCCGGAGACGAGCTGGCCGACGGCGGCCATCTTTTCCGCGTGCATGAGTTTGGCCTGCAACGAGGCGGCATCGGTCACATCGCTCATCACCACCACAATGCTGCTGACGTGGCCCTGGTCATCACGCATGGGGCTGAGGTTCACCGAAAATTGGCCTACACGTCCGTCGGCCCGGAGCACTTGCACGTCGAGATTGTCTACCTGACTTCCCGCAAGCACCGAGTCGAAGGTGTCTCCAAATGCCTCCCGCTTCTCAGGCGCGACCAGGGCGTTAAGGTGCAGTCCGAGGATGGCTTCCTGTTCATATCCCATAGCCTGCCAACGACGATTGGCATAGCTGATCAGTCCGGCAGTATCGGCGACCAGAATTAAACTTTGCGTGTTATTCAGGATTTTGCCGGAGAAATCACGCTCGCGCTGCAACTCCGAACGGTAGGCTCTCAGCCCGCTGACGTCCAGCATCAAGCCGCGATACTGGGTGATTTTTCCCTGGGGATCGCGGACTGCGAAGGAGTTAATCAATACGTGAACAGGATTGCCATTTTTGTGCTTGAGCGCCTCTTCGTGGTTGCGCAGTGTGCCTTCACGTTGCATGAGGGCGAAGAGGTCCTGGTGGCGTTCAGGCGCAACAAATACTTCCACCCGCGGATCACAATGTAGCAACTCTTCACGGCTTTCGTAACCCAGCATTCGCACCAGGGTGTCGTTCACTTCAATGAAGCGGCCGTCAGGACTACAGAAAAACAGTCCTTCCTGGATGTTGTCGAACAACTCGCGGTAACGGCGTTCGGCCTCGCGCCGGTCAGTTATGTCCTTGAGAACGTGAATTGTCTGCGGACCTTCGCTTCCGGCGCCGTGCACCTGGGAGGTGGAAACCAGGTAGGTTCGCTGCAGCACTGGGTGGATGTACTCGTCGGCTAAATTGCCGCTGCTTCGGCAGAACGGACACGACCGCAAAGGCGGAGCGCCGGCGGTGGCGAGTAGTGCACCCATATTGATCCCGATGAGTTGCTGCGGGCGGGTGCCGATGAATTCGGCGAGCGCGCGATTCACCCGCAAGACGTTGCCGGCCTGGTCATGAGCGACGACAAAATCAGGAATAGCGTCGAAGATCTCGATCCAGTGCCGGTTCGCTTGCTCCATTCGATTGAAAAACCGGGCATTTTCGAGCGAGACAGAAGCTTGCCCTGCTATAGCCTGCAGAAGGTGACGGTCCTCGTCGCCAAGCGGTTCTTCGCGGCCGGCGAGACACAGCGCGCCCAGCAATTCTCCTGAATTCCCGTGTAACCGCGCGACGATGACCTGCTTCCATCCGATCAGCTGTGCCAGTTCATCGCCAACCAGGTCCTGAGCGTTTGTCGTGTTGATCTCCTCAGACTGGCGTCGCACCGATGCGATGGCCGCGTTCGCGAATCGTGATTCAGCCTGCCCTGAACCCTCATTCGGAGCGGGTAAAAACGCGGCGCTTGTTTCCTGGCCGTTTTCGACGATTAAAGCGGCCGAGTGAACGCTCATCATCTCTGCGGCCCGCCGCACGAAGCTATGTGCAAAGCTGGGTCCCCGAATCAACGAATGCAGCTCGAGCGCGAGACTGGTGAGAGCTTCAGCCCTTTTCCGGTGTTGCTCAGAAAGCAGCAAGTTGCGGCTGACTTCGAGGGCAACGGTGACCTGGGCGGCGAGGGCCTGGGCGCGGCGAACGTCCTCCTTGGAGATTGCGCCCCCATCCACGCGGTCCAGCACACCAAAAATTCCCAGCAGTTGCCCGCTGGTGCCGAGCATTGGAACTGCCAGGAACTGGCGCACGTCGAACTGAGCCAAAAGCTGCTGATTGGCTCCGGCGAGTTGCGTCGCATCCTCGACGCAAAAGACTTCTTTCTTTCGCATCGCCTGCATGAACACACCTTCCGGAAGGGTGAAGCCGGCCGGATCGCGTGGCCCGCCAGGGTGGCTCCAGCGGATGTGAATTCTGTCCTCTTCCGTTAAGCCGACGACGCTGCGAGCAAAGCCCAGAAAATCGCTGGCCCGGAGTACGAATTTCTGCATGAACTGATCGAGATCGGCGATGGATCCCAGCTCGGACGCGATATTTACGATCTGGTGGAGCTCGTGAGCTTGTGCGCGGGCTTTGGAGTAGAGCTCGGCATTGGAGATGGCGACGGCGGCAAAGCTTGTGACCACGGGTAAGAGTGATTTCTCTTCTACGGTGAAAGCGCCTTCGCCGCGGGGATAAACCAGGATTGCCCCTTCCCGGCTCGAGGTTCGAAACGGCGCAGCCATCAGAGCTCCTGGGGCGACCAGGTCTCCAAGGGAGTGCCCTGCAGGATCGATGGCCACGCTGATGGTCTCGCCCGCCAGGATGGAGCGATGGGTGAGATCACAAATGAAGTTCAGGTCCCGGCGGTCGTAGCGCGATCTGACCGAGAGTGCCATCTCGGGATTCTCGGTTGCCACCGCCCACAGCTCGTAGCCGGTGTTTTCGCGGACCAGTATGCACACCAACGGGCTTCGCAGAAGAGCGCGCAGCCGGTCGGCTACGGCTTCCACCACCATGCCCAAATCAGGCGCGGAATGCAGGCTATGGGCTACTTCTGCGAGGATTCCCGCACGCCGATGTTCTTCCCGCGCGCGTTCTGATAGGCGCATGGCCTCAAGAAATCCACCCAGCTGCGCCGCCACAATGCTTGCTTTTGCAACATGATCGGGAGTGAAGAAGTTCGGCTCGGTATTATGCAAAAAAACAGCCGCACCCACGACTTCATTCGAAACCACCAATGGGACGGCCATGGCAGCGCGGGCGTTGAACTCGGCTGCCGAACGAAATTTCGCGGTATTCAGCGCGTTGAAGTAGACAGGTTTTTTCCGGTGAATGGCTTCGGTAACCACGGTGCTTTCGTCGGCCCGTAACCGGGCATTGCGAAAGTGTTCTGCCATCCAGCCGTCGGCCTCCGCCCCCACTAACTGGTCGGGGGGAAGGAAATGCCAAACTCCCACCCCGCTTACCTGAAAGTAGCTGCGGGTCTCGCGACAAAAAGCGCTCAGGATCTCGGCTGCAGACACTGCCTTGGCTGCTGCGGCGGAAAACTTCAGCAGGAGTATTTGAAATGGATCGTCCGCAGCTCCAGTGGGACGCGGTATCAGTGCCTGTTCGGAGCCCATGGTCAGACGCCCCCCTCCAACGGCTGCGATAATGCCGCTCCGGGCCAAGTCATTGAATTAGTTGGACTCTATCTTGCAATCTCAATTTGAGTCAAGGACAAACGCCGAAACCAGCGTGAAGCAGGAATCTCCTTTGCCACACCGCCAGCCGTATCGTGCTGAGACAAATCCAGGGAAAGTGAGACAGGACCCCAACTCTCGAAGACACTTTCGTAACGTTGAATTGCCATAAGTACCTGAAAACATGAATCAAGTCCCGGTACTCTAGCCACGGGGATGGAGATTACCGTGCATTACTCGAAAGGTATTTTCAGAGCAGGGGGGCCCGTGTCTTTCCAGACGAGATCCAAGGCTTTTGTGAGGCTTGTATTCCTCGTTTTACTGATTACCACGCTGTTCGCATCATTTCACGCCGCTCCGGGAATTGCACAAACGGAAATAGATCGGAAGGTCAAATCCAAAGTCGCCGCGACTTACCCGGAAATCGCGCGAAGAATGGGTTTAAGCGGCTTGGTGAAGATTCAAGTAGTGGTCGCGGCAAACGGAACGGTGAAGGAAACGAAAGTACTCGGCGGTCACCCGATTCTTGTGAACGCCGCACTCACTGCAGTGAAAAAATGGAAATTCGAAACTGCGAGCGGTGAAACTACCGGAACAGTGGAGTTCAAGTTCGATCCGGGAAGCTAGCGCACGAGTTTTGAGATGTGGAGAAGCATCTATGTCGATGAGCAAGAAGCTCTATTGGAACTTCGGCTTCGTTCTGGGCATGGTTTTGATCCTTTTTGGGGTGACGTGGTTCGCCGTGCAACGGGAGCAGGCGGCCAAAACTGCAACTGCCCAGGCATTGACGGCGTTGTCGGTCGTCGATAAGGTCCGATTTCAAATCATGCAGAACCGGCTTTATCTCAGCAACTACCTGTTGAGCGGGGACGCGCGCGAAGTTGAGCACATGAATGACGGTGTGCGCCAGTTGAATGAACATTTGCAAAATGGCGAGAAACTGGCGAGCTCTGACCAGCAGCGTTCGGATTTTGACGATGTTCACAAAAACGAGAGCGCCTGGCTCGTACAATTCGCTCAACCACTACTGCAAAAACGCAAGGAAGTAGATGCCGGCAATGCAACCGTGGCCGACCTGCAAATCTTCTACTTGCAAAAGGACGCTGCAGCATGGGTGAAGACGTCGACTGATTCGTTGAACGAAGCTGACCGTGAAATCAGGCAGACCCTTGATGAGCGGCGCAAGATTGATGACAACGCGGGCAAATGGACAATCTTCTTGGCTTTGTGCAGCACGCTCATCGCAATCGCCTTGGGCATAGTAATCGCGTACCGCACAGCGTATTCAATAACGCATCCACTGTCCGAACTGATCAAGGTGGCGAGACAGATCGGCGAGACCGGAGACCTGGACCACAAGATCGCAATCCACCGGGATGACGAAATCGGCCAGTTAGGCCGCACCTTTGACGGGATGGTGATCTACCTCAAAGAAATGGCGTCGGTCTCTGAGGCCATCGCCGGCGGCAACCTGGCTGTGGATGTGAAGCCGCGCTCGAAACACGACACCCTGGGGAATGCATTCGCGAAGATGACCGAGGGCCTGCGTGGGTTGGTGCGCAATGTCCGCGACGCGGCCTCGCAAGTAGCGAGCGCTTCCACTCAAGTCGCCGGGGCGTCTGACGAATCCGCCAAGATCAGCCTGCAAACCTCATCTGCAATCGATGAAGTCACCAGCACCATGCACGAGATGAGTGTGAACGTGCAGAACATGGTGAAAAGCACACAAGTGCAGGCATCAAGCGTTAGCGAGACCTCAGCTTCTATCGACCAAATGGTCGCCTCGATTCAACGGGTTGCTGATACCGCCAAAGTGTTGCTCGACATATCAAACCGGTCGCGCGAGGAAGTGCATAGCGGCATCACCACGATGGAAAAGGCCACAGATGGACTGAACAAGATCAACATCACCATCGGTTCATCGGGGAAGATCATCGACGCTCTGGGACAGCGGGCAGACGACATCGGGAAGATCATCGAAGTCATCGATGACCTCGCAGAACAGACCAACCTGCTCGCGCTCAACGCCGCAATTGAGGCTGCCCGCGCCGGAGAGCATGGCTTGGGCTTTGCGGTTGTGGCCGATGAAGTCCGGAAACTCGCGGAAAAATCAGCGCAATCAACCAAGGAAATTTCCGAACTGATCCAGAGTATCCAGAAGGAAGCCCGTAAGGCAGTCGAGAACATGGACCAGAGCACAAGCATCGTGAATGAGGGGCTGACTCTGGGTTCGGAACTGAACACCGCTTTGCGCAAAATTTCCAACGTGGTCACCGAAGTCTACAAATTCGCCCAGGAAATTGGGGCCGCCACCAACGAGCAGTCGCATGGTTCAACGCAGATCGCTCGTGCCACCACTCGGCTGAACGAAATCACCCACGAAATCAACTCCGCGGTCGAAGAGCAAGCCTCAGGCGCGCATGCGGTTGTCAAAGCTATGGAGCGCATGCGCGAACTGGTGCAGCAGACAACCTCGGGTTCGACCGAACTGGCGGCTTCTGCCGAACAGATGTCGAAGATGTCCCGCGATCTGCTCGACTCGATGAACCGCTTTGGCATTGGTTCCGACGGTGACGCATTCTCGGAGGAAAAGAACCGTAGGAATGCGCGGGCCGCAGCTGCCGCACGATCGTAAAACGGACTGTTATGAATCGTGATGTTCACATTGTCGGTTTTCAGGTCGGACGCGAAACCTATGGAGTTCCGATTACGTCATTGCACGAGATCGTCCGTGTTCCGGAAATTACGGCTGTTCCCGACGCCCCGGAATACATGGAAGGCGTGATCAATCTTCGGGGAAAGATTGTCTCAGTCATTGACCTGCGCAAACGTTTGGGAGAGAAGAACGTTACTGGACACCGCCGCAATCGGATCCTGGTGATCGAGCATAACGGCAGGCTGGCGGGGCTAATTGTGGATTCCGCTTCGGAAGTGCTGAAAATTCCAGCTTCCGACGTGGAAACGTCGCCTACAGCGTTGCAGCAAGGCGGCACGAACTGTGTAACCGGCCTGGGAAAGTACCGCGGCCGCTTGATTGTCCTGCTTGACATGAACAAGCTGTTGGACTTTGATGCAGCGCAAAGACGTGGGGAAAAGGTTTTGGCCCAAGCAACTGTGGACGTGGCGCGAGGCGCGACGGCAAGCAAATAGTTCTTCAAGGACACGCATGAGTTCTCCAGCCCTGGCGATTCAACTGAGCCAAGCCGAGATGCGGCTGTTACAGAACCTCGTCTATCAGGAATGCGGGATGTACTTTGACGCGAGGCGCACTCATTTCCTGCAAGACCGGTTGCAGAGACGGTTGCGCGAGTGCCGCATGGATTCGTTCTACAGCTACTACCGTCTTCTGCTCAGCCCGGGCGGCAGGCAGGAACTCATGAAGCTGCTTGAGAACCTGACCGTCAACGAGACCAGTTTCTTTCGCAACAAGGCCCAACTGGAGCTGTTTCATAAGCACATTCTGGATGAGATCATTCGGGCCAAGCAGCAGCAGAGCAATTTTCAAATTCGCATATGGAGCGCGGGCTGTTCAACCGGCCAGGAGCCGTACACCATCGCCATGCTGGTGGCAGATGCCCTGGCTTACCACAATCTGCGGATGCCGTCGATTCCGGGTGCGGTGTGGCCGAAGCCCCTGGTTCCGCCACCGTGGAAGGTTGAAATTCCCGCCAGCGACATTAATTACCCCGTGCTTCGCGCCGGGCAGGAAGGCATCTACAACGAGCACCATATGTCCTCGGTCGACTACGCCTATCGCCTGCGCTACTTCGATAAAGTCGGCGAACGCTATGCGGTAAAGAATGCAATCAAGGAATTGGTGCACTTCGACTTTCACAATTTGAAGACCGAGTTCTTGCCGCAGTCAAACGATGTGATCTTCTGCCGCAACGTGATGATGTACTTCGACGAGGCGGAGCAGCGGCGCCTGGTGGAGAAGTTCTATCACTGCCTGACGCCGGGCGGATATTTGCTGGTCGGACATGCGGAAAGCCTGCTGGGGCTCACCGACAAGTTCACGATGGTGTACCGCAACAGTGGCACCGCATATAAACGGATCGAGGTGGCGGAGTGACGCCGTTTTCGGACGAACGCGGGAGCGAATTGCGCGATCTGTTTTTCGAGACCGCGCAGGAACTTCTTCAGTCCTTGAACGAAGATGCGCTCAAGCTGGAGAAGGCGCCGCAGAACACCGAGGTCATTCGCAGCATTCGCCGCACCGTGCACACCTTAAAAGGTGACGCCGCCGCAGTCGGCTTCCACGAGTTGAGCGAACTCGCGCACCTGCTTGAAGACGCCCTGGCCATTGAGAAACCTCCTGCAGGCATTTCCCTGGCAGAAGTTGC
>Ga0075425_100002296_pt1 | contig 19114 bp, 15 predicted proteins | sample SoiMethybrSBSTD4_FD_75300 | JGI IMG/M metagenome (GOLD analysis project Ga0075425, IMG submission 75300) | Bulk soil microbial communities from a Populus tree surrounding site in Tennessee, USA - Soil MetaG P. TD hybrid SBSTD4 | ecosystem: Environmental > Terrestrial > Soil > Tree plantation... | reverse complement strand
TTCTTCACGTCGTACTAAATATCCAGGAATATTTACAATTCTGTTACCTAAGGAAACATGTCCGTGAGCCACCATCTGTCTTGCCTGTTGGGCCGATTTTAAAGAACCCTTCTTCATTACCAATGTTTGTAGTCTTCGTTCGAGCAGGTCTTCAATCTTCAAATTCAAAACGTCATCAAGTGTAGAGGACTGATTTACTAGCCCCAGTCTGTTAAGGAACGTTAATAGCTGTGTTTCTTTTTCTTGTCTGACTTCCGTAGGAAGAGCCAACAGAGCTCGTGCCTGATTCCTAAATCTAGCAACTTCAGATTGGGCCCTCCAGAGTTCACGTTTATTTCTTAGCCCGTATGAACCGACTACATAGAGTTCAGCGTTAAGCTGATCTGTAGTCCATATTCTTCTTGGTCTACGAAACATTTTTTTTGGTTTATGCGGATCTCCCGTAACACAACTCACCTATTATTTCTTGGGTGCTTCCTTTGTTGTGCCAGTGGGAGCTTTGGAAGCAGATTCCGCTGACGGAGCGGGTGGAGTAATCCCGACCGTTGCAGCAGATGATGCTGCTGATGGTGCAGCTCCTCCTGCTGCTCCTGCTGGCATTGGCTTCCCGGTCCTCTTAACACCAACAGCTCCGCCTCTTCTTCCCGTTGTTCTAGTGCACTGTCCTCTGACCCGTAACCCAAACATATGCCTGTATCCTCTCCAACTCATTACATTCTTTTCACGATCGATATCATTTGAAATAGCAAAATCTAAATCGGATGTGATGAGGTGTTGATGTGAACCCGTATCTATATCCTTCCTTCTGTTAAGGTACCATTCTGGTACTCCTGATTTTGAGGGATTCTTAACAACTGCTTCGACCTCTGTCAAGTCTCTATCTGTTATAAATCCAACGCGAATATTCGGGTTTATATTTAGGGATTGAAGTAAAACTTGAGAATAATTGTAACCGACTCCTCTAATTTCGCTTAATGCTGTAATTAATTTCTTGCTTCCGGCAATATCCTTGCCTGCAATTCTAACAATATGTTTATAGTCTGACGCTGACAAGCAAAAGGTGAAGACAAGATCCTCAATAAAAACTATGCTTAAACCATAGCGAAGTTTCAATTAGGTCTTATCATACCATAGTCCGCTCAATACTTTGTGTTTATGCAAATGAACAATATATCTCAAAAATGGAGAACATATAGAGTAAATGAGTGACTGAAATGCCAATTTAGCAAGGTAACACTCATATCTCGATCGACAATGTTTAAATCTGGAGAGCAATACGCGATTTTTATAGCTTGGGTTCAAATAACTTTAAAGATATTGTATACCGTGCCTATAACTTAGATCCGAAATATACACAAATAATGGCAGGAGTTCCCGAAGACTACAAACAGGTAAAAACATTGGGAGATTTATTGGAGATTCGTTACAAGCATGTTCCAATCGAAGAGCAGATGAGGGCGAACCTTATTATGAAATTAAAAAGTAACGAGTATCCATACAAAGGTATTATAGGATATGATGAAGACGTCATTCCGGCTGTCAATAGGGCGATCTTATCTGGCCATGATATACTGTTTGTAGGACAGATTGGACAAGCAAAAACAAAAATCGCTGAATCCATAGCAAAGAATCTTCTTTCCCCGATACCTGTAGTCAAAGGCAGTATAACAAATGATGTTCCAATTTCTATTCCTGAAGAGCAACTACTTAACCTTCTAACTGATTCAGGAGTATCACATGCTTATCCAGAATTCAATATCTCAAAAGAATCTGAGGACACTATAAGTCACAACAAGCTGGATACCAAAATTGACTGGGTAAAAGGAGAGGATAGATATAGATATATTCTTGCGACGCCTGATATATCAGTTAAAGATCTAGTAGGTCAAATCGACGCGATTAAAATTGCAAAGAGCGGCCTTCAGCTTTATGATATAGAATCATATTCTCCTGGTCAGCTGTTACAGGCTCGACATGGTATTCTATGTATAGACGAACTTCCGGTACTGGATCCGCGAAAACAAGTTGCACTCTTAAGCGTTTTGCAGGAAGGAAAATTTACAACGGGATCATATCCGGTCATTTTTAAACCAGATGCAAAAATTATTGCAACCGCAAACCCAATTGATTATACTCATTCTGGTAAAGTTATTGAGCCATTGTTTGATAGATTGAGAAGTCATATAGACACACATTATCCCACTAATATTAATAATGAAATGCTTATTATAATTCAAGAAGCACGAATTACAGATAAGAAGAACGTCTTTTTGCCAATTTTCATTCTAGAAACTGTAGCGGAGATAACAAAATTCGCAAGAATTCATCATGATATCAATCAGGACAAAGGTGTCAGTGTCAGGATGGGAATTCATTCAACAGAACTTTTGGTAGGTGAAGCAGAAAGAACCAGATCTATAAAACATTCTGTAAAGGCAATTCCAAGATTTTGCGATATTCATGGTATTTATCAAGCTTGCAAATTTGAGTTGTCTGAAATGGAAGATAATCGACAAAACAGGACAAATATACTTGATTCAATAATTAACGATGCTATAAAAGAAGTTTCCCTTCGATATATTCAAAGACTTGCATCAGACCATATAATGAAAATAAAGGACGAATTTGCAAAGAATAAATTATTTTCAGTATCACAAATGATGATAGCTAATGATAACGACAACAAAACTGATCTAGATGATTACGAATCACAACTAGCAGAGTTCCCCTTTTTCAGATCAGTCTTAAATGAAACTGTAGCACACATAAAATATGAGCAAGAAAAATTCGTTGGATTGGCCAATCATTTTGGAATAGCAACTGACAACATAACAATTTCGGAAGACACAGACGCGGAACTTTCTGCGTCAGCAATAGAAATACTCTTAGAGGGTCTTAGATATACCCAACCGCCAATATTAGAAAAGAAGGACAATAGCAATTATGAAGCCATTTGACAGTTGCGATTCGGACGCAAAATCATATGTTTATTTTCCCAGTCATAGTTCTGAAAACACCCAAAATATCAAACAAGATAGTTATGGTCCGCCAAGAGATATACTAGATAAATTATTGAATGTTATTGGAAGAGAAGTGCTTCGAGAAAAAACACCTACAATAGAGGAGCTTGAACAAACGCTGGAGGATATATTAGCGACTAGTGGCTTTGAACAAAACTACGGGAAGCAAGGGCATGGAAACAGACCAAGTACAAATAACAATACTGTGGACGCGCCTAGTTCCGGTAAACCGACAATTATGTACCTAATACAGAAGGGATATCTTAAGGACTCCGCTAAGTGGCTTAGCTCAAAAGGCTTTCTAGAGGTAGGTGGAAGGATTTTGAGTGATGTCATGAAGGCATTGAAAAAAGGTGACTTTGGATTACATTCCTCTACAGATCTTGGTGCTGGTAGCATCATATTGGATACAACGAAGAAATATGAGGCAGGCAACGATATTCGGCTCATAAACGTTCCAGCTACCTTGCTTAACGCGGTTCAAAGAGCAGCGAAAAACAAGGATCAGATCAAGATCCCCCTTGCAATCAACATAGAGGATTTGGAAGAATACGAGACTATGCGAGACGTAAGAGTTGCAGTAGTTTACTGTATTGATTTGAGTTCCACTATGCGGTATTCTTCTATGTTCGGTGATATGAGTAGAATTGAAGCTGCCAAAAGAGCACTGTGGAGTCTTTTCCTGTTGAATCGTAAATACTTTCCGTCAGATTCCATTTACATTGTTGGATTCGGAGCATTGGCATCAAAAGTAGCAGCGCAAGATATCCCATACTTAAAGACATTCGAACCAGGATCTGACTTTTTACATTATACAAATTATCAATCTGCATTTCGTTTGGCTAGGAAAATACTGCAAAAAGATGGTGCAATCAACCGTCGAATAGTACTAATAACTGACGGCCATCCTAGTGCTTGCTTTATTGACGATAAGAATGAAAAGGAGAAGATTTTATCTCAAAGACCATATGCTCATTTCTATACAGCAAACGATGAAACACTCAGAACGGTAAGAGAGGACCAAGATATGACTCTTGACACTAATTCAGGAGAAATAGTATACCTTTGTTATCGCTATAGACAGGTAGACCAGTACATTGCAGACAAGACAATACAAGAGGCTAGAAAGTGCCGTAGGATGGGCTTTGAAATAGATACTATCATGATAAGTGAGGAGGATTCATTACTAGAATATGTTAATGATATGGAAAAACAGGTGAGAGGCAGATCTTATTACATAAACCCAAATGTAATTGACAAGGTTTTGCTAACTGATTATCTGAACAACAGGAAGCAGACCATCAGAGCTCATTCGTAGTATATTGAATGCTTAAAAAGCAGAGAATAATCACTCCGATTTGGCTGGGTATTAGTTTTTATGTATAGATACACCATCAAAACAGGTAGCGGGTTGAGATAGAAAATGATGCTTGAAACTAATTACGTTGACTGGAATAACGCGCTAAGTGTATTGAGCAAAGCTTTCGAAACTAAATTGTTTGTTTTGATTATAGGGCCAAAAGGCACAGGCAAGACTACCTTAGTACGTAAATTCGCATCGCATATGAAAAAAGACCTATACTCAGTCAACTTTAGTCTTCGCACAAGGGAGTCTCATTTAATTGGAACGAAAACCCTCGAGAAAGGTGAAGTTAGCTTTGTCGAAGGCATCCTCGTAAAATCTATGCGTGACGGAAATATGTTATATCTAGATGAGCTCAATGCTGCAGAAGCGGATGTTTTACTGCGACTTGACGAAGCATTAGACGATAGAAGACAACTTGTTTTAAAAGAAGCTGAAGGACAAATAGTTAATGCTGCCGCGGATTGGTTCGTAATTGCAACTATCAATCCCTTGTCGCATGTTGGAACAAAAGAGTTGCCTCCCCAGCTTTTAAGCAGATTTCCGTTTCGACTGAAATTGGAATACCCTCCGGAGGATATAGAGTTGCAGATTATAAACCAACATACTTCAGTTGATAGTTCAAAAATAGGCGAAGTAAAAAATTCCATAAAGCTAGCTAAAAGCCTAAGAGAAGCGGCAGCCTTAGAGGAATTATATTATAGTCCGAGTCTCAGAGAAACAATTGCTTTTGCAAAACTGATCGGCAAAGGTGTAGCTAGCAAGCAGGCTGCGGAGTTAGTCTATGCAAATGTATACGATCAATGGGGAGAAGTAGAATACCAAAAGGTCATGGATATGATAACATCAATTTTCGATAGCTAGTGTCTAAGACGTAAAAATGTAACACAATAAACATGATAATGCGAAATGATGTTTTGTTAGATGTAGCTACATTCCTAGCGAGAAGGTGGTCAGGAAATTCTAGAATAGTCATATCAATAATGCGTGACAAACTACCTACTGCCAGACCTGAGAAAGGTCAGATAGTACTTCCGAATATTGATTATTTTCCAGGTACGGATTTCCAAAAATACAGACAGTGGCGTGTTGCACTATGGTATGAATCTATGCGTTTCATGTACTCATCAAAAGTCTTGAGTTACGACCATGCATACGGCTTTCTACTTAACACCGTAGAAAAGAAACGCGTTGAGTTTCTTGGACTTTTACAATGGCAGGGCATGGTAAAAGAAATTATTTTCAATGAGAGTATATTTTGGCTATCCTGTCCTCTTCTTAATTCTCTCTATGGCAGACATAAAGTAGTAGAAGCATTCTCGCAGTACTTTTTGACAGGATATATTAAAGGTGAATTATTTGGTAGTGAATTTGAAAGAGTAAAGGCCTCAGCTGAATTTGCTAACAGCCTAGTAGATCAAGCAATTAAGAACAACCACGGTACCGATTGGATCGAACGACATATCCCAAAGCTAATCAAAATGCTTGAAATAGATCCTCTTGTTTCTATTCCTATAATTGCGCCACGGACAAGGATTGGACTGTCAATTAACAGAAGCGATCTCTTAAAGCAGATAGAAAACGTGTTGAGTACTAGTACCAAGTATAAGCCAGACGAGATCGATAGTGCCACAAAAAAAGTTGCTGAAGGAAATGACGTGTTGAGCGAATTTAAGACGCTATTAAATGAGAGCACAAAGACCGAGAATAAGGGTTATGAAAGCCTAGAGAACCTAGGATTAAGTATTCCCAAGAGATTGGATTTAGATGAGACGCAGATTTATGATATGGATTTGATCGAAAAGACGAAGGCAGCATTTAGGGACTGGAAAAGTGGTTGGGTAGAATTACATGATAAAACCGGCGAAGAATTTGATTCCGAAAGCTATGCAGAAATGCTCGCGAACCCGTTTCTAACAGATTTTAAATTGTCTATTCGAACAAAGGTTGCCCTTCTGCTTGATCACTCGAGCAGCATTGAGGATGTCGAATTGCAATATAAGCAAGCAACAATTGCTTTATGTGAAGCATTGTATCATCTGGGTGTAAAATTTGCAGTATATGCTTTCAGTACTGAAGCCCGACAGGTAAAGTGCTGGATTATAAAACCATTGAACATAAAATGGTCAACAATTAGCGCGCGACGTCTAGCACAGATAAAAGCAAGTGGCGGCACTCCTCTTGCAGAGATTTATGGTTTGTTGTTACCGATTACCAAGTCATTTAAACCCGAGATAATGGTAACCTTGACGGATGGCGAACCATCGGATTCTAGTGCTGTGCGAGAAATGGTGCTTTCGTATAGAAAGATGGGTATAAACATGGTGGGACTCGGTGTAGGGCGGAGTTTAAACGATTCAGTTGGTATAGCACATAATTTAAAATATTTGAATTATCAAAAAACCCTCGCCGTTAGTAGGTTGCAGGACATACCTAAAAGGGTTATCAATCTATTACGGTTCTAGATTGCCGTTTATACATTAGCGGTGGATCTTTTCATACTAATCTTAAAGCATCGAAATGATATTCATGATGACTGTGTATGGTATAATGGTCTCTAATATAACTCATAGTACACAATTCTGAAAAGAGCGTCGATACGTATACGCTTTCATAAATTATTGCGTAAGTGCAAAAAGTTTAGAATTTTGGCCGTCACTGTCATCGTTGAAATCAATCTTAGAATTCTTTTTCTTCTTTTCTCACAACTAGTCGATTGTTTTCTATCTCATAAACCAGTGATTCATTATGTTTGAAACCTAACTGGTTGGCTACATCTATATTGAAGGTTAATGTAAGAATATTTTTACCGATCATTGCAGTAGCGCTACCAAATACATTTGATTTTTGCTGTTGTGATGAACTAAATTGTTTTTTATGATGTTTCATTTTTATACCGTCTATGTTAAGACACTAATTCCATAAATACATTGACAATAGCACATATGTCTAAAATATATTTGAAGTTCATGAGAAAAGTCTACAATTCAACTTTTATGAGTTTCATTACAAAGGCTTGCTGTGTAATACAAGGATTGTTTGCTTCAATTTTATTTATATGAGACGCAAGTAAATGGTGATTTAAGTTTTTGTAAATAATTAATTATGTCACACAATCTATTTTACGTACTTTTAACTGGCTAATGTGTAAAATGCCGATACCTTTTACCTATGAAACGAAAAAGATGATAAGTATAAATCTTTTGACCATAAAACTGTTTAACTTATAACGATATATACATGTTAAATATACTATGTATTAATCACGAACTTACAAAACAGTTCTTGACATTACTCCTTTTCATTTTTTTGCTTTTTCCCAATCTGAGAGGAATAAAGTAAGCCCCTTGTCAGTAAGCGGGTGGGAAAACATTTTCCCTAAAATATCTGGAGGGAGTGTCACTATATCAGCTCCTATTTTCCCAGCCTCAATAACGTGAATAGGGTGTCTTATACTTGCGACGAGAACTTCTGTCTTAAAACGATAATTTCTGAAAATTTGGATAATTTCATTTACAAGGATCATCCCCTCGTTTCCTATATCATCTAGTCGACCAATAAAAGGACTTACGTAGGAAGCACCTGCCTTTGCTGCCAGAATGGCTTGATTCGCGGAGAAAATTAGCGTGACGTTTGTGTCGATTCCATCTTCTCTAAGCTTTCTGACTGCCTTCATACCATTAGAAGTCATCGGAATTTTGACAACAACATTTTGACCAAACTTCTTTAGCTTATGTGCTTCTTCTAACATTTCATCCGTTTCCGTGGCTATGACTTCAAGACTCACTGGCCCCTTTACAATTTTAGCAATTTCTCGCATTATCTCCGATGGGTTTTGATCTTCCCTAGCCAAAAGTGTCGGATTTGTTGTAATACCATCAACAAGTCCCATATCGTTGTAAGTATTAATAGCCTTTAGGTTAGCAGTATCAAGAAATATTTTCACTTTTTAATTCTACTCCTTATATCAACTACTGCTTGCGCTACACTCGTACTATTTAGAGCATATTTTTCCATAAGCAAATCAATTTCTTCATCCCTTGCAGATTCTCCAAATGTGTCATTAATACCTACCAGCTTCATTGGCACAGGATAGGTCTCAACGGATGCTTCGGCCACAGCGCCTCCAAGTCCGCCTACAATATTGTGCTCTTCGGCGGTTACGATGGCGCCAGTATCCTGGGCACATTTTGCTACAAGATTCTTATCGATAGGTTTAATAGAAAACATATCCACTACTCTGCACGAAATATCTTGATCTCTTTCTAAAATGTGTGCTGCTTCCAACGATCTTGTCACCATTAATCCACATGCTATGATAGTAGCATCTGAGCCTTCACGTAATATGTTTGCCTTACCTAATTCAAACATAGCGTTTTCGGCGTATATGACCTCGCTAGATGGTCTAGCAAGCCTCACATAAAAGGGTCCGCTAGTCTTTGCCACTATTCTGATCAAATGTCTTACCGATACCGCATCGGCGGGCACAATAACACGCATATTGGGAATAGATCGCATAGTCGAAAAATCTTCAATCTGCTGATGTGAGGCGCCGTCAGGTCCCACAGTCAAGCCAGCATGAGATACTACAAGCTTTACATTGAGATTTGGATAACAAATTGCATTACGTATTTGATCCAAACACCTACCAGGAAGAAACGCTGCATATGTGCTAGCAAATGCAATTTTACCAGAGATAGCAAGACCAGCAGCGATTGAAACAAGATTTGCCTCTGCAATCCCAACGTTAAACATTCTATCCGGATATCTATCTCCGAATTTCTTTGTCTTGATGGAATCTGTGGTGTCGGCTCCGACACACACTACTTCATGATTAGATCGACCTAATTCCACTAGGGTATCGGCATATACACTTCTCATGTCCTGTGTTTTTTTTTCGCTACTTAATTGCATGAAGCTCTCCTTCTATTTCTAGTTCACTAGCTAATGGAATCAATATATGTTTACGTATCTTCATCCAGTCCGATCTTATTCCAATTTTAGTTGCGTGTTCGATAAGTCTTCTTTCCAACGCCACATTTGCTTTATGTCGCAACTGAATTATAGCTCCGTGAATATCAGAGCTACCATACACTGCACTTCCCGCAACAAGGATTCTCGCGCCAGAATCATACACCTGCTGCAAATTTGCTGCATCAATTCCCCCATCAGCCTCTATATAACCTTTGTAGCCATGGTCCCTTAGCATTCTACCGATCTTTACCATTTTAGGCAAAACTTCTGGAATGAACTTTTGTCCCGCATAGCCTGGATTTACAGACATTATGATCACGACATCGATATCCTCCGTATGGGAATAAACCCAGTCTGGAAGTTCGGTGAAAGGGTTTACTGCGACTCCTGGACTTATACCACTATCGAGTAGTTTCTCTTTAATAGTGATGAACTCCTTTTCTTGACACGTTTCTATATGAACTGTAATTATGTCACATCTAGCATCTATATAGTCTTGCAAGTGATCCAACGGATCTTCAATCATGAGATGGACATCAAACGGTAGACTAGTGATGTGACGCAATTTTCTCACAGTGTCAGCAAAGAATGTAGTATTGGGCACAAATCGTCCGTCCATAACGTCTAAATGAATAATATCTGCCCCGCCGCGTTCAGCTTTTCTAACCTTTTCTTCGTAGTTTTCCCGTTCTCCTGCAATAATAGATGGCGCAATCAAACATTCGCTTTCGAGCTCTTGTAACAACACTGGAGTGTGTTTTCTTGGAGGAGCTTTACCATGCCATTGGGGATTATTGGTCATATGTTTAATTCCGTTTCCCTTAATTGTATTAGCTATGAGGAGTGTGGGTTTATCTTCTAACTGATTTGCCCTATTAAGGGCATCGATTATTTGTTCTACTTTGTGGCCATCTATTTCGATTACATTCCAATTAAATGCTAGCCATTTATCGCGCAACGGATCCAGAGGCATTATGTCTTCTGTAAAACCATCCTGTTGTATACGGTTACGATCTAATATTGCAACAAGGTTGTCCAGCTGAAATTTTGGTGCAGCCATAGCCGCTTCCCAGATCTGTCCTTCATTTGATTCTCCATCCCCAATTAGAGTGTATACACGATTTTTCTTTCCATCAAGTTTATTGGCCATCGCAATACCTATGGACACGGAGAGGCCAATTCCCTCCGAGCCACCAGAATACTCGACACCCGGCACACTGTGATGCTTTTGATGCTCAGAATATCTTACAGGATGACCCTGGAGCCGAGAATTGATTTTTCTCAATGTTTTTATTTCCTCGGTTGGAAAGTATCCTGCCATCGCTAATGCGGCGTAATATCCTGGAGCTGAATGTGCTTTCGAGTTTATGAAGTAGTCTCTTTCATTCCAACCTGGTTTCAAAGGGTCGTGTTTCATCTTTCTTAAATATAGCGTACCCATAATCTCTGCTGCAGAAAAAGAAGCTCCCGGGTGGCCTGAACCCGCTTCTGCAATGCCCTGGATTGCGAGCATGCGTATATCCCGTATTTTTCTTTTCAGATCGAGATATCTCATATTAAAGGCCATGTTTAGCACTACCATCCAGCTCTTGGAATACCATGTACAAAAACCCAATTAGCGAGAATAAAAAGATATGTCTAGCCGCCACGTTGACGGAAATTCAAAGGTCATGGTAGTACTAAAGAATGTCGAGCTGCGTTCTTCGAATTATATTTCAGTGTCTAGCCAGGTTTGTATAGAGGCACAAAGTAGCATATTCAATGAAGTGTTTCTTATTTACGTTTGAACTCATTCTAAATCAAACTCAGGAAAGTCTAACAATCATGTGTGATGGGATACTATAAGCCGTACATGATGTCCTGTTTAGTGTTAATTGTACGTCCAATATAGTAGCTGATCATTTTTTGTAAAGCATTTTAGACAAAGTAAGATTATCAGCCGACCTCTAAATCAATAAGACTATGGTAGCTGTTCAATAGTTTAAAATAAAGTGTATCATTACAACCAATGGATGGTAGAGATCAGGGTACAACACCCGAGAACTGATCAGCAGTACAAGACGACATCAATATTGATAATAGGTATCTTTGAAAATGAATATGACTTTTCGCAATTAAACGAAATTGATACGTCTTTGGTTACAACAATAGATGAAATTATTAAGAATAAAGAGTTCAAAGGGTTTTTTGGCTCTAACATTATCTTATATAGGCCAAGCAATGAACGAATTAAGAAGGCTATGCTTGTTGGCCTCGGCAAAAGAGAAAAATTTACAAAAGACACTGCAAGAGTCATCGCTGGGAAAGCGGCTCTAAAGGCTAGAGAGATGGGATTATCCACCATTTCTGTTATACCATTTTTAAATGAGTTAGACGAAGATTTGATCGAAGCGATTGTTGAAGGTATTTTGCTTTCACTTTATTCTTTTAAGCAATATAAAACAAATAATGAAGAAAATAATTCTCCTAAGCTCAACGAAATTACTATCGTTTCCAATACTGAGCCATCAAAGTACCAGACACTTATAATGAAGGTGAATCTAATAGCCAAAGCGGTATTTTTTGCCCGAGATCTCGGAAATCTTCCACCAAATGAATGCTCTCCTACATATTTAGCAAACGTTGCTACATCACTTGGTAACGAGTATCAAATGAAGACAAGAATTATTGAAAGATATGAAATGGAATCAATCAAATTAGCAGGTGTGATCGCAGTAGGGAAAGGTAGTAGCAATCCTCCCAAGATGATAATCGTAGAGTATAAGGGGGGGCATGACGAAAAGCCTTATCTTCTGGTGGGAAAAGCGGTTACCTTTGACACAGGAGGTATATCATTGAAGCCTGGAGAAAAAATGGACGAGATGAAATTTGATAAGTGCGGTGGGTGCACTGTCCTTGGTATACTCAAAGCAGTATCATCACTAAAACTTCCGTTAAATATTGTTGGTATAATCCCCTGTGTTGAGAATATGCCCTCTGCGACATCATATAGACCAGGGGATATAATCCAGTTGTACAATGGCAAGACAGTCGAAGTATTAAATACAGATGCTGAAGGTAGAATCATCCTTGCAGATGCGATATCATATGGCATCAACTCATATAGTCCGAAGGCAATTATCGATTTGGCAACATTGACTGGTGCATGTATTATTGCACTAGGCGCAAACGTCGCCGCAGCTATCGGCACTAGTAAAGAGCTCATTTATAAGTTAATACAGACGTCTCTAGAAACAGGCGAAAAAATATGGGAGTTGCCATTGTATGATGAATTCCACGATCAACTCAGAAGCAATGTTGCAGATATCAAGAATATAGGTGGCAGGCCAGGTGGTGCTATAACTGCAGCTGCTTTTTTATCCAACTTTACCGATAATATCCCATGGGTACATTTGGACATTGCTGGAACTGCATGGACTCAAGAAGGAACATATGAGCGTAGCTATAATCCTAAAGGTGCAACAGGATTTGGTCTCAGAACAATAGTCAAGTTGCTTGCGGAGGAATCCCGTAGTACTAAGGTATGAAGCAAAACCGCTACGTTAATGGTTTCATCTTGTGTTTCTTGATTTTACCTTGTCCGTTGGTCTAACTTTGATACCCATAAAGTGGTTTAACTCAAACTCAAATTCAACTTTCCGCAGTGTGAATTAGAAAAAAATCACCGACATACACCATAGCAGCAAACGCGTGTTACTCTGTTTACCGAAGTTTTGTATGAAGATATTTTAATTATCTACAAATTACCAAGAATTGCGATAATCTTCGGTTAGATGATTATCCCAATTCATCAACTATATCTAACAGCGAGCTATATTATATGGTTTATTGCCGATATTCCGGCTTGAAACTCTAATAGAGGAGCTAACCTCTGCAGGCATTAGCTGTAAGATAGGGAAGATGGACATCGACATACCGTCTACTCTTCGCCCATACTTTGAGAGATGGCTACTGAATAGAGACGGTTTTCTTAAAATCTACGACCAGAACATTGACTACATAGGTGTTGAGGACGTAGTGCGTATGGGACCATTTTTTAATGTTTATTGTATGCTGGAGAACAAATACATCACCGAAAACGACGAAAATATCTTGAAATTATTGTGTGCTAGTCCTTACTTTAATCTCAGTAACGGGCGGGTGAATCAACTCGGTTGGAGCGGTGGTGTATTAGCAGAGATTTTATCTGCGGACAACGTTCTACATGCTTGTTTCACCAAAAATATAATGAAAGAAGAGGTAAGAAAAATATCAGTCAGAGTGACAAATTATGCATGTATTGTGGAAACCCAGGTATGGGAACCAAGCGGCTTGGCATCAATATACGACGTGATCGATCGTATAGGACTCAACGTTAGGGAGCTACTAAAACGCATCCATTTGGAAGATGACATCGACTGGAGATAACAATTGGTTAGCTCCTGCAGTGAATAAAATAATATTTTATATAATAACTAGTCCTATACTTGCCGTGTTACGTGAACTCGAGAAGGTGTAGTACTACACAGGTATGTATGGCTATAGCGAGCTCTAGCCGAAAACGTATTTTGTTACAATCGATATCAGTTTAACAATTTGTTCAATCGTACTTTTAATTCTTTCCCACTGCACCATTTAAAAAAATACGGTTAATGCAATAAAGTTCACGCCAGCACTGCTGTTTTCCAACCGCTTTCGCAGGTCAGTATATCAGCAGCGTCAACAGGTTTGACTGCCGGGTTCGGAATGGGACCGGGTCGCACCCTGTCGCTATGGCCGGCTAAAGTCTTTCTCATAAAAGGGTTAATTTAATCTTCCCATTGCGAGTTTATGATATCACATAATACATAATGAGTAAAATAAAGTATGCATTGTCTAATTCATAGATAATCCCCACCGAAAATTTTGGTTTGTTTAGTTTAGTTTACTTTGCAAGTAAATGCAAATCAGAATACATTAATTTGCTTAACAATCTATGAACGGCAGCCATAGGCCCGTTGTACGTAATATTATCAGCAAGATATGCACAATCTATATAACACATTAATGCAAAAAATGAATGTATACCTTGGGAGATTCTGCAGAATTCACACACAGAGTGGCCGTTTTGGATCAAGAATTGTGCCAACCTAAGAAATGCGGGTTAGAGTGTATAATCTACTGTCCAGTAAATAAGACAGGAGGAGAATGCATAGTTCAGCGACAGGAAGATGGAAAGGCTGTAATTTCAGAAGAGCTTTGCACTGGGTGCGGCATCTGCATAAAGAAATGTCCCTTTGATGCGATTGTTATTGTTAATTTAGCCAAAGAATTGGGTCAGGACAAGATCCATCAATATGGCATTAACTCTTTCAGATTATATCGTCTTCCAACGCCAAAGAGAGGATCCGTAGTCGGTTTGCTTGGAAGAAACGGGATTGGTAAATCTACTATAGTAAACATTCTATCTGGTAATCTCAAGCCCAATTTTGGCAGTTATGATAAGGAAATAACGTACGAACAGATTACAAAGTACTTTCACGGAACAGAAATGAAATCCTACTTCGAGAGGATTGCCAATGGTGATATGCGCGCTTCGATTAAACCTCAGCTTGTTTATCTAATTCCCAAAGCCTTCAAGGGGACTGCAATAGAATTATTAAAAAATTATGACGAGAGAAATGTATCTAATGATTTAATAGCAGACCTTGGATTAAAAGATGTTCTTAATAGGAATATAGATCAGTTGAGTGGGGGAGAATTGCAAAGATTAGCAGTAGCAGTAGCTGCTGCTAAAGACGCTGACTACTATTTTTTTGACGAACCATCTTCGTACAATGATATTTACCAGAGGCTTTCGGTTGCTAGAGTTATCCAAAATCTTGCAAAGGAGGGCAAGAGTGTTATGGTAGTTGAACACGACATGACGTTATTAGACTATCTTTCAGACTACATCCATATTCTTTACGGCGAACCAGGAGCATATGGAATCGTCTCTAGTCTACAGAGCACAAAGATTGGCATCAACACTTTCCTTGAGGGATTCAGCCCCGCAGACAATGTAAGATTTAGAGAAAGACCCTTTAAATTCGAAACTTCAAGTTCTATTCAAGATACGATTTCAGACATTGTTGTCGCTAGTTATACAAATATTGCGAAATCATTTAAGTCCTTTGAGTTAAGAGCGTCTTCGGGCCAACTGAGAAGAGGGGAGATCCTAGGGGTGGTAGGTGCTAATGCCTTGGGAAAAACTACATTTATGAGGATGTTGGCAGGAGCAGAGAAACCTGACTCTGGCAGTATAGAAGTAGCTTCTAGAATTTCATTTAAACCACAATACCTGAATCAAGATTATGACCACGAAGTGCGTTCACTTTTATACTTAGCACATGGCAAGGAGATAGAAAATTCGATGATGGAAGATCAGATTTTGATTCCAATGGGAATGAAAAAGTTATACGATAAAAATGTCAAGAGCCTCAGTGGTGGAGAATTGCAAAAAGTTGCAGTCGCGGTATCATTATTACGGGAAGCTGATATTTACGCATTAGACGAGCCTTCTGCGTTCTTAGACGCAGAGGATAGGATCGCACTTGCTAAATTTCTACAACGCTTTGTTCGTTCTCATGCTAAATCGGCTATAGTAATAGATCATGATATGCAGTTAATAGATCTTGTTGCAGATTCATTAGTAATTTTCCAAGGACAGCCAGGATTAAATGGCACGGCTGGACCTCCATTGCACAAGGAGATAGGTATGAACAAATTCTTAAAGGCACTGTCTATTACATACCGAAGAGATGAAAATACTGGTCGACCAAGAGTAAATAAGGAAGGTGGCAGACTGGATAGGATGCAAAAAGACTCTGGTAACTTTTACTACGTGAAGAATTAGTTTGCCTGATTCATGGCACACATATTAAAAACTATCTTAAAAGATATTTTACCCCCTGAAGATATATCCAAACTATATTCAGCATTTGACATAGTTGGGAGCATAATTATTATTAAGATTCCTGATTCCTTGAATTCAAAAAAACAGATAATCGCCGAGACAATTCTTATGAACATAAAATCTGCTAAATCGATTTTTGCTCAAACTTCCGCTGTTCAAGGAGATTATAGACTACGTACCCTGGAGTATTTAGCAGGGGTTAACTGTCCAACTACTGAATACAAAGAACACGGTTGCAGATTTAAAGTGGATGTTTCGAAGACATATTTCTCGCCTAGATTGTCGACCGAAAGAATCCGAGTCTCTAATATGATAGCTGACAACGAAATTATTACAAACATGTTTGCTGGCGTAGGAACATATTCAATTCTTATTGCCAAAAACAACAAGACATGCAAGGTGTACAGCATCGACTCCAATCCCATAGCTAACGAGTTGGCTCTTCTGAATGCAGAATTAAACAAAGTACAAGAACGCGTTATACCTATCTGCGGAGATGCAAAGGAAGTCATCGTCAAGCAGCTTAGGGGAACATCTACCCGAGTTCTTATGCCATTACCCGAAAAAGCCAAAGAATTTGTAGATTTTGCTGTAATGGCATTAAAAGAAGAAAAAGGCATGATTCATTACTTCGCCCATATTAAAGCCACTTCAAAAAAGCTTGCTTTGGATAACGCTGCTTTAGATATACAGTATGCATTTACCAACCACGATTATAGGATTGTTTCTACTAGGATAGTGAGAGAGGTAGGACCCCATTTGTATCAGATAGTATCAGACATTATCGTTCATAATAAACGCTCTTAGCTCAGGATTTATCCAGATCGTGGAGCCGTAACTATTGTGTATCCTATCCAACCCAACACAGCTAATAAAGTTGCAACTGCACCAAGTATAGTAAGTTTGAGGATCACTATTCCGAAATCTGTTGTCAATAGAAGATAGGCATAGATCACAAATGCAGCTACAGAAGCAATCAAAAGAACAAATCCTGCAAGCTTACTAGTATTTTTTATCATTTTCATGCGTTCTAGCCGTTCGAAGCATCTTATTTAGACATCTAGCCAAATTCTAGTGCCATAAGATAAGCGTCCTCTCCGTCTCTATAGTAAGAGCGAAGTCGAGATTTTATCTGAAAATCAAGTCTCTGATACATTCGAATAGCCTGGGTGTTGCTTACTCGAACCTCGAGATAAATTTCGTCGCTTTTTCTACTAAGAACACCATTAATACCTTCAAGCATTAACGCTTTGCCTATTCCTTTTCCTCTATGTTGATCGAAAACCGCTACCGATACTACGTGGCCCTTCTTCACGAATCCTAATTTTCTAAAATTCGAGAAACCAAATTCAATTTTACACATAATATAGCCTATCACTTTATCATCAACTTCTGCAACGATAAACGCCTCAGGAAGCTCTCTGAGTAAGGATTCAAAGAAATAATCAGAATAATGTTCTGGAAGGGTAGCCATATTAATATTAACTACAGAGTTTAAATCTCTCTCTTCACATCGACGAATAATATAATCGCCGACTCTTCGGAGGCTGGTTTGCAACTGTTCGAATATGACAAAACAAATTATTTAACCTTATCAGTAAAAGAGATACGCGAGTCTTTGGCAACAGAAAGTATTAATACAAACTTATAATAGCCCACGACAATAAAATGATCAAATGTTGTCCCAATTTTAATATGAACTAGTTATAAAACTAATCGCTTTGAAATTATACAGACCTAATAATTTAGAGAGGATTAGGATTGACCTTTAGCAATATGATATCGGGATCGGACACTACCAGAATTTTTGCGTTTTTTCCGTGTTTAATAAGCAATTCCTCTATCACGTTTTTCACACCACCATAGGTTTTGATGCCTAATTTCGTCTCCAAGTAATACTGTGGTAATGTAGACATGATTCCAAGCTGATATTTATGAGATAATTCTTTAATATATATAAGATGTTCTAGACCTTCAATATACTCTGATAGATTATGTCTGTACTCTTCTATATCCAACCTTCCCTCAACGAACATTTCTAGGGCACGTCCTCCTAGCCCTCCAGAGTTCTCAGAAAGTAGTACGGCCGATCCATTTTCTCTAATAATGTGAATTATATTCCATAATGAATTTAAGGAATCCAAAAGAGTTGAATGCGGACCCGATTCACTGCTTGTATTTATAATTGCTGATTTCGTCAAATCTGCATTTACCAGTGCAACAGAATTCAAATGTCTAATTGCCTCTTCAAATGAACCTACAATACCCCCGCAGCAAATTCCAGCTATTCCGTAGGAATTAGCTATGATTTGGATTGATTTAGCAGGAAGCTCGTCAGTATGGGAAAGCACCACGCGTAATGGTGGCCCTATGACTCCAGGTTTAGGCAAATTGTCCTGCCTTGCATTAAGAGCTTCTAACATATGATCATGCATATAATTACGCACGAGTAAAGTAGGAGTGCCATTATATCCAAAAAGAGGATCATATGTTATCTGAGAAACAAAGATCACCTGGCGATGATACTTAATTTTATTATGAAATGAATCGACGTCAATTTGGTTAAGCAAGATAGTCTTGTCTGCTAGATTACTTTTCAATACACGGTGTAGTCTTGGTAATACACCTACACGTATATTTGCTATCCCTTGTGCACGTGCTAATTGAACAAGTATATTGATAACTATAGCAGCCGACTTTGTATCAGACAAAGCGAAAATCAGGGTATCATGAGTTAATGCTACATCATTTAGGCAACTTTTTATGTGATCTTCTGACAATAATGCAAAGCCTGAAGCAGTAATATGCTTGAGCAGGTTTTCATACCTAATATTTAATACGACA
>Ga0075425_100002295_pt1 | contig 19120 bp, 20 predicted proteins | sample SoiMethybrSBSTD4_FD_75300 | JGI IMG/M metagenome (GOLD analysis project Ga0075425, IMG submission 75300) | Bulk soil microbial communities from a Populus tree surrounding site in Tennessee, USA - Soil MetaG P. TD hybrid SBSTD4 | ecosystem: Environmental > Terrestrial > Soil > Tree plantation... | reverse complement strand
TCGACTTCGACTTCGTCGAAATGGGAATGGCCGTCTGTGCCGGTGTAGATGCGCGTGACTTTCATGGCGTTTCTTTTAAAAAACTCGGCAGCGAAAAGCAAGTTGAAGGGTGGATGAGCACGCCTTCGGAGAGATGCTTCGCTGCGCTCAGCATGACCGCGAGAGAATGCCTCCAGTTGGTTTGTCATCCTGAACGAAGTGGAGGATCTCTCCGGGATATATCTCTCAGTTGAAAATTGTCATGCGGTCGGATACCGAAACGTAATGTCCCTCTCGCCTTCGTTCCGCCAGGGCGTGAAGGCCGCCGTGCCGGTCTGGATCGCCTTCATTCCTTCTTCGTTCGCGCTCGGCATCGCGGCGAAAGGGTACGGCCTGAGATGGGAGGAGATCGTGCTCATGTCGGCGCTCGTTTACGCCGGCCCTGCGCAGTACGCCGTCGTCGAGCCGCTGGCGGCGGGAAAGCCGGCGATGCAGATTCTCATCGCGACGGTGTTGATGAATCTCCGCTTTCTCCCGATGAGCGCCGCGATGGCGCCGTATTTCCGCCGCGTCAAGCGCACACGACTGCTGTGGGCGTCGCATTTTATCAGCGCGAGCAGCTTCGTCGTTCCCTACATTCGCTTCCAGAGAGAGGAGCAGAGCGGCGCCGCGCGCGACGATTCGGCGAAAAAAAACGCAGCCAATCTCGATTTCTTTCTCGGCATCGGCACGACCGCCTACTGCGTCTGGGTCGCCGGCACGGCGCTCGGCTACTGGGCAGCGCTCAAGATGCCCGCGGGATACGAAGAGGGACTTAGGTTCATTCTGCCCGCGTATTTCGCCTCGGTAATCGCCATGGACCTGCGCGATTGGGTCGCGGGCATCGTGTGTGTCGTTGCATTCCTTATGGCCTTGCCCGCGGCAATTTGGAATCAGGACTGGGGTTGGATGATCGCCGCAATTGTCGTGGCGACGATCGGCTGGAGGATCGACGAGTGGCGCCGGAACGACTGACGATCGTCGCGGCGATGGCGCTCGTGAGCTACGCGCTGCGCGTCGTGCCACAGCTTTTGCTCACGGGTTGGAGCTTCCCGGCCTCGTGGGACCGCTATCTACGGCTGCTCGCGTACGCGCTCGTGGCGGGGATCGTTTCCGTCGCGCTCTATTTAAGCGCCGGTAACTTCGACGCCGCCCAAGCGCCGCGCCGCACATTGGCCCTGGCAATCGCCGTCTTCGTCACGGTGAAGACGCGCAGCGCAGTGACCGGGATGTTCGTCGGGACTGTTGTGGTGCTGCTTCTCTCCTGGTACACGCGCGGATAGAACCATGCCCGAGCTTCCCGACGTCGTCGTCTATATCGAAGCGCTGGAGCGGCGCATTCTCGGGCAAACGCTGCAGCGGATTCGCCTCGGCAACCCGTTCCTCCTGCGCTCGGTCGAGCCGCCGATCACCGAAGCATTGCGCAAGCGGGTCCTCGGCCTGAGACGCCTCGGCAAGCGCGTCGTGATCGATCTCGAAGACGATCTCCATCTCGTTATTCATCTGATGATCGCCGGGAGGTTCCACTGGAAGCCGCCGGGAGCGGCGATCGCGCGGAAGCTCGGCTTGGCCGCTTTTGATTTTCCGAACGGCACGCTGCTGCTAACCGAAGCGGGAACGAAGAAGCGGGCATCGCTGCATCTGGTCCGCGGTAAAGAATCTCTGAAGGACCACGAGCGCGGCGGCCTCGAAGTGCTCGAAGCCGATCTCGCCGCTTTTCGCGGCGCGCTCACGCGCGAAAACCACACGCTGAAGCGCGCGCTCACCGATCCGAGGCTCTTCAGCGGCATCGGCAACGCCTATTCCGACGAGGTCCTGCACGCGGCGAAGCTCTCGCCGGTGAAACAGACGCGGCAGCTGAGCGACGAAGAGATCGAGCGCTTGTATCACGCGACGCGAAAGACGCTCGTCGGATGGGTCGAGCGCCTCAGATGCGAAGCCATAGAAAATTTTCCCGAGAAGGTGACGGCGTTCCGCAAAGACATGGCGGTGCACGGCAAATACAAAAAGCCGTGTCCCGTATGCGGCTCGCCCGTGCAGCGCATCGTCTACGCCGAGAACGAGACGAACTACTGCGCGACGTGCCAGACCGGCGGACGGCTGCTTGCCGACCGCGCGCTGTCGCGGCTGCTCAAGGCGGATTGGCCGAAGACGCTGGAGGAGATGGAGGAGGAAAGGGAGGCAAGGAGGTCCCACGATCAGCAGTGATCCGCTGCTCGTTGGACACCGGCTCCCACTTGTTACGTTAGGTCGTGAGCCCGCTCGCCTGTGCGACGATCTCGTCCACGCTCTTGTCGAGGTCGAGCGGTCGATTCATGCGCTCCGCCGCGCGCTCGGCCACCAAGGCGTAAACTTCCAGCCGGTTGCCCTCGGGGTCGAGAAAATAGCACGACACGGTGTTGCCCATCTCTTCGTAGGCGTGGCTTACGCAATGGTGGATCGGCACGCTCTGCGCCTTGAACTTCTCATAGAATGCTTTCACGTCGGCCGGCGTATCCACCTGCCAAGCGATGTGCGCGACGATCTTGGCGTCGCCTTCGCGGCCTTTGGCGAGTGCGAGCTGGTGATCGTCCAGCTCGGGATCGGGCGTCATGAAGACCATGCGCCCGGGGTGCTCGTGATACTTCACGAGCCCGAGGACGTCCCGGTAGAAGGCCGTCATCTTTTCCAGATCGTTCACGTAAAGCACAACGTGGCTCAAGCGTTTGATCTTCGGCATAGGGCCTCCTTTTGGTAGGAGTTCGGCAAGAGCGTATCGAACACGCAGATTCGCGTCAACGGTGTTAGCTCATCGGCAAAAAGCCGGGTTGTTCGCATATCCGTTCGATCCATTCGCGAATCTTCGGAAAGTCGTCGAGCGGAAATCCGCCCTCTTGGGCGACATGCGTGTAGGCGAAGAGCGCGATGTCGGCGATGCTGTAATCGCCGACGAAATATTCATGCGTCGCGAGATGCTGCTCCATCACTCTCAATGCCGCCCAGCCGCCGTCGCGCCGCTGCGCGAGCGCTTGCGCGCGCTCGGGGCTCTCCGGCCGGTGCTGCAGCAGGAACCGCGACGTTGCGATGTACGGCTCATGACTGTATTGCTCGAAGAACAACCATTGGAAAATCAAAGCCCACCGGCGCTTGTCTTCCGGAAGAAATTTCGTGCCGCGCGCGAGGTAGGCGAGGATGGCGTTGGATTCGGCGAGAACGAAGCCGTTGTCGTCGAGCACCGGCGTGCGTCCGTTCGGGTTGATTTTTAAGAACTCCGGCGTGCGGCTCCCGCCATTGAGAATGTCAACTTCGATTAGCTCGCAGGCAATGTTGAGCTGCGAGAGCAGGAGGCGGACTTTGTAGCAATTGCCGGAGTAGGCGACATTGTAAAGCTTCACACAACAGAAGCTATCACGGCCGCGTGTCACCTCGCCAGTTGTCAGGAATGTTGCCGATAGCGATCTGGCGGCGCCGATGCTCTTTACACCGCTTCTGATTCGGTCGGGCGGCCGATCCACGCGAAACTCAAACTGAGTCCAAGCGCGAGACCGAGAAGGAGCGCGACGAGCATAAGGGTCCCCTCGAAATTCTCCATCGTGACGGCGATCGTATGACCGATTCCCTCCGGCTCCGCGACTGCGGGCTTCTGCGGCAGGGGACGTTCGGCGGAGACGCTCCATTCGCGAAAATCATTTTTCTCGTTCATCGTCCAGACGTCGATCCGATTGGGCTCCGCAAAACCGATGGCGACGACGGTAAACGCCTTGGCAGAGACAACGGCGTGCACGCCTTCCGGCAGAGTGCCCAGATCGATGCCAGGCCGGGGCGAGACATTTTTTGCCGGCAGAGACTGCGACGGAAGAAAGAAAGAATACTGTTCCGATTCCGGCGCGAATCCCAGCTCGTCAAAGCTGGCGGCATAAATTCCGTGTAGTTTGGAATACTTCATTTCGGCCGCGTAAACCTTTTCCAGAAAGGGAGCGACGGCCGTATGTCCATGGCAGGCCGAGACGGTTGGTATGCTCCCGATCGCGGAGACTCCGCCGACCGCCAAAACGAAAAGGAATTTCCTAAAAGCCGGGGTCAGACGTCGGACGCCAAAGCCGGCGTAAAGACCCAGCGGAGTAGAGATGATGAGTATGAGAATGAGGTTGAACAGAATCGAGACCGTGGGTCTGCCGGCGGCGCGCGCTGCAAAGTCGTGCATCGAGCAAGCCAAAACCGGCGGCGGGAGCAGTAAAGACGATAGGATGGCGATAATATACATCACTTCGCGCTCCTTGTGATAAAATTTATCGAATTATTAAAGCAATTCCTATGCCTTTTCGGCGCTTTCCGGCGCCGGGCGAAACATCCGACAACTCGGGTACTTACTCTCGGCCGGATGCCGATCGGCTCGGCAAGGCTACAAATTTTGGAATTAAGAAGCTGGCGGCGGCGACGTAATTTTGTCAGTGTCAATCGAAGGTTTCGGCCACTGGCTGAAACATCACGCGAGATAAATCATCCGCGTCTTTTTTCCCGCGCCATCGCGATCAGGCATCCGTAGATAATCAACGGGACACAGGCGGTAAGCACCATCGACAGAATCATATCGCCGGTGCCGGCGATGAGCGCGCCGGCGACGAGCGGCGCGACGACGGCGGAAAAGTAATGCATCGACATGATCACGCCCGCGGCTGCGCCGGCGGCCTCGGGCGCGGCGGATTCCTGCGCGAGCGGGACGATGAGTGTCGGCACGCTCGCCTTTAATATACCGAAGAGGACGAGGCCCGCCGCGAGCGCCTGCGGCGTCGCGAGCCATTCGTAAGAAATGAGGGCGGCGAGTGCGGCGGGAAACGCCGTCGCGAGAATGACTGTGCGCCGGCCGAAACGGTCGGAAAGCGGGCCCAACACCAGCGCGCCGAGCATCGGCGTGAGCCCCCAGAGTCCCATGACAAAGCCGGTCTCGCCGATCGTGAGCCCTTTTGCCGCGCGTAAGGCCGACGCGGTCCAGGACGCGGAGCTGAAAAAGACCGAGCCGCCGAAAAATTCCGCCACCGCGAGCAGCGCGACGGCGGGGTTGAAAACGGCGGAGTTGGGGAGTTTCTTCTCCGCGCGCATCGGCCGGACGTTCCGGATCGTTACGCCCTCGACAAGCGCGATCAAAAACCCGAACGCGCCGACGGCGAGAAAAGCCGCAGACCACTGCGCGCGCGCGAGGATCCAGCTCGTGACCACCGCGCCGGCCGAGACGCCCAGGCCGTACGAGACGGATACGAGGCTCGCGCCGAAGCCGCGCCGCTCGGGCAGAAGGTCGGACATGAGCGCGTAGAGCGAGGGCGTCGTGAAGCCGTAGCCGACGCCGGTCAACGCCAGACACAATTCCATGACGGCATACGACTTCGCGAAGCTTGCGAGCGAAACGCCGCAGGCGAGCATTGTGACTCCGGCGACCATCACGCGCTTGCGGCCGATTCGATCGGAGAGGCGGCCGGCGAAAGCGCTGCCGATCGACGCGAAGATAAAAATAAACGAGAAGAGGCTTCCGGCCTTAATTTCTGAGAGAGCGAGCGATTCTCGCAGCTCCGGCAGAGCGACGCCGAGCGTCGCGACGCTCATGGAAGGAATTAGATTGGCGAGCGGCGGGACGAAGATCTGAAGACGCTTTAGCATGCCATCCTGGGCGCAGCGAAGAATGTTGGTTTGGAGGGAGGTTCTTCGTTGCCTTCGCTCCTCAGAATGACAGAGCGTCGAAAGCTACACCTGGCTCTCCAAAATTTCCAGACCGTCGAAGCGATCGATCAGGTAGAGCAACCCGTCCGCGCTGCGGAATACGTCGTTGCTCTGCACGGTCTTCTGATTCCTGCCTGGAAGCGGCACGTAATAGCCCACTTCTTTCGGCTGGTAAGGATTCGCCACGTCGACGGCGCGGAGCCCGCCGGCGAACCAGGTGACGTAAAGAATGTTGTCGTAGACCTGCTCGGCGGGCTGGTGGGCGCCGAAGCGGCTGGCGGCGGTGGAATCGCCGTCGTAGGGCACCATGAACGTCGAGACCGGCGTCGGCCGCATCTCGTCGGTGATATCGACGACCCAGAGAAACGCGAACGGCTTTTCGGTGAGTTTCTCACCGACTTCCTCGTCGGTGACGATCATGATGTCGCGATCCATGATCTTCTCGTTCATCGGCAGCGTCGTGTGCGTCGGGCAGGGGTAGGGCGGGCTCCAGTCGAGCGCGCTGACGAGCTTGGGCTTGCCGATGTCGGAGATGTCGAGGATGACGAAGCCGCCGTGCCAGTAGCTGACATACAAACGATTGCCGCGGCGGATCGGGTGATGGCAGCGGTGATCCGTTCCGTGCCACGTCGGCGTCTCGCCCCCGGCGGTCCATTGTCCCGGCATCCACCAGCGGCCCGCCTCCTCCGGCTTGGCCGGATTTTTCACGTCGACGATCATCACGATGTTGCCGACGTAGCCGTCCATCACCGGCGAGATGTATGCGTAGCGACCGTCGAAGGTGAAGCGGTGCACGCCTTTGCCGGCCGCCTTGAAGAAGCCGATCTCCCGCGGCCGCGCCTTGTCGGAGACGTCGAAGATTTTGAGGCCGCCCTGCGGCTCCTTCTTCGTCTTGAAGCGCTCGTAGTTGACGAGCATCACGTCGCCCGCGATGCGCACCTTGTGCGAATGGATGCCTTCGGGCACTTCGAGCTGCGAAACGAGCTTCGGGCGCTTCGGGTCGCGCACGTCGATGATCGACGTGCCATACGGCGGGTCCATGTGGCCGACGTACGCGTAGCCGTTCTCCACGGCGACGAGACCGCCGCCGGGCAGATCCATGCGGCCAACCTGGTTGATTTTGTGGCTCGTGCCGAACTTCACGTGACCGTTAGAGGACATGATTCCTCCTTCAGCGCTTCGCGCGCGCGACCATTTTTTCGACTTCGTCGGTCGTTCTCACCCGCGCCATGCGCGGGAAGATCAAATTCATCAAGACGTCGTGCGCCTGCTGCTCGTGCGAGCTCGCGCAGGCGTCGCGCACGACGATCATGTTGTAGTCGAGATCGCGACCGGCGTAAACCGTCGAAGCGACGCCGACGTCGGTCGAGCCGCCGGAGATAATCAGCGTATCGATGCCGCGCGCGCGGAGCGCGAGGTCGAAGTAGGTCTGGTGGAACGTGCTCCAGCGGTATTTCGGGATGTAATAATCGTCAGGCTTGGGCTCGAGCTCGGGGATCACGTCGGAATTCTTATCGCCGCCGACGATGTGCGGCCGGAACTTGCCGACCTCGCCGTTAGGCCACGGTTTCAGTGCCATGTCGGTGTCGGTGATGAGCGTCCTCGACGTCGCGCCGTCGGCGCGGTGATTCCCCTTGCCGAAAAATATCGGCAGGCCGGCGGCGCGGCCCGCCTTCATGAGCCGGACGGCGTTGTCGATCCACGGCTTCATCTTCGCCTTCTTCGCCGGCTCGGCGTCGTGGTAGTAACCGTTCAGCATGTCGAAAAAAAGAACGCCGGTCTTTTTGAGATCGAGATCGTTGACGTTCATGGTCGCTCTCCTCAGAAATTCAAGCCGAAAAATTGTTTCGCGTTGTCGAGCATGACCTTCTTTCTTACTTCCGGCTTGATGTTCATCTGCTGAAACTCCTCCAGCCAGCGCTCGACGCCGATCGCCGGCCAGTCCGAGCCGAACATGACCTTGTCCTGCAGCAGCGTGTTCACGTTGTGCACGAGCTCGGCGGGAAAGTATTTCGGCGCCCAGCCGGAGAGATCGATGAAATAGTTCGATTTATGGCGCGCGATCGCGAGGCTCTCCGCCGTCCAGGGCCAGGTCGGGTGCGCCGAGATGATTTTCAGCTCGGGAAAATCCGCCGCCACGTCGTCGAGCAGGATCGGCTGGCTGTACTTGAGTTTGGTGCCCATGCCGCCGGGCGTGCCTGCGCCCGCCGCCGCCATGCCGCCGTGAAAAAGGATCGGCATGCCGAGCTTCTGACACTGCTCCCATAGCGGATAGAAGCGCGTGTCGTTGGGATAGAAATGCTGGCGCGCGGGATTGAGCTCGCCGATGCCGGTTAGGCCGAGCTCTTCTTTGCAGCGCTTGATCTCGTTCAGCGCGAGCTTGCCGGTCCACGGGTCGATCGCGCCGAAGCCCAAAAACAGATCGGGGTATTTTTTCACGTACTCGGCGACGTGATCGTTCGGGACCGGCTGCAGCCCGGTGACGGTCTCGTCACGCGTGTTCATGATGACGGCCATCATCTTGCGGTTCTTGTACTGCTCGGCCATCTCCTCCATCGGCACGGGCTTGCGCTCGCGGCCGAAGTATTTGGCCATCTGCTGCGTGCGCGGCCCTTTGGCCTTGAGCGTGAGCTCGTCGCAAAGATGCACATGCACGTCGATCGCGGTGACTTCCATTTTTCAGCTCCCCCTTTTTTCCAGTGTCAAAACGAAATCCGGTTTTTCCACGTGGATTCGGTCCAAATCCGTTCGCTGCGCCATCTCCTCGATGAGCGACACGAGCGGGTTGATCGCCGTGACGTATTCGCGGATCGGTCCGGCGGCGCGCATCGCGGAGATCTCTTCTTCGTGCAGGAGCCAGCGGAGGAGCAACTCCTCGTCCGATACGCCCCGCCCGCCGATCTTCTGCCTCACCTCGTGCAGCGACGGCTCCGGCGGCACCCACTTCGCCAGCTCCTTCGCGCGCGGCCGGTTGAGAATCTTGTCCTTCACACTTGGGTCCATGTCGCGGGCGCCTTCTTCGCCCCAGATCCCGAGCGCGTAGTTGATGACCTGATCGGTCACCTGCTTGTAGCGCTCGCCGGAGATCACGTTGATCGCCGCCTGTGAGCCGACGAACTGCGACAGCGGCGTCACCATGATCGGATAGCCGAACTCCGCGCGAACGTGCGCCGCCTCTTCGAGCGCGGCGTCGACGCGGTCTTCGAGCCCGACTTTTTTCAATTGATGGCGCAGGTTGCTCACCATTCCGCCGGGCACCTGGTGTTGGTACTGCGAGTAATCGTATTCGACCGGCGCGCCGATCTTGAATCCCTCGCGTTTCGCGATGATCGTAAAATGGTCCGTTACCGGCTTCAGCGACTCTTCGTCGATGGCCGTTCCGTAGCCGAGCGCACGCGCGTTCTGCGCGACGTTATATAAGGAAGGATTCGACGAGGCGTTCGCCAGCGGCGGAATCGCCGTGTTGATCGATTTCACGCCGAGCTTGACCGCTTCGAGCGCGCACAGGCCGCCCAAGCCTGTCGTGCAGTGCGTGTGCAGTTCGAGCGGAATGCCCGGCGCATTCTTGTACATGATCGGAATCAGCGCCCGCGTGCGCTCCGGCGTGAGCAGGCCGCCGGGGTCTTTGAGGCAGAGGCGCCACGGCTTCAGCGACGCCGCTTGGCGCGTACGCTCGGCGTAATATTCGTCGGTGTGCTTCGGCGAGACCGAGTAGATGAGGTTGATGATCGACTGCATCCCGTACTCGTGCGCGCCCTGAACCTTGTAGCGCCAGTTTTCGAGCTCGTTCCATTCCGACGAGATGCGCGCCTGGCGCAGGCCGTTCGCCGCCATGCGCTCCATGAAAAGCATGTAGATGGACCGGGGCGAGATCTCGAAGGTGCTGACGCGGCCGGCGATCAAGCGGAGCGGCGTCTTCTTCACGCGCTTGGCGACCTGCCGCACACGCTCCCACGGATCTTCCTTCAGCTCGCGTACGCATTTTTTGATATGCGAGCTGGAAAGCAGCTCGATGGCTTCGAAGCCGGCGTTGTCCAGACGCTCGGCGATCGGCAGCATCATGCCGGTCGTCATGTTTTCTGCCCAGAGGCTTTGGTGGCCGTCGCGGATCGTCGTGTCTACGAATTTGATTTCTTCCATTTACAAATTTGCTCCTATGCGTGAGCCGATTCGTGCTGTGCCGGCTGAAACGGCGAGCGCGCGAGCAGCTCCTCGAGCCAGCGCGTATTCACTTCGCCTTTGACGTATTGGAGTCGCTGCGTCAAGTAGCGCAGGAACGGGATCGTCGTGTCGATGCCCGCGACGGCAAAGTTGTCGAGTGCCTGCTGCATCCGGCCGACCGCCTCGATGCGGTGTTCGCCGCGGACGATCAGTTTCCCGAGCAGCGAGTCGTAAAAAGGCGGCACGCGGTAGCCGGTGTAGCAATGCGTATCGAGGCGGATATACGGCCCTTCGGGCGGATTCCATTCGGAAATGAGACCGGGCGAAGGGCGAAAGCCGTCCGCGGCGGATTCGGCCGTGATGCGGCATTCGATCGCGTGGCCGGAAAATTTTATTTCGGATTGCGTTCGGCTGAGCTTCTCTCCGCCGGCGATCCGAATCTGCTCCTGGACGAGGTCCATTCCCGAGATCATTTCGCTCACCGGGTGCTCGACCTGGATGCGCGTGTTCATCTCGAGGAAGTAAAAACGCCCGGTATCCTGGTCGAGGATGAACTCCACCGTGCCGGCGTTCTCGTAGCCGCTTTTTTGTGCGATCGCGACCGCGGCTTTGTGAATCTCCGACCGCAGCTCGGGCTTGAGCGAATACGCCGGAGCCTCCTCGACGACTTTCTGATGCCTTCGCTGGAGCGAGCAGTCGCGCTCGCCGACGTGAATCACATTGCCGAAGCTATCGCCGATAATCTGCACTTCGATGTGGCGCGCGTTGGAGATATATTTCTCGAGATAGAGCGTCGGATCGCCGAACGCCGCGCCGGCTTCTGCGGCGGCGGTCTCGAAGGCGCGCTTGAGCTCAGTCTTGGCGGCGACGACTTTCATGCCGCGGCCGCCGCCGCCGGCCGCCGCCTTGATCAGCACCGGGAAGCCGATCTCGTCGGCGCGCGCCTCGGCCGCTTTGACGTTGTCGATCTTCTTCGATCCCGCACCGACCGGCACGCCGAAATCTTTCGCCAGCGCGCGCGCGGCGAGCTTGTTGCCCATCTTGCGGATGCTCTCGGCGGACGGGCCGATGAATTTGATGTGATTTTTCGCGCACGCCTCGGCGAGCTCGGGACGCTCGGCCAGAAAGCCGTAGCCGGGATGGAGCGCGTCGGCTTTGCTATCTTTAGCGGCGGCGACGACGCGCTCGACGCTCAGATAGCTCTCGCTCGAACGCGCGGCGCCGATGACGACGGCGCGATCCGCGGAGCGCGCGAAGAGGCTGTCCTGGTCGGCTTCGGAGATACCGATCACCGTCTCGACGCCGAGTCCTCGGCAGGCGCTGATCACGCGGAGCGCGATCTCGCCCCGGTTGGCGACGAAGACGCGGGAGAGGCTCATCCTTATCTCTTCGACTTGGCGGGCTCTACGACAAACAGCGGTTGGCCGTACTCGATGAACTGACCGTTCTGCACGAGGACTTCGACAACCTTGCCGCGCACGCGCGATTGCACGGCGTTGAATACTTTCATGACTTCGATGAGCCCGACGGTCGTCTCCTCGTCGATCTCGGCGCCGAGCTCGACGAAAGGCTTGGCGCCGGGTTCCGGCGCGGCATAAAAGGTTCCCACCATCGGCGCCGTGATCTCGTGCCCGCCCGCGGCTTTCTCGCGCGGCTTTGCCGGCGGCGCGGCTTTCGGAGCGGCCTGCTGCGCTTGGGGTGCGGCCTGCGGTTTCGACTGCTCCTTCGCCGGTTCAACCGCCGGCGCGCTGCCGATGAAGCCGCCTTTGCTGACCGTGAGCTTCAGCTCGCCTACCTGCAGCTGCATGTAATCGAAGTTCGATTTCTCGATAATGCTCAAAATCTTGAGCACTTCCTCTTGTGTGAGATCCATGTTGTCTCCGAGGTAAACTGCCGAGCCGATGCCCAGGCGATGATCCAAATCGTTTACTTACAAGATGGGGTTTGCCGCGTCAAGAATAATGCCGGAGCGGTTGTTTAGCGGATCTTCAGACCCTTTCGTTTTTTCTCCTCGGCGACTTTCCAGCCTTCGTTCGAATACCAGTCGATCTGGCGAAAGAGGCCGATCAGAATGCGCACGTCCTTCTCCTCCAAACCGCCGCGGCCGAAGATGCGGCGGAAGGCGAAAAGGATGTGTTCGGGATTCTGCGGGTCGAGATAGCCGATCTCGAGCAGCGATGTTTTCATCTTGTCGAACAGACGCTCGACATCTTCGGCTGGTGCGCGCTCGATCTCTTCACCGGCGGGCGTTTCGAGCGCCGCGAGAAATATTTCGTAAAGGCAGACCGTCGCTGCCTGAGCGAGGTTCAGCGACGGGTATTCGGGATCGGTCGGAGTCGTGATCAAGCGCTGGCACTGCTTCAAGTCTTCGTTGGATAACCCGTGGTCTTCGGGACCGAAGACGAGCGCGCATTTGGCCTTTCTCGCCGCCGAGGCGATCGCCGGTGCAATCTCGCGCGGGGGCAGGCTGTGCTCACGGTACAAGCCGCCACGGCAGGTCGTGCCGACGACGAGGCCGCAATCCGCCACGGCTTCGCGCAGCGTGGCGAAGCGCCGCGCCGACTTCAGCACCTCGCGCGCGTGCGCCGCCATCGAGCGCGCGAGAAAGCTCTCGGTCCGGCCGCCGCCGACGATCGCGAGGTCGCGCATGCCGAAATTTTTCATTGCGCGCGCGACGGAGCCGATGTTGCCGGACCCTTTCGGTCGGACCAGGACGATGCGCACATCGAGCCGTGGGCGTGAAGCTGCTTCTTTTTTCTCTCGCTTCACCCCTTCCGCCTCGCTATCTCGCGAAGGGGCAAAGCTTGTTTTTCGCGATGATCGCGCGGCTCTTGGGGTCGAAGTCGTCGCGGTAGTCGAAGGGGATGTGCATGATCGATTTGGTGTCGTCGGTGTGCTCGGCGCCGAAGATGTGGCCGAATTCGTGAATCAGCGCGACAGCGTCCAGGCTCGGCTCCGTGTCGCGGCCGCTGTAGCGAAACGACTCGGTGACTGAGCTCACGAGATAGGTTCCAAGACCCTTCTCGCAATTGCCGAGAAGCGCGAGGCCGCGGCCGCCGGCATAAAACGCAACGCGCTGGCCGGTCAATCCGACGGTGACGTCGTAGGACTCGGGCGTGGAAGGGAAGCGGCGCATCAAGTCTTTGAGCAGCGTCGAGACGAGGGGGGTGTCTTCTTCGACATCCCACGCATCGACGGACACGGCGACGAACTTGATGTCGAATTCGCGCTCGTAGAAATCCGAGGCGGCGCGGAGCAGCCCCGAGGCGGTCTCGCGCCAGTAGGGATCTTTCGCACGGAGCTTGGCGTCGGCGGCGACCCGCACGCGCACCGCGCGCTGCGGCGGAGCGTCGCGTAGCGCGCCGCAGGCCGATAAGAGAAAAAGGCTAAGGATGAAGCAGCTTGTCCGTCGGCGCGTAGTCATCGGTAAGGACCGGGACATCATCGTCGATAATTTTCCCGTCGACGTAGGCGACGGCGATGTCGTTGAGAGCCTTAGGAAACAGTGTCGCGCTCAAGCCGCCGGCGCGCTTCACGATGTCGCGAATCTCTGCGCGCTGCGGCTCTTTCGTCGCGACGATAATGACATTCTGGATCGTGTCGAGGCTGGCGTTCTCCGGGCGTCTCACAGCGAAGACGTACACCTGTGGAAAAATTCCGCGCAGCGTCTTCGCGACCGAGCGCGTGATCTTTCCTGCGGGGCCGGTGACCGCGCCGATGATGTTCATCACGACGACGCCGTTCGGGGTGAGCTTCTGGTTCGTGACCCCGAAGAATTCCTTCGTCGTCAAATGAAACGGTATCGAATCCTTGAAATAAGCGTCGAGCAGGATGACGTCGTATCGCTGAGCGGAGCGCGTGAGGAAAAGTCTCCCATCCTGCGCGTGCGCGCGGAGATTGCCGCTTTCTTGGAAGGAAAAGTATTTCTTCGCGATCTGGACGACTTCGGGGTCGATCTCGGCGACGTCCATATCGAGAGCGGGGAATTCCTTCTGCCACTTCTTCGGCACCGAGCCGCCGCCGAGCCCCACGACGAGCGCTTTTTTGGCGTCCGGCCTGAAGGCGAATCCGAGCGACACGTATTTTGAATAGACGAGCCTTAACGCCGTCGGATCGTCGAGATTCATCGCACTCTGGAGCGTCTGGTCGAAGTAGAGATAGCGCGCCTCGTTGTCCTGCTGGACGCGGATGTGATGGTAGAAAGTGTCTTTTTCGAGAAGCGTTTTGTAGATCGACCACGCGTGCGGCGGAACGATAAAAGCCATCGCGCCGAGAACCACGGCCGCTCCCGCCTTCACCGTCGCCCGGCGGAGCGCTTTCCGCTCGCGCGTCAGCGGCCACATGACGGCGGCGAGGAGCACCAGCGTAATGCCCAGGGCGTGGATGATGTTGGCGACGCCGAGAACCGGTATGAGATAAAACGCGGTGAACAGCGTGCCGAAGATGCTGCCGCAGGTCGAAAGCGCGTAGAGCGCTCCCGCGGTGAAACCGACGGTCGACAGCGCGGTCGCTGCGAGGCGGATCGCGTAAGGCGACACCGCGCCCAGAAAGACGCTTGGCACGAGAAAGAAGATCGCCCCCGCGATCAGCGGATTGAGCCGCGGGCCGAAATCGTTCTCGGCGATCCAGAGATTTACCGACGAATAAAAGAAGGGAAGGACGAAAATCATCGCGCCGGGAATAACCAACAGGATCAGCAAGCGGGAAAACGACGGATTTTTTTCGGAAAGCCGTCCGCCCCAGTAGTAGCCCGCGCTCAACGCCGCGAGGACAACGGAAATGAGGCTGCCCCAGACGAAGATCGAGTTCCCGAAGTAGGGGGCGAGCACGCGGCTCCCGACGATCTCGAGCGACATCAGCACGGCGCCGCTGACGAACACGATGACGTTGAGTAGCATCCTTGCCATTGTCAGCTGTCCCAGCTCTGGTTGTCTTCTTCGTCGACCAGCGTCACGGGCTCGAGCATTTCTTCCGAGATGCCTTCGAGAAACTGCGACGGCCGCGAGAGCACGGTGCCCATGCCGCGGTCGAAGATCCTGACGGGATAAGTGATGTACAGATTTTCCTTCGCGCGCGTCGCCGCGACATAAAGAAGTCGCCGCTCTTCTTCCAGCTCTTCCGGCGTGTTGATGTTGTAGTAAGACGGAAACCTTCCTTCTAGCGCCCAAATAATGAAGACCGAGTGCCATTCGAGCCCCTTGGCCGAATGGATCGTAGAGAGCACCAGCGGCCCTTCGTCGGGATCGACGGCGAGGACGGAATCCACGCTATCGGTCGGCGGCTCGAGCGCCATATCGGTGATGAGCCGCTCGAGGCTGCGGTAGCGCTCGGTCATGCCGAGAAAGTGCTCCAGGTCTTTCATCCGCTTGGGATAATCCTCGGGGTGATTCTTTTTGAGAATCGGACCGTAGTACTGCATTAGATACTGCGCGCTCTCGGCCGGCCGCTCGGGCTCCAGCGCCGCTTCCAGCACCTGCGCCAGCGTCTTCAAGCCGTGCGCAACCTTGCCCTTCGCTTCGAACGAGCGGAGCCGCGCGATCGGATTGGACGCGTCCATGATCCAGTTCGTGATTTTTTGGCTCGCCTGCGGGCCGACGCCTTCGAGCAGCGACAGCACGCGCCCCCAGGAGATCGCGTCCTGCGGGTTGGCGAGCACGCGAAGATGGGCGAGCAGGTCTTTAATATGCGCCGTCTCCATGAATTGAAAGCCGCCGCGCTTCACGAACGGGATATTGTGGCGCGTGAGCTCGATTTCGAGATCGAACGAGTGAAAGCTCGAGCGGAAAAGCACCGCGATGTCCCACAGCGGCACGCCTTCTTCGCGCAGCTCCAAAACTCTCTGGCAGACGAAGCGCGACTGCATCTGCTCGCTCTCGGCTTGGATCAAAAGCGGCGACTCGCCTTCCTTCTTGCTCGTGAAGAGATGCTTCTCGTACTTTTCCGACGCGCGGCTGATGATCTCGTTCGTGACATCGAGAATCGGCTGCGTGCTGCGGTAGTTCTCCTCCAGCGAGATGATCTTGGCGCCGGGAAAGTCCTTGGGAAAATCCATGATGTTGCGGAAGTTGGCGCCGCGAAACGAGTAGATGCTCTGCGCGTCGTCGCCGACGACCATGACGTTGTCGTGCGCCGCGGCGAGTAGCCGGACGATATCCGCCTGTAGGCGGTTGGTGTCTTGATACTCGTCGACCATGATGAAGCGATAGGTCTCGGAAAGCCGCCGGCGTGTGGACTCGTCTTTTTCGAGGAGCTCCTTCAGCTTGATCAGCAAATCGTCGTAGTCGAGCAGGCCGCGCGTCTTTTTGTATTCGACGTAGCGCTCGTAGAGCCGGAGCAGGTCGTCGAGAAAATCGTAAAGGTGCGGGTAGTCGCGCTCGATCAGGTCCGAGATCGTCCATTGCTTGTTGAGCGCCATGCTGAAGATCTCGCCGACCGTCTGCTTGCGCGGGAAGCGCTTCTCCTTCGCGTTAAGACCGAGCTCGGTGCGGATCATCTGGATCAGATCCTCGCTGTCGGGTCGGTCCATGATGGAAAAAGACGGCTCGAGGTCGATCTTGCGGCCGTGATGGCGCAGGACCGTATTGGCGAACGAGTGAAACGTCCCGCCGGAGACCTTGTCGCAGCGGTTGTCGATCAGAAGGCTCGCGCGCCGGAGCATCTCCTCCGCCGCGCGGCGCGTGAACGTGAGCAGCAGAATGGTCCGCGGATCGACGCCGATATCGATCAGCCGCGCGACGCGGTAGACGAGCGTCCGTGTCTTCCCGGTGCCGGCGCCGGCGATGACCAGGCACGGGCCCTCGACGGTCGTCGCGGCGGCGTACTGCGCGTCATTCAGCTCTTTGCGGTAGTCGATGCCGGAGAGGGAACGCGACGGGAGGTCGCTGCGCTTGAGGACGTATTTCTGGGCCAAATGAAGTCTCTCCGTGCTTTTCTTAAGCTACTAATTTTCGTTCAAACCCGCAAGCATTCTTTCTTTTGGCGGCGAACGTGATACGTAGGTATTCGAGATTTACCCTTATGCGGCACCGGCCAATCCTCGCGATCGGTTTCTCTCTGCTGCTTGCGCTCCCCTTAGCCGCTGTAGCGGCGGACATATCGCACCTCAATTCCGAAGTCATCCGCACCGCCACCGAATACCGCGATCAGCTTTTGCTGCAGCAGAAACTCGAAGACCTGGAAGTCTACCGCCGGCAGCGCGAGGCCGACTCGCGCGCGGGGATGCTGGAGAAGGGATATATCTCCAAATCCGAATTCGAGCAGAGCAAGACCGCGCTCGCGCGCGCGCAGGCGAAGCTCGCCGATACGCAGCAAAGGATCAGAGACGCGGAGATGATCATCGGCGAAGCCGAGGCGCGTGTGAAGCTCGCGTCGCTTCCGCCGCTGCCTTCCGGTGGTTACAGCGAGGCGGGCGGTCTCGTCCGTTTTAACGGCACCGCCGCATGGTCGCTCTCGAACGCCGGGCAGATCGAGCAGTTCTTCGCCGCGCGCTTCGGCCGGCCTCTGCCGGTCAGCGCGCGCGGCGAGACCGATGTGCACCGGCAGATGCACTTCGACCACCGCAACGCGATGGACGTCGCGCTTCATCCCGACAGCCCCGAAGGGCGGGCCTTGATCGAGTATCTCCGCAAGGAAAACATCCCGTTCATCGCGTTTCGCGGCAAAATGGTGGGATCGTCGACCGGCGCGCACATCCATATCGGGCAGCCGTCGCTGCGCCTGACCGGCGTTAAACGATAAGGTAATCTTGATCGAGCCTTTCGGCCGCACTAACATGCGCCCTGCGGGAGGCACATATGAAAGACTTGATTGCCGTCGATATCGACGAGTCGATTCGGGGCGTCCGCGACGCCGGAAAAGGACGTCGGGTGTTGTGGCAGGATTCTGAATCGATCGCGTTCTTGAGCCGCGGCCGTAAGCTGCGGACCGACTTCCACGTCGATCCGAGCGACGAGGTCACGCTGCAGATCGCGGGCGAGCAGCGGCTGCACTATCTCACGCCGGAAGGGGAGGAGAAGGTCGCGCTGATCCGCCCCGGCCAGATGCTCCTCTGTCCCGGCGGCGTGCCGCATTCGCCGCGGGTTACTGAAGACGCGTGGTTCATCGTCATCGAGCGTAAGCGCCGGGGCGGCGAGCAGGACCGGTTTCTCTGGCGCTGCGCCGGCTGCGGCGAGCAGGTGTACGAAGTCGCGGTCGAGGTCGGCGACTACAGCCAGGACCCGGTCTCGCGCGTGCACGAGCGCTTCTACGGCGACGAGAAACTCCGCACCTGCAAGCGCTGCGGCGCCGTCGTGCCGAAGCCGTAGATCATGCGGTCGTATCTCGCTTCGCTTCGGCGCCTCGCCGATCGCTACCGCGAGGCGGAAAAACAGGTCGTCCGGAGTTATTTCCGCATACCGCGCCGGCCGCGCGAACATATCCACTGGCTCAAGGCGCAAGGATTTAAAGAACATGCGGCGATCCGGCCGCTGCTGAGTATCCTCGGCGTCTTACATGGCCGCATCGACCGCGAAGTCGGCAGGCGCGAGTTCGAGGAGATCGCCGAAAAGCTCGCGGAAGAAACCAAGCACGTAAGACTCGTAATGGACTTGATCGAAGAGATCGGCGGGAGAAAAATACATCCGCGCGATCTCGTCTGGCTGCAGGAGGATAAAAAGCTCGCGCGCGTGAGGGCGCGTTATTCGAAAACGCTGGCAGCGCTCCTTCACGGATCGAAGCCTCCGGGCGACAAAGAGATGCGGCGGAGAGACGAAGAGATCGAGCGCGCCGCCGTCACGCTGACGGAAGGCGGCGGTGGAGCGCTTTACGAGATTTGCGTCGGGCTTAGTAAAGGAATGGCGGAAAAAAAGATCGCGGCGGCTTTCAGGGCGATCCATGCCGACGAGAAGGACCACAAAAACGCCGGCGCGCGGCGATTGGCGCGACTCCTCCGCAGCCGGCGCGATTACGAGCGGGCTACGGAGATCGTCTGCGAAGTGAGCGCGCAGCGGCTCCGCATGCGAAACGAGCAGTTCGGCTTCCCGCTGAGCAAAGCCGAGCTGCGCGAGCTGGAGCGGCGCTGCCGCGAATCGGCCCCGACGCGCTGAGGCGGTATGGCCGCGATTCGATGTCGCGGCCCGCGCGTTCTCATTTTGTAATAGAGAAAACCAGAAAGTGCTGCCGCGGCAGGAATCCGTGGTCCTGCTTAAGCGTAAATCCCGCCTCTTTCATCTCGCTCAGGATGACTTCCTTCGGCGTATGGTGACCCATGCTA
>Ga0075425_100002294_pt1 | contig 19127 bp, 17 predicted proteins | sample SoiMethybrSBSTD4_FD_75300 | JGI IMG/M metagenome (GOLD analysis project Ga0075425, IMG submission 75300) | Bulk soil microbial communities from a Populus tree surrounding site in Tennessee, USA - Soil MetaG P. TD hybrid SBSTD4 | ecosystem: Environmental > Terrestrial > Soil > Tree plantation... | reverse complement strand
TATCTCCAGCCTACGGTTTCAACCGGTCGTGCATTCGCTGCATGACGACACAGTCGCCGATTCCCGAGCGCTGGTGCGCACTTTGTTTTTCGCAACTGCGGTCGTGCTGCTGATTGCCTGCGCCAACCTCGCGGGTTTGCTTCTGGTGCGCGCTATCCGCCGCCGCCGCGAGATTGCAGTGCGGCTTGCGCTGGGAGCGCGCGCCGGGACGTTGCTTCGTCAGGCGATGCTTGAAAGCCTGACCATCAGTATCACCGGCGGTGCGCTTGGGCTGGTTCTGGCGGAGATCATAATTCGGGTTAGCGTCAGCCGCCTGCCAGAAAGTCTGCCTCGCATCAATGAAATCGGACTCAACTGGCAGGTGATTCTGTTTGCATTTTTGCTTGCCATCATTACCGGCACGGTTTGTGGATTGGCTCCAGCGTTCGCCAGCTTGCGCACAAGAGTGAACGACACGCTGAAGGAAGGCGGGCGCAGTGGAAGCCAGGGCAGCGGACATGCGCGGCTGCGTTCGGTGCTCGTGGTTGGTGAAATCGCAATCGCTCTTGTGCTGCTCGCAGCCTGCGGTTTGTTGCTGCGCAGCTTTGAAAAAATGCGGGAAGTCGACCTCGGCTTCCGGCCCGATCATACCTTGATGGCGGGTTATGGTCTGCCCCAGAAGCAATACTCAACTCAGGCGCAAGTCGATAGCTTCAACGACGAACTTCTGCGCCGCGTGCGGGAACTCCCCGGCGCGACCTCCGCTGGTATTACGACGTTAATGCCCGCGACCGGCAGTAACAGCAATAGTACTTTCATTGTGGAAGGCTATGTTCCGCCCCAAGGCGCCGGCCTGAACCTGGCCACGCCGATGCTGATTGAAGGCGATTATCTTCAGGCGATGGGAATTCCCTTGCTTGCAGGCCGCAGCTTCACGCCTGCGGATACGCCGGACTCGCAGCTGGTCGCCCTGGTGAATCGGAAGTTTGCCCAGCACTACTGGCCCAACGGCACTGCCATCGGCAATCGCTTTCGCATCGGCACGCCGGAAACGCCAACCCAGTGGATCACCATCGTTGGTGAAGTTGCGGACGTGAAAGAAAGTTCGCCCGATGCTCCCAGCAAAGAGCAGTGGTACCAGCCAGTGAGACAGTTTGAGAAGTGTCTCGGGCCGCTTGGTCAGCCAAGTGATCTAAACGGCAATGGCGGTTTCATTGCGCTGCGTACCGCAATGGACCCTGACCAAGTGACCAACTCTCTTCGCGCTGCCGTTCGCTCTATAGACCCGCAGTTACCTCTTGCACCAGTTCAAAGCATGGAGCGCGCGGTGTCCGACAGCGAAGCCCCGCGCCGCTTCAATACCGCTGTGATCTCTGCTTTTGCTATCGCAGCGGTGCTGCTGGCAGTCTTAGGGATATATAGCGTCATTGCGTTCTCAGCGGCACTTCGGGTCCAGGAGATGGCCATTCGCATCGCCTTGGGCTCGCAACGGTCGGGTATCCTGCGGCTGGTGTTTGTATCTGCGGCGAAGCTGGGATTGGCGGGCTGTGCCATCGGATTGGTGGGCGCGGTTGCAGCTTCCCACTTGCTGCGCTCTCTTCTGTTTAATGTCAGCCCATTCGATCCTCTGGTACTGGCGCTGGCAGCAATTTTCGTGATGCTGCTGGCTTGGCTGGCTTCGTTGCTTCCGGCGCTGCGCGCGGCGTCCATTCAACCGATGAACGCACTTCGGACCGACTGAAATTTGATGTTAGACTAATCGGACTGTGCCGCAATTCGTGATTGAAAGGGACATTCCAGGCGCTGGCGCACTGTCAGAGGCGCAGCTTCGAGAGGTTTCGTTACGCTCCCTGGAGGCATTGAAAGAAATGGGGCCGCAGATTCAGTGGCTTCATAGCTACGTCACCGAGGACAAGGTTTACTGTGTGTATCTTGCGCCGGACGAAGACTGCATTCGAGAACACGCCCGCAAGACAGGCATTCCAGCAGATCGTGTGGCCGCAGTCCGCAGGTTGATTGATCCCGTCAATTTCAGTTAATGGGCCCGGATCTCGTATTTCTCTCCTGAAGTCCGGACCCATTTCCTCAATCGCGCTGAACTGGATGACTATTTTTCGCTCAGAGGAAGACGCCGAGTCTCAGCAACAGCCTCGAATCACGGATTCTGACCGGCGAATGATTCGCATGAAACGTTGGGGTGCCAGTTCACAAACGCGCCGTTAGGATTGCGCTTCCAGGCCCAGACGTGCAGGGTGTAGAAACGCGGAAGCCCAAAGCGGTTCGGAGTGTCGAACAACTGAAAGAGCTGGCCCATGAGTTCGGGTGGACCAGAGTGCGTGGCATTCCACTGGTCAGCGAGAATTAGAAAATCAGCGCCGATCAGCTGTAAGCGTCCACTTGGAGTGGCCTCGTAGATGACGATTTGCGGATGCGTGGGGTCGATGATGCCGCTGGCCACCAGGGGCCCGTTTATGAAGTGCAGTCCCATTGCGCCCGAGTCCGGTCCGCTTACACAGCCGAATTGAAGGGCGTATCCCTCAGCCTGGGCGACTGACACATCTTTGAAACGCTCGGTGGCGTCGCGCACTACTTTGATAAGGGCGCTGGCCTTGCTCTGCTGCTCCGCTGTCATTTCGTGTTGCATTGTCGCCGCGTGGGAATGAGAACTCTCTTGCGCCAACGCGCACCAAGGCAGAACGCTGATGACAGCGAGAGCGATCTTGGAAAGGTGGAATTGACTCGTGGATGGTCCGACTTTCATGGGAGGAGCCTCCTGGATAAATTTCGGTCGCTAGCTCAGCCCTTCAAACGCGGGCAAGGCTTGGGCGCCGCAGAGGCATAGTAGGAAAGCGCCAGAGAAAAGTGACGAAGGAAGCGCGAGAGAAACACAAAAGTTTGCCGAAACCGGTGTGACGCCGGTTATCTCGAAGTAACTGCTTTCGGTTCCTCGATAGAGTATTGAATGGCCTGCTCCAAAGTCATTTCGGAGCCTTCCTTCCAGGCAGACTTCGCTTGCGATTCACTGAGAAATTTCCACGCAGGCAGAAGTTTCTGATCGAGCTTCAATTGTTCCGCCTTCGGCAAAGGAGCACTGATAATGTGGCGCAAATGGGCGGCTGCCGCGGCTAGCTTGAGGGCCCGGGTGGAGTTTCCTCGAGCCTGCGCCAGACAAGCTAAACCTTCCATGGCGCGGGCCACGCCGCGACGATGTCCCAAAGCTGCGAAGATCTCCAATGCCTCGCGATAGTCAGCATGTGCGGCCGAATAGTCCGACTGTTCACAGGCGATGTTGCCCAGGTCGGTGAGGGAACGGGCTGAGCCCCAGCGATCTCCGGTGTCGCGGAAGGCCGAAAGCGCACGCTGATACAGATCTCTGGCGGCGGATACATCGCCCTGCTCGCGCGCGATATCTCCTTGCTGGTTCAGAGACCATGCAGCGCCGCTACGATCGCCAAGTTCTTCAAATATCTGCGTGGCTTCGCTGAGAGCGAACCGGGCGCGGGCATAGTTTCCGCAAACCTTAGCGACGTTCGCGAGGTTGTGAAGGCAGCGCGCGATTGCCAGATGGTCAGAGAGCTGGCGCCAGCAGGCGAGGCTTCGTTCAAAGTTGTATTCAGCCGAAACGTAATCACCACGATCGCGGGCGCTGACCGCCAAAGCATTCAAGGAAGCCGCTACGCCCGGCTGGTCGGCCAATTCCTCATAAAGCGAGAGGCTGTGTTGCAGAAAGTGGTCGGCCGCATCGTAATCGCCCTGGGTGGTCGTTAAGGCACCAAGGAAAATCGAAATTCGAGCACGTTCTTTGGGGTAGTCAGTGCCAGCCAGGTGTAAAACTGTTTCCAGACGTCCACGGCCCTCGCGAAAATGTTCACGCATGTCCCAGAACCTGAACAGGGCCGCGCACAGCCGCAGGCTCCAATCAAGCTTGCCAGATGCAAAGAGCCAATCGAGGGCGATGCGAAAGTTGTCGATTTCAGCATCGCATTGCGAAAGCCAGTCGGTCCGCTCCTCGGGGCCCAGTTCTGGATTTCCCTCTTCGGCGAGCACCAGACAGTAGGCCGCGTGCGCCTGGCGTGTGGCAGTGTTCTCTCCGCTTTCAGCCAGCCGCTCGAGAGCATATTCGCGGATCGTCTCGAGCATTGCGAAGCGCGCCTCCGATCCATCTCGATCCACATACTGGAGCAGATTCTTGTCGACCAGGGAAGATAGTCCCTCGAAGAGATCCATGCCGAGATCATTGCCGGTGTTGCAGACGGCCTCTGCAGCCTGGATCGTGCATCCGCCGGCAAAGACGGCAACGCGCCGAAAGAGTTTCTGCTCCGCCTCGTCCAACAGGCCGTGGCTCCAATCAATTGCGTTGCGCAAAGTCTGTTGGCGTTTGGGCAGGTCGAGGGCGCCGCCAGTCAGCCATTGCAAAGGGCTTTTCAGCCGGGCGACCATGGCGCTGGGCGACAGAACCTTGGTTCGAGCGGCGGCCAATTCGATGGCCAGGGGCAGCCCATCCAGACGAGAACAGACTTCCTGAATCGCAGCCGCGTTTTCCGGAGTGATGGCAAAATCAGGCCGGACTGCGGCGGCACGCTGCGCAAATAATTCCATGGCGGAATTTTGCGGAAGCGGCGCGACAGGGAACTCCTGCTCGCCATAAATCCGCAGGCAGGAACGGCTGGTGACCAAGACTTTAAGGTTCGGGCATGCAGTCAGGGTCTCAGCCATGACCGTCGCCGCCGACAGGACTTGTTCGAAGTTGTCGAGCAGCAGCAAGAATGGGCCGGAGTCTCGCAGTTGATCTGCAATGAGCTGTGGGACGGTGCGCTTGGCCACCTCCTGAATATCGAGCGCCTTGGCCAAGGCGGTGCCCACCAGATCAGGATTGGTGATTGAGGCCAAACCAACGAACTGGAGGCCAGCCGAGAAATGGTCAGCGATGGCCGCAGCAACAGCCAGGGCCAGGCGGGTCTTTCCTGCGCCTCCCGGGCCGGTCATGGTCAGCAGCCGGACGTCGGGCCGCAGAAGCAAGTCGCTGGCTTCGGCCACCTGCTGTTCCCGTCCGACGAGCGTGGTACGCGGTTTTGGCAGGTCTGGGAGTTTTCTTACAACTTGCGATGATGGCTGGTGGCCGTCCGCCGGGTGCGACGAAGCGGTGCCGGGAATGTCTGTTTTGGCGCAGTGCTGGGCTACAGATGGAGTGAACAGATATCCGCGCCGAGGCACGGTTTTCAGCAATTGCTGTTCTCGGTCGTTCAGTGCACGACGCAATTCGACCGTGCATTGCACAAGGGAATCGTCGGTGACGAAAGTGTCAGGCCACACCGCATGGATCAGTTCTTGTTTACTGATCAAGCGACCCGGGTGTTCCACCAGGTATTTCAGGGCCTCGTATACTTTCGGGCGCAGCTTGAGCTCGGCTTCCGCCTTGAGCAAACACCCCCTGTTTATGTCCAGGGTGAAATCTTCGAATTGATAGACGGTTGAGTTCATTTCCAAGGGCGGCATCCCCGGCGTGGAAGGTCAGTCAGAAGCGCTTCCAGATATTTGGCGTTTCTTTGGCATTGTTTCGTTACTTCGGGCCATTGCGCTTGTTAGGTTAGCTATCGAAACGCCTGATAAGCGGCTGAGCCAAGCCGTCCACAGAGCGGATTCTAGCAAAGCCGCGGTTCTCTAAGAAGCCTCGATGAATAGCACGGATAAAAAAGCGCCATCTGAAGGGAGAAATATTTCGATGAGTTCAGCGGAAATTTCAGCCCTGGACATGAACAGCCCTAGGCACGACCAGCCCTATGCAAACGACAGATTGAGGGATAATCTGAACCCTGTCGGCCGAGTTTACTACTCGTTCTCAACGCTACTGTGCGCGCTCTGCTCACGGTCGCAAGAAGTGGGAGTGTGTTTGAGCGCGCAAGCGGGCGAGGCTGGTACTAGCGAGGCGTGACCGCGGCCGGGTCAGTCGTTTCGACGGGTCCAGAAGCACCGGTTCAACGTTGTCTAGAAAGCACGGCCATAAGCGACCGAACCTGCTGTCTTCTGGTGGCAAAACTACATAAGGAGGGCACTCTCATGCGTAACCTGGTATTGCTCACAACGATTAGCCTGCTGGGTATTTCGATGGGGCACACGGCACCAGCGGCGGACTGGGCGATCAACGCGACCGCGATTGAAGCCTGCAGCTGTCCACACTTCTGTATGTGTTATTTCAACTCGCATCCCGCGGCACATCACGAACACGGGAAGGCCAATCATTACTGCAAATTCAACAATGCCTACAAAGTCAATGAAGGCCACTATGGCGAGACCAGCCTCTCTGGCGCGAAGTTCTGGGTCACGGGTGATTTGGGTGGTGACTTCTCGCAAGGGCAGATGGACTGGGCCCTGGTCACATTCGACAAAGGCACAACGCCAGAGCAGCGGCAAGCTTTGGGCGAGATTCTGGGACATGTGTTTCCGGTGAAGTGGAAGAGCTTCAACACCGGCGAGGGCACTATCGAGTGGACGGCCGACAAAGACCAGGCGCATGCCACGATCGACGGGGGCAAGATCGCCGAAGTGAAGCTGAAGCGTTTTCAGGGTATGACCGACGAGCCTGCAGTGCTAAAGAACGTGAAGTATTGGGGCACGCCGCGCAATGATGGCTTCGTGATGATGCCGAACGAGCTTGAAACTTATCGTGAAGGCCCGAAGGCGTTTGAGTTCAAGGGCACAAACGGGTTCATGCTCACCTTCGACATGACGTCCAAAGACGTAGCGGGCAACAAAACTGCAGCAACCTACTGAACTGGGAGCGGCTGCTTGCGGCTTTGATGCAGTGATCTCGCTTGAGTAGTGGGCAGCGTCAGCACACTACTCTTGCGAGACAGTTAACGATCCAGATTTTTCACGGCTGATTTTCTTTAATAAAGATCGAGGGAGCCAATGAATCCAACTTACCAAACAACCGTCGCGGAAACACCTGTGAATGGAAAGAACCAGTCAGTTGATCCTGGAAAGCAGACGAGCCTGGATCGGCCCCGGCCATCACATAGCGTTCTTAGTGAAGAAATGCTGTCTCGATTTGCGTCCCGTGCCGCCACTTACGACCGTGAAAACCGGTTTTTCCACGAGGATTTCGAGGAATTGCGGGCTGCGAAGTACCTGCTCTTGCCGCTGCCATCAGAGTTCGGCGGGGCAGGCCTGACCCTGGCAGAAGTATGCCGCGAGCAGCGCCGTTTGGCGTATTACGCGCCCGCAACCGCGCTCGCCGTGAACATGCACCTGTACTGGCTGGGGGTTGCAGCTGATCTTTGGCGCCGAGGAGATGCTTCGCTGGAATGGATTCTCCGCGACGCGGCCGCAGGTGAAATCTTTGCAGCTGGCCATGCAGAGAGCGGTAATGATGTGCCGGTTCTGCTATCCACCACGAAGGCCGAACGCGTGGATGGTGGGTACCGCTTCACCGGGCGCAAACAGTTTGGCAGCCTGACTCCGGTGTGGACTCGCTTCGGCCTGCACGGTATGGACACCAGCAATCCCGAGCGGCCAATGATTGTGCATGCATTCATGCCGCGCGATACCGCAGGCTACACCATTAAAGAAACGTGGGACGTTCTCGGCATGCGCGCGACCCGAAGTGATGACACGATTCTGGAGAATATTTTTGTGCCAGACCAATACATTGCGCGGGTGGTCCCCGCCGGTGCGGCAGGGATAGACCAATTCGTGCTCTCCGTTCTTGCCTGGGCGCTGATGGGATTTGGAAATGTCTATTGCGGGCTTGCCAAGCGAGCGTTAGACCAAACTATTGCAGGAGTGAAGAGTAAACGTTCGCTGGCGCTGTCGCGTTCTATGGCTTGTCATCCTGAAGTCCAGCATGCAATCGCCGAAATGGTGATCGAGCTCGAGTCCGTCGAGCCACATTTGGAGAGGATTGCGGAGGATTGGTCGAACGGCACAGATCATGGAGCGCAATGGCCGGCCAAGATATTTGCCTGCAAATACCACGCCGTAGAGGGTTCGTGGCGGGTGGTGGATGTCGGACTTGATGCGAGCGGTGGCGCCGGAATATTTCGCGGCGGGGCTTACGAACGTCTGCTGCGGGATGCGCGGCTAGGACGGATCCATCCCGCCAATTCCTTTCTCACCCACGAGGTGGTCGCGAAAACTGCTCTGGGAATCAGCCTGGATGAGCAGCCCCGTTGGGGTTAGGAGCGCGGAACACCGTGCCGTTGCGGGATCGGACCGGCACGTTGTGCTCCTGCTAGACTTTGTGCGTGTCCCAAGTCACGCATCTGGAATGCACTAAATGCCGCGCGCACCTCGCGGCTGATGTAGCACAGAACGTCTGCCCTAAAGATGGCGGCATTCTCTTCGCCAGGTACGATCTCGAAAAGTTAAAGCAACACTTTAAGCCAGAGTCGCTTCGCGGAAGAGACGCGAACCTGTGGCGCTACCGGGAAGTCCTGCCGCCGGTTGAGCCAATTACGCTCGGCGAGGGATTCACCCCGCTTCTTCCCAGCCGCGAGTTCGACTACGTTTGGATAAAGGATGAGGGTTTCAACCCCACCGGCTCATTCAAAGCGCGAGGAATTTCGGTCGCGATCAGCGTTGCAAAATCACTAGGCCTGAAAAAACTTGCCATGCCGTCGGCTGGAAATGCAGCCAGCGCTCTAGCGGCTTATGCTGGGGCCTCAGGATTGGAAGCGCACATCTTCATGCCACGAGATGTGCCCTTGGCAAATCGTATCGAGTGCGAGGTCTATGGCGCGAGGGTTACGCTGGTAGATGGGCTGATCAGCGATTGCGCTCGCATTGTTGCAGAGCGGAAAGAGCGGGAAGGCTGGTTTGATTTATCAACGCTGAAAGAACCGTACCGGGTGGAAGGCAAGAAAACGATGGCATACGAGTTGTTCGAGCAACTTGGAGGCAAGTTGCCTGATGCCACCATTTTTCCCAGTGGCGGAGGCGTGGGGGTAATCGGCATGTGGAAGGCGTTTGAGGAAATGCAGCAAGTGGGATGGATAGGTTCCGAGCGGCCGCGCATGATCGCCGTACAGGCGGAAGGTTGCGCGCCCCTGGTGAAGGCGTGGAATGAAGGGAGGTCGACAGTCGAAATGTGGCAGGACGCATCCACGGTCGCGGCCGGCCTGCGCGTTCCGAAGCCTTACGGCGACTATCTCGTGCTCGATATTTTGAAACAAAGCAGCGGGACGGCAGTCGCCGTCAGCGATGAAGAAATCAGAGGTGCTGTTCGGCGTTGGGGAAGCATGGAAGGAATTTTTGCGGCGCCGGAAGGTGCGGCGAGTCTTGCGGCTTATATAAAGCTACGGCGGCCGAGTGACGGGCGATCCGCGTTCCTTTCGGGCAAAGATAAGGTTGTTCTCTTCAATACCGGCACTGGTCTGAAGTATCTAGACGTCCTGCAGGAGAAGAAGGCGCAGGCATCCAGGCAAATCGGCGGAATTATTGGGCCGTATTGAGCGCAGACGAACCGTGCGTCCGAAACAGTGCTACATTTTCCCTAGACTCTAAGCGGTGTCATGGAACAACGGCTGATCCTGATCAATCTGATGGTGAAACTCGGCCTGGCTGCGGCCGTAGCTGCGGGATTGGTGCGCTCAGTCGAATTCAAGTCGCTGCTATTTCGCGAGCAGAGGTCACTGCGGGACAGAATCTATCTGGTTCTTTGGCTTGTGCTCTCTGCGTGGATCGGCAAGGCGCTGGCGCTGGGAGTCTGGATCAAGTTCGGCCCGGCGAACTCGTTCAGTGGCGATCTCTCGTTCGAGACCACAATTCTTCTTGGCGCAATCGCGGGCCGTTTCGCAGGCGTGACCGGAGGCGCTTTGCTGGCACTGCCCAGCGCGCTCAGCGGAGCTTGGCTGCTGCTGCCGTTGAATATCTTGATCGGCCTGGTTGCAGGCCAGTTGCGCGAGTTCACTCCTCACCATGAAGAAATATGGAACTTCGCGCCATTCAACTATCTGAGTGTGCTGCGATGGCTTCGGCGGACTCAGCCTCGGCCCAACTTTCTCGACTGGCAAGCGGCTTTCCTGCTGACGATTTTGTTTTTGCGTTTCATTTATTCGGTGGCTGGACGCTGGCTGCCGGGCTACTTTCCTCACCCGCAATGGGTGGACCTACTTACGTATGCGACCTCGGTGACGGTGATTGTGATCGAGCTGAAAATATGGAACGGGGTCCGCCTGCAAATAAAGTTGGAGGAACAGGAGCGCCTGCTGCTGCAAGCCCGGATGGCGGCGCTGCAGAACCAGATCAATCCACACTTCCTGTTCAACACGCTGAATTCGGTCTCATCTCTGGTGCGCATTGCTCCAGATACGGCGCGCGAACTGATCATTAAACTTGCGACTATTCTTCGCCGGCTTCTGCACAGCAGTGACGCATTTGTACCGTTGCAGGAAGAGATCGACTTCATCGACAACTATCTCGATATTGAGGTGGTCCGCTTCGGGCGGGACAAATTGAAAGTGATTAAAGAGCTGGATCCGGATTCGCTGGAAGTCATGGTTCCCAGCATGCTCCTGCAGCCGCTGGTGGAAAATTCGATCAAGCATGGACTGTCGTCGAAGATTGACGGCGGCAGCATTTTCCTGCGCAGCCAGCTTTCCAATTCACACGTCATCATCGAAGTGGAGGACGACGGAGTGGGCATGGCATCGGTGCAGCTTTTCGAGCCTCCGACGGGATTAGGAAAGGGAGGTATCGGAATGGCAAACGTGGCTGAGCGCTTGAAGGTGCTTTATGGAGATACGGCCCGCATGACGATTGATAGCCCCAATGGAACGGGCACGCTAGTCCGCTTGCGATTACCCGTCCTACCTGTGGATGCAAGTTTCCCGGTCGCAGTTCACGAAGAGCGCTCCAGTACACGGAGATAGAACTCCTCATATTGAGGGATGATTTTCTGGGTTGAAAAGCGTTCAGCTGCAGAGGCGCGGCACTCCTTGCCCATTTTTCGCAACCGCGATTCGTCGCTAAGAATGTCTATAGCAAAATTCGCCATCGACTCCACGTCGCCGACATCGGCGAGATAACCCGTCTTGCCGTGCTCAATTACCTCAGGAATTCCGCCGACTCTGGTTGCTATGGGTACTACCTCAGTAGCCATGGCTTCAAGAGCGGCGAGTCCGAAGGACTCCAACTGACTCGGCAACAGCATGACGTCGGCGACGGCAAGCTTCTCGGAGACGACCTCTTGTTTGCCGAGAAAGATCACGTCATTGTGGATGCCTTTTTGCACCGCGAGCCACTCGGCAGCAGGCCGGTCCGGGCCGTCGCCCATGAGCAGCAGTTTGACGGGAATCTTCTTGTGGACGCGGTCAAAGATCTCAATTACGTCGGTCATGCGCTTCACCGGGCGGAAGTTCGAAAGGTGCACAATAATGCGCTCACCTTTAGGCGCGTATTCCGCGCGGTCGCTGCCTGCAGATTTCTCCCTGCAGTACACGTCGCAATTTACGAAGTTATAAATGACGCGAATGTTGTTGGTGACGCCGAACTCGCGAATTGTGCGCTCGCGGAGGTATTCGGAGATTGCGGTAACGCCGTCGCTTTGCTCAATGGAGAATCGGGTAACCGGTAGGTAGGAGGGATCCTGCCCGACCAGGGTGATGTCGGTCCCATGCAGCGTAGTCACAAACGGCAGCTTGCGGTGCTTTGGTCCCCACGCCAGCATTTGCCGGGCGAGCAGCGCGCTCACTGAGTGCGGAATGGCGTAATGCACGTGCAGCAGGTCGAGCTCATAGAGCTCCGCGACTTCGGCCATGCGGGTTGCGAGCGCCAGATCGTAAGGCGGGTATTCGAACAGCGGATATTGCGAAACTTCAACTTCGTGATAGTGAATATTCGCCGCGGGGCGGGTCAGCCGGATGGGCTGCGCATAGGTGATGAAGTGAATTTCGTGGCCGCGCTGGGCGAGTTCAAGTCCGAGCTCAGTTGCAACCACACCGCTGCCCCCGTAAGTGGGATAGCAGGTGATTCCGATCTTCAGCTTACGCGGCTCTGCCATGACGGATTCGATGGCCTGGGTTTAGCAGGGATTCAGATTTTAGGCAGGGAGGGCTACGAGGGGCTTTAGGTGGTCTGGCCGGCAGCGCTGGCGAAACCCTTGTCGATCTTTTCCAGATACTCCTGGAGCTGCTGCTGAATCTGCATTTCCATGCTGGTGAATTCGATTCCCATTCCAACCCCGGGATCGCTGGCACGCACAATGCCCTTAGTGGTGAGCTTCTGGGAATCGATCCAGAAGGTGACGATTACTTGTGTGCTGATATTAAGGGGAACCAGGCTCTCAACATAGCATCCGCGTCCGCCGATATCGGTGGCACTACACTGCATGTGCGAGCGGCTACCGTCGGCGAAGCTGATCGTGATGGGAAACAAAACTCGGTGGCGGACGAAACGCCGCTTTTCACTTCCACTCTGAACCGGCTTTGCAGCCGGCTTGTTCTCCCCGGCAACTTCAGCCCAGGGAACGGTCTGACCGGCAACCAGTTGCAGGCCTGCCTGGAAGGTCTTGGGGGCGCCGACCGCCTTTACCCACTTGATTTGAAAGCGTCCCTTTTTGTCGCCGTACTGAACGCCGATAATCTCGCCTTCCATCAACGAGTGCGTAACCCGCGAAAGTAAAGCTCCTTCGCTGCTCAGGTTTCCAGCCAGGGCATTCTGAAAGAACGGCTTTCCATCTGAATCCATGCCCCAAACCCGTACAGGGATGTCGGCACTAATCCGTGGCTCGGGCCTTTTTTCCATTGGAGTGGAGACAATCATATCGTGCTCGGTAACAGATTGGGAGAATCGAAAGTAATGGTACTTTGGGGTTACTACGCTCAGCGCGTCAAAGTTCGCGATAGGAGATCAGTTCGATGGCCTCGCGCTGAATCAGCTGTTTGACCTCGGGCGAGGTCAGAATGGCGAGTTCCTTGTCGCGCGAATCCCGCAGACGGGTTTTTACTTTGCTCAAGTCCGCATCGTTGTAGCCGGGGTGGCTGACGAACTCCCAAGTGCCCTCGGGCAGGTTCTCAAGCAACATGCGAAAAGTTTCCAGGCTCAAGCCGCCGGTGGCGGCAATGCCGACGCAGCCATCGGGAGTTGCGACTTCGGCTTGCGCGAGCATTTCGCGGAAGCGAGCGCGGAAGCTCTGCAGCAGTTTGAGCTGAAACTGCCGTTTCCAGTGGCGCAGCGAGGCAAACACCAGCGGCTCAAAGGGATTGCGCATGGCGCGGATGCCGGAATTCCTGGCGGCGTGCAGCACGCCCTTAAGGACGGTGGGAAACATATGCGTGTGTTTGTGCGAATCGAGGTGCGTGACCTGGATTCCGGAGACTTGCAGCTTCTTGATCTGGGCGGTGACCTCGGCCTGGATCTGCGATTGGTCAAGGCGTCCGGCTGCAGCGAGGCAGGCGAAGGTCATCAAGCTGACGCGAAAACTCGGGCTGGTACTGGAGGCGACAAGAGATGCGACTTCTGCGGGCTGAAGCGTGGCAGTTCCATCCACCAGCACAACGTGGCAGCCAACGCTCAGTTTGGGAGCTTGGGCGGCGAGTGAGACCGCTTGGGCGAATTTTTCTCCGCATGCCATCAGGGTTGCCGAAGTCACGACGCCCTGCTGATGGCTTTGCAGGATGCCCCGGTTGACGCCTGAGGTCAGGCCGAAATCGTCGGCATTGATGATCAGTCGGCGCAAATGGCGAGTGTAGCAGGAAAGCGGCCTAGCACAGCGCAGGGGGCGCTCAGGCCCAAGATGCAGGCAAAGCTCTGATAAGCAACATTGATCGCGGGGCGGGGTTTAACAGGAGCGGAGATCATCTGTATTATGAATGGTTCGGCGAATGAACTCTGCGGCAAGAGGACACAATGAAAAAAATATTCGTACTCGGTATTCTTCTAGTTTTATCGGCTGCAATGGCTGCTGCGCAAGGCGCGGCGGCAGGCAAAGCAATTTTTTCTTCCAAGTGCGCCCTTTGCCACGGGCCTGATGGTAAAGGCAACACCTCGATTGGCAAGAGCCTGAAAATTGCCGATCTGCATTCGGACGTTGTTCAGAAGATGTCCGACGCCGATTTGAAGACCGTCATCACCACTGGCAAAAACAAGATGCCGCCATTCAAGGGAAAGCTGACCGACGCGCAAATGGACCAGGTCATCAGCTACATTCGCGAATTGGGGAAATGAGTTCGGAGACTGAAAGGGTCACGGCTACCGGTACTTTTGAAGCGTGTCATCCCGCCTTTAACGCCTATTGATTTAGAATCATCACACCGCGCTCTGGGCGGTTAGCTCAGTTGGTTAGAGCGCCTGCCTTACAAGCAGGAGGTCGCAGGTTCGAGTCCTGCACTGCCCACCATTTATCCTCAAGCCAGGCATGTGGTTAGCAGTACCGTCCCAGCCTTCTCGCTCGCCACTGTGCGGTGAATACACAATTCGCCATGGTAAATTTCTCTCGTGTATACTTCGAGCCGACCGGGGGGAAACAACTTCCAATCTGCGAGGAGGCTTTCAATGCAAAACTACGCACTCACTGCTATTTGGTGCTTGTTCATGATTACCGCAGTTGTCGTGTACATTCCGCTGATGTATATGCGAAAGACCGACAAGATTTTGAAAACCCTGCAGCAGATCGAGGCCAATACTCGCAAGTCTTAAAAACTTTGCACCGCCGCCCACCCTTGCAAAGAACGCAAGAGCCTGCCCTGAGCGAATCCGAAAAGATGGGGCACCCTCGGCAGGAATGGCGCACGCAAACGTCATTAATGGTGGGCTGGCCGTCCCCGCTGGAATCAGCGTTTACGTTTCAGAGATCCCCAAAAGCCTGGGCGTCTCGCAATCAGGGGTGCGCTGTCTGTTCCGGTTGCCCGGGAATTGGGGGTAGGGGAAATTGCCTTCTCAGCAGGTTTCTTGTTTTGTCGATCGGCGGCTTTGCTGGGATCGAAAAAGCTCAAATCGCCGTCGCCCAACAGCGAAGCCGCGATTGTCAAGCTCGCAATCTCTCGACGGACACGGACCAACTCTGCTTCCTTCTGATATAGAACTTCATAAGCGTCTTTCATCGCACTGTGCTCCTGGCGCCGTAAGCACTCTGTGATCTGGTAAAGATTAAAGAGACGGGTGCTAAGGATCGGCTATCTCGCCTGTGAATGTAAATTCCCCAAAAGTTGTAGTTCGTCGGGCCGTTTCGGGCGAGAGAAGACGGCTGCCTTTGGCAATGCCAAGTGGTACAAAACCTGAGCGCCATATTCTGTGGCGCTGGATTCCCCAGTTCACGCATCAGCTTACAACCCAGCCGCTCTTTCACGATACTAATTGCGAACAGCTTCTGTGGAGGATTTCATGAAACGGTTTCGAAGGCTTGCCATCCTGATTTTTTTAATGACAGCTTTTCATCTGCTTGTGGCCGCCGGTGCACTTGCCGATCAAGTGTCCCTGAAGAACGGCGATCGGCTCAGTGGAACGATCGTAAAGTCCGACGGCAAGACCGTGGTGCTGCACACCGATTATGCCGGCGACTTAAGTTTGAAGTGGGACGCGGTTGCGGGTATCCAGTCGAGCGAGGATCTGCACGTGCAGTTGCCGGACGGCAAGACTGTGTCCGGGCAGGTCACAACCAGCGACGGCAAACTGGAGATCGCCACAAGGTCGGGCGGTACGGTTGAAGCCAGCGTCGCGGAGGTTAAGGGTCTGCGCAACAGTGCCGAAGAGACGGCATATGAGAAGGCCCTGCATCCCGGGCTGCTGCAGGGTTGGAAGACCGGGCTGAATCTTGGTTTTGCCCTGACTGGCGGAAACAGCGAGACGGAAAATCTTTCTATCGGGTTTATTGGCACGCGGCAAACTACGAACGACAAGCTGGGACTTTACGAGAATACGGTGTACGCGACCAATAATGCTCCCGGGGCATCGCCATCGACAACCGCGAATACAGCAGGCGGCGGAGCGAGATACGATCACGATCTGACCCCGAAAGTGTTCGGATTTGTGGCCGCAGACTTTTTTGCCGATGCCTTGCAGTCGTTGAATCTGCGGTCGGTGTTCGGTGGAGGCGCAGGTTATCACGCGATCAAATCAGATACAACCACGCTCGATTTCCTGGGCGGTCTGAACTACACCCGCGAGTCGTATACAGCCTTCAGCCGGAATTTTGCCGCACTGACGTTGGGCGAAGAGCTGATGCACAAGCTGGGCAAGAGCACGGTTTTAAATGAGCAGTTGAGTCTGTTTCCTAATCTGAACAGCCTCGGCGATTATCGCGGAACGTTTATTTTTGCGACGGTGACCAAGCTCAACAATCATCTGGGCTGGCAGAACAGCTTTAACGATGTGTATGTGACCAACCCTCCAGCGGGGAAGAGACAAAATGACGTGATTCTGACGACCGGGTTGAATGTGTCGTTTGGGCAGTGAAGGTTGTGCCAGGCGACCGCCGCCCCGACGCCAAAGTTCGCGCTATGTTGACGGTTTGGACCAGCGGTAACCAGGTTTTAGTTCGCAGCGGTAGACGCGCGTCTCGTCGGGATTGGAGCGGGCGTTGCAATTTGCCCAGCTCAGGATGAGGGCCGGACCAAGCGGGAAGATTACGTTTTGTCCATTGATCTCGGCTTGGATGCTCACTGATTCCGCGGCGGGTGGCAGCGTGAAGTTCAGAGCGTTGCCGAAGACTACGGGATAAGAGTAGCGCACGACATCGCTGACCATGGGGTGGACGACCTCGGCTTCCACCAGGAAGGTTGCGGTTTGGGACCAGGTCGTAGCCGTGACGTGGAGGGTGCGGCCGGGATTCTCCAGCGATGAACTGTCGATGCTGGTGAACGGGCAGGGGCCAGCAATGCAGGAAGCACGGGCATTGCGGAATTCGTTGCCGGTCCCGGCATCGAGGGATGTCTCGCCAACCGAGGCTTTCCACTTTTTGTCGGGAGAGCAAAGAGGCGCTCCGTTACATGGCACGTTGCCCTGATTGGCGACCTCGAAAGAACGCGCGGCACTGCCGACGTTTTCTTCAGTAGCGGTTTTGATCGAGTACCTGACCACCGGATTAGCGATGGTTTGCTTGGCCACGTTGTCGACAGCAACTGGCAGGGGAACGATCGGAGTGAGTTCAGCGACCGTAAGGCTGTTCGAGACCGGAACATACAAATTCAGCGGCTCATAATTGGAATGGCGAAATTGCAAAGTGATGGCGCGCCGCGGGAGAAGCAGAAGCCTGCGGATTTTGAGTTTGAACAATCCCGAGGAGTCGGACGTGACCTCGGCTGCCAGCCTGGCATCGGCTGGGACAACTTGAACTCCTGCAATGGGCAATTCTTTGCGCGGGTCGGTGCTGTGGGTTATGACTACTCCCACCAGCGTCACCATCCTCCGATTCAGATAACGTACCCAGAGCACAGAAATCGGGACCGCCAGCAGTAGCACGGTCAACACCACTTTTCTTCTTGTGCTCATGGGACAAATATACAATTCCGGGCAGGATGAGGAGCAGGGAAGTGCCTTTTCCAGCAATTCCCCCTCGGCTGAGCTGAAGGGAAGATCGTTTAACATCAGAGGAAGTGGAGAACTACAAGAGCGTTTCACGCCGGAGATTATTGAAGGGGTTGGCGGGAGCGGCCGTGGCCGCGCCATTTTCTCCGCTGCTGTCAGCTTTCGCTCAGAATACTCCAGCCAAGGCGCCGAGCCCTTTTTCCCCCGAAGACGATCAACTGCTCGAGGATTTGGAGCATGCGAACTGCTGCTATTTCTGGGAGCAGGCGAATCCGGCGACTGGTCTGGTTAAGGACCGCTGCAACGCCAGAAAGGCGGCTACTGACAATTCCAATGTGGCGAGCATCGCGGCAACCGGCTTCGGACTGACTGCAATCTGCATCGCCGAGCGCCGAGGATATATTTCGCACTCAGACGCCCGGCAGCGAGTGGTTACTACGCTGCAGTTTCTTACTAACAAACTGCCGCACCACCGCGGATTTTTCTATCATTGGGCCGACATCAATACCGGGGAAAGAGTTTGGGAGTCGGAAGTGTCGTCGGTCGATACGGCGATTTTGCTTTGCGGGATTCTCACCTGCCGTACTCATTTCCGCGATACCGATATCACGTTGCTTGCGCATGGCATCACCAACCGCGTGGAATGGACCTGGCTTTCGGAGGACACGACGCTGTTGCCTCACGGCTGGCGGCCGGAGTTGGGGTTTCTGCCCTATCGCTGGGACTATTACAACGAGATGATGATGATGTATCTGCTCGGGCTGGGCTCGCCGACTTATCCGCTGCGCGTCGAAGCCTGGGATGCGTGGAAACGCATCATCTTCGAGTACGAAGGCATGCGTTACATTGGCTCGTTCGCGCCATTATTTGTGCATCAGTATTCGCAGGCATGGTTTGATTTTCGCGGCAAGCGCGATCGCTACACTGACTACTTTCAAAACTCTGTGACCGCGACCGAGGTCCACCGGCGTTTCTGCATTGAGCTGGGCAAGCAGTTTTCCGATTACAGCGCTGATTTGTGGGGCATAACAGCCTCGGACTCGCAGAAGGGGTATGTGATCTGGGGAGGGCCTCCAGCGACCGGGCCGATTGATGGAACGGTTTCGCCGGCGGCGGCAGGCGGATCGCTGGCGTTCATTCCGCAGGAGGCGATGCGCGTGATGCGCACATTGCGCGATCGCTATCCACTGGCGTGGAGCTGCTACGGATTTGTGGACGCGGTAAATCCGATCAAAAACTGGTATGACACTGATGTGGTCGGAATCGATCTGGGCATCACGTTATTGATGGCGGAGAATGCGCGGACCGGTTACATCTGGAAGGTGTTCATGGAAAATCCAGAGGCGCAGCTCGGGATGCAGCGGGCCGGGTTTAAACCTTCTCGGTCGTGAGGGCGCAGGTTTCATGCGAGATGGTTTTCTTGTTGTCCTGGCAGAATAAAACCCCACACACTGAACACGTCGTATTGTTGCCGATCGCGATGGTTATTGATCGCAAGCTTTTGGTGACCCCATTCGACCACAGCGCACCGACTTTCGCGTTCCCGGTGAAGCTGTTACGATAATTTGATAGACCACGAGTGCGTCATCAGCACTGGCGAGTGGGGACGTAGTTCAGTTGGTTAGAACGCTGCCCTGTCACGGCAGAGGCCGCGGGTTCGAGTCCCGTCGTCCCCGCCATTCCTTTTA
>Ga0075425_100002292_pt1 | contig 19131 bp, 11 predicted proteins | sample SoiMethybrSBSTD4_FD_75300 | JGI IMG/M metagenome (GOLD analysis project Ga0075425, IMG submission 75300) | Bulk soil microbial communities from a Populus tree surrounding site in Tennessee, USA - Soil MetaG P. TD hybrid SBSTD4 | ecosystem: Environmental > Terrestrial > Soil > Tree plantation... | reverse complement strand
GAGGAAGTGAAGGGCGCGTCGAGCATGCCGATCGCCAAGGCGATGGACGACTGCATCGTGGCCTACGGCATGAACGGCGAGGCCGTGCGGCCTCAGAACGGATTTCCGCTGCGGCTGATGATCCCCGGCTTCGAGGGAATCTTTCACACCAAGTGGCTGCAACGAATCAAGATCGTCGATCGGTACTACATGAACTACAACGACTTTGGGCATCTTCACGAGGGTGAGAAAGAGAAAGAAGCCGCGTTGAGTTACCAGATCGGGCCCAAGTCGGTGATCACGTTCCCTTCGGGCGGACAACAGCTGCCGGGCAAGGGTTTCTACGAGGTCAGCGGCCTGGCCTGGTCGGGTGGCGGCGCTGTCAAGCTGGTGGAAGTGTCGACCGACGGCGGCAAGAAATGGAACAAGGCCGAGTTCAAGGGAACGCCACAGCGTATGGCCCATACCCGTTTCGCCTATCAGTGGAATTGGGACGGCAACGAAACGGAGCTGCAATCGCGCTGCACGGACGAGATCGGTCAGGTTCAACCGTCGCGCGCACAGATCGCCAAATTCTGGAACAAGCCCTTCGATGAAACATTCAGCGTGCCGGGGTTGGACAACAGCATTCAGCCCTGGAGGATCGCCAAGGACGGGAGCGTGTCCAATGGAAACGCGTAGGGTTCTCCTCCTTGCGTTCGCGTTCGCGTGCCTGATCGGCGTCTCCGCGCTGGCGCAGGGGCCTACCTATGGAGTGGGACGCACGCCGACCGCTGAGGAAATCCGCGCTGTGGATATCTCCATCGGCCCGACCGGAGAAGAACTCCCGGCGGGAAAAGGCACGGCCAAGGAGGGCGCGCAGGTCTATCGCGCGAAGGGATGCGCGGGATGCCACGGCGCGGCGGGAATAGGCGGTACGGCGCCCAACCTAAAAAGCAAAGATCCCAAGAATCCGGACGTCTGGGCGCGAGGGCGAATCCTGCCGCTTCGCGCGCCGTTCGCAACGACGGTCTGGGATTACATCAATCGCGGGATGCCCCTCAACAGAGAGGGGACGCTCACGCCCGATGAGGTCTACGCGTTGACGGCGTATCTGCTCTACATCAACGATGTCATTCCGGAAGACGAGACGCTGGACGCCCAGAGTCTGCCGAAGGTCAAGATGCCAATTGGTGACCGATACGCTTCCCTCCCTGATTGGAAGCCCAGGACACCACGGCTCAAAGGTTACCCCTACTAGCGTCAGCTGACCACCATTCGGCGGCGCATGCGGGCGAGGTGCGACGGACGTGAGCTGGTGGAACAACCGCTCGCGGCCGCCCGTGCCGTTTTGAGACCCTCGCGAAGTTCCTGTTGCTTTGAGAACCACGTTCGCGAAAACACGGCGGCTAGCCGCGCTGTTTTCCACGCGGAGAGCGCGGCGGCAGCGGCGACGACGCCGACCGTCGACACGATCAGCGGGATCGGTATTTCGGAGTGTCTCGCGACCCAGACCACGTCGACGATCGTGACGACAGCGGCGAGCACATACAGGTAGTAGGCCAACCGGCCCACGCGCGCGACGCGGCTGACCGTGTCGAGAAGCGACCCGGGGCCAATCGTACGAAGCACCCGTTCGGAATGCGCGGCGCGCAGGTGCAACAGCTGTGACGCCTCATGGTCGACCAGTTGATCGGCCTTGTTGGTGTCCACCGGCTCGGTGATGACCACCTCGGCGTCCGCGGGGATGTTGCCGGGCGCATAGTCGTCAGTGCCGTGGGCAAGACGCTCGAGCACGCTGACATGTACCTTCACCGCCGTACCGTGGGCGCGACACAGCGCGGCGATGTCGCGGATCCCCCAGCGATACAACACGCCGAGGCCGGCACGCGAGTCGTATAGCTTGTCGTCGACGCTCGCGTGAGACCGCAGGCCGTCTCGGTCCGCGGCGTTCAACCGCAGCCCGTCCTGGCCGAAGCGTGCGCCTGCTCGCTGCGCATGCGACAGCATCCAGTCGAGGGCAACGAGCGACATGCCCTGCTTCGGGTACCCGCCGCCGACGTTCGAATGGGATCCTGCGAACCACACTTGTTCAATCCTCGCTCGATCGCCCGGCCGCTCGCGCCACAGCACGGGACGGAACGCCTCGCGCTGCTCGTCGATCGCCAGCGCGTGGCGCGCGCAGTCGACGATCGGCGTGAGATACGAGTCCGGGAACTTGAACCGATAGACGCCGATGTTGATCAGATCGCCGAGGAAGAACGGCAGGCCGACGGCATCGACTGTATCCCACACGCCGAGAAACCGGATCCGCACCTCGTGGTCGTGCGCCAGCGTCGCTTTGAACCGGTGCGCCGCGTCGGTCGACGGGTCTCCGCCGGCGTGCCAGAGCCACGGTCGGTAGCAGGCGCGATACGCCGCATACGCGTCGCGGACGGCCCGCTTCAGACCGGCGAACGTGCGCGTCTCGAGTTTGTTGAGATCGACGAGTCCGCAGGCGGCGATCAGCCCCGCAAGCGTTCGGACCGTAAAAGCTCCGCGGCTGAACCCGAACATGTAGATCTCGTCGCCGGGATCGTATACGCGGGCGAGCTCTTTGTAGAGGTGCCTGACATTCCGGCTCAAGCCCCATCCCGTCGCACCCGCCGCAATCTTCAGTGGTGCAAACGCCTGCGTGCCGACGCCGTCGTCGTAGATGGCGACCTGCGGCGTCCGTGACGGGTCGAGACGGTGGCTTTCGAGATCGACCGCCTCGAACAGCTTGAAAACGTTTGTTCCGCGGTCCTTGATGCCCGTATTGCCTGTGCCGTCGGAGCAGATGACGATGCGTTTGGGCATGATTCAGGTCGGGGCGTCAACGCGACACCCCCAGCCCGGTGTCGCGCCTGCCCGCCCATATCAAGAACGACGCGACGGCTGGTTCCGCACAGGGCCGGCGAGGACCGCGGCCAACGGCTTTGGACGCGCCATTGACGTGTGCGCTGGCGGCCGGCCGAACGTTGTGGAAGTAGCCCCGTGTAAGCATCGGCGTGACCGGTTGCGCTGCTCGTCAGCGGTGCGTCGTGAGCTGAGTCCGAGAGGTGTGCTTATGAACATCCGCCACATTCGCGCGCTGCTGTTGCCGCTCGGCGTCGCGGTGGTGGCCATCGCCGGTCTCGGGTGGTACGGCTTCCTCTGGATTCCTGCGCAACAGCGATTCCTGAACGAGCGAAACTTCCGGCTTCTTCGCACGCTCAGCGCGCAGATCGAAGCCAAGGTCAATAATTTCGACCGCGCGCTCGATCATGCCCTCGATTCGACGCGGGGGCCGCAGGATGCCGGCCACAAAGCATTACCACCGAACTCGAACAAGGCGCTGGCCGGATTCATCCGCCTGTTTGCACCAGAGCTCGAGCTGCTGCCGGAGGCAGATACCAGCGCGGCCAAACTCGCGCTCGCCGACGCCGGCGATCCGCCGCGCGTCGTCCTCCAACGCGATGAGGGCCGAAGTTATCTGTACGTCGGACTGCAGCACGGACGGGGTCCGATGGTTGCGAAGGCCGACTTGACCCTGGCGATCGGAAAATTCCTGACGACTGGCGACGACTTCGACGCGCTGCTGCTTGTCGATCGCGACGGGATCGTGATCGATCAGCGTTCGCCGCTCGGTCTCGAGCTGGCGCGCGTCGATCAGCTGCCGCCAGCCGCGCCGAGAGCGACCGGCATCTCGGAGAAACCGAACGGCGGGACCGCCGCGTCGTTCCGCTCGCTGTGGATGGCCAACAACAGCACCGATGTGCTGGTCGGCGATGCGACGTACAAGCTGTACGTCCAGCCGATTCAGCTGTCGCTCGTCCGCGCGAACCCCAAACGCGTCGCGGCCGCGGTCAGCGCGAAGCGAGCGATGTCGGACGAAACCGAGGAGTGGGCGCTCTGCGCCCTGGTGCGCGCCGACAAATTCCGCGCGGCGAGCTCCGCGATCTCCTATACCTACCTGCTGTGGTTGAGCGCCGGGTTGGCGCTCGTGTTCTGCGCGATCCCGCTGCTCAAGCTTCGCGTTTTGAGTCCGCGTGAACGCCTGACACGAACCGACGGTGTGTTGATCTCGTCGGCCGCGTTCTTCGTGACCGGGCTCGTGGTGTTCATCGTCCTCGACGTGTACCAGTTCGGCCACGATTTCTCCCGGCGCACGGACAAGATGCTGGCCGACACGGCACAGGTGCTGCAACAAGCGGCCAGCAAAGACATTCTCGGTGTCGGCGCGGAAATGGAGCTGCTGAATAGCGATTTGAACGTGGTCCGCAAGGCGGCGCGCCAGAACGACTGGCCTGATGAGGGTTCGCGGATCATCGTCGGCGAGCGAGAAGGCACCCCCTCGTCGTGCAGGCCGGACTGGGCATGTCGGAAAACAATCTTCCACGCCGACGAGCGTTCGCCCCGTCCAGAACGAGCGGCGCCGCGCGATCCCCACTTCCACGATGCGGTATCGCCCTTCCTGGATCTCGTCAACTGGAGCGACGCGAACGGGCAGCAGCAGGTCAAGTGGACGACGGGCGAGCGACTCACACCGTTCATCAATGTCTTCGACGAAAGGGTCGACTACGACCAACTGCTGAAGGACGCGCTAAAGTCGCCGAGCGCGCCGCAATCCGGCATCGCGGCGATCCTCTCGCCGAATACCGGCGAGATGGTGACGGTATTCTGGAAAATCGTTTGTCGACCGAAAGCCCATGACCAACGCACGCTCGTCGCCCAGAGCGCGGCGCTGACGAACTATCTCCCCGCGTTCCATTCGCCGGTCCTGCCGCCGCGCGTACAGTTTGCGGTGGTGACACGGCAAGGTAAGGTCGTTTACCACTCCAACAGCGCCCGCGGGCTGAAAGAGAATTTCGTGCAGGAGTCGCAGGATGACTTCGCGCTGAAATCGCTGATCGCGTCGGCGCGAACGGCGGCCCTGACGGCGTATTACGGCGGCACGCGGCACCGGATGTACGTAACGCCGCTGGCTGTGCCGACCGAAGCGTTCAGCGATCCCCATTGGTCGCTGATCGTATTTCAGGACGCGGCGATCGCTGACACCCTGAACCTCGAAACGCTGACCGTCGGCGTTGGCACGTTTGCGCTCTGGGCTGCGGCGCTGCTGATCGTATGGGCGGTCGCGGCCTGGATCTGGCCCGAGCGAATCACCAAATGGTTCTGGCCCCGGCAAGCGGCGGCGCGGCGCTACGCGGCCGTCGCCTGGACGAATGGTGCGATCGCCATCGCGGCGCTGGCCGCGATCGTCGCGTTGCCGCCAGGAAGCGTGCTGATCGCGGCGATCGCTGCCGCCGCCGGATCGACGATCGCCACCTATCTGATCGTCACCAAGGCGTCGCCGTCGGAAGTAGTGACCGGTGCGTGGACGCGCGACTTCGTGTGGGCGCGCGTGTCGTGGTTGTTCGTGCAGGCGGCCGTGCCGGCGATCGCCTGCTTCTGTGTTGCGTATGACTTCGAGGCGAGCCTGTTCGTCCGCGACGGCCAGCTGCAACTCGCACGCAGCGTGAACGATCATCACGACGCGCTGCGCAAGCGCCTCGAACCGCTCGGCCTCGCCGACCCGGAGCAGTTTGCCCGTCGAGATCCGGCGCCGAGCCTGCGCGCCTTTTTCGAGACGGCCAGCGACGTACCGGCACGCGGCGAGACGCTGACGGCGTCGAACCTCGACTCGTTTCTGCGCCTGTTTCACCGTCGCTACAACGCGATCGCGGTCGAACCGGATGCCGTGTCGGTCGATTGGACGGCACAACGCCGCGACCGGTCGCACGTGCTGGTGAGCCACGCGGCCGCTCTACCGGGCCGCACTGCAGTCCTCGCGTCCGCGGCGCCGCTCGCGCAACGCGGCGCTCCGTCCGTGCTGTTGATCGGGCTGATCTTCGGCGCCGTGTACCTGCTGGTGCGAGGCGGCGTCGAGCCGCTCTTCCTGCTTGGCGTCGATCCGCGGACCTCCGCGACCGCCGACGCAACCATCCGCGCGCTGCCGATCGTGAATACGATTTTCGTTGGCTTGCCGGGATCGGCCGACCTCGCGCGGATCGGCGGCGAGCGCATCGCCCACATCTTCGACGTGCGCACGCTTGCCACCGACCGGCGCCGTCAGACGCGGCCGGTTCCGCTCGAACGGCGCCAGGCGCTTCGGTCGCCGATCGCTGTCGGCGCGACCGGCGGAAGCGCGTGGTCCGATCCGCCGCCGCCGTCCGAGCCGCGCGCTGGCGGCAGATGGGCCGAAGCCTTCGATTACGGACAGTTGCCGCACGGCGGCGCATTGGTCGGGATCGATCACATCGACCATCGATTCGACGACCGGGAATTCCGCGAGCAGACGCTCACGCTGCTCGAACAGTTACTTTACCGATATCAGCGCGTGCTGTGGATCGCCGCCGATCGCGACCCGTTGGACCGGCTCTCCGACTGCGAGACGACAGCGGCCGAGCGCGAACGATGGCGGATCGTGCTCTCGTCCTTCACGCGGCGGCTCGTGCCGACGACCATCCCGGTTGCCGAGGACGACGGGTTCGACGCCGACGCACAGCCGTTCTATCGATCGGTGTGGGATGCGTGTTCGACCGATGAGAAGCTTGCGCTCCGCCACCTCGTCGACGAGGACGTCGTCAATCCGCGCAACGCGTCGGTGATCGCGGCGTTGGCCTGCAAAGGGCTGGTGCGCCGCGAACGGACGTTCCACGTCGCCAGCCCGCCGTTCCGCCGGTTCATCCTCAACGCCTCGCCGGCGAATCAGGTGACCGCGTGGGAGCACGAGAACGTCAAGCTGCCGTGGACCACGCTGAGCACGACGCTGGCCACGGTGGCGTTCGGCATTGGCGGGCTGCTCGTCTTCACGCAGCAGCAGTTGCTGGATGCGTGGGTTGGCTTCATGCCGACGCTGGCGCCGGTGCTACCGACGATGCTGAAGTGGCTGGCGAGTGCGCACGGCGGACCGAAGTCCGCCACGCACGTATGACCAGCGCGCCGCGTTGCCGCGGGCTGACAGGCCTGGATCACAGCCCAACCGCTTCTCCTCCGTGGACCGCAAATTGCTGCCTTCGCGCGAGCTCCTTTCGACTCGAATGATTGGACGTTCAGTCGAACGTTTGTCAGTCCATGTCGAACGTGATGACGACGCCGGCCGTCGTGTGCACGACGTGGACGTGCGCGGCGTGGGCGCTCACTAACCGTTAGACGATCAGCACATCCCGAAGGTCGAACGAGGCGAACATCCTCGGCGTGACCGCAAGGTATCGCGGAATCGTCGCGAACGGGTCGCCAGTCGCCGGTCTTCGATCGATCGTTCTGAGAGCGAGCGGACGATTGATGTGTGCGGCGTGCATTCCGAGGTCTGCGAGGCGATTGATATGGCGCGTCGACATGTTTTCCGTGGCGCGTTCGCCAAATATTCGCTCGACCCGGCGCACGTTTCTTTCGCGGCCGTCAGTCGAGGCGTCGCGCCGGAAGAAAATCCCGGCGCCGGTATCGAAAAGATAGACGTGAGGAACAAGAACGTCGGCGCGCCTACGGAAATACGTATCGCGCCGCAGAAAATCTTCGCCGCGCCGGCCAAAAGTGATGACGCGCCGGCGGAAAAGATCGCGTGAACCGTCGAAAAGATGGTCGCGTCGAGCGATCGCGTGCACGGCGCGGCCAAAACAGCCGGCGCGACCGGCCACGAAGCCGGCGTGACGGACAAAAGAGTCGACGCAACGATCAACAAGGTTGACGCGACGTGAAAAGACGGACAGTGAACGGACGACAGAGATCTGTGAACGGACGAAAGAGAGCTGTGAACGGACCGCGACGTCGACGCATCGACCCAAAGGCAAGAGTAGTCGAGCCTATGAGATCACTGAACGAGGAAAAATGATCCCGGTACGCGGGGAAGAGGTGGCGCAACGAACTTTAGAGAGCTCTGAACCGAGAAAAGAGCTCTCGGCGCTACGGAGAAATGGATTGTCCCGGCGACGCGCCCGCGGACGCGACGGAGTTGCGATCTCGAGATCGCACTCCGCCGCGCGGGCGTTTGGCTACTGACTGCTGCTCGTCGTCGACAGGCGCCGCGTGGCGCGGGCCGCCGCCTTTGCGACGTCTTTGTCCGAGTCCTGTGCCATTTCCCGGAGTGCAGGCATCGCGTCCGGATCGCCCATCAAACCGAGCACGTCGGCGAGTTCGGCGCGCGCCGTCGGACTGGTCGTGCGCGGCGTGAACAGCGCCCGACGCTCCGTCGCGGGCGTCTCGAGCAGATACTCTTTCGCGAGATCGCGCGTCGTCGATTTATCGAGCGCGCGAATCAGTTCGTCGAGGTATTCACGCTGGCCGAGCCGCAGCAGCGCGAATGCCTGCGCGGTGCGCACGCGCGGGCTCTTCTCGACCAGCCGCGCCGCCGAGATGTCGGTCATCATCTTCGCGTCGGCCGTTCGCGCGATCCCCTCGTTGGCGTAGAGGCGCAGCATTTCGTGGCTGTGGTCCCGAACCCGTTCGAACAGCGGCATCGAGGCCGGATCCGCCAAATCGGCAAGCGCCGCCATCGCGAGGACGCAGGCCGAGTCGGCGGTCTTCGACTGCTCGACGATGCGCGTCAGCTCGGGGACGGCGGCGCCATAGCGCATCGAGCCGAGAGTGGCGATCATTTCGTCGCGAACCGCATCGTTGTTGATGTTCAGGAGCGACAGCAGGCCGGCGCCCGCCGACGGATCGTTGATCTTGCGCAGCGCCCGCACAGCTTCGTACCGCAGTCCATCGTCGCGGTCTTCGCGAACGACCTGCAGCAGGTCGGGAACCGCCGGCGTCGCGCGCAGAATGCCGAGGCCGCGGATCGCGGTGCGCCGGATGCCCCGTTCGGTGTCGGCGATGCGCGCACGCAGCGTCGTGACGACCGACGGATCCACCGCCACGTCGGGTTCGACGAGCAGCTCGAGATCGCGATCCGAACGGGTCAGGATCTTTTCTCGAAGGTTCATCAGCGTCGCGTCGATGCCGATCGCGCGCGGCACGTGCAGGTTGACGAGCGACGCCACGGCGCGCGCGCGGATGTCATTCTCGCTGTCCGAAGCGAGTGTGAGGAACCCGGGCAGCGCCTGCGCGTCGTCCATCTGTTCGAGCGACAACTCGACTTCGCGGCGCACGGCCGCGACCGGATCGCTGGCGAGGGGAACCAGGTGCGGAGTGGCCGGTTTGTGCTTCGCCGCGCCCAACTCGCGCGCCGCGGCCTGGCGGCGGACCGCGTCGGGATTCTTCAGATCGTAAATGAGGCTCTCTACCGACACCTGGCGATTGCCGGCGGCGGCGAGCGGCGCGTGGGCAGCAGGTAGGGCGAGCATCGCGGCGACGAGGACCGCAGCGGCGAGACGAGTGCGCATCAGCAGAATCGGCATGGCGTCCTCCTGATCTGCCGGCATCACGGCTCGGGGACGCGCGAGGCGGTCATCCGCGAGGGACATCACGGCAGACGGAACGGTGATCGCAATCCGTGATCTGCCACGCGCTGGGGTCGCACGGCGGAAGGACGTGACGTGGCCGGCGCGTGATGACCGGCCTGCGGGGACGAACTGCGGAAGTCTACCATACGCGTTCACGCGCACGCACGGCGATCTGACGCGCAGTTGCGATCGTGTCTGCGAATTGCGCCGACTCATCAATTGCGCGCGTGCCGCCTCGAGCGACACGCTCGTCATCGAGGCGAGTTTTCCATCCGAGATGCGGCGTATTCGCGCGCGAGGGGGAGGTTGAGGAACGTCGAGACAGTGCGACCGGTTATCAGCGCACGGCGACGCGGCGGCGGTTCGCGGTAATCAGCACACGAGCAGCAATCGGATCACCTCCAGGATCTTTCGCAGCGTCAGCCGACGTGGAGAAACCCCACGTGTCGGCAACGGGCGAAACAGCACTGACGCGAAAGGTGGCTGAATGTGCTCGACCATATCCGGCATACACGAAAAAAAGCAAAGGCACTGCCGCCTATCAGCGCCCTTCGCTACCTCCCTTCCCACATGGCCCGCACGCCGTTTCTGTCCGCCGGCGCGTGCTCATTTTTATTCGTGATTACAGCGGGTTGGCCGCCATCACCCGCCCGTGCCGCCATCGCGTTCCTGCGTTGTGCGCTGATGCCTGTCGATCTCAGAACGCGTCGGATCAACATCACTCAGCATGTAAAATCTGCGCGATTCGAGTCGGACTGCTGATGAATGGTTGAGCGAGACGTCGCGCGCCCAGGCGGTGGCCTGCGGGCTAGTACAATTCCGATGATGGTTCGCTATTTGTTGATCGCCGTTTTGGTTGCACCGCTCGTTGCCGCGACTCCCACGGCGACGATCCAGAAACCGAAGCCGCAGACGGTGACCGGCGGCATCTGCCGCCTGACCGACGACGGCGGCACGCTCGGTGTCAACATCGGACCGAACGAGAAGATGCGAACGCTCGCGTTGACCATCGGGCCGGGTAACCCGATGGCAGATGCAGTGCACGCCAACAAGGCGAAGTTCACTGGCGCCGGAAAGTACGCCAACGAGGTCATCGCGCTCTATCTCGGCAAGACCGCGCTCGAGGACAGCTATCTGGGCCTCGGTACCGTCACGATCGCGGCGGACGGAAAATCGGGAACCTTCGCGCTGAACGACGGCACGGCCGCCGGCACATTCGACTGCGGCGCGCCACCGGCGAAGTAAGCGTCGTTCGAGTCATCTGTTGCGTCGTGGGCCGCCGCGCATCGGTGTCGCACCCGCCTTACTGTTTCGGCGCCGCCGGGCCGATATCGTCAGCGCTCTTCTTCCTTCCTCTCACATCGAGATCGTAAGTCGGTGATCTCGCGAGCCTTGTGCGCGCGATTGATCGATCGCCGCGCTGGCTGACGAATTGCTCGTGGCCCTGCGCCACCCCCGCAGTCACGTTTCGCTGCCCTGACGTCTTTTTGGCGGTGCGCCGCGCGTCGAGGATGAACATCACGGTCACCCTGCGCGCGCGTCACCGGAGGGCCGTCCGATGCGTCTCAGCAAAGCACTCATCACCGTCCTGCTCCTCGTCGTCGCGTTCGACGCGCGGCCTTCAGCACAGCCGCCGCGCCGGGGACGTTTCGTCGCCGGCGAAATCCTGGTGAAATTCAGGCCGGGTGCGAACGCCAGCGCGAAAGCCGACGCACACCGGCAGGGTGGCGGCTCGCCGGTGCACGAGATCACGCGCACCGGCGTTCAGCGAGTGGCAGTGCCGGCGGGCGCTGAATCAGCCGCCATCGCGCGCTATCGGCAAAACCCGAACGTCCTCTACTCGGAACCGAATTTCATCCGCAGCGTGCCGGCGCCGAATTCGCTCGCGCCAGCCGCGCCGGTTGTCCCTGGCGACCACAACTTCAAGGAGCAGTGGGCACTCCACAACACTGGCCAGGAGTTCTACTGCATCCCGTGGATCGGCGGCGATCTGTGCTTCTACGTCGGCACGCCGGACGCTGATATCGATGCCCCGGAAGCGTGGGCCATCTCCACCGGCAGCCCGGCGGTCAGCGTCGCGGTGATTGATACGGGCATCGATTACACGCATCCCGATCTCGCAGCGAACTACGCCGGCGGCTACGACTTCTTCAATCTCGACGCCGACCCGATGGACGATCACGGGCACGGCACCCACGTGGCGGGAACCATTGCCGCGGCCATGGACAACCTCACGGGCGATCCGGCTGCGCCCGAGGGCGTGGTTGGCGTCGCGCCGCACGCGCGGCTCCTCGCCTACAAGGTGTGCGGCGCCGACGGCAGCTGCAACGATTTCGCGATCGAACAGGCGATCGCGCAGGCGATCGCCGACGGTGCGAAAGTGATCAACATGAGCATGGGCGCGACTGACGTCGCCCAGTCGTTGTCCGACAGCGTCCAGGACGCGTGGAACGCGGGGATCGTGATCGTCGCCGCGGCAGGCAACGACGGCGTCGACAACGAGCTGTTCTACCCGGCGGCGTTCGACAACGTGATCTCGGTCGCCGCGTTCGACGAAGACCACGGGCGCGCCTCGTTTTCGAACTTCGGCAGCTGGGTCGACATCTCGGCGCCGGGCAACGTGATCATGTCCACCTACCCGATGGCTGCGTGCGATGTGACGACGGCGCCGGGCGATACGGGTTGTTACACCTGGTTGAGCGGCACCTCGATGGCGTCGCCTCACGTGGCCGGCGCCGCGGCGCTGGTGTGGTCGCGCGCCGATGTGACCACCAATCAACAGGTGGTGAGTTTGCTGCTCCGCGGCGCCGACCCGAACGGCGTCGGCAGCGCGCGCCTCAACACGTGGACGATGCACGGCGGCCTCAACGTCAACAACGCGCTGACGCTGGGCCTCACCAACGCGCATCCGATCGCTGACGCCGGCGCCGATCAAACAGTGACCGACAACGACGCCAACGGCGTCGAGTTGATCACCGTCAACGGCGGCGCCTCGTCGGATGCCGACGGCACGATCGTGGGTTACGAATGGCGCGAAGGCACCACGGTGATCGGCTTCGGCTCGACGCAAAGCACATGGCTCGCCGTCGGCACGCATACCCTGACGCTCATCGTCACCGACGATGCCGGCGACACCGGCACCGACAGCGTCGTCGTCACGGTGAAGCCATTCAATCGAGCGCCGATCGCGTGGGACACGAGCGCGAGCACGGTCGTCGGGACACCGGTCGCGATCACGCTCAACGCTGTGGACGTCGAAACGTGCGAGCTCGCGTTCGCTCTGGTTCAAACGCCCGCCGGCGGGACGCTTGGTGCAGTCGGCGACCAGGCGTGCGTTCCCGGCACGCCGAATGCGGATACGGCGCGAGTGACCTATACGCCGCCGAATGCAGCCGGCGTATACGCCTTCATGTTCAAGGCCAACGACGGGACGGCCGACAGCAATTTCGCAACGGTAACGGTCACGGTTGCCGCGCCGCCACCGCCGCCACCGCCGGCGACGTTGAGCGTGACCGCGATCAGCCCGAACGTGGTGAGCCAGTCCGCCGGCACGAAGCCGTTCACCATCACCGGGACGGCGTTCGCCGCAGGAGCGAGCGTCGCATTCGTGAACGGCACCGGCGGCAAGGCGCCGCGCGTGGTCAGCGTCACGCGCAACAGTTCGACGCAGTTGACCGCCACTGTGGAGATCCGCAACGGCGGGGCGCGAAAGAACCAAACCTGGGACGTGCGCGTCACCAACCCCGATGGCTCGACCGCCGTCGGGGCGCGCCTGCTCACGATCACGCCGTGAGCTGACGGGATCGTAGCGCAGCGCTTCAGGGCTGCCGGGCGGCCCGACCGGCAGGCCTGAAGGCCTGCGCTACGTGACGCGCGCGTAGTTCTCCGATGCGCTCACCAGCCGACGGCCTGGCCGTCCTTCCGGTGATCCGAGCCGCCGCGATAGAGGCCGTTCACCGGCAAGTCGTCGGTGGCAGCGCGGCGCTCGAAGATCGGTTCCGGCGCGCGCGGATCGCGCGTGAAGAGAATGCCCTGGTAGCCGCCGACGGCGCCGCCGTTCACAGATCGAACCTCGTGGCCCTTGGCTTTCAGCGCCGCGCCCACGAGGTTGTAGAGATTGCCCTCGAGCGACAGCACGTTGGAATTCTGGTTGTGCGTGAACCGCGCGGCGTCGGTCGTCATCTGCACGTTCATGCCGAGGTCGATGAGATTGACCATGTGCTGCGCATGCGTCTCCGGCTGCACGCTGCCGCCCATGTTGCCGAACGTCATCAGCGGCGCGCCGTCCTTCATCACGAAGCCGGCGATGATGGTGTGGAACGGCCGCTTGTGCGGCGCGACGACGTTCGGGCTGGCGGGGTTCAGCGAGAACGCTGAACCGCGATTGTGCAGCACGAAGCCGTACGGCGGCACGGTCGCGCGGCTGCCGTAGACGCCGAAGACGCTGTGGATGAGCGAGACCATGTTGCCCCAGCGATCGGCGGCCGTCAGATAGATGGTGCCCCCGTCGCGTCCGCCGGCGACCGCCGGCTTCGCGGCGACGTTCGGATCGATCTGGCCGCAGAGCGACGCCGCGTGGGACTTCGAGAGCAGTTCCTTGACCGGCACCTTTGCGAACATCGGGTCGCCGTTCTTCGCCAGCAGGTCGGAGTAGGCCAGCTTCTTCGCCTCGACCAGGTAGTGCCAGTACTGCGGATCCGACGGACCGAGCGCGGCGAGCGTGGTGTTGAACTTCGGCACGCACACCTCGAGGATGTTCAGCATCTCGAGGGCGGCGAAGCCCTGGCCGGGCGGCGGCAGCTCGAAGATGTCGTAGCCGTGATAGTTGGTCGAGATCGGTTCGGTCCACTCTGACTGGAATTCGCCGAGGTCGGCCTTCGTCATCACGCCGCCGTTCGCCTTCTCCTTGGCGACGATCGCGTCGGCGATCGCACCGCGGTAGAACGCGTCGCGGCCCTCCGCCTGGATCAGGCGCAGCGCCTTGGCGAGCCCGGGATTGCGGATGATGCTGTAGAGCGCCGGCGTTTCTCCGCCGACGAGAAACGTGTCCTTCGAATCGGGATCGTTGCGCAGCCCGGTGGTCGCATTTTTCAGGTCGCTGTGCCGCCGCTCGGCGAGCCCCCAGCCTTCCTCCGCGATGCGCGCGGCGCGCTCGAACGCTTCCTTGAAGCCGACGGTGCCGAACCGCTTGAGCAGCGCGTCGTAACCGGAGATCGCGCCCGGCACCGTCGCGGCGTTGACGCCGCCGTTCGGGACGCTCTTCACGCCGAGCGTCTTCGTGAAGAACTCGGGCGTCCAGCCGGTCGGCGCCCACCCGCCGGAATTGAGCGCGTACAGCTTCTTGTCCTTGGCAATGTAGACGAGCGCGAAGAGGTCGCCGCCGATGCCGGTGTCGTTCTGCGAGGTGACGTCGAGCACGGCGCCGGTTGCGACCGCGGCGTCGATTGCATTGCCGCCCTGCCGGAGGATGTCGAGGCCAGCCTGGGCCGCGAGCGGATCGCTCGTCGCCACCATGCCGTGCCGCGCGAGGACTTCGGATCGGCCCTGCGACAGCCAGCCCTGCGCGCGCGATCCCGGCACCGCCTTGATCGCGGCGCCCGGCTGCGGCTGCTCTGCCGACGGGACGCCAAAGGCATTCTGTGACTGAGCCATCGGCGTCGCGAGAGTCGCGACCAGACCGGCAACGATCGCGGCAGCGGCAAGAGCGGGACGGCTGGATGTCAGCATGCGCGAGATTCTATGCCGGTTGCGGCCGAGTTGTGCCCGAACTTCTCGGTCGCAAATGTGCCGGGTAACATATTTGCAAGGAGCTCGCGGTATGACTATCAGGCAAGCCTTTTTCGTCGCGTGTGTCCTGTCGATAGCTCAAGTGTCGCCAGCGTTTGCACAGCGGTGGGGACACGGCGAGCTGCCGCGCCAGGGTGCCTGTTTCTACAAGGACCCGGATTTCCGCGGCGAATACTTCTGTGCCGAGGCCGGCGCGAACATCAACGCCGTGCCCGACGACATGAACGACGAGATTTCCTCGATGCGCGTCTTCGGCGGCGCGGACGTCACGGTGTTCAAGGACGTGCGATTCCAGGGGCGCTCGTCGCGGTTCGAGACCGACATCCGCAACCTGAAGCAGGTCGGCTGGGACGATCTGATTTCGTCGATTCGCGTCCAGTACTCAGCGCGCGGCGCCTTCGGCCGGCCTGGCGGCATTCCCGGACGGCCGGCGGAAGATCCCGATCGCATCGTGCGCCGTGCCTACGAGGACATCCTCCATCGCGAGCCCGATTCCACCGGGATGCGGATCTATCGCAGCCACATCCTCGACGATGGCTGGAGCGAGGCACAGGTGCGCGACGAACTGCGCCGGAGCCCCGAGTTCCGCGAGAACAGCACGATGACCTATGCGAAGGCACAGGACGTCGTGCGTCGCGCCTATCTCGAAGTGCTCAAACGCGAGCCCGATCCGGCGAGCCGTCCCTTCGTCGACAAGGTGTTTCGCGACCACTGGTCGCAGCAGGACGTCGAACGCGAACTGCGGAACAGCGCCGAGTACCGCAACCGACGGCGGTGAACTTCAGCCTCAAGCCGCAAGTCTCAAGCCGCAAGTCTCAAGCCACAAGCCTCAAGTCCGGTCCGAGGCTTGCGCTTGGGGCTTGCGGCTCGAGGCTCGAGGCACCGCGTCGGCAGCGGTGGCGCTTTCAGTATGCATACTCATAGTCCTGCGTATTAGGACGCCGGACTACATCTCCAGGTTATACGCTTCTTCGCCGTGCTCGGTGAGGTCGAGGCCTTCCAGTTCCTGCTCCGCGGCGGCGCGCACGCCGACGATGAGGTCGGTAATCTTCAACAGCACGAGGCTGCCGACGAGTGCGACGATCCAGGCCATCGCAACGCCAACCAACTGATAGCCCACCTGCCCGGCGTTGCCGTCCACCCAGCCGACTGGCAGGGCGCGGCCCTGCGGATCGTGGAAGATTGCGTTGACGCTCCGCGTGGCGAAGACGCCCGTCAGCACGGCGCCGATGGTGCCGCCGGCACCATGCACGCCGAAGGCATCGAGCGCATCGTCATAACCGAATCGCGCTTTCGCGATCGTCACCATCACGAAACAGCCGACGCCGGCCGCAAGGCCGATGGCCATCGCCGGCACGGGCGTCACGAAGCCTGAGGCCGGCGTCACCGCGACCAGGCCAGCGACGGCGCCAGAGATTGCGCCGAGCGCGCTCGGCCGGCCGCGAGTGATCCATTCAGCGGCGAGCCAGCCGAGGGTTGCCGACGCGGCGGCGAAATGCGTGGCGACGAACGCGCTCGCGGCGAGGCCGTTCGATGCCAGGGCGCTGCCGCCGTTGAACCCGAACCAGCCGACCCACAGCAGACACGCGCCGGTAAAACTCAGCACCAGGCTGTGCGGCGGCATCGGCTCCTTCGGGTAGCCAGTGCGCTTGCCGAGATAGATCGCACAGACGAGCGCCGACACGCCCGACGTGATGTGCACGACGGTGCCACCGGCGAAGTCCAGCGTCGGGAAGCGGCCGCCGAGCGTCGCGTTGAGCAGCCCGCCCTTGCCCCACACCATGTGCGCGAGCGGCGCATAGACGCAGAGCGACCACAACGCCATGAACAGCAGCGTGCCGCTGAACTTCATCCGCTCTGCGGTCGCGCCGGTGATCAAGGCGGGCGTAATGATCGCGAACATCAGCTGATAAATCATGAACGTGAGGTGCGGAATCGTACCCGCGTAGTCGGCATTCGGATCGACGCCGACGCCGCGCAGCAGCACGTATCCGAACCCGCCGATGAGCGGCGTGCCTTCGCTGAAGCAGAGGCTGTAGCCGACGACCGCCCAGATCATCGTGATCAGGGCCATCAGCGCGAAGCTCTGAATCATGATCGCGAGCGTGTTCTTCTGGCGAACCAGTCCGCCATAGAAGAGCGCCAGCCCCGGACCGGTCATCAGCAGCACGAAGGCAGCGCTGACCAGCATCCAGGCGTTGTCGGCCGCCGACTGGGCCGCCGTGACGCGTTGATCGAGCCGCGCGAGATCGATCGTGGCGGCGGGCTGCGCGCCCAGGACCGCGAACGACAGCACGACGGCCAGTACCGCGAGTGCGGCAGTTTTCACATCTCGCTCCGCTCGCCGGTCCGGATGCGATAACTCTGTTCGACTGGGATGACGAAGACGCGGCCGTCGCCGATCTCGCCGGTGCGCGCGGCGGTGATAATTGCGGCCACCGCCTCGTCGACGAGGTGGTCGGGGACGACTACCTCGATTTCCATTTTCGGCAGCAGGCTGACGTCGTATTCCTTGCCGCGGTAGATCGCCGTATGCCCCTTCTGCTTGCCGTGGCCGCGCACCTCGGTCACGGTCATCCCGGGCAGGTTGATCCGCCCGAGCGCGTCCCTCACGTCGTCGACCTTGTTGGGGCGCACGATCGCCTTGATCAACTTCATCTCATCCCTCCAGCGTCCGATGGATATCGGCGGTCACGTCCGCAATCGCGGCGTCGGTCAGCTTGGCCCTGGCTCTGGTGATGTGGAAGACGTCGATCGCCTTCTGCCCTTCGGTCGAAATCAGGACCAGATCGACGTTGCAGCCATGCCGCGAGATCGCGCCGCTGACGCGGTGCAGGAGGCCGAGCGCGTTGTCGGCGACGAGATCGAGAATCGTGTAGCGGCGCGACGACTGGTTGTCGGCGTGAATCACCGGCGGCGGCGCGGTCACGCCGGCACGGCGGCGATACAGCACGCTCGCCTCGCGCGCGCGCAGCCGCTCGGCGACATCGATGCGGCCGGAGATGGCTGCCGCGAGCGCGCTGAGGAACTGATCCTTGCCGGTGGGATTGAGCTCGAAGAAGCGCTCCTGGTCGGAGAACTGGAAGACATCGAGGACCAGGCCCTTCGGGTTGGTCATCGCCTGGCCGCGCGTGATGTCCATGCCGAACGACGACAGCGCGCCACAGATGTTCGAGAAGAGCGCCGGCTTGTCGAGCGTCGCGACGGTCAGCTCCCACAATGACCCCTTGCGCTTCAGATCGACATGGACATCGTCCGGGCGCATGTCGCGCGAGAGCTGTACGTGGCGATAGATTTCGCCGGCCGGAAACAGCTGCAGGTAGCGTCGCGGCAAGCCTTCCGCGAAACGGGTGATCTCGGCGTCGGTCAGGTCCGCGGGACGACCGGCGACGAGCGCGCGAAGGCCGGACTCTTCGTGCGCGATGCGCTCGTCGGCGTAGCCGAGGGTCAACCGATTGTAGGTGTCGACGTAGAGCCGCCACAGCAGCTCCTCGCGCCACGGCGTCAGCGTTTCGCGGCTGACGGCTTCGATGTCGACGAGCGTCAGCAGGCACAGCATCTTGAGCCGTTCTTCGATACCGACCAGGTCGGCGAGCTGCCGGACGATCTCGGGATCTTCCGTGTCGCGGCGGAACGCAATCAGCGACATGCGGGTGTGGTGGCGGATGAGGAACTCGACCAGCGCGACCGCTTCGTCGTCGAGCTTGAGGCGCTGCATCATCTCGCGCGCCATCCGGACGCTTTCGTCGACGTGATCCTCGTCGCACCACTTGCCGACGTCGTGGAACAGCAGCGACAGGACGAGCAGTTCCGGGTGCAACAGGTCGTCGAGTAGCGCGCTGAACCGCTCGCGGCCTCTCACCGCGCGGGTGGCCAGGCGCTCGAGATTTCTGATCGTCAGCAGCGTGTGCTCGTCGACGGTGTACTTGTGGTAGAAGTCGCGCACGACGCGGCAAAAGAT
>Ga0075425_100002291_pt1 | contig 19138 bp, 17 predicted proteins | sample SoiMethybrSBSTD4_FD_75300 | JGI IMG/M metagenome (GOLD analysis project Ga0075425, IMG submission 75300) | Bulk soil microbial communities from a Populus tree surrounding site in Tennessee, USA - Soil MetaG P. TD hybrid SBSTD4 | ecosystem: Environmental > Terrestrial > Soil > Tree plantation... | reverse complement strand
TACGACTGTCGCCAGGACCTTGTCGCGCGGCAGGCCGGGGCGGGCGAGGTCCCGATCGACCTGCTCGCGGATCGCCGGCAAGGCCGCGCCGAACGCGAGCAGTCGGGCGTACTTGCTCTCGTCGCGAACGGAGCGCCACCGCGCGTGGTAGCGATACTGCTTGCGGCCGCGCGCGTCCCGGCCGACCGCCTGCAGATGGCCGCGCGCGAGCGCGGAGATCCAGACGTCGCGCCACGCCGGCGGGATCGCGAGCGCGCGGATCCGGCGCAAGACGGCAGGGTTCCTCACGGGCGCGCCGTCCGGAGCCAGGTAGGCGAGGCCGCGGCCGACGCGTCGGCGCCGGATGCCCGGCGTGTTATCGCTGACGTAGCGGAGGCCGGCTGCCTTGGCCGACTCGATCGAATCCGGCACGCCGTCGACAGCATTCAGCACGCACGGTCGTGACCGCGATCTGGACTTCACCACCTCGTTGATGAGCAAGGTCAATGCCGGCAGCGGGAACGCGCGTGCCGGTATGCGGGGTGCAAGGACGTTGTCACGAGCTCATGGAACGCCGCCAACGACGCCTGCCCATCGGTGCCGAGCTGCACGACGACGGCGTCGACTTTCGCGTGTGGGCGCCGGCCGTGAAGACCGTTGAGCTCGAGCTCGAGGCCGGCCCGGGCAGCCCCTCGGCGCACAAGCTCGCGCCCGAGGGCGACGGCTACTTCTCGGCGACGGTGCCGCGCGCCGGCGCCGGCACCCGCTATCGGCTGCGCCCGGGCGATGCGGAGCGCGGACTGCCGGATCCCGCGTCGCGCTTCCAGCCGGAGGGCCCGCATGGGCCGTCGGAGGTCGTCGACCCGAGAGCCTTCACGTGGACGGATGCGGGCTGGCGCGGCGTCACGCTGGCCGGGCAGGTCATCTACGAGATGCACATCGGAACCTTCTCGCGCGAGGGGACGTGGGCGGCCGCGGAGCGCGAGCTGCCCGAGCTCGCCGCCGCCGGGCTCACCCTGCTGGAGGTGATGCCGGTGGCGGAGTTCGCCGGTCGCTTCGGGTGGGGATACGACGGCGTCGATCTCTTCGCGCCGACGCGTCTGTACGGCAGACCGGATGATTTCCGCCGCTTCGTGGACCGCGCCCACGCCCTCGGCCTCGGCGTGATCCTCGACGTCGTCTACAACCACGTCGGCCCGGACGGCAACTACCTCAAGGCGTTCTCGCCCGACTACTTCACCGGCCGGTACCCGAACGAGTGGGGCGAGGCGATCAACTTCGACGGGCCGAACGCCGCGGGCGTGCGCGAGTTCTTCCTGACCAACGCCGGATACTGGATCGACGAGTTCCATCTCGACGGCCTGCGCCTGGACGCGACCCAGCAGATATTCGACGCCTCACCCGAGCACATCCTGGCCGCCATCGTGCGTCGCGCGCGTGAGCCCGCGGGGGGGCGCGCGACGCTCGTGATCGCCGAGAACGAGCCGCAGGACGTCCGGCTGCTCCGCGCGCCCGAAGCCGGCGGGTACGGATGCGACGCCGCGTGGAACGACGACTATCATCACAGCGCCCAGGTGGCGCTGACCGGCCGGCGCGACGCGTACTACAGCGACTACCACGGAACGCCGCAGGAGCTCGTCTCCGCGGTGACGCGCGGATACCTCTACCAGGGGCAGCGGTCGTCGTGGCAGGGCAGGCGGCGCGGTACCTCGACGCGGGGATGCGCGCTCCCGCGCTTCGTCGCCTACGTCCAGAACCACGATCAGGTGGCGAACTCGGCGCGCGGCGAGCGGCTGCACATGCTCACGAGCCCCGGCCGCTATCGCGCGATGGCGGCGTTGCTGCTCCTGGGCCCCGCGACGCCGCTCCTGTTTCAGGGTCAGGAGTACTGCGCCTCGACGCCCTTCCTCTTCTTCGCCGATCACACGCCCGAGCTCGCGGCGCTGGTCCGCGGCGGTCGCGCCGACTTCCTCGTCCAGTTTCCCGGCATCGCCACCCCCGCGATGCGGGCGGGGCTGCCCGATCCCGCGGACCCGCGCACGTTCGAGCGGTGCATCCTCGACCCATCGGAGCGCACGCGGCATCGCGAGGCGTACGTGCTCCACCGCGACCTGCTGCGCCTACGACGTGAGGATCCCGTGTTCCGCGCCCAGGGCGCGCACGGCGTCGAGGGCGCCGTGCTCGCCCTCGAGGCCCTCGTCCTCCGGTTCCACGGTATCGACGGCGACGATCGTCTGGTCCTCGTCAACCTCGGCGTCGATCTTTCGCTCGAGCCCGTCGCCGAGCCGCTGCTGGCCCCGCCCGACGGCCGCCGCTGGCGGACGAGCTGGTCGAGCGAGGATCCGCGCTACGGCGGCGGGGGCATCGCGCCCGACGCGGACAAGGGCCGGCGGCTCGTCGGCCATTCGGCCTCGATCCTCACGCCCGTGGAGGACGACGAGCGCGATGGCTGAGCACGACGACCCGGAGCCCGCCACGCGCGAGTGGCTCGTCACCAACGGTCTCGGCGGCTACGCGTCGGGCACGGTCTCCGGCGTAGTCACGCGGCGATATCATGGCCTGCTCATCGCCGCGCTGCCCGCGCCCCACGGCCGCGTCGTCATGCTGAGCCACCTCTGGGATCGCCTGCGTCTGCCCGATCGCACGGTCGCCGTGCTGAGCGGCGAGGAACTCGACCGCGATCATCTCATCGACTTCCAGCTCGACGCCGGCCTGCCGGTGTGGCGCTACGACGTCGGCGGCTTCGTCATCGAGCGCGAGATCCGAATGCCGCACCGCCAGAACACGGTCCACGTCACCTACCGGCTGGCCCGCGGCGCCGGCGACGTCCGCCTCACGCTGCGGCCGTCGCTCAACTTCCGTCCGCACCACGCGCCGGTCAGCACGCCGCTCCAGGGCTCCTACGCGTTCACCGCGGTCGGCGACCGCTACGAGCTATCGGCGGCGGCCGAGCTGCCGAGGCTTCGCCTGCGCCTGGCCGGCGATCGGGCGGCGTTCACCGTGGACGGAAAGGTCGTGCAGCAGATCCGCTACCACGACGAGGCGCAGCGGGGTGAGGCCGCGCGCGGCGACCTCTGGAGCCCGGGCTACTTCCGCATCGATCTGGCGCCGGGTGCGGAGGCGACGCTGATCGCGTCGACCGAGCCGTGGGAGACGATCCAGGCGCTCTCGCCCGCGGACGCGCGCGCCGCCGAGCGGCAGCGGCGCCGGCGGCTCCTCGACGCGGCGCCCGCGCCGCTGCGCACGGGCACGGGCGCGGCCCTCGTGCTCGCCGCCGATCAGTTTCTCGTCACGCCCGTCGGGCGCGCCGAGGACGCGGCGCGGGCGCGCGCGGCCGGCGACGAGGTCCGGAGCGTCATCGCGGGCTACCACTGGTTCACCGACTGGGGCCGCGACACCATGATCAGCCTCGACGGGCTGACGCTCGCCACCGGCCGTCACATCGAGGCGGGGTACATCCTCAAGACGTTCGCGCACTATATCCGCGACGGGCTGATCCCCAACCTGTTTCCCGAGGGTGACGTCGAGGGCCGCTACCACACGGCCGACGCGACGCTCTGGTTCTTCCACGCGCTCCACCGATACCTGCAGGCGACGAAGGACCGTGGCATGCTGCGCCTGCTGCTCCCGCGGCTGCGCGAGATCGTCGAGCGTCACCTCGCCGGCACGCGGTTCGGGATCGGCGTCGATCCCGCCGACGGCCTGCTCCCCCAGGGCGCCGAGGGGTACCAGCTCACATGGATGGACGCGAAGGTCGACGACTGGGTCGTCACCCCGCGGCGTGGCAAGGCCGTGGAGATCAATGCGCTCTGGTACAACGCGCTCCGGGTCCTCGAAGGCTGGGTGCGCGAGGAGCAGGGCGACGAGCCGGCGCGCGCGCTCGGCGAGACCGCCGAGCGCGTCTGGCGTTCGTTCAACGAGCGCTTCTGGTACGCGGGAGGGGCCTATCTCTACGACGTGGTCGACGGAGAGCACGGCGACGACCCCGCCTGCCGCCCCAATCAGCTCTTCGCGATCTCGTTGCCGCATGCCGTGCTCGACCCCGGGCGATGGAAGCCGGTCCTCGAGACGGTCGGCGAGAGGCTCGTGACACCGGTGGGCCTGCGCTCGCTGGCGCGCGGGCATCCCGATTACAAGCCGAAGTATTTCGGCGACCTGCGCGCCCGCGACGCCGCCTATCACCAGGGCACGGTGTGGGCGTGGCTGATCGGTCCGTGGATCGACGCGTGGCTGCGCGTGTATCCCGAGGATCGGCAAGGCGCGCGCCGCTTTCTCGAAGCGTTCGCTCCGCACCTCGAGCAGGCGGGCGTCGGCTCGATCAGCGAGATCTTCGATGCGGAGTCGCCGTTCACGCCGCGCGGCTGCATCGCCCAGGCGTGGAGCGTGGCGGAAGTCCTGCGCTGCTGGCTCGCGACGGCCGAATGACGCGCGTTGTGCCAGCGGCGTTCGATGGCAGGCCAGTTGCACTTTCTGAACGGCTAGATCATCGCTCGCAGGGGGGAACCCATGGACAAGGACAGAGTCGAGGGCAAGAAGGAGCAGGCCAAGGGCTTCATCAAGGAGCAGGCCGGTAAGATCACCAACGACCCGGACCTGGAGGCCGAGGGCAAGGTCGACCGCGCGGCCGGCAAGGTGAAGGAAGGCCTGGGCAAGGTGAAGGACAAGGCCCGCGACGTGATCGAAGACGTGACCGAGTAGCGGCGCACGCCGCTCCGGAGGCGGCCGCCGACCAGCGTCGGCGGCCGCCACGTCTTCATCGACCGCATGTCTGCATCCTCGGATTCCGGCAGCCTCAGAACCTCTCCAGTTTTGCGGCCCCTCCGGCCGCTCATCATCACCGGGGCGATCCTCATGTTCGCGGCCGCGGCCGCGTGGGCGCGCGAAGTCCTCATGCCGCTCGCGCTGGCCACGCTGCTGGCCTTCGTGCTGAGTCCCGTGGCCGACGCGCTCCAGCGGTGGGGGCTCGGACGCGTCGCCTCCGTGCTCGTCGTGGTGATCCTCGCGTTCTCGTTGCTGGGCGGGGCGGCCTGGGGGCTGTCGCAGCAGGTCGCCACCGTCGGCGGCGACCTTCCACGGTACAGCGCAGCCATCAAGGACAAGGTCGTGCGCTGGCGACGCGACGGCGCGGGCCGCATGCTCGGGCGGGTCCGCTCGATCGTCGACGAGGTCGTCGACGAGATCCAGAAGACCGAGACGTCGGCGCGTCGCGAGAAGCCCACGCCGGTGGTGATCCAAGGTAGCGACAAGAGCCCACTGCAGACGATCACCGCGCTCACCACCCCGCTGGCCACCGCGGGATTCGTGGGCTTGCTGGTCATCTTCATGCTGCTCGAGCGCACCGAATTGAGGAACCGGCTGATCCGCCTGGTCGGCTACGGGCACCTGACCCTCACCACCAAGGCCCTCGACGAGGCGAGCGAGCGCATCAGCCGCTACCTGTTCGGACAGTTCGCGGTGAACGGAGGGCTGGCCGTCGCCTTCGGCCTCGGCCTGTTCCTCATCGGTATCCCGTACGCGTTCCTGTGGGGCGCGCTGCTCGGGGTCATGCGCTTCATCCCGTACGTGGGCGTCTGGCTCGGCGTGTCGCCCCCGATCCTGTTCACCCTGGCGACGTTCGACGGGTGGACGAAGCCGCTGCTCGTGGCCGGTCTGTTCGTCGGCCTGGAGGTGGTGCTGAGCGGCTTCATCGAGCCCGTGCTCTACAGCCAGCGCGCCGGGGTGTCGAAGGTCGCGCTGCTGGTCGCCGTCGCCTTCTGGGCCTGGCTCTGGGGTCCGGTCGGCCTCGTCCTGGCCACGCCGCTGACGGTCTGTCTGCTCGTGCTCGCCAAGTACGTCCCCGAGATGGATTTCCTGGCGGTCCTCGCCGGCGACGAGCCCGCGCTGCAGACGAGCGTCAGCTTCTACCAGCGGTTGATCGCCGAGGATCTCGACGAGGCGAGCGACCTCGTGGACGAGTTCATCAAGACGCATCCGGTCGAGACCGTCTACGACGAGCTGCTCGTGCCCGCGCTCGTCTGCGCCAAGCACGATCGCGCCCGCGGCCGGCTATCCGAGGACGGCGAGCGGTTCATCATCCAGGCCACACGCGAGATCGTCGAGGATCTCGGCCGGCGACAGCCCGTGAGCGCCGACACCGACGGCGCGGTCGCGCCGACCGGCGTGCGCGTGCTCGGCTGCCCGGCCCGCGACGCGTCCGACGAGCTGGCGCTGACGATGTTCCGGCAGCTCCTCGATCCCCGTCGCGCGGAGATGGAGCTCGTCTCCGCCGAGGTGCTGTCCGCCGAGGTCGTCGCGCTGGTCGAGACGGCGCGGCCGCAAGTCATCTGCGTGTCGGCGTTGCCGCCCGGCGGGCTCGCCCACGCACGCTATCTCTGCAAGCGATTGCGCGCGCGGTACCCCGACGTCAAGATCGTCGTCTGCCGTTGGGGGATCCGGCCCGATCACACCGAGAACTGGGACGTGCTCCTGTCCGCCGGCGCCGAGCACGTCAGCGGCAGCCTGCTCGAGACACGTGATCACCTCTCACGTCTGGCCGCCCTGGCTCCCGGCTCGCTGGCCGTCGCCTAGGACGGGTCAGCACCGCGGTGGCGGCACTTTTGCTCCGCAGATGAAGCACGAGGAGGTTTCGACCATGAAGGCCACGGACATCTTGAAGAAGCAACACCGCGAAGTGAAGGCGATGTTCAAGAAGATGGAGAACACCGAGAACGCGCGCGGCCGCAAGCAGCTGCTGGAGGAGATCACCGCGGCGCTCGAGCTGCACACCCGGCTGGAGGAGGAGATCTTCTATCCCGCCGTCCGCGGCCTCGAGACCAGCAAGGCCGAGGAGATGGTGGCCGAGGCCCTCGAGGAGCATCACGTCGTCGACCTCGTGCTCAAGGACCTGCCCAACGTCGATCCCGAGGACGAGCGCTTCGAGGCGAAGATGACCGTGCTGTCCGAGCTCGTGGAGCACCACGCCGACGAGGAAGAGAAGGAGATGTTCAAGACGGCGCAGCGGCTCGGCGACGAGGAGCTGAAGGCGCTCGGCGAGCGGATGGAGTCGCAGATGGGGCAGAGCGGGTCGCGGCGTCGACAGGCGGCGTGATGACGGGGCGGGCGCGCGCGGCGACGGTGGAGCTCGGCTACAAGCTGTCCAGCGAGGAGCTACCGCCGTCAGCGCTCGTCCGCAACGCCCGGCGCGCCGAGGAGCTCGGCTTCGCGTTCGCGCTGATCTCCGATCACTATCATCCGTGGATCGACCGGCAGACCTGCGGCGCGACATGCTGGAGGAGGCGGTCGGGTTCATCCGCCGGCTGTGGCGGGGCGGGGTGCAGGACCATCGAGGCGTCCACTACCGCGTGGACAACGCGCGTATCTACACGCTGCCCGACCCACTGCCGCCGATCATCGTCGCCTCGGGCGGCGAGGAGGCGGCACGGCTGGCCGGCCGCATCGGCGACGGCCTCGTCGGGACGTCTCCTGACAGCGGTCTCGTAAGTCGGTCGTCTGCGGGCGCGACCGGCGGCGGCACCTCGACGAGATCGCCAAGCACGTCGACGCCGGCTACGACCACATCTGCATCCACCAGATCGGCCCCGATCAGGAGGCGATGCTGACCTTCTACGAGCGCGAGATCCTGCCGAACGTCTCGGCGGGTCGTCGCCGCGCCGCCTGATCCCTCGGGGCTATCGAGATTTCTCGAGCCACAGCCGATCGATCGCCGCGCGACCGGGGCCGGCGACAAACAGCAGGAGGCCGCCGGCCAGCAGCATCAGGTCCAGACGGCCGGCGTTCCAGCCCTGGGCGGCGAACTTGACGTAGAACGTCGCCACCACGAACTCGAGCGCGAACACGAGCCCGAGCCACCGCGAGAACAGGCCGACGAGCAACGCCGCGCCGCCGATGAGCTCGAGGTATGCGATGAAGGGACCGGCGATTCCCGGCGCGGGGATGCCCATGCGGGCGAACGCCGCCGCGACGTTGCCGACGCCCCCCATCACCTTGCCCCAGCCGGCGATGACGAAGATGAGACCCATGGCGACACGGACGGGCGTGATGCCCCAGGCCGGATCGATGCCCCAGATGCCTGGCATAGTCCGCTCTCCTTCGTTCGAGTGAACCGTGGAAGCTCGGGTACGATAACACGCGATGACGGACCGCATCGTGTTCTCGGTGATCGGGGTCGTCTCGGTGGCGGCGCTCGTCGTCCTCGCCGCGCTCATGCTCGGACGATCGCCGGCCTCCGGGTCGAGCCTCGACGTTGGCGCGCTGCCGACGGTGAATGCCGTGCTCAACGCGGCCAGCGCCGCGTTGCTGACGGCAGGCTTCGTCTCCATCCGGCGGCGGGACGTGCGGGCCCACCGCGCCTGCATGCTCGGGGCGTTCGCCGTCTCCGTGCTCTTCCTCGGCTGCTACGTCGTCTACCATTACCAGGCCGGCTCGCGACCCTTCGGCGGCCAGGGGTGGATCCGGCCCGTCTACTTCGCGCTCCTGCTCTCGCACATCGTGCTCGCGGCGGCGATCGTTCCGCTCGCCCTCACCACGATTTACCGTGGGCTGTCCGCGCAGCTCGACCGACACGTGCGGCTAGCCCGGTGGACGCTTCCGATCTGGCTCTACGTCTCCGTGACCGGGGTCGTGGTGTACTGGCTCCTGTATCACTGGTAACGAGGGGGGTGCCGCCGATGGCCGACAGAGAGTGGATCCTGCTGAATCCCGGTCCCGCGAACACGACGCCGACCGTGCGCGCCGCGCTCGTCATGCCCGATCTCTGTCACCGCGAGCCGGAGTGCTTCGAGATGATGCGGCGGTGCCGCGACGGGCTGACCCGGCTGGCCGGCGCGGGAGACGACTGGACGGCCGTGCTCTTCGCCGGATCGGGCACCGCCGCGGTCGAGGCGGCGATCGCCTCGGCCGTCCCGCCCGGGCGTGCCGTGCTCGTGGTCGACAACGGTGTCTACGGCGACCGGATGGCGCGGATCGCGCGCGCCCACGGGATCCCCGCCACGACGGTGCAGGCGGACATCTTCACGCCGATCGACCCGGCGGCCGTGGAGGCAGCGCTCATCGCGCAGCCCGAGGTCAGCCATGTCGCGGTGGTCCATCACGAGACGACCACGGGACTCCTGAACCCGGTCGCGGCCATCGCGCGCGTCGCCGCCCGCCACGGCCGGCGCATGATCGTCGACGCGATGAGCTCGCTGTTCGGCGAACCGCTGAGGGTCACGGAACCCGGGATCGACTTCGTCACGGCCAGCGCGAACAAGTGCCTGCAGGGCATCCCGGGGGTGTCCTTCGTCCTCTGCCGCCGTGAGGCGGTGCAGGCGCTGGCCGGCCGGAGCCCACGGAGCGTCTACCTCGACCTGCACAATCACTGGGCCCAGCAGGAGCGGGACAACACGCCCTTCACGCCCGCCGTCCAGGTGTTGCACGCGCTGGAGCAGGCCCTGGCCGAGCTCGAGAGCGAAGGCGTCGTGCGACGCATCGCGCGCTACGCCGAGAACGCGCGCGTGCTGCGGGCCGGCATGGAGGCGCTCGGGTTCGAGATCCTGGTTTCGCCGTCCGCCCGCTCGAACATCCTCACGACGTTCCGCCTGCTGCCGGGCCTCGGCTACGATGTGCTCCACGACGCGATGAAGCGCCGCGGCTACATCATCTACGCGGGCCAGGGCGACATCCGCACCTACGCCTTCCGCGTGTCGAACATGGGCACCCTCACTGCAGAAGACATGCGCGCCGTCGTGCAGGCATTCACCGATTCGCTGCACGAGCTCGGAATCGCGACGCCGCATTCCTCAGCGGTCGTGACGAAGAAGTAGGCCGGGTTCGAGCGCTGGCTTTGCCAGCGCAATCCTGGGTCTAGGGGGAGGCAGGGCGAGAGCGGGCCGTACGGCCCGCTCCGCCCGTCGGAAGGGGGACGAAGTCCCCCTCCGAGTTCAGCGTCCGACGCCGAGCAGGAACAGGATCAGGATCAGCGACAGCGGGACGCCCAGCAGCCAAAGGATGATCAAGCCCATGTCAGTCTCCTCCTAAGCCACGCGCCGCGGGCGCTCGTCGATGTCCCGCAGATCGCGACGGCGGTAATAAGTGAAGGTCATCGGCTCGCCGGAAGCCATCCAGCCTCCGATCACCGCGCCCATGAGGCCGATGAGCAACGCGCCGACTGCGCCGAGCGCCGCGTTGCGCATCGCCGCCGCGAGCGCCGGATCGACGGGCGGTACCGACGAGGCCCAGGCCGGGATGCCTGCCAGGCCGGAGTACCACCCGCCGAAGCGGGCGCCCAGCGTGGCGAAGACGATCAGCAGCGGCACGGCGACGACATACGCGACCGCGCCGTGCAGCATGGCCGGCTCCGACCGCCGGATGCCGGCGATGCGGGCGGCGGCCCAGCCGCCGAGAACGAACATGAAGAACGCGCCGGCGACGTCGAACACCAAGGTGATCATCTTCACGTTCGACCACTTGGCGAAACGGCTCGACTCGTGGGCGCCGACGGCGAACCCGATGAGACCGATGATGAGTCCGAGGACGACCGCGGCCAGGGCGCCGACCCACACGGCGCTCCACGAGATCGGCCACGGCCGCCATTCCGAACTGTAGCCCGTACTATCCATCGCCATACCCCTCCATTGGGTAATCTCTGCACCCTGTACCGGGATGGTGCATGGGGGATGCCGACGAGCGCTCAGGTGGGGAGTGAGGCGTCAGGCCGCTGACGGACGTGGCCGGCGCAGACGCAGCGCGCCAAGGACGACCGCACCGCCCGCCAGCAGCAGCGGCAGACCGACGGCGAAGCGCTGTCGCTCACGGGCGCGCTGGGACAGCGTTCGGAGCACCATCGAATCTCCGGCGACCAGCTCCTCGCGGCCCACGGTGAACTGGCGCAGCCGCTCGCGTTGCTCGGCGGGCAGATCCCGGCGTCCCCACTGCACATCGGCCGCGAGCGCGCGGAGACGGCCGAGCTCCGTCGAGTCGCGCGCGATCGCCGCGCGCGCATCTGCGGCGACGCGACGCTCGAACGGGCGGAGGAAGGGCGTCTGCAGGGCGGGAAACGTGCGCTCGAGCGCATCCAGCCAGACGTGGTCCGCGCGCGGGAAGGCGGCGAGGCCGAGCCCCGCCGCCGCGACGACGACTCCACCACCGACGAGCAGCCCCGCGAAGGCGCGCCGACCCTCGCGCCGAGCGCGCCCGACGAGCGCGACGCCCCCGCGCAGGAGGCCGACCAGCGCCAGCAGCGCACCGAACGCGGCGACGACAGTCGCGCCCGTCGGCAGATCCCAGGCGAACGACGCGGCCAGGCTCGCCGCGCTCACGGCCACCCCGATGGCCCAGCCGAGTGCCAGCCGGCGCGCGACAGTCGGGGCGAGCCAGGCGCCGATCACCGCAGGCACGATCAGGTACGAGAAGACGAGCAGCACGCCGGCGATCCGCACGGAGCTCGTCACGACGAGGCCGAACGTCACGTAGAAGAGGAAGTCCCAGGCCCGCGCGCCGCGCACCTCCCCGCCGAACGACAGCGCGAGCAGCGGGCGTCGGCAGATCCAGTGCACGGCGCCGATGAGCGCGTACATCGCGGCGATCCGCGCGACGTCGTGGCGCGTGACGCCGAGGATGCTGCCGACGAGCAGCTGCTTGATCTGCTCGGCCCCCTGCGCGACGCGGTCGAGGACGAGGACGGTCAGCGCGGCGGCGACGGCGTAGACGATCCCGATGATCGCTTCGTGCGGCACGGCGGCCGTCGCGCCGTCCCCCGGAGCGCGGCGGGTGAGGGCGAGGATCAGCGCGCCGATGACGGTGAAGGCCAGGCCCCACGCGTACGCCGCGTCGCTCTCGGGCGCGTGGCCGGCGAGCAGCGCCACGGTCATGCCGAGCGCGGTGAGCTGCGCGAGCGCCAGGTCGACGAAGATCACGCCGCGGGCCAGGACGTGCAGCCCGAGATACGCATGGATCCCGGCGAGCACGACGCACGCGAGGAACGGCAGCAGGAGCAGGTCGAGCATCAGCGCGCGAAGGCCTTCACCAGTCGGCCGACGTTGACGTCGAACAGCGTCAGGTAGTCCGTGGCCTCGGGATCCGCGCCGACCGACGGCGCCAGCGTGACCACCCGCGCGCCGCTGCCGGCGGCGACCCGGGCCAGGACGCCCGGCGACGCGCCCGGCTCGGCGAGGATCGCGACGACACCGGACTGCTTCATCCGCTCCATCAAGCCCGCGAGATACCGCGGGGAGGGGGGCACGCCCGGCTGCTCCTCGATCGTGCCCAGCACGCGGAGCTCGAAGCGCCGGGCGAGGTAGGGCCACGTGTCGTGCGCGGCCACCACGCGCGTGCCCGCGTAGGGCCTGAGCGCCGCGCGCCAGCGGTCGAGCCGGGCGTCGAGCTCGCGCAGGAAGCGGTCGCGGTTGGCGACGAATGTCGCGCGCTCGCCGGGCGCCAGCTCGCCCAGCGCCTCGAGGATCGCCGCGGTGATCGGCCGCGCATTCTCGGGATCGAGCCAGTAGTGCGTGTTGCCGAACGCGTGGACGTGGGGACGGCGGTCGGCGCGCAGGCGCGGGGTCTCCGCGTCGAGGACGGCGACGGCCCGCGAGGCGTCGAGGTCCCGCGCGGTAGCTCGGGCGGCGCGGACCGCGCGCGGCAGCCAGGGCTCGTGGTCGAGCCCGATCCGCACGAGCAGGGCCGCGCGGCTCAGACGGGACAGCTGCTGCGGATGGATCTCGCGCGCGTGGGCGTCCTGGCGGGGGTCGGTGAGGCTCTCCACGGACACGCGATCGCCGCCGACGGCGAGGACCAGGTCGCGGAGATCCGTGGTGGTGGCGGCGACGCTGACCGCCGCCGCCACCAGGAGAGCCACCACTACTTCTTGACGAAGATGTTCTTGGGCACCATGCAGTGCACACCCTTGCGGATGTCGACCACCTGGCTGACCCGGCAATCGCCGACCATCGAGGTCAGCGCGTACGCCTCGTCGCGGCTCATCGGCACCATCTTCTGCTCGGCGAGGAACTTCACGGTCTCGCGGGTCGCGATCTTCATCGCCTCGTTGAGGTCCTCGTCGAAGCCCGTCATGATCCAGTGCGTCGCCGTCTCGATGCGCGGCCACTCGAGCTTCATGTCCTTGCGGACCACGGGCTGGATGACGAATTCGCGGAAGGCGCACTCGAGGCCCGTGAGGTTCACCTCGCCGTTGCCTTGGCGACAGTGGGCGTCACCCGCCCAGATGAGCCCGCCCTTGAGGAAGACGGGCACGAACACGGTGCTGCCTTCTTGCAGCTCATTGATGTCCATGTTGGAGGCGTTCTTCCATGGGCGCAGCGTGCTCGTACGGCCTTTCGCGTCTTTGACCGGTGGCCCCGCCTTGGGCGCCGGCTCGTTCGGGTCAACACCGACGGCCAGGATTCCCGGAAAGGGCTGAAGGTCGATCATAATTCCAGATTTGAACTCCGCCTGCCTCTTGTCCCAGTCCAGATAGTAGTAGCGGACGAAGCCCTGCGGGAACTCGGGCGCGAGCTGGCCGACGGTCGGGAACTGCGAGCCGGGCAGGTGAAAGTTCGTCCCGAACGCCTTGGGCACGATCTTCTTGATGCGGATCTCCATCGTGTCGCCGGGCTCGGCGCCGTTGACGTAGATCGGGCCGGTCACGGAGTGCGGGCCGCCGCCGGGATTGGCCAGGCGCAGTTTGACGATGTCGTCAATGGTGGCGCCGGGCTGGATGGCGTTGTGGGCGTGCATCATGGTCTCGATGGCGACCGTGTCGTTCGAATTGACCACCAACTTCGGCGACTCGTTGGGATCGAGCCAACCCCACTGAGTGGTCTCCAGCGTCGCCGGCAGGACGTGATACTTGCCGCCGCCGACCGACACCGAGCGATCACGCTTGGCCTCGTCCATCGGGGTGAGCTGATACGGTTGCTGGGCGAGCGCGTAGAGACCGGCACCGAGGACCAGCATGGCCACGGCGGTCAGGGCCAGCAGACGCTTCATGATCTCTCTCCTTTGCGTGCGGGGGACGTTGTGCTCGGCTTCGAGCGGGCGCTCAGCGTCGAGGTTGGTCTCGCCATCGAGGGAAAAATCGCGGGGATTCTACCATGTTACGATCCGACAGCAGCGAAGGAGGTACACCCATGGCCGTGCACATCGATCCCGCGCGCGACGCCCTGATCGTGGTCGACGTCCAGAACGACTTCTGTCCCGGCGGCGCGCTCGGTGTGCCCGACGGCCATCGCATCGTGCCGGTGCTCAACCGCTACGCGGAGCGCTTCGCCGCGCTGGGCGCGCCCGTCTTCGCCTCACGCGACTGGCATCCCGCGGAGACCACGCACTTCCGCGCATTCGGCGGCGTGTGGCCGCACCATTGTGTCGAGGACACGCCGGGCGCCGCCTTCCATCCGGAGCTGAGGCTACCGGAGGGCGCGCAGGTCGTCTCCAAGGGGATGGACCCGCGCGAGGACGCGTACTCGTGCTTTCAGGCCGAGACGAGCGACGGCGTGCCCTTCGCCGCCGTCCTCGGCGAGCACGGGGTCTCGCGCCTGTTCATCGGCGGGCTCGCCACCGACTACTGCGTGAAGGCGACCGTCGTCGACGGCACGCGGGCCGGCTTCGAGGTGATCGTCCTCGAGGACGCGGTGGCCGCGGTCGACCTCGCGCCCGGGGATGGCGTCAGGGCTCTGGACGAGATGCGGGCGGCCGGCGCCCGATTGATTCGCGTGTCCGATCTCGCGTAGCCGACGGCCGGCGTGCGCGGCCTCGAGCAGATTCCCTGGCTCTACGACGCGCTCTGCGCGGGCATCGAGCGCGTCGGGCTCGGCCGCTGGCGGCGCTGGCTCGCGGTCGGCGCGCGAGGCCGGACGCTCGACCTCGGGTGCGGCACCGGGCGCAACTTGCCGCTCCTGCCCGCCGGCACGACCGTGATCGGCGTCGATCCGGCCGCCGCCTCGCTCGCGCGCGCGCGGCGTCGTGCGCCCGCGGCCTCGCTCGTGGCCGCTCGGGCCGAGGCCTTGCCGTTCCGCGACGGCGCGTTCGACATCGTGCTCAGCGGCCTCGTGCTCTGCAGCGTCGGCGATCCGGCACGCGCGCTCGGTGAAGTCCGTCGCGTGTTGCGTGCCGATGGCGAGCTGCGCGCGCTCGAGCACGTTCGCTCCATCCATCGCTGGAAGGCGCGCGTCCAGGATTCCATCCAGCCCGCGTGGACCCGGCTCACCGGCGGCTGCCATCCCAATCGGGACACGGAGCGGGCGGTGGGAGCCGCGGGATTTCGCGTCGACCCGGCAACGCGCCGCGCCCGCGGCGACCTCCGTCGGTTCGTCGCGAGGCCGGCGGTACAATCGAAGTCATGAGCCGCACGCGCGGAGCGAGCAAAGCGCCCAGCGATCTGAGTCAGTTCGGCAGGCTCGCGGAATACAACCGGAAGCGCCGCTTCGACGTGACGCCAGAGCCGCGCGGAGGGCGGCGCCGCCCGGCCGCGGCACGACGCGAGTTCGTCGTGCAGAAGCACCGGGCCGGCCATCTGCACTATGACTTCCGACTCGAGCACGAAGGCGTGATGCTCTCGTGGGCGATCCCCAAGGGCCCCTCGCTCGATCCCGCCGTGCGTCGGCTGGCCATGATGACGGAGCCGCATCCGCTCGAGTACAACGAGTTCGAGGGCGTCATCCCCGAGGGTGAGTACGGCGGCGGCACGGTCATGATCTGGGACCGCGGCACGTGGGAGCCCGAGGTCGCCGACGTCGGCAAGGCGCTCGCCAAGGGCGACCTCAAGCTCACGCTGCGCGGGCGCAAGCTGAAGGGCTCGTGGGCGCTCGTGCGCATGCGCGACCGGCAGTGGCTCCTCATCAAGCATCGCGACGCCGCGGCGACCGGCGAGGACCTCACGCTCACGCGGCCGCTCTCGGTCGTCTCGCGCCGGACGCTGGCCGGCATCGCGCGCGCCGCCGGCGCGAGCGCGCGTCAGCTCGAACAGGCGGCGGCCGCCGACCCCGCACCCCGCTCACGTGCCAGCGCGAGCTAAGCAGCTCTCCGCGCGCATCCCCTTCCGCGTCGCGCCCATGCTGGCGACGCTCGTCGACGCTCCGGTCGACCGGCCCGGCTGGGTGGCCGAGGAGAAGTACGACGGGATCCGTCTCGTCGCCTACAAGGATGGTCGCGAGGTGAGCCTCATCACGCGCAACGACATCGACCGGACCGCCGACTTCCCCGGCGTCGCCGCGGCCATCGCGCGGCTGGCCGCGCCGACGCTGGTGCTCGACGGCGAGGTGGTCGTCTTCGACGCCGGTCGCGTGTCGCGCTTCTCGCTCCTGCAGCGGCGCGACGACGGCTCGGCGCCCATCTACGTGGCCTTCGACTGCCTCTACGCCCGCGGTCGCGACCTCCGCGATCGTCCGCTGCGCGAGCGGCGCGAGCATCTCGAGCGCGAGGTCCGCACAGGCCCGGCGCTCCTCGTCGCGCGCCGGCTCGAGGGCACCGGCAGCCAGGCGTACGAGCAAGCCCGCCGGCTCGGGCTCGAGGGGATCATCCTCAAGGACGAGTCGGCTCCGTACGAATCGGGAGCGCGCTCACGCGCGTGGCTGAAGGTGAAGCTCCGCAACGAGGACGAGTTCGTCATCGGCGGCTACACCGCGCCGGGCGGCGCGCGCACCCACTTCGGCGCGCTGCTCGTCGGCGCGTGGCAAGGCGATCGCCTGCGCTACGCGGGCAAGGTCGGTACCGGTTTCACGCAGCAGACGCTCACCGATCTCATGCGGCGCTTCCGTCCGCTCGTGCGCGCCTCCTCGCCCTTCGCCGACCGCATCCGCGAGCGCGACGCCACGTGGCTCGATCCCGTGCTCGTCGCCCAGCTCGCCTTCACCGAGCGGACAGAGGATGGCAAGCTCCGCCACCCCGCCTACCTAGGACTCCGCGAGGACAAGCGCGCCCGCGACGTGACGTGGCCCGCGCCCTGACCCGCGGCGCTCACACAGCGTAGCGGCGGCGGACGACGGCGAGGACCTGTCGGCGCGCGTCGCCCGCGGCGACGTCGCGCGCGCGCTCGATGGCCTGGACCTCGTCGGCCAGCTCGGGATCCTTGATCATCTGCCGCATCCAGCGCGAGTAATCGCCGGCGCGCAGGTGGTGCTCCCACGTCGCCTCGTCGACGCCTTCGGCCAGCTCGCAGAAGCGCACGAGGTTCGCGGCCCGGAGGTTCAGACGGTCCTCGGGACCGCGGAAGAAGAAGCTCCGGTCGGGCGGCAGCTCGCCCTCGGTGTACTTGCGGACGTGACGGCGATGCTCGACCTCGCGCGGGGCGACCCGGAAGCGGACGGGCGAGCAGGGCCCCCCGTCGAGCGACACGAGCACGGCCTCGCCGCGCGAGAGCGGGGGACCGGCCTCCGCGGCCCCCGCGTCCGTCGACAGGAGCGTGCGCACGCCGCGCCGCACGTCGGCGGCGAGCAGGTCCTCCGACATGGTGATGAGGGCGAGCGAATCGACGCTCGCGCCCAGCAGCTCCGCGGCCGCCGAGCCCTCGGCGGGGGCGATGTGGTGCGCCTCGTCGACGACCAGCCAGTGCGGAAGCCCCGTGGCCGCGCGCGTCGCGGACACGATGGCCAGCACCTTCGCCGCGTAGCTGATCTTCTCGGCGGGCGAGAGCGCGCTGAGGTTCAGCACGAGGCAGCCGCTCGGCCGCCGCAGCAGCTGCTCGACCTCCGCCGGCGTGGCCAGCGAGCGCTCGCTCTTGCCGCCGAGGACCACCGCGCCCTCCAGTTCGGCGAACGACTGGTGGTCGCCCTCGGGGTCGAGCAGGCACAGCGAGCGGCCGGCGCGCACGATCCGCTCGACGAGCACCCCGGTGAGGGTCGACTTGCCGCTCTCGGACGGCCCGACGATGAGAAAGCTCGCGCGATGCGCCGGCACCGTGACGGGCGTGCCGTCCGAGGCGTGCCCGAGTGTGAGCCGATGCCTCGTCAGGCGCGGCAGCACGTCGGCGAGGTCGTTCAGCACGTGGGTCTCGATGAGCTCGACGACGCCCGCGCCGTTGCCGTGACGGGTGACGTGGTCGGCGCGCTCCTGCAGCGCCGGAATGGCGTCGGCCACCGCGACCGCGCACTCGGCCAGCGACAGGAAGGCGTGGTCGTTCTCGGCGTCGCCGACGGCCACGACGTTGTGGGGCGAGAGCTCCATCGCACCGAGCGCTGCCAGCATGCCCGTGCCCTTGGTGACACCGCCGGGCAGGAGCATCAGCGAGCCCTTGTTGAACACGAGGCTGCGCTCGACGCCGGCCTCGCGAATGGCCATCAGCGCCCGCTCGGAGAAGCCCTCGTCGGTGGCGATGATCGAGGCACCGAGCTCGAATCGGACGCCGAGGCCGCTCAGCGCCGCCACCAGCGCGGGCTCCGGTGCCGCACCGACGACGCGGGTGTCGCGACGTCCCGGGAAGTGGACGATGGCGCCGTTCTCGGCGACGATCGCATCGAACAGGACGTCCACGTCGGGGCACACCGTGCGCAGATCAGGCAACAAGCGCCCGGTCACCAGGAACAGCTTCCGGCCCGATTCGCGGACCCGCCGCAGCGCCCGTGCCGTGGCGGGATCGAGCCGACCGTGCGCTGCGATCGTGCCGTCGTAATCGACGGCCAGGACGTGGACGATCACTGGGCAGGCCCCATCGTGTTCATGCTATCTGCAATCGCGTGACCAGCCGGGTCCGGCGCCGAAGGAGGGCGCTGCTGAGCACGGCACTTGCAATAATCTATGGGTGATGCGGTCACCTCTTCTGTGGCTCTTCCTGGCCGTGATCGTCAGCGGATGCGCGAGCGCGCGCGCGACGCCCGCGCCGTCGGCACCACCGCCACCGCGCGCCGCCGTGCCGGGGCCGTCCGCTCCGCGGCCGCCCGCTCCGGGGATCGAGGACTTCGAGCAGACCGGCATCGCCTCCTGGTACGGCCGCCAGCATCACGGCAAGCGCACGGCGAGCGGAGAAGCCTACGACATGAACAGCTTGACCGCCGCGCACCGCACGCTGCCGCTCGGCACGCGCGTCCGCGTCACCAACCTCGACAACGGCCGCAGCGTGGACGTGCGCATCAACGACCGCGGCCCGTTCGCCGCTAACCGGCTCATCGACCTCTCGTATGCGGCCGCGCGCCGGCTGGGCGCGACCGGGGCCGGCGTCTTCCGCGTGGGCCTGAAGACGCTCGCCGATCAGGACACT